>Ga0111538_10008255_pt1 | contig 13978 bp, 13 predicted proteins | sample SoiMethybrSBSTD1_FD_79669 | JGI IMG/M metagenome (GOLD analysis project Ga0111538, IMG submission 79669) | Bulk soil microbial communities from a Populus tree surrounding site in Tennessee, USA - Soil MetaG P. TD hybrid SBSTD1 (version 2)... | ecosystem: Environmental > Terrestrial > Soil >...
CGCGGCGACAGGCCGGCTTCGATCTTCTGCTCCACGGCTTCGACCACGACAATCGCGTCGTCGACCACCAGGCCGATCGCGAGCACGAGCCCGAACAGCGAGAGCGTGTTGATCGAAAACCCCACCAGCGGAAACACGGCGAAGGCACCGACCAGCGAGACCGGCACGGTGAGCAGGGGAATCAAGGTCGCGCGCCAGCTCTGCAAGAAGACGAAAACCACCAGCACCACGAGCGCGATCGCTTCGACCAGCGTCTTTACGATCTCCTTGATGCCGGCGGTGACGGGCGCGGTGGTATCGAGCGTGATCTGATAGTCGATGCCGGGCGGGAACTTCTTTTTGGCCTCCGCCATCGTCTGGCGAATCTGCTCGGCGACGTCGAGCGCGTTCGTGCCCGGGGTCTGAAAGGCGGCGATCACCGCCGCGGGCTTGCCGATGAAGGTGCCGTACTGCTGATACGAGAGCGCGCCGAGCTCGACCCGAGCCACGTCCTTGACGCGCACGTTCGAGCCGTCGGGATTCTGGCGGACCAGGATGTTCCCGAACTCCTCGGCCTCGATCAGCCGTCCTTGCGCGCGCATCGTGTAGGTCAGCTGCTGGCCCGCCGGCACCGGCTCGCCGCCGACCTGACCGGCGGGATTGACCACGTTCTGCTGCGCCACCGCCGCCCGGACATCACTCACGCTGAGACCGAGCCGTGCCAGCACGTCGGGCTTGAGCCAGATCCGCATCGAGTAGTCGCCCGAGCCGAGGTTACGGATGTCGCCTACGCCTCTGACCCTGAGCAGGGCGTCGTTGATGTTGATCAGCGCGTAGTTGCCGAGAAACATCGGGTCGTAGCGGCTGTCGGGCGAGTAGAGCGAAATCACCATCAGCGGGAACGCGAGCGATTTCTTGATCGTCACCCCGAAGTTCCGGACGTCGAGCGGCAGCTGGGGCTCGGCCTGCGAGAAGCGGTTGTTGACGAGCACGTTGTTGATGTCGGGATCGGTGCCGACGTCGAAGGTGACGGTCTGGTTCATCGACCCGTCGTTGGCGTTGGTCGACTGGATGTAGAGCATGCCGTCGACGCCGTTCATCTGCTGCTCGATCGGCGTCGCCACGGCTTGCTCGATCGTGACGGCGTCCGCGCCGGTGTAGGTCGTGGTCAGGTTGACCTGGGGCGGCAAGATCTGCGGAAATTGCGCGATCGGAAGCCGGAACAGCGCGACCACGCCGCCCAGCACGGTGATGATCGCGATCACGATCGCCACCGTCGGGCGTCTGACGAAAAACGCCGGCATGGTTTACCGGCTGCCGGCGGGGGCCGGAGTGAGCGTGCCCTTCGGCGCGGGTACGGCGTCGACGCGCACACCCTCCTTGATCGACTGCAGTCCTTCGACCACCACGCGTTCACCTTCGTTCAGCCCGTGTTTGACGACGCGGAGCCCGCCGACCCCCTGCCCGACCTCGATGCGCCGATACTCGATCGTCTGATCGGGTTTCACGACCGCCACCGAGTACGTGCCCTGAAGGACGATCAGGGCTTTCTCGGGAACTGCGAGCGCCGCGCGACCTTCCTCGCTCTGTTGAAATCGAGCCCGCGCGAACTGATTCGGCCGCAAGAGACCGTCCGGATTGGGCACCAGCGCCTGGAGCAGAATCGTTCCCGTGGTGGGGTCGATGGCGCGATCGGCGGCCACGACCGCGCCGCGCTCCTTGTAGACGCTGCCGTCGAACAGCACGAGCAGGATCCCCGGATCCCCGTTCTTGCCGCTCGGATCGCTGCGCAAGCGCGCAAATTCACTCTTCGCCCAGGCCAGGTCTCGACGCTCGAGCTTGTTGAAACGCTCGGGATGGCGGACGTAGTCGAGCTCGCTGAGCGGAAACGTGGCGCGCATCGGGTCGATCTGCGAAACCGTGACCAGCAAGGTCGGCCCGTCCTGGCCCACCAGGTTGCCGATCCGCAGCTGAGCGATCCCGGCGATACCCTCGACCGGCGAGCGGATCGTCGTGTACGAAAGCTGGAGCGCCGCGCGCGCGAGATCGGCTCGCGACTCCGAGACCTGCGCCCGCGAGGCGTCCGTGTCGGCCTGCGCATTCTCCACGTCCTGCTGCGAAACCACGCCCGATTGGTGCAGCGTCTTATTGCGCGCCAGCTGTGACCTGCCATGGCCCTCGAGCGCCTTCGCGCGCTCGACGGAAGCGCGCGCCGCGTTGACCGCTGCCGCGTAGTCCGTGCGCTCGATGGTGAAAAGAACCTGCCCCGCCTTGACCAGCGACCCGTCCTTGAAGTTCTGCGTTCTCAGGTAGCCCGCCACGCGCGCGCGGATTTCGGCGGTGACGTAGCCGTCGAGCTTGGCGACCGATTCCACGAACAGCGGGAGATCCTGGCGCTTGAGCGTGACGACCTGGACGCGCGGCGGCGCGGAGGCGGCGTGCGCGGTCGATTCGCCGGATTTGCCGCAGCCCGCAGCGCCGACCAGAGCCAGAGTTGCGGACACGAGCCCGCACACCAAGCGCATCATTGACCTCGGGCCGCAAAACTAAGCAGCCGCGCCGCGCCCGCAAACGCGGCGTTTTTCAGCGAGGCAAAGCTGCGCTCACAAGTAGCCCTTGAAGAAATCCCACACGGCGTTGGTCGCGCCCGCGGCCCAGGCGTGGCCGACGCCGGCGAACGAGCAGAACACGGTCTGGCCGTTGGCGTCGCAGCCGGAGTACCAGTTGCACGTCCCACCCTGGACCGAGCGAGCCTGGCTCTGGTTCGAGCAATGGTTGCGGGCGAGCCACAGATCGCGCGCGCCCATGCCACAGACGTTGAAGTCGATGAAGGTGTCGGCGCTGCCGTGCATGATGAACACGGGCAACGGCGCGTCCGGGCAGTTGCCCGAGTAAGTGCCACCCGAGTGCGGACCCACCGCGCGCGCGAAAACGCCGCCGCGCTGGCAACCGATTTTTTGGCTGAAGTAGCCGCCCACCGAGAAACCAGTGACGAAAACCGCGTCGGGCCGGATGCACTGATCCGCCTCGATCGCCACTCGCATCGCCTCGAAATAGCCGAAGGAATCCACGGTCGCGTTGTTGACGAGGTTGCCCGGCGCGCAGACGTTGTCGCCCACGTTCCACGGAGCGGCTCCCTGCCCGTTCGGATAGACGACCACGAACTTTTCGCGATCGGAGACAGCGTCGAAACCGGTGGTCGCCTGCATCAGCGCGCCGCTCATCGCGAAGCCGTGCACGACGAACAGGAGCGGCACCGGCGTGTTCGGATTCACCGCCGTCGGAATGTGCACGATGTACTGATTGCCCTGGTAAGTGCGCGTTGCGGTTCCGGGGGCGCCGCGCTTCCCCGTGCAGCCGATGCCGGCGTCCGCTCCGCCGGTTCCGCCACTGCCGCCGGTGCCAGTACCGCCGCTGCCGCCGGTGCCAGTGCCGCCACTGCCCTCGGTGCCCGTGCCACCGCTGCCGCCGGTGCCAGCACCGCCGCTGCCCTCGGTGCCCGTGCCACCGCTGCCCCCGGTGCCAGTACCGCCGCTGCCGCCGGTGCCAGTGCCACCGCTGCCGCCGGTGCCAGTGCCGCCACTGCCGCCGGTGCCAGTACCGCCGCTGCCGCCGCCGTCGGTGCTGGTACCGCTACTGCCGCCGGTACCGCTACTGCCGCCGGTACCGCTACTGCCGCCGGTACCACCGCTACCGCCCGTGGCCGTGCCACCGCTGCCGCCGGTGCTCGCGCCGCTCGTCCCGCCGGTGCCCGCGCTGGCGTCGGGCATTCCACCGGTGCCAGTGCCGCCGCTGCCCGCGCTGCTGTCTCCGGATCCAGCGCTACCGCCCGTGTCGCCGCCCGAGCCTCCGCTCCCGCCGAGACCGCCGGTGCCGCTCATACCGCTCGATCCCGAGCTACCGCTTTCGCCGGAGCTGCCGCCGGACCCGAACGATCCGCCGCTGCCGAACGAGCCCGCAGCTGCGCCGGTGCCACCGCGCCCCCCTTTCCCAGGCTTGGCCGGCGGGCTCTCGTCGTCTCCGGAGCAACCCGCCGCGAATGCCGCGGCTAGCGCAAACAACAACGTGGCAGTGCGCAAGCGAATCAGCCGAACGTCGTACATGTTGCTCCGTCCCGGTGGAGATCCGGAGCGAGTTCTACACCGATCGACGAAGCGGGATTCGCAAAGACGGCGTCGCGATGCCGAGAAACGTTCGGACAGTCCGCCCGTATCGAATCTTTACGACACGGCGAGCCTATCGGCCAACTCGCACAATGCTTCGAGCTCGAACGGCTTGTCGATCAACGTCGCGCCCAGGCTGTGCGCCGCCGCGCGCGTAGTGTCGTCACCGAATGCGGTCACGACGATCGCCGGGGTCGCGCAACCGGCGTTCCGGAGTCCGTGGAGAATCGTCAGGCCCGACAGACCCGGCATGCGAACGTCGGTCACGATCAGATCGCAGATCGCGTCGAGATCGGCGTTCCTGAACAACGCATCGGCGAACACTTCGAGGAAATCGACACCCGTTCCGGTCTCGATTACCTCGTAGCCGTGTGCATGAAACGTTCGCGCCAGTAGACGCCGAAACTCGACGTCGTCCTCGGCGAGCAACACGCGACGCCCGCGCAACGGCCCGATGTCGGCGCTCACCGCGGCTTCTCCGTCTGCTTGTCCTCGACGGTTTTTCGCCCGATCCGCGCCAGATGCCAGACGATCGTTCGGAGGTCGTCGATCTCGAAAGGTTTGTCGATCACACCGGCGGCGCCCAGGCGTGCCGCGGCCTCGTGTGTCGCGGGATCGCCGAATGCCGTGATCAAGAGCACGGGCGGCGCGTCGCCCGAGCGCGCCAAAATCGGCAGCGCGGCGAGGCCGCTGCGACCGGGCATGCGAATGTCGGTGATCAACAAGCAGATCTCGAGCTCGTCGGCGACCACTGCCGAGGCAAGCTTGGCCAGAGCGTTGCCGTCGGCGACCTCGATCACCTCGAAGCCGTCGCGGCGCAGCGCCAGCGCAACCAGCTCGCGCATCATCGCGTCGTCTTCGGCCAGAACGATCCTGAGCCCGACGACGTCGGGAGGTCCCTTCAGACGCTCGCGACTCGGACTCGTAGGATTCGTCAACTGGGTATCGGGCATTGTCGCCCGCATTGCGATCTCCGTGCCGTCCTCCAAACTCCTCCAAAACGAAGCTTGCGATGGCCGCAGCGGTCCAGCGAGGAGTTTCTCCACGATCGAGGAGTCTCTGGACATCCGCAACGCCGCCAGCAGCCCGCAGGCGACTCCGGCCGTTGGTACGCCGGTTGCTCAAGCCGGCGATCGCCCGTCTCGAACGGACAAACGAAAGGACAATCTGAATGAAGCTCGCACGTACGCTCGCCGCGCTGATCGCACTGTCGATCCCCGCGGTTCCGCTGGCCGCTCACGCTGCCCCGAACAAGGACGCACCCGCGAAATCGTCCAAGAAGAAGAAGGCGCAACCCGCGCCCGACAAGTCGAAGGACAGCTCCAAGAAGTGAGCCGAGTGGCGTGCTCGACATGCACGTGGTGCGGCGGCGCCCGTCTCGAAGAGCGGAGCGTCGCCGCACGCTCGCTCGGCAAAAGCGCGGCCCGGTAGCTGATGGACGGCTCCCGGCGCTGGGTTCTGCCGCTGCTGCTCGTGGGCATTTTTACGCTGCTCGGGCTGTTCAAGTTCGGGCTGATCGACCGGGTAGCGCCCGCGATCGCGTTTCTGGTGCCGCTCGCCGTGTGCGGCGCGGCACTGGCGCGCTCGCTGCGCGGCGCGGACACATCGCGGCTCGTGACCGTGATTTTGTTCGCGTGCATCGCCGCGGCTTCGTTGATTGCGGTCGACCATGGGGTCGGCATCCGGCGCCCTGCCGCCACCGAGCTCACGTCGGCGGCTCCGACCAAGGCGCTCGAGGCGGCGGACGGCACGTCGCAATTCGACGTCTTCGTCGACGCGTCCGTCGCCAGCAGCGCGGGCGCCCAGGGCAGCGCCGGCGTCGAGCTGGCTCGCGCGGGTCACATCGAGCAGCTGGAGGCGGCGTTCTCGCGCGGCACCATCACGCAGCGAGCCGGCCGCCGAGCGGCCGTGAGCGCGGGTGCCGCACACGACGAGGAGCGCTTCCGCGTCGAGCTCCGGGGCTCCGGACCGATCGAGGCGCACCTGACTCATCTCAACGGAAGCATCGGCTCGGCGGTGCGAGTTTCCCTGGCGCCGGTCCCGCCAGCGCTGCGCCTGGTCGAGGCAGGGCTGGTCGCTGCCGCGATCGGCGTGGTGCTGCACGACGCGCTGAGACGCGAGCGCAGCCGCGTGGCGCACCTGGCCGCGGCCGCGGCCGCGTTCGCGCTGTATCTGGAGCGGCGCTTTTCGCCGAACGACGCCGTCAGCACCGTGATGGCGGCTTGCATCGTGGCGGCGGTCGGCGCCGGCATCGCCTTCGCCGCCACGGCCTTGCTCAACCGCGTGCTCAGCCGGCTAAAAAGGACGGCTCCGCGGGCAAATGGATCGTGAAACGGCTGCCCGCGCTGGGCGTACTCTCGACCGAGATCCAGCCGCCGTGTTCGCGCGTGATCCCCTGCGCCACCGGCAAGCCGAGCCCGGTACCCTCGCCCGCGCTCTTGGTCGTGAAGAAGGGCTCGAACATGCGTTCCACGATGTCGGGCGCGAGCCCCGAGCCGTGATCGACGATCGCCAGATGAACGTACTCGCCCTCGCGCCCGCCGACGTCGGCCGGTGCGCGGGCGTGTTCGGCGTCGATCTCCACCGTCACCGTCTCTCCCTCGGGCGAAACCTGCATCGCGTTCACGATCAGATTGGTGACGGCCTGGAGGATCTGGCTTTCGTCCGCGTTCGTGAACAAGCCGCTGCGCGTTTCGTGCACGTCGAGCTTCACGCCGAGCTTGCGCGCCATCGGGTCCAGCATGCCCACCGCCTTGCGGGCGATCGCCGTGACCTCGATGCGCTGACGCTCTCTGCCCTGGCGCCGGGCGAATCCGAGCAAGGTTTTGATCAGATTGGTCATCCGGTTCGCCTGTTCGACGATCAGGCGCGCGCTTTTTTGCGTTTCGGGCCCTGCCTCTTCAGCGCGCTCGATCAAGCGCGCGTGCCCGGAAACGACGTTGAGCGGTGTACCGAGCTCGTGGGCGAGCGCCGCAGCGAGCTGGCCCACGGTGCGCAACCGATCGGCGTGCCGGAGAGCTTCGAGCGTTGCGACGCGCGCCGAGCTCTCTTCTTCGATGCGGGCGTTCGCGGCGGCAAGCTGGCCGGCCATCGTGTTCATCTCGCGGGCAAAATCGGCGACCTCGTCGCGCCCGTGGGCGGGAACGCGCACGTCGAATTTGCCACCAGCGATCTCGCGCGCGGCGCGGCCGAGCCCGTGCAGCGGGCGCGTCACGAGCCAGTGCACCAAAAGCCACGCGGTGAAGCCGGCGCTGAGCGCGAGCGCGACCGCGCCAATCACGGCGTGCTCGACCGAGATCCGCAGCAGTTCCCCCTCGAGCAACGCCGGCTCGACGAGCTCGATCACCGGCGTCTTTCCGGGCTCGCCCTGCAGCGGAACGCGGGTGACGATCGAATCCGAACCGAAGCTCACCACCACTTCGCCGTTGAGCAGGGCCTGGACCTGCGGTGGGGTCAGGGGAGCTGGTCCGGTGTTCGAGCTCGCCTCGGCGGCGTCGACCAGCCGGGCAGTGACGTGCGCCGCGCGCACGCGTGGACTCTGGAGCAGGGCCGAGACGGCGTCGACGAGCTCGCCCTGGGTCGGCTTGACGACCGCGGCGCGCAAAAGCTCGCCCAAGAATTGACGATCCCGCATCACCGCTTCACCGAGGATCTCGGCCTGATCGTCGGAGCGCAAGGCGGCGCTCGCGCCGAGAACCAGAGCGATCAGGACGACGAGAAACAGCCAGACGCGAGTGCCGATGCGCATGGCGAAAAGTTAGCGCCGCGAGGTGGAATGATGCCAGTCGCAGCGTGACAAAATCATGCGCTTTGCGCAGGCGGAATGGATCGCGCTAAAGCACATGCATGGCCGAGCCCGCTCCGTCCATTCTGGTCGTGGAAGACGACGCCGCTTTTGCGAATCTGGTCGCCCGCGATCTGGGCCAGCGCGGCTTCGAAGCTTTCTCCGCGGCCGGCGCTGCCGAGGCCCTGGCCTGCCTGTCACGGCGCGAGGTCGCGGTCGTGGTCACCGATTTACAAATGCACGGCGTCGGCGGGCTCGAGCTGTGCGAGCAGATCCGCGACGGCCACGGTGACGTTCCGGTGATCGTGATGACCGCCTTCGGCAGCCTCGAGAAGGCGATCGCGGCGATGCGCGCCGGCGCCTACGATTTCTTGAGCAAGCCGTTCGAGCTCGACGAGCTGGCCATGCGCGTGGAGCGGGCGGTCGAGCACGGAAACCTGCGGCGCGAGCTGGTACGCCTGCGCGAGCACGCTGGCGCGCCGACTCCGTTCCCCGAGCTGGTCGGGCAAAGCCCGTCGATGCTCGAACTGTTCGCATTGCTCGATCGGATCGCGCCCTCGGAAACTTCGGTGTTGGTCACTGGCGAAACCGGCACCGGCAAGGAAGTGGTGGCGCGCGCCATCCATCGCCGCAGCCGCCGCCAGAGCGCGCCGTTCGTGGGCGTGAGCTGCGCAGCGATGCCCGAGCACCTGCTCGAAAGCGAGCTGTTCGGGCACGTCAAGGGCGCGTTCACCGACGCGCGTGCCGCGCGCCGTGGCCTGTTCCTGCAGGCGCAAGGCGGCACGCTGTTCCTCGACGAAATCGGCGAGCTGCCGCTCGGGCTGCAGGCGAAGCTTTTGCGCGCGCTGCAGGAGCGCACGCTGCGACCGGTGGGCGGCGATCAAGAGGTGCCCTTCGACGTGCGGCTGGTCAGCGCCACCAATCGCGACCTCGAAAGCGCGATCGCCAGCGGACGATTTCGCGACGATCTGTACTATCGCCTGAACGTGGTGCAGGTCTCGCTGCCGCCGCTGCGCTCGCGCGCGAGCGACGTGCTGCTCTTGGCGCAGCATTTCCTCGGGCGCTTCGCGCAAAGCGCGGAAAAGGCCGTGACCGGGATCGCGCCGGAGTGCGCGGAGCGCCTGCTCGACTACTCGTGGCCCGGCAACGTCCGCGAGCTGGCAAACGCGATCGAGCGCGCGGTCGCGCTGACCCAGTATCAGAAGATCACGGTCGCGGACCTGCCGGAAAAGGTCCGTACTTTCAAGCGTTCACACGTGATCGTGGCCGCCGAAGATCCGGCCGAGCTCGTGAGCATGGAAGAGGTCGAGCGCCGCTACGTGCTCCGCGTGCTGGAAGCGGTCGGCGGCAACAAGACCCAGGCCGCACGCGTGCTCGGTTTCGACCGCAAGACGCTGTACGCGAAGCTCAAGAGCTACGGCGTCGGCGACCCCGCCTCCTGAACACCGGCCGCAGCGTCTCTGTTTACGGGCGGCAGGCTCGTACCGGGAACGTTCATGCAGCAACGAAAGCCGAGGTGATAGTTGCTGTGGCTATTCACTTCCATGACCTTGGTCTCGTGCCAGCTCGGAGCGCGCCAGCGGCAGTCGTCTTCGTGCGCTTCGTAAGTTCCGAAGAAGAACCAGCTGCCCTTCATCTCGGTGTAACCGTGGCCGCCGCGGCTGGTCAGCTCCGACGGCTCCATCGGCAGGCTCATGTGCTCGGCGGCGTTGCCGTGTTGATCGTAGACACCGAAGCGGCTCACGCAGCCCGGGAACGCACCCGCCGGATAGGTGTTCGAACCGCAGCCCTGGTAGCCGCCTTCGCAGTCGCGGTTCTTCTTCGAAGCCGTGCCGCAGCGGGCGTGATCCTTGGTCTTGCCGTACGCCCAGACCTGCTCGCGATCGCGGTTGTGATAGAGCGTGCGCGTACCGCGCGAGTATTTCCAGCTGTAGTCCTGATCTTCGGCGAGCAACGCGCCGGCGCACGCGCCCTCCCACTCGTGCGCGTCGCACAGGCGCTTGCCGATCGCTTCACACAGGAGCGCCGATTCGCGCGCCGTGACGTGGACGACCGGATACTCGCAAGGAATGTTCGGGAATTCGAACTGATCGATGCAGATCTTCGCGGTCTCCGCGGTTTCACCGCGCGCGGAATCGTAGATCGGGGCCATGAACGGCTTTTCGCAGACCGACGGCGCGGGCTTGTCGAGACCCGCCTGCGCGCGGATTTCGCGGCAGCGCGCGCGCGTCATCGGATGCACTGTGAGCTTCGGGTTACCGGTGCCGAGGATCGACGACTTTTCGACGATCTCGCGCACCTTGGCCAGCTCAGGCTCGGTAACCGCGAGCCGGCTCTTCAGCGCCTCGTAAAGCGCCGTGCGCTCCTCGGCGAGCGTGGTCGGCTCGGGCGTCGATGCATCGAACGTGGCGACGGTCGGAGCGGCGTCCGGTAGTGACGCCCGGCTGGCGTCCGCAGGCGGCGCGCTCGGCACGGAGACCGCGCTCGGCGCGGGAGGCTGCGGCGGGGAACGCTTCCGGCACGCAAGCAATGCCGCTAGCGGGAGCGAAAGCAGCAGTGCCGCGAGTATCGGCGATGGCTCGCGAAGTCGAATAAGAGACAAAGCAGCTCGCTTCATACCAGACCTCGTGCACGCGCGGTCGTGGGGGCGCGATCTTGGTACGGGCACTGCATATTTTGCGAACATGCGAGCGTTCTCGGCAAGCGAGCGGCGCGCTACGACCGCCGCAATGTGCAGTTTCATGGTCGTCGCAGCCGGCATCGTGGCGCTGACCGGACCCACCGGCGTGGTGGTGGCGAGCGTGCTGTTGACGGTGGCGGTGATGGCCGCGATCGTCGGCGCCGCGTTTGCCCGCGACAGCGAGGCCGGCTGGGGCGTCGCAGCCGTCGTGGCCGCGGCGTCGCCGATCTTCCTCCCGTTTTATCTGATCGGGATCACGATCTTCAAACGGCTCGGCGCGAGCGTGGCCGGCGGGCTTTTGATCGGCATCGGCTGCGCGATGGCCGGCGCGACGCTCTGGTACGCGGCGAAAATGTCGCACCGTGGCATGCACGCCCACTCTCGCTCTCCGCGATCCGCCCACTCCCACTGACGGACCGGACTTCGGTCATCCGTCCTTGTCGAGGATACCTGCCTCATGAGCCAGGCGGCGCAGCTTGTCTTTGGCCGCCTGAAACCGCTTGCGCAGCCGCGTGGCGCCCGCCTTGAGCTCGGCGGGTTCGGCCACGTCGTCGAAAAGCATGATCTGCGCGATCTCTTCCCAGGAAAGCTCGCGGTTCACCCGCAGGATCAACAGCGTCTGGTCGTCGACCGGGAGCTGCTCGCGCAGCTGCGAGATGCGGCTCTTGGTTTCGGTGCGCAGCGCAATCGCGGTTTCCGTGCGCACGCGCTCGGCGATCTCGGAAAGCGGGCCGGCACGCGAGAGCGGCACGTTGTGCTCCGAAAAGCGGCGCGCTTGCTGCACGTAACGGCTGGCCGCGTGGCGGGCCAGCGTGTAGCACCAGACGCGGGCCGAACACTGCCAGCGAAACCCGGGAAAGCCCTTCCACAGATCCTCGGCGAAGTCGCCGAACACTTCGCGCGCCGCGTCGTAGTCGCGTAAACGCGTGATCAGAAATCCGAAGAGCTCCCGGCCGTACGCCTCGAGCAACACGGTGACGGCCTGGCGCATGTCCGCGGCGTCGGCATGCGCTCGCGCTCGAGCCTCGATACCGACGATCTCCTCCGCGGTCATCGAATGACAGTTTAGCGCCGCTCGACAGCGCAAGTCACGTTCCGCCGATCACGAGCTTTGCCTCACGGACGCGGCGCTGCCATGGGACGTAGGCCGCGACGTTGGCGGCCGTAATCAGAGCCCCGATCGGACCCGTGACCAACGCATCCGCCGGCGCTTCAATACCGTTCAATAGCTGGATCACGCTCTGCCCCGCCAACATGCCGATTTCCGGAAGCTGATAGTCGAAAGTGGCGTGCGTCTTGCCCCATTCGAGCTCTCGGACGATGAAAGGGGATCCGTTGCGAGAGACCGTCGGCACGACTCCGCCGAGCCCGCGCTCTTCCAGGAGCTCGAGCGCGTCCAGCGCGGTCTCGTCGTTGAAAACGACCCACCCATCGAAGGGGTGAAATTCATCGAGCAGCCGCGCCGCGGCGCGCTTCCCGCCTCCGCGCACGTCATCAAGGTTCCGGTAGCACTCGAGAAAAGGGTCGTTGACCAGCTCGAGCCCACAGTCTCGCACCCCGGCCACCGCGCCGCGAACCAGCTCCACGTCGTCCAGGATCTCCGGACCCCCCAGGATCGCGACGCGCGGAGCTCGGTGGGCGAGCGGTAACAGCGCGCGCGCCAGCGCGTGAGCGAGCACGACACCCTGGTAGTAGTTCGGAATGACGACCGAGGCGCTCACCGGATAGGCCGGCTTGTGAATCGCAACCACGGGTATGCCGCGCGCGAGCGACCTAGCCACGGCGCTCGCCGGCTCGCGGGCGTCCAGAACGAAGAGAACGATTGCTTGCATCCCGGCGGCCAGCGCCGCGTCCACCGCGGCCGTCTGGCCGCTCGCGATTGCCGCTGCTCCGCCGCGGAGATCGGCCGGAAACAAGCGCAGGTCGAATCCGCCGTCTTCGAGCACCTGTGCCAGGCCCAGGGCCAGCGCATCCATTCCCGGATGCAGGCCAGGTGGCAGGCACGGCACGAAACCGACTGCGCTCACGGCAAGTCGTCGACCCAGGTGCCGCCGCGCACGTTCGGCGGCGCGACGAAATCGTAGTGCTTGAACCCCGCCATCTGACCGCCGTCGATCACCAGCACCTGACCGGTAACGTAAGCCGCTTCGGGCGACGCCAGGTAGTGGAACGCGGCGGCCACCTCGGCGGGTTCGGCCAGGCGCCCCAGCGGCGCCGCCCCTTCCACGAACGGGATCTCCGGGTTGTCCGGCACTCCAGTGACGGCCTCGGTGAGCACCGCGCCCGGACAGACGCAGTTCACGGTGATGCGCCGCGGCGCAAGCTCGATCGCGCCCACGCGGGTCAAGTGAACCACCGCGGCCTTGCTCGCCGCGTAGGCTGCAGCCATCGGTTTGCCGATCAGCCCCGCGATCGAGCCCGTATTGATCACGCGCCCTCCGTCCTCGAGCAGCCGCGCCGCGTGCTTGATGCCAAAGGCGACGCTGTGAACGTTGACAGCGAGCGTGCGCGACAAAAGCGGCTCGGTGAGCGCCGCGAAACCGACGCCGACCGGCTGGATCGCCGCATTGTTGACCAGGATGTCGAAGCGGCCGTGAGCCTCGCGGGCGCTTTCGAGCATCGCGCAGACGTCGCTCTCACTGGCTACGTCCGCGCGCACGAAATGTACGCCGAGCGCGGCCGCCAGCTGCGAAGCGTCGGCGCGGTCGGCCAAGCTGATCCGGGCGCCCGCGGCGCGAAAGCGCTCGACGACTGCCCGGCCGATACCCGAGGCCCCTCCTGTCACGAGCGCCGCCTTGCCGCTGAGATCGAACACGCTGCACCCTCACTCCGTGCGCTGTCCAGGCGCGGCGGGCAGGTCGCGCGTCGGCCAGGTGCCGCGCCCGCGCGCTGCGACGTAACGCTGGATCAGCCACACCGGCATTTCGAGATGGCTGAGCCGCCCGCGCACGTGCATGGACGAGTATTGCCCGCGCTGGACGCCGCTGCACATCTCCATGTCCTCGAGATGAAAACTCGTGAGCAGCCGCGTCTCGGACTCGAGCACGGTCTCGAAGTCGGGCTGCTGCATCGCATCGGACGTGACCATGCACGTGGTCAGCAGACGACAACGATCGGGCGCGATCGGCTGCAGCCGGTACCAGACCACGCGATCGGGACCGACCAGGAACATGAAACATGGCAGCCCGAGGTGGAGTCCCCACTCGAAGCGCTGCACGTCGTCGAGCCCCGGCACCGGCAGAAACCCCGGCGGGTGTTTGCCTGCGGCTTCGATCGCACGAATCTCGGCCACGAGCGCCGGCTTGTAGGGCAGGTGCGCCCGGAGAAAGTGCGCCTGCTCGGTTTCCGTCCAGGTGTCGCGCGCCGGCATCA
>Ga0111538_10008257_pt1 | contig 13978 bp, 14 predicted proteins | sample SoiMethybrSBSTD1_FD_79669 | JGI IMG/M metagenome (GOLD analysis project Ga0111538, IMG submission 79669) | Bulk soil microbial communities from a Populus tree surrounding site in Tennessee, USA - Soil MetaG P. TD hybrid SBSTD1 (version 2)... | ecosystem: Environmental > Terrestrial > Soil >...
CCAGCTTACTCGAAGATCGATTGAAGTATTCACCGATCACAAGCAGGTCATTATCTGTAGATAATCCGGTGAGGGTGGAATTGTATCAATAATAATCTCATGTAAATTGAAGCCAAGACTGTCATAAACGCTTGTATGACTTCAGTATTTCGCAGCAAGAATGGCGAGAATCCCGAGCGGGTCATTGCGGCGGCTGCCCAAACCGCCCTCCCATTGTTTGTCTGCCGGCATGGCCGACCTCGGCAATCGCCGCACTGCGCGGCGACCGCCTGCTCCGCGTTCTCCCAAGCGCTTCGCATGCGCCGCTTCCACCGCTGTCTGGGCGTGGCGACCTCTGCCTTCGGCTTGCTGCAGCCCATGCACACCCTTAAGCTCCGCCGTCTTTTGGCGGCTGGGAGCGCGTACGAAGCAACATGCAATTCAAGGGCACCAAGAACTATGTGGCGACCAATGATCTCAAGGTCGCCGTCAATGCCGCCATCACCTTGCAGCGCCCGCTGCTCGTGAAGGGGGAGCCCGGCACCGGCAAGACGGTGCTGGCGCTGGAGGTAGCGAAAGCCGTGAAGGCCCCTCTGATCGAGTGGCACATCAAGTCGACAACCAAGGCGCTGCAGGGCCTTTATGAGTACGACGCGGTGAGCCGCCTGCGCGACAGCCAACTCGGCGACAGCCGCGTCGCCGACATCCGCAACTACATCCGCAAGGGCAAGTTGTGGGAGGCGTTCACCATGGACGAGCGCCCCGTGCTGCTGATCGACGAGATCGACAAGGCCGACATCGAGTTCCCCAACGACCTGCTGCAGGAGCTCGACCGGATGGAGTTCTACGTCTACGAGACGCACGAGACCATCAAGGCGCGCCATCGGCCGGTCGTCATCATCACGTCCAACAACGAGAAGGAGCTCCCTGACGCCTTCCTGCGGCGGTGCTTCTTCCACTACATAAAATTTCCCGACCAGGAGACGATGCGCTCCATCGTCGACGTGCACTTCCCCAATCTCAAGGGTCGCCTCGTCTCGGAGGCGCTGAAGGTGTTCTACGATGTGCGCGAGGTGCCGGGGATAAAGAAGAAACCCTCCACCTCCGAGCTGCTCGACTGGATCAAGCTGCTCCTCAACGAGGACATCAGCCCCGAGACCCTGCGCGAGAGCGATCCCCGCAAGCTGATCCCGCCGCTGCACGGCGCGCTGCTCAAGAACGAGCAGGACGTGCACCTGTTCGAGCGTCTGGCTTTTCTGGCGAGGCGGCAGGGGGCGCAGAGCTGAAAACAGATCCCGATCAACTCCGCCCCTGTCATTCCGGAATTCGCCAAAGGCGAATATCCGGAACCCAGGACCACAGGACGCGCGCGGTCCCTTTGCAGCCCCTGGGTCCCGGCTACGCGCTCCGGCCCGGATGACAAGAGAGCAACGCCGCCAGATCCCGGTCCGCCCTGCCGGGAGCCTCAGAGAATGTCGTTCTCGGCGGCCTCGGCAGAGATGCCGAGCTTCTCCAGCCCTTCCTCGAGGTAGTCAGAGAGCAGAGGCATGCCGACGAGGTAGCGTGAGGTTCTGTTGACGCGCTCGCTGCGCGCCGTCGCGACCGCCTCGTCGAGATCCTCCGGCCCGTAGGTGCCGCGGCCGATCCAGGCGACGGCCACGAGGTTGGCCTGCTCGTCCTCGTTGAGGGCGTCGAGGAATGCGACGAGCTCAGCTCGGGTCTGGTCGCCCACGTAGTCCTCCAGGATGGAGGTGGGATCGTCCTCGACATCGCCGGAGGCGGATGAGTCGTCCCAACTGCCGACCTTGGAGTCGTACTCGCGTGACTTGATGATGACGTGGGCAACCTTCTCGGGGGCAATCTCCAGCATGGCACCTCTCCCTGGTGGGGGCGCCAGCCTTGCCCGAGCCGGCGCTCTTGCCGCAACGGAGTGATCACCACACTAGACTAATTTTGCCCGAGGTGCAGGGCAATGGCGCGTACTACCGAGCGGAACATGTCGGGCGTAAGCTTGCCGGTGTTGGTATTGTACCGCGAGCAGTGGAAGCTGTCGAAGAGCGTAAGCTGCGGGGCGACCTGGTGCCGTGCCCCGTGGCTGAAGGGAAAGTCCCGCCGGCGCGCGGCGAGGGCGGCGAGCGTGCTGTCGTGGGCGATACGGCCCAATGCCAGCAGGGCTGTGAGGCTCGGGAGCGCGGCCAGCCGGTTGGCGAGGAACGGCCGGCAGGCGCCGATCTCGGCGGGCGTGGGCTTGTTCTGGGGAGGTACGCAGCGCACGGCATTGGTGATCATGCAGTCGACGAGCTGCAGCCCGTCGTCGGGTCGCGCCTGATACGTGCCGTGCGCGAAGCCGTACTCGATGAGCGTGGCGTAGAGCAGGTCGCCCGCGAAATCGCCGGTGAAGGGCCGGCCTGTGCGATTGGCGCCCTTCAGCCCGGGCGCCAGGCCCACGATCAGGAGACGGGCGTTGCCGGGTCCGAACGAGCCAACGGGCGCATTGTGCCAGGACGGCTCGGCACGGCGGCTGGCGGCCCGAAACTCCACCAGCCGCGGGCACAACGGACACTCGCGCCCGGGCTCTGCTGGAATCGCCGGGCTCACGGCACAGGTCCCCGGGACCCGAGGGAGGTCAGCGCCCGTCGTCCTCGTCCTCAGGGTAGTCGAGCGTCGCGGGCGCAGGGCGGCGCATCGGCGGGCGCTGGCCCGGCTCGCGCACCGGCCGGGTGGCGGGATCGCGGCAGATCTGCTCCTCCAGGTCCGCCAGATCGATGAACTGGTCGGCCTGCCGACGCAACTCGTCCGCCACCATGGGGGGTTGCGTCTGCAGGGTCGAGACGACGCTCACGCGGCGGCCGCGCAGCTGCAGCGCCGCCACCAGCGCACGGAAATCACCATCGCCCGTGAAGAGGACGACGTGGTCCAGGCTCTCGACCAGGCGCATGGCATCGACGGTGAGCTCGATATCCATGTTGCCCTTGATCTTGCGCCGGCCGAGCGCGTCGGTGAACTCCTTGGTCGGTTTGGTGACCATGGTATAGCCGTTGTAATCCAGCCAATCGACCAGGGGTCGGATCGACGAATACTCCTGATCTTCTGCCAGTGCGGTGTAGTAGAGGGCACGAACCAGCTGGCCTTTGGTGCGGAACAGAGCCAGCAGCCGCTTGTAGTCGATGTCGAACCCTAGCGCCTTGGCCGTCGCGTACAGGTTGGCGCCGTCGATAAAGAGCGCGAGGCGCTCGTTCTGGTAAAAATGCATTCGGTGGACCTCGGGAAGTGCTGCCGACCGCTAAAAATTGCGGCCGGTCAGTGAATTGACGCTGTTCTCATTTAGTGTTTTGCAGACTCAACGCCAACGAGCAAGTGAAGATTTCGAACAGCAGGGATGTGCACACTTCGCAGATACCTTAATAGATTGCTGCGGTTCCGTGAAAGTACAAGGGTGTGAACAGAGTATTTCTAGGATTAGGCGCAAATCGTGCCGGCGCATGGGGCCCACCGGCCGACACCCTGCGCCAGGCATGCTGCGAGCTTTCCGCAGCCGGCGTCGAAGTGGTGGCCGCCTCGCACGTGTATGCCACGGCGCCGCTGGGACCGGGCCGGCAGGCCTCCTACCTCAACGCCGTCCTGGAGGTGCGCGCACCCTTGGCCCCGGCTGCGCTATTGCGTCTCATCAAGCGCATCGAACGCCGTTCCGGCCGGCGGCTGGGGGTACCGTGGGGTCCGCGGTCCCTGGACATCGACATTCTCGACTTCGCCGGCAGGCGGCTCGGGTGGCCGGCGCGGCGTCGGCGGCGCGGCACGCTCATTTTGCCGCACCCGGAGATGCACCGGCGTGCCTTTGCGCTCGTGCCCCTCCTCGAGGCGGCGCCACACTGGCGCCATCCCGCGCTGGGGTTCCCCGTCCGCACCTTGCTCGCCCGCCTCCCCCTGGCGGGCCGTCGCGGGGTGCGGCAATCCCTTGATCTTGCTCGGTCCGCGTGCGACAAGGCGCAGCAATGAAGCCGCCCCGCGGAAGGACCTCCCTTTCGAGGGCGATACTGCTTGCACCGTTCCAAATCCTAGAGGGCTCATCGCATGGCGCGTGTGACGGTCGAGGACTGCGTCGACAAGGTTCCAAACCGCTTCGAGCTGGTGCTGCTGGCGGCGCACCGGGCACGGTCGATCGCCAACGGTTCGCAGATCACCGTTGACGCCGAGAACGACAAGAACCCGGTGGTCGCGTTGCGCGAGATCGCCGAGAAGACCATTCCGGCCGACGACATGCGCGAAGGCCTCATCCACTCAATCCAGAAGAACGTCGAGGTGGATGAGCCGGAAACGGCGGCCGCCCCCTCGCTGCCGGTCGACCGGAGGCCGATGCTCGGTCGCGACGACCAGTCGAGCGATACCGTGGTCGACGTCATCACCGAGGAGCAGCTGCTGCGGGGCATGGAAAGCCTCACGCCGACCGAGCCGTCTGCCAACGGCGGCAGCGGTGGAGGCAGCTCACGCTGACAGAGGCGTGTCGAGCCGGACGGGGGTGCTTCTTGCCGCCCGAGGTCCGGCCCATGCCTGACGGGACCTGACGCAGGCGCGCCAGGGGTCCCTGCGAGACACGCCATGATGCGCCAATACGAGCTGGTCGAGCGGGTCCAGAAGTACGACCCAACCGCCGACGAGGCGCTGCTCAACCGCGCCTACGTCTACGCCATGCAGGCGCACGGCCATCAGAAGCGGGCCTCCGGCGACCCCTTCTTCTCCCATCCTCTGGAAGTCGCGGCGATCCTCACCGAGCTCAAGCTCGACGATGCCACCATCGCCGCCGCGCTCCTGCACGACGTGATCGAGGATACCGACGTCACGCGTGCCGAGATCGACCAGAAGTTCGGCAAGGAGATCGGGGCGCTCGTCGAGGGCCTGACAAAGATCAAGAAGCTCGACCTCGTCACCCGCAAGGCCGAGCAGGCGGAGAATTTCCGCAAGCTGCTGGTCGCCATTTCGAGCGACATCCGCGTCCTGCTCATCAAGCTGGCGGACCGCCTGCATAACATGCGCACCCTCGGGTACATGAAGCCTGAGAGCCGCCGGCGCGTGTCGGAGGAGACGCTCGAGATCTACGCACCGCTTGCGGGGCGCATGGGCATGCAGACGCTCCGCGAGGAGCTCGAGCAGCTGGCCTTCAAATGGGGCAACCCGGACGCCTACGCCGCCGTCGTCGACAAGCTTGCCGACATCCGCAAGCGCAACGCGGGCCTGGTCGAGGAGATCGTTGCCGCCCTGGAGGCGCGCCTTGCCGGCGCCGGCCTGCAGGCGCAGGTGTATGGCCGCGAGAAGAAGCCCTTCTCCATCTGGCGCAAGATGCAGAACCGCCAGATCTCGCTCGAGCAGCTTTCCGACATCTACGGCTTCCGCATCGTCGTGCAGGGGCTCGACACCTGCTACCGCGCGCTCGGCATCGTGCATTCGGCCTGGCGCGCCGTGCCCGGCCGCTTCAAGGACTACATCTCGACGCCCAAGCAGAACAACTACCAGTCGATCCACACCACGGTCGTCGGTCCGCGGCACCAGTGGGTCGAGCTGCAGATCCGTACCCACGAGATGGACGAGATCGCCGAGTACGGCGTTGCCGCGCACGCTCTCTACAAGGATGGTGAGAACGCCGAGCCCGGCGCCGGCACGAACGGCAGCGGCATGCACAAGGCCAATCCGTATATCTGGCTGCGCAAGCTGGTCGACACCCTGCTCGAGGGGGACAATCCCGAGGAGTTCCTGGAGCACACCAAGCTTGAGCTCTTCCAGGACCAGGTGTTCTGCTTCACGCCCAAGGGGCGGCTCATCGCCCTGCCCCGCGGCGCCACGCCGATTGATTTCGCCTATGCCGTGCATACCGATGTCGGCAACTCCTGCATCGGCGCCGTCGTCAACGGACGCCAGCTGCCGCTCACCACCCAGCTCAAGAACGGCGACCAGGTCGAGATACTGATGGCGAAGGGGCAGACGCCGCCACCCGCCTGGGAGCGCATTGCCGTGACCGGCAAGGCGCGCTCCTCCATCCGGCGTGCCGCGCGCGATGCCCGTCGCCGGCAATACTCCGAGCTCGGCCGCCGCCTCCTGATCGCCGGCTTTGACAAGATCGGCCAGGAGTATTCCGACGAGAAGCTCAAGAAGGGGCTCGCGCGCCTGACGCAGAAGTCGGTGGAGGACGTGCATGCGGGCGTCGGACGCGGTGAGCTGCCGGTGAGGGACGTAATCCGTGCCGTGGTGCCGGAGGTGGTCGAGCTGCATACCGAGGAGGCCCCTCCGCGCAAGCGCAGCCGCCGCGAGCGCAACCCCAGCGAGGAGGGGTGGTTCAACCTGGCCAAGGTGATCAACCTCAAGTTCCGCTGGCCGGGCAGCGGCAGCGCGGAGGCCAAGCAGGCACAGGTGCTGCCGATCCGCGGCCTGCGCAACGATGTGCCTGTGAAGTTCGAGGAAGGCGGCGCCGTGCCGGGCGACCGCATCGTCGGGGTGCTGTCGGAGGGCGAGGGCATTCGCATCTTCCAGATCCACTCGCCGGCGCTGAAGGAGTTCGAGCACGAGAAGTGGATCGATGTGACCTGGGACATCGATCCCGAGAACCCCGAACGGTTTCCCGCCAAGCTTCTGGTCACCGCGCTCAACGAGCCGGGCACGCTGGCGCAGATCGCCCAGGTCATCGGCGAGGCCGACGGCAACATCGACAACCTGCGCATGCTGCGGCGGGCCAAGGACTTCACGGAGATGCTGATCGAGGTCGAGGTCTGGGACCTCGACCACCTGACCCAGATCATCTCCGGCCTCAAGAGCAAGGCTGTCGTGAGCGGGGTGGAGCGCTCGTTCGGGTAGTGCGGCCGGGGCGGCGGCCAAGCCCATATACCGTCGAAGCCGATTCCCCGTCCCGGTTTGCGCGGCGCGCAGCCGCCCGTTTGCATGTGCGAGACAGGCGCCGAGACAGGCGATGGCGCCCGGGTCTAGAGTGCGGCCAACAAGCGACGGGGCGGCACGGTGCTGGCTTCTGGGGAGAAGCACCATGATTGCGCTCGAGGATTGCCTGGCGCTCTGTGGACTGACGAAAGATGAGGTGCTCGCCCTCGCCGAGCACGAGCACATTCCCGACATTGCGGCTGCGGCGCTCGGTCACCACCTGCTCAACCAGCCGACCGGTTGCAAGACCATACGCGACATGATCGCCGAGGACGTGATTTGGGCGCGCGGGCGCGGTGACATGGCGCACGCCGCGGAGCTTGCGGTAACGCTCCAACGCTTCGTCAGCACGCATCCGGAGGCGGGTGACGCGCCGTTCCCACGTTGATCCTCGCCGATGCTTGCCTCTATCGCGGGCATCGGCGGGTTCTTATTTGGCGAGCACGTAGTGCCCCGGCGCATCGGCCAGGGGAGGAAACTCGTTGCTGCCGGTCCGGCGTGCTTGGACCATCTCCCCGCCGTGGTGCGCCAGCCATGCGGCGCAGTGCGGCCACCAGGACCCTTCGTGCCGCTCTGCCTGGCTGAGCCATTGCTCCGGGGTGTCGGGATGACGGTCGGCCGTCCAGTAGCCGTACTTCCTGCGCGTCGGCGGATTGATAACCCCTGCGATATGGCCGGAGCCTGCCAGCACGAACCTGGTCGGACCGGAGAGAATCTGCGTGGCCGGGTAGGTCGCTCGCCAAGGGGCAATGTGGTCCTCGATCGTCGAGAGGAAGTAGCAGGGGGTTCTGATCGCCCTCAGCTCGATGCGCCGGCCTGCCAGGCGCAGGCGCCCAGGCTTGACCAGGCTGTTCTCCATGTAGATGCCACGCAGAAAGTCGGTCAGCATGCGTGCGGGCAGCCGCGTGGAGTCGGCGTTCCAGTGCAGAATGTCGAAGGCAGGTGGAGCGCGGCCAAGCAGGTAGTTGTTGACTACGTAGCTCCAGATGAGGTCGTTCTCCCGCATCATGGAGAACATGTCCTTCATGTGGTAGCCCTCGAGGAAACCCGTCCGCTGCGTGTGCCGTTCGATGTTCTCGAGCTGCGCGTCGTCGAGGAAGACGGCGGCATCGCCGACGGCGCCGAGATCGACCATGGTGGCAAGGCAGGTTGCCGACTTGATCGGAACGTCGCCGCCGGCCCACAAATAGGCGAGCGCGCAGACGGCCAGGATGCCGCCGATGCAAAAGCCGCCGAGGTTGATCTCGTCCTCGCCGGTGATCTGCCGCACGACGTCGATCGCCTCCAGCGGCCCCTCGCGCAAATAGTGTTCGAACCCCTTCTGAGCATGGTGGGGGCCCGGGTTCGCCCAAGAGATCACGAACACGGTGTGGCCCTGCTCGATCAGCCACCGGAATAGACTGTTCTCCGGCTGAAGGTCGAGGATGTAGTACTTGTTGATCCAGGGCGGGACGAACAGCAACGGCGTGCGGAAGGCCGTGTCGGTGCGTGGCGCGTACTGGATCAGTTCCATGAGGTCATTGCGGTAGACGACCTTGCCGGGTGTCGTGGCGAGGTTGCGGCCGACCGCGAAGGCCAGGGGGTCGTTCTGTGAGATGGGGAATAGTCCGTTTCCTCCCTCGAGGTCATGCAGCAGGTTCTTCAGCCCGTTGACGAGACTTTCGCCGCGCGTCTTCAGCGCGGTCGTGCGGACCTGCGGGTTGATGAAGGGCACGTTGGTGGGCGCGAGGGCGCACAGGAGCTGGCGCGTGTAGAAGGCGAGCTTCTGCTTGTCGTGATCGCCGAGGGCGCGGCAATCGTGGACCTGCGCCAGCAGCCACTCCGCATAAGAGAGATAGAGATCCCTGGCGAGGGCAAGCGCCGGGTCCTCGTGCCAGGCCTTGTCAAGGAAGCGCTTGTCGGCACCCGGCCGAGCTGTTTCGCTCTGCTGCGGGCCGCCGCAGTGGCGCTCGAAATGGGATGAGATGCGCGCGCCAAGCTGGGCCTGTGCCGCGAGCGACCGAGGCAAGTCGGTCCACCAGGCCAGGGTGAATTGGCCGGCAGCGGCGAGCATGCCCTGATAGTCGATGAGCGAATAGTCGACGCCGGCAACCTCCCGCAGGTGGCGGCAACTCGTCTGCGCCATCGTCGACGCAAGCCTTGGCCACAGCGAAACGAGCTGTGCGCCGAGCGCGATCGGATCGGCTGCAGAGGAGGTATCAGGATCGCCCGCCATGCTTCGCCTTCGGGCTTGAAACCGGGAGGACACGCCCAATTTAGCCCAGCGCCAGGCGTGGCGAAACGGGAAGGCCGCGCCGGTCTTTCCCTTACCGGCGACGCATCGCAGCGCTATCATGGATCGTAGGGTGCAAAAGCGAAGCGCATTGCACCGATCCACCCTTTGAGAGAGCGCATTGCACCGATTTGCGGCCATTAGGCTTACTCTCTGGCGAGACTAGGCGGCCTTTCCTATAACTGGCACGAGCAGGTCCAGCCCGGGCGGCACCCATGAAGGCATCGAAACGAGCAGCACCTCGGCCGGCGCACTTGCGCCTCGGCATCAACATCGATCACGTTGCGACCATCCGCAATGCTCGCGGCGGGCGCCATCCCGATCCCCTGCGTGCCGCCCACATCGCCATCGCGGCGGGGGCCGATGGCATTACCGCGCACCTGCGCGAGGACCGGCGCCATATCTCCGACGACGACATCGCCAGGCTCAAGCGTGAGCTGACGCGCCCGCTCAATTTCGAGATGGCGGCGACCGATGAGATGCTCGCCATCGCGCTGCGCCACGTGCCGCATGCCTGCTGCCTCGTGCCTGAGAAGCGCGAGGAGCGCACGACCGAGGGTGGCCTCGACGTCGTGCGCGGCGAGAACGAGCTGCGGCGCTATGTCGATGAGCTCAAGGCGGCGGGCATCCGCGTCTCGCTCTTCATCGAGCCGGATGCCAGGGCGATCGAATCGGCGGCCCGGCTCGGGGCGCAGGTGGTCGAGCTGCACACGGGCTCCTATTGCGAGCGCGCGCTCGAGGACGATGCCGCGGGCCTTGCGCGCGAGCGCGACCGCATCGAGGGCGCCGCGCGGGCGGCGGCCGCGGCTGGGCTCGAGGTGCATGCCGGGCACGGCCTCACCTTCAACACCGTCGGCGCCGTCGCCCGCGTTCCCGAGATCGTCGAGCTCAACATCGGCCACTTCCTGGTGGGCGAGGCCATCTTCGGCGGGCTCGGCCCGGCGATTACGCGCATGCGTGCCCTGATGGACGATGCCCGTGCGAGCTCGCGGCCGGCCGGGCGGGCAAAGGCTGTGCCATGATCCTCGGCCTCGGCAACGACATCATCGACATCCGCCGCATCGAGCAGACGCTGGAGCGCTATGGGGAGCGGTTCCTGAACCGTGTCTTCACCGACACGGAGCGTAGAAAATCGGAGGCGCGCGTGGGGCGCGCCGCCTCGTATGCCAAGCGGTTCGCAGCCAAGGAGGCCTGTGCAAAGGCCCTGGGCACCGGCCTCAGGAAAGGGGTATTCTGGCGCGACATGGGCGTGGTCAATCTGCGGTCGGGGCGCCCGACGATCGTGCTCACGGGCGGTGCCGCCGAGCAGCTGAGGCGTATCACGCCGGAGGGCCTGGAAGCCCGCGTGGACGTATCCCTGACGGACGATTTCCCGCTGGCGCAGGCGATCGTTGTGATCTCCGCTGTGCCCGCGGCGAAGAGCCCGAAGGCAAGTTGAGCGTCTCCAGCGCGGCTGCTGCGTCCCCCCGTCAATTGCGGCCTTGCCCCTAACCCGCTATACGGGGGCGCGGTGGACGGGGGCTATAGGCTTCCGGGATCATGATGCAGAGAAAACACGAGAGCGGCAGCTTGCAGGCGGGCGCCAACAAGTCGGCAGAGGGCGGTTGGCGCGAGACGGTGAAAATCGTCGTGCACGCCCTCATTCTGGCGATGATCGTCCGCATCTTCTTTTATCAGCCCTTCAACATTCCCTCGGGCTCGATGAAGTCGACGCTGCTCGTCGGCGACTACCTGTTCGTCTCCAAGTTGTCCTACGGCTACAGCCGCTACTCCTTCCCCTGGGGCATCGTTCCATTCAAAGGGCGCATCTTCGGCGCCGAGCCCAAGCGAGGCGACGTGGTCGTCTTCAAGCTGCCGCGCGACAACTCGACCGACTACATCAAGCGCGTGATCGGCCTGCCGGGCGACGAAATCGCCGTGCGGGGCGGCATTCTCTATATCAACGGCACCGCTGTTCCCAAGGTGCGCAAGGACGACTTCGTCACCCCCGACGAACCGAGGCCCATTCCCCGCTTCGAGGAGACGCTGCCGAACGGCGTGAAGTATTTCGTGCTTGATGCCGTCCCCAACAGCGAGTTCGACAATACCGAGGTCTACAAGGTGCCGCCCGGCCACTATTTCATGATGGGCGACAATCGCGACAACTCGACCGACAGCCGTGCTCAGTCGCCGCGTTACGGCGTAGGCTATGTGCCTTACGACAATCTGGTGGGGCGCGCCGAGATCATCTTCTTCTCCGCCGCCGTCGACGATCCGAACGCCTTTCGGCTGACCAGTCCGTGGACCTGGCCCACGGACATCCGCTGGAGCCGGATCTTCGGCCTCGTGCGCTAGGCGCGGCCTTGGCTGCGGTCCGCAAGCTCAAGGACCTCGAGGCCAGGCTCGGCTATGCCTTCAAGGATCGCGCGCTGCTCAAGAAGGCCCTCACTCACGCCAGCGTGCGTCAGGCTTCGGCCAAGCGCCGCGACAACGAGCGTCTCGAGTTCCTCGGCGACCGCGTGCTCGGCTTGGCGGTCGCGGAGCTCTTGAGCGCGGTCTATCCGGCGGCCAGCGAAGGCGAACTCGCGCGTCTCTACAACCGTCTCGTCCGCGGCGGCACCTGTGCCGAGGTCGCCCGGGCGCTGGACCTCGGGCCGTCTCTGGTGCTCAGCGACTCGGAGGCCGGCAGCGGCGGGCGCGACAAGGATACGATCCTGGCGGATGCCTGCGAGGCGCTGCTCGGCGCCGTATTCCTGGAGGCGGGCTACGAGACCGCTCGAGACCTGGTGCGCGAACATTGGAGCGTGAAGCTCAAGGGCACACCGGCCGAGGCGGCGGACGCCAAGTCGGCGCTGCAGGAGTGGGCGCAGGGCAAAGGGTTGTCGTTGCCGGAGTACGTGGAGGTCGACCGCCAGGGGCCCGACCATGCCCCCCGCTTCACCTCAGAGGTGCGCATCAAGGGCACGAAGCCGGCGCGCGGGGAGGGGGCGAGCAAGCGTGCCGCCGAGCAGGCGGCGGCCACCGCGCTCCTGGCGCGTGAGGGTGTGTGGAGGCAGTCCCGTGAGTGAGGGCGTCCCGACCGCGGAGACGCGCTGCGGCTTCATCGCCGTCATCGGCGCGCCCAACGCCGGAAAGTCGACCCTCGTCAACAAGCTGGTGGGCGCCAAGGTATCCATCGTCAGCCACAAGGTGCAGACGACCCGCAGTCCCGTGCGCGGCATCGCCATCGTCGGCCAAAGCCAGCTCGTCTTCATCGATACGCCCGGCATCTTCGCGCCGCGCCGCCGCCTCGACCGCGCCATGGTGCACGCGGCCTGGGGGCACTCCGGCGACGCGGACATCACGGTCCTGCTCATCGACGCGGCCAAGGGCCTCGACCAGGAGGCAGATGCGATCCTGACACGGCTCGCCGATGTCGGGCCGCGCCTGGTGCTGGTCCTCAACAAGGTCGACCGCGTGCGCAAGGTGCGCCTGCTGGAGTTGGTGCAGCAGTGCGCCGGGCGGGCCCGATTCGAGGCGACCTTCATGGTCTCGGCGCTCACCGGCGACGGCGTCGGCGATCTTGCCGCCCATCTCGGCCGCTCCGTTCCAGCCGGACCCTGGCACTATCCCGCCGACGAGGTCTCGGATGCGCCGATGCGTGTGCTGGCCGCCGAGATCACGCGCGAGAAGGTGTTCGCCCGGCTGCACGACGAGCTGCCGTACGCGATCACGGTCGAGACGACCGCCTGGCAGGAGCGCAAGAAGTCGGTGCGCATCGAGCAGACCATCTTCGTAGAGCGCGACAGCCAGAAGGCGATCGTGTTGGGCCACGGCGGGCGCACGATCAAGCAGCTGTCCATGGAGGCGCGGGCCGAGCTGGCGCAGATCCTGGAGAAGCCCGTTCACCTCTTCCTGTTCGTCAAGGTGCGCGAAGGCTGGGGCGACGACCCCGAGCGCTACCGCGAGCTCGGCCTGGAGTTTCCCAAGGACTAGGCAGGTGGCAATGTGCTCCCGCTCGCGCCATGGTCCTTGTCATCCCGGTCGACGGCGTCAGCCCGAGAACCGGGACCCAGGGGCCCCAGTCTGACGCGAAATTCCGGGATGACAGAGAGCGGAAGGGGATCGTTCGCATGCTGCGCGTGGGGATTCTTGGCGCCGGATACTTCGGGGCCGTGCATGCGCGTGCGCTTTCGGCGCTGCCCGAGGTGCAACTCGTGGCTGTCTGCGCGGAGACAGAGGCGCTGGCCGATGCCTTTGCGGCCGAGCACGGGGGCAAACCCTACGGTGATTGGCAGGCGTTTCTGGCCGATTCTGGGGTGGATGCTGTCGCTGTCGCGGCTCCGCATCAGCTCCACTGCGAGATGGCTGTTGCGGCTGCCGAGGCCGGCAAGCACGTGCTGCTGGAAAAGCCCATGGCGCGCACCGTGGCGGAGTGCTCGCGCATCATCGCCGCCGCTGAGCGCTCCGGCGTGACGCTGATGATCGGCCATCTCCTGCACTTTTCCCTGCCGGGCCTGGTGGCGCGGCGCATCATCGCCAGCGGGGAGCTCGGCCGCCCGGTGTTGGGCTCGAGCGCTCTGCTCAAGCTCTGGATGGAGCCCAATCGCCGCGGCTGGCATCTCGACGCCGCTTCCGGCGGCGGCATGCTGATGACGGCCGGCATTCATGCGCTCGATCTGCTGATCTGGCTGATGGGCGGCCAGGTCGAGGCGGTTTCAGCGGCCACCGCAACGCTGTTCCACGCGCAGGCGGCCGACGACAGCTCGATGCTGCTGCTGCGCTTTGCCGACGGACGCTTCGGGCAGGTGGCGAGCGTCGGCTATCGCGACGGTGGCACGACCTACGGCA
>Ga0111538_10008258_pt1 | contig 13978 bp, 10 predicted proteins | sample SoiMethybrSBSTD1_FD_79669 | JGI IMG/M metagenome (GOLD analysis project Ga0111538, IMG submission 79669) | Bulk soil microbial communities from a Populus tree surrounding site in Tennessee, USA - Soil MetaG P. TD hybrid SBSTD1 (version 2)... | ecosystem: Environmental > Terrestrial > Soil >...
CTACCAGAAGCGCGCCGAGCTCCTGGCCGACGTCGAGCGGTTCGACGGCCTGCGCGGCGCCGAGCGCCAGGCGTTCGTCCGCCAGCTGGTGGAGCATCCGGAGAGCGACCGGGTGAAGCTGCACGTGGTCCGCCGCTCGCTGGCGGCGCGCAACGCCCACCCCGACCTGTTCGGCAACGGCGACTACACACCGCTCCGCGCCGCCGGCGCCCCGGTCCTCGCCTTCGCCCGCACGCGCGGCAACCAGGTCGCGCTCACCATCGCGCCGCAGGCGGCGAGCACGAAGGGCGCCTCGATCGAGATCCCGCGCGCCCTGCGCGGCGCCGCGCTGGTCAACCAGCTGACCGGCGAGAAGGTGGTGCTGGCGGCGGGCAGCATGAAGGTCGCCGATCTCCTGGGCGGCTTCCCGGCAGCGCTCCTGGTGGGGACGACCCCGTGACGCTGATCCGGCTCCGGTTCGCGCTCGTCCTCGCGCTGGTGGTGGCGACCGCCGCGAGCGCGGACGCCGGACGGCGCGTCGCCGCGCTGCGCCCGGCCGCCCGCCGGGTCGCGGTCAAGAAGGTCGCGCGCACGCGGATCGCCCCGCGCGCCGCCCTCCGCCGCAAGCCAGCCGCCGCCCGCCCGAAGAAGCTCGGCACCTTCGTCTACGACCCGCAGAGCCGCATGGTGCGCGGCGCCACCGCCGGCGAGACGGCCCCCTGGCGCCGGATGCCGCTCGGCGCCACCTACCTCGGCGACGGCACGACCTCGTTCGTGGTGTGGGCGCCGCGCGCCCGCTCGATCGACGTCGCGCTCCTCGGCGAAGGCGGCGCGGTCACCGAGCGCCACAGCCTGACCGCCGGCGCCGACGGCTACTTCCACGGCACTTTCCCGGTCGCGGCCGGCGCCCGCTACAAGTACGCGCTCAGGAGCGCGAAGGCTGACGGCGGCGAGCAGCTCTTCCCCGATCCCGCCTCGCGCCACCAGCCCGACGGCGTCCACGGCGCGTCGCAGGTGACCGATCTCCGCTTCGCCTGGAGCGCGTCCGAGTCCTCCTTCCGCCCGCCCGCCCTGCGCGACTTCGCCATCTACCAGTTCCACGTCGGCACCTTCACCGGCGAGGGAGATCTCCCCGGTGCGGCCGCGCGCATGGCGGAGGTGGCCAACACCGGCTTCACCGCCGCCCAGCCGCTGCCAGTCTCGCAGTTCCCCGGCGCGCGCAACTGGGGCTACGACCCGGCCCAGCTCTACGCGGTGCAGAGCTCCTACGGCGGCCCGCGCGGCATGAAGCGCTGGGTCGAGGCCACCCACCAGGCCGGCATGGCCGCCATCGTCGACGTCGTCTACAACCACCCGGGGCCCGAGGGGAACTACCTCGGCGCCTTCGGCCCCTACTTCGAGGGCAAGCCGACCCCGTGGGGCCGCGGCATGACCTCGCGCGGCAAGGCGCGGCCCGAGGTCTGGCGCTACTTCATCGAGAACGCGCTCCAGTGGGCGGCCGCCTACCACGTCGACGGCATCCGGGTGGACGCCAGCCACGCGCTGCCGCCCGCCTTCTTCGCCGAGCTCAAGCGCGCCGCCGACAACCTGTCGCGCCAGCTCGGCCGCCGCATCGTCGTCATCGCCGAGGACAACCGCAACCAGTCGACGATCGTCCGGGCCGGCTCGAAGACCGCCGGCCACACGCGCGGCGCCGACACCCAGTGGAGCACCGACCCGTGGCACGCCTGGCGCGTGCTGCACACCGGCGAGCGCGGCTCCTACCTCGAGGACTTCGCCGACGATCCGCTGGGCAAGCTGGCCCGCGGCGTCCGGCGCGGCTGGATCTACGAGGGCCAGACCTCGCCGAACACCGGCAAGCCGCGCGGCACCCCGGCCGGCAGGCTGCGCGGCGAGAGCCACGTCCTGCCGATGGGCGACCACGACCAGTACGGCAACACGCCGACCGGCGACCGGCTGAGCGCCAAGGTCTCGGCGCGGGTGCAGCGCTCGACCGACTTCATGCGCTACCTCCTGCCGGTCATCCCGCAGGTCTTCATGGGCGACGAGTGGGGGACCAAGACGCCGTTCCTCTACTTCGTCGACCACGGCGATCCCGGCATCCGCGAGGCGACCCGCAAGGGGCGCGCCGAGGAGTTCCGCCACTTCTATCAGGCCGCCGGCATCGAGGCGCCGGATCCCACCGCCGAGGAGAGCAAGCAGAAGTCGGTCCTCGACCACGGCGAGAAGAGCCAGCGCGAGCACGCCCGGCGGATCGCCCTCACCACCGCCCTGCTCCGCATGCGCAAGGAGCACCCGGCGCTGAAGAGCCGCAGCAAGCGCGCCATGCAGGTGACCCTCTTCGCCGACCAGAAGGTCCTCGCCATCCGCCGCTGGGCAGGCGATCGCGAGGTGGTCGCCGTCTTCAACGTGGGCGAGGCGCCCGCCACGGTCGATCTGCGGGGCGGCGAGGTGGTGTCGCTCGATGATCGCTCCCGCGAGGCCCGCCGGCCCTTCTCGGGGCGCTTCGCTCCCGCGCTGCACAGCGAGGAGAAGCGCTTCGGCGGCTCGGGCGCCCGGGTGTCCGGCTTCGCCGGCCCCGTTCCGGTCGTCACCATCCCGGCGCACGGCGCAGTCTACTTCGACCGCGCCGACTGACCCGGCTGGCCGACTGGCAACCGCTCCTGCACGCGCCTGGGGTCCGTTGTACTTCGCAACGTCGGTCGCTCCATGAAGGCGCGGAGTTGCAGCGCAAGCTCGATGGCACACCCGGTGCACTGGGGGGCCGCGTGCGCAGGCACTGGCTCGGCTCCTCGCTCGCCGTCGCGATCGCCCTGGCGATGGCGCTGCCGCTCCCTGCGCGAGCCGATGGCGCGGGCGCCCGCCAGGTGGTCCGACCGGTCAAGCGGCCGGTCATCAAGACGCGCCGGGTCAAGAGCCTCGAGGCCGACTGGATCGAGCACACCCAGCCCGAGATCGGGCGCTCGCGGACCATCGAGGACCGCCGGGTCGGCCAGGACCAGATCCAGCGGCGCATCACCTTCGACAGCCGCATCGATCCGTCGAAGCCCTCGAGCATCGCGGGTGGCCGCTTCCGCCGCCGCGTCCTGGTCAAGCGGATCGCGGTCAAGCGCGGCGAGCGCCCCTGGACCGACGCCGAGGCGCCGCACCTGGTCAGCAAGGCGCGCCAGGGGGTGGGCTACGACGTCACCCGCGACCGGGTGCAGGTCCGCTTCTTCCAGCCCTACGCCGAGCGGGTCCAGCTGGTCATCGAGGGGGAGAAGAAGCCCATCGAGCTCACGCCGGTGGCCTCCGGCATCTGGGAGAAGTCGCTCGGCACCGCGCCGCGCAAGCTCTACGGCAAGGAGTATCACTTCCGGGTCGTCCGCAAGGACGGCTCGGTCGAGCGCATCGCCGATCCCTTCGCCGACTTCACCGAGCGCACTGCCGACCGCGTGATCTCGCGCTTCGCCGATCTCGAGTTCACCTGGCGCGACCACTCGTTCGTGCCGCCGGCGCTCGAGGACATCGTCCTCTACGAGAGCCACCTGCCGTCCTTGTCGCGCCACCCGAGCTCGGGCGTCCGCCCCGAGCACCGCGGCACCTACCGCGGCGCGATGGCGAGCAAGGTGGTCGAGCACCTGAAGAAGCTCGGCGTCGCGGTCGAGTTCCTGCCGCTCAACGCCGCCGACGGCCTGCTCGGCGCCGACTGGGGCTACTGGACGACCTCGTTCCGCGCCATGAACGAGCGCTACGCCAGCAAGGGGCAGAAGACGCGCGCCAACAAGGACCTGATGGCGCTCATCGACACCTATCACCGGGCCGGTATCCCGGTCATCTTCGACGTGGTCTACAACCACGGCGGCGAGCTGCACGTGAAGGCGCTCGGCCAGGACATCATGTTCCGGCCGCGCGACGGAAACGGCAACTACCCGGAGGGCTGGCCGACCATTCGCTCCGAGCACCCGATGGTCAGGCAGATGATCGTCGACACGCTCCAGCACATGGTCAGCACCTACCACGTGGACGGCTTCCGCTTCGACCTCGGCGCCCTGCTCGACAAGAAGACCATCCGCGAGATCGACCGGCAGCTGCCCGAGCGCATCCACCTGTTCGCCGAGCCCTGGGCGCTGGGGCCGACCAAGTGGGGCAAGGGCGACATGAAGACCACGTTCGCCGACACCCGCTGGGCGGTGTGGAACGACGACTTCCGCGAGCCGGTCAAGGCGTTCATCAAGGGGCGCACCGGATCGACCGGCGACCGCGAGAAGGTGAAGACCGCCATCGCCGGCTGGCACGGCTGGGCGAGCCGCCCGCAGCAGTCGGTCAACTACTTCTCGGTCCACGACGGCAAGACCGGCGCCGACTCGGTGCGCGGCGACCGCGGCCGGTTGTTCCAGGGCGTGGTCCTCACCCTCTTCTCGCAGGGCGTCCCGATGATCGCCGAGGGGACCGAGTTCATGCACTCGAAGAAGGGCGAGCACAACAGCTACAACCGGCCCGACGTGAACCAGCTCGACTGGAACCAGGCGGCGCAGCAGCGCGAGCTGACCGACGCGGTGGGCAAGCTCATCGCGCTGCGCAAGCGGCTGCCGCACTTCAAGTACCGCCGCGCGCTGCGCGAGGGGCAGGACATCGACTGGCTGTACCCGGATCGCGACGATGCCAACGCGCTCGGCTTCCGCCTGCGGCCGCCCTCGGGTGCGCAGGCGCCGGCCGGGCTGGGCGAGATCGTCGTCCTGTCGAACGGCAGCGGCGAGGGGCGCACGTTCAAGATCCCGGCCGGTCGCTGGAAGGTCATCGCCGACGGCGTCACCCTGCAGGTGAACGAGAAGGGACTACCGGGTCGTCTGGTGTCGGACGGCGACTACTACCTGCACGCGGGCGCCACCGCGGTCCTCGCCCGCGATCCCTAGCGATCGAACGAGCGGCGGCTTCGGCTGGGCGTCGTATGTGGGAGATCCTGCGGCAGGGTGAGGCCGCCGTGAGATCTCCCCGCGGCCGGCCGAACTCGCTACCATCAGCCTGTGCGAGCGCGCAGGTCGAGCCCGGCCGAAGAACCCGTGACCGATCCGTTCGATCGGCCGAACGCCCCCGAGTTCGTCGACGGGCCGACCGAGCTGCCGCCGCCCTGGTCGACGCCGCCCGACCCGGAGTTCCCGACCGGGATGATCCCGCTGCTCGAGCCCGCCGACCTGAGCGTCCCGCGCGAGCCCGGGGTCGAGCCGTCCGACTCGTCGCTGCGGACCGTGCGCTTCTCGCGCCACGAGATGCGAGACATGGTCGCCGCGCGCATGCGGACCGGTCGCCTCGAGAAGCCGGTGCCGGCCGCGCCGGTGCCGGCCGGAAAGGCGCCGGCTGCGCCGGTGAAGGCTGCGTCGGTGAAGGCTGCGCCGGTGAAGGCTGCGCCGGTGAAGGCTGCGTCGGTGCCGGCCACGGCGGTGCTGCCGCTGGCGCCGCCGCCGACGCGCGCTGACGATGCGACTCTGTCGCCCGCGCTGCAAGAGCTCCTCGCCAGCGGCTGGCAGCCCCGCCACACGGCCATCGCCGTCGGGCTCGCCATCGCCTACGTCCTCGGCGTATTGACCGGCGTCCTCGCCATGCGGTGAAGTCGCATGGCGTGGACGAGTCCGACCGTGGCGAGCCGCTGCCGCGCTGGCTGGTGGTCGGCGCGCTGGCGGCGCTGGCGGTCTGGACCTTCTGGGACCGCTGGCAGTTCCTGACCGCGACCCCCTATCCCACCGGGGTCGACGGCTACTGGTACGCAGTCCAGCTGCGCTCGCTGGTGGGGGGCGACGGCCTCTATTATCCGGCCGCTCCGCTCGCGCTCTGGTTGATGGCCCCGCTGGCCGCGCTGAGCGATCCGTTCACCGGCGCCAAGCTCGGAGCCGCGCTGGCCTCGGCTGCGCTGCCGCTGGCGGTCTATCCGCTCGGGCGGCGGATCGGCGGCTCGCGCGCGGCCGGCCTCCTGGCCGCCGTGCTGGTCGCGACCAGCGCCGGGTCGTTCTACCTCGCCACCGAATTCGTCAAGAACGCGGTCGCCCTGCCGATCGGAATGGCGGCGCTGGTGGCGGTGGCGCGCGCACTCGAGCGGCCGGCGCGGCGACGGATCGCCGTGGCGGCTGCGCTGGTCGTCGCCACCGGGCTCGCCCACTCGCTCGTCCTCGCGTTCGTCCTGGTGGCTGCCGCCGGCCCGGTCGCCGTCGTGCTGGTCGATCGCGGGCAGGTCCGCGCGGTCGCCATCGCCGCCGCGGTCGGCGCCGCCGCGGCGGGGCTGGTCGCCTGGCGGCAGGCCGATCTCCTCGCCGGCCTGTTCTCGGCGCACGCCGACTGGGCGCTGCCCGCCCTGCGCCTCGGCGGTCGCGCCCTCTTGTTCCGCCACGAGGTCGCCATCGCCGGCGCGGTCGGGCTGGCCGCGCTCGCCGCTTTCCTCCTGGCGCGCCGGGTCCGCGCGCTGGCCAGCACAGTGCCGCCGAGCGATCGCGCGCTCGGCGCCGGGCCGGCCGCGTGGGCAGTGCTGTTCGCGCTGCCGTGGATCGCGGCGAGCGATCCCGACGGGCTGGCGTTCCGCGTGCGCCTCTTCTCCTTCGCGCCGCTGGCGCTCGCCGCCCCGCTCCTGGCCGCTCACGCCCTCGCCCGCCTCGACGCCACCTGGCGGATGACGGCGATCATGCTGGCCACCGGCCTCGCGCTCTACCGGCCGGGCCGCTACGAGGCGCCGGTGGTGCGCGCCGATCCGGATCTCGCCGCCGCGGTCGCCGGCGCGCGCGGCCGGGTGCCGCCCGGCGACATGATCGTCTCGCCCGAGCGTCACATCGTCTTCATGACGGTCTGGTACACGGGCATCGAGACCAGGCTCGACCCCGCGTCGGTGCCGGCGGCGCGCCGCTGGCGGCTGATCCCGATGAGCTACATGAGCGAGGAGCTGGTGCGCGCGCTCGACGAGGCGCGGGCAGCGCCGGGCGTGGCGCCGCCCATCTCGCTGCACCGGGGCAACCGGAACGGCCTGGTCCTCCTGCCCGAAGCGACCTGGGAATGGCTGCTCGGCCGGCTGCCGGCCGGCGAAGCGCGCGCATATCGCCAGTGGCCGATCCACTGACTGGTGTACGTTCGCGCCATGCTGCTCAACCGGGTCGAGAAGCTGATGATGAACAACCCGCTGCGCGCGGCGCTGCAGCGGCGGTTCGAGGCGCGGCGCCTCCTCGACATGGGCGGCGCGGTGGCGGGCGGCCGCTGCCTCGAGATCGGCTGCGGGCGCGGGATCGGCACCGAGATCGTCCTCGAGCGCTTCGGCGCCGGACAGGTCGACGCCTTCGACCTCGACCCGGACATGGTGGAGCAGGCGCGCGCGCGGCTGGGCGGCGACCCGCGCGTCCGCCTTTGGGTCGGCGATGCCACCGCGATCGACGCACCGGACGACAGCTACGACGCGGTCTTCGACTTCGGCATCGTGCACCACGTCCCGGACTGGCGCGATGCGCTCGGCGAGGTGCACCGGGTGCTGCGCCCCGGCGGCCGGTTCTACGCCGAGGAAGTGCTGGCCCGCTTCATCCACCACCCGGTCTGGCGCCGGCTGCTCGATCATCCGATGGAGGACCGGTTCGACGCCGCCGGCTTCGCGCGCGGGCTGGAGGAGCGCGGCTTCCGCATGGTCGCCCGCCGCGAGCTGTTCGGCCAGTTCGGCTGGTTCGTCGCCGACAAGCCGAACTGATGGCACACCGTGTGACCAGGCGCTGGCTCGCCGCGCTGGCCCTCACCGCCGCCGCGGTGGCGCTCGGCTCCTGCGGCGAGGGCGGGACGCCGAAGGGCGGCACCCTGGCGCGCATCCGCGCACGCGGTGTCATCGTCTGGGGCGCCGACAAGCAGGGCGGCGAGCCGTACGTGTTCGAGGACCCGGCCGACCCGACGCGGCTCACCGGCTTCGAGGTGGACGTGATGGACGCGCTGGCGCGCCGGCTCGGGGTCAAGCCGCGCTTCGTCCAGTTCAACTGGTCCAACCTGGTGCCGTCGCTCGAGCGCGGCGACTTCGATGTCGCCATCAACGGGCTCGAGGCGACCACCGAGCGCCAGGAACGCATCCTCCTGTCGCATCCCTACTTCATCTACGCCGAGACGCTGGCGGTCAGGACCGGCAGCCCGGTGCGCTCGCTGGCCGACCTGCGCGGCAAGCGGGTGGCGGTGCTCAACCAGACCTACGCCTACGACCTGGTGCGCTCGATGCCGGTCGAGCCAGTGCTCTACGAAGGAGTCGAGGAACCGTACATCGACCTGTCGCACGGGCGCGTCGATGCGGTGCTGCTCGACAACATCATCGCCGACCGCTACGGCTGCAACCAGAAGGGCATCACCTGCCTGCCCGACGACATGGCGCGCGGCGTCTACGTCATAGGCGTGCGCAAGCAGGACCCGGAGCTCCTCGCCGCGATCGACCAGGCCATCGACGCGATGCGCGCCGACGGCGAGCTGCGCCGCATCCTCGAGAAGTGGCACCTGTGGGACGCGCGGCAGACCGAGCCGGTGCCGCCGCTGCAGAGCGCACCGCCCAGCGCGCCGCGCTCGTTCGACCTGGCGCAGGCGCGCCTCTTCCTGAGCGCCGCGATGGTCACGCTCGGCCTCTCGGTGGCCGCGTTCCTCCTGGCGGTGCCCATCGGGCTCCTGCTCGCGATCGGGCGCATCTATGGCAGCACGCCGGTGCGCGTGCTGGTGCGCGCCTACATCGAGATCTTCCGCGGCACGCCGGTCCTCTTGCAGCTCTACCTCCTCTACTACGGGCTGGCCCCGTACGTGGCGCTCGGCCCGTTCCAGGCGGCCGTCCTCGGGCTCGGCCTCAACTACGCAGCCTACGAGGCCGAGGTCTATCGCGGCGCGCTGCTCGCCCTGCCGCGCGGCCAGACCGAGGCGGCCCAGTCGCTCGGAATGGGCCCCTGGCAGACGCTGCGCCACGTGCTCCTGCCGCAGGCGTTGCGGCTCGCGCTGCCGGCCATGACCAACGACTTCGTCGCGCTGCTCAAGGACTCGTCGCTGGTCAGCGTCATCACCGTCATCGAGCTGACCAAGCGGATGACCATCGCGGCGGTCGACCTGCGCGGCTGGCTCATGCCCGGCCTGGCCTGTGCCGCGCTCTACTTCGCGCTCAGCTACCCCTTGTCGGAGCTGTCGCGGCGACTGGAGAGGAGGCTGGCGCGTGATCAGCATCCGCGGGCTCTCTAAGCGGCACGGCGCGCTGCAGGTCCTCGAGGGGCTGTCGGCCGAGGTGGCGGCCGGCGAGACCATCGCGGTGGTCGGCCCCTCGGGCGGCGGCAAGAGCACCCTCCTGCGCTGCCTCAACTACCTCGAGACGTTCGACGCCGGCGAGGTCGACATCGCCGGCTTCAACCTCCGGCCCGGCATGGGCGCGGCGCAGCGCACCCTCCTGCGCGCCCTGCGCGCCACCGTCGGTATGGTCTTCCAGCAGTTCAACCTGTTCCCGCACCTGACCGCGCTCCAGAACATCGCGCTGGCACCCGAGGTCGTGCGCCACGTGCCGCGCGCCGAGGCCGAGTCGGCCGGCCGCGCCCTGCTCGAGCGGGTCGGCCTGGGCGACCGCGCCGCTTCCTACCCGCACCAGCTGTCCGGCGGCCAGCAGCAGCGGGTCGCCATCGCGCGCGCCCTGGCCCAGAAGCCCAAGGTGATGCTGTTCGACGAGCCGACCAGCGCCCTCGACCCGGAGATGCGCGACGACGTCATGGAGGTCGTCCGCGACCTCGCCCAGGGCGGCATGACCATGCTCGTCGTCACCCACGAGATGCAGTTCGCCCACGACATCGCCAGCCGCGTCTGGGTCATCGAGCGCGGCCTCATCGCCGAGGACGGCACCCCGGCCCAGGTGGTCGACCACCCCAAGACCGCCGTCGCCCGCGAGTTCTTCGCCCGCCTGCGCAGCCGCCCCCGCGACTGACCCGCGTCGCGCTCGGAGTCGTCACCGCGAGGGGTCGCGCGCGATGTCGCGCAGGACCGAGGGCAGGAAGGGCAGCCCGCGCGCGACCGTCATCGCGATGGTCAGCGCCTGGTAGAGGAACTGGAAGGCCAGGATGTCGGCCCCGGGGGCGAAGGACGCGAAGACCGCGACCCAGGCGGCGGTGACCGCGCCCAGCCCGAGCACGTTGAGCGGCAGCGCGCCCACGATGTAGATGACCGGCAGTCCGGCCGCCATAACGCCGGCCGGGATGTCCAGGCCGAATGCGCGGGCTGCCATGATGGTGCCGCCGACGTTGACGCCGAGGGTGGCGACGCGCAGCGCGAGGCTGGCGGCGAAGCGCGCCGGACCGACCGCGCGCCAGGCGCCGGCGAACCCGCCGAGCCGGCGCGGCATGACGTGGCCGCCGGCGAGCAGAAGAATCGTGAGCGCGCCGGCGCCGCCCGCACAGACGGCCACCACCAGCTCGCGGCGCGGCAGGCCGTCACCCCACGCCAGCGCGGTTGCGAGCGCGAACCAGCACAGCGCGCACAGGTCCGACAGCATCTGGTACGCGATGGCCGCCGAGCTCGCCGCGGCGCCGGCGCCGGTGCGGCGCGCCAGCCAGACTCCGTAGCCGCCGGCCGAGGCGCCGTAGTGCAGCGTCATGAGAATCGTCGTCCCGGCCCGCCCGCGCACCACGTCGAACAGGCGGAGTGCGGTCGCGAAGGCGGAGAACACCAGCCAATCGGCCGGCGCCATCACCGCGAGCCCGACCAGCGCGACCAGCGCCGGCCAGGGTGCGACCGCGAGCGCATCGCCGCGCGCCATCGCGTCGGCGACCTCGCCGGGCGGATAGCGCAGGAGCAGCAGCGCCAGGACGGCAGCGGCGACCAGCCAGGGGACCCAGCGGCGCGCGAGAGCCCTCCACGGGGACCGCTCCTCCATCCGACGAGCCTCGATCCTAACTGTGACGCGGCGCGCCATAACTCCGCCACACCGCTGGAAAGCAAAGCTCGAGTAGCCATGGTCGGTCGTTCCCGGGGCCTGCCGGACAAGCTCGACTAGCCGGCGGATCCTTTTGTTCCATGTACTTACCTATTGCGTTCGGACGCGCGCGGGGATTGCATGGCCCAGCCCACATGGTTCGCAGGTCCGCCCTACCAATCGCCTTTACCGCCGTTGCCACCCTCTTCGGCGGGAGCGCCGACGGACATCAGCTGCGCGGCTATGTCTCGCAGGCCGGTCTCGATTTCATCTCCGAGCAGGTCCCGGCGCTGGTGCCGAAAGACATCTACCCGGATCCCATCTCGAAGGACATCGCGTGCATGACCGCGACCCAGCGCAACACCCACGTGGCGCTCGAGGTGCACGACTTCGCGATCACGATCCCGCAGGAGGGGCGACTGCGCCTCTATCTCAACATCAGCGCCGACGGTGAAGGCGAGCTGAACGTCGACGACGCGTACGCCTGCTTCGGCGAGATGACCTGCCAGGACCAGATCTACGTCCACGATGCCCGGGCCACCATCGACTTCGACATCATGATCGACGGCGGGAAGCCCAAGGCGGTGTTCCAGAGCGTCGACCTCCAGCTCAGCGAAGACGACATCGACCTCAACTTCTCCGGCTGCGCAGCCGACGACATCGTCAACTGGGGCATCGACTTCGCCAAGGAGTACCTGACCGACATGCTGCTCGAGAAGGTCGAGGGCATGGCCAAGGACGCTCTCGGCCCCAAGGTGGAGGAGATGCTCGGCGGCATCGGCGCCTTCTCGGGCCAGATCCAGTCGATGGACATCACCGCCGCGCTGCAGGACCTGTTCGTCAAGCAGGGCGGGGTCGACATCGGAGTCGACGTCGGCCTGAGCTCGATGTTCGAGCCGGCCGAGTGCGTCCGCGATCACGACCCGGGCGCGCCGTCCGACCTGGCGGGAGACCTGCCCGACCTCAGCCAGGTGGCGAGCCAGCTGGGCCTGGCGCTCAACTTCGGCCTGGTCAACAACGCCCTTTATCAAGTTTGGCGCCAGGGCCTGACCTGCATCACCGGTGACAGCCTGGCGGCGCTCGGCATCCAGATTCCGACCGAGCACATCATGCAGCTCCTGCCCGGCTTCCCCCCCGGCACCACGCTCGACATGGAGATGCGCCTGGCCAAGCCGCCGCGCCTCACCTCGACCAGCGGCAGCGACGACGTCGACACGCTCGACATGGTCGCCGTCATCGAGGGCGTCGAGCTCAAGCTCATCGGCCACCTGCCCGACGGCAGTGACAAGACCATCGACGTCGGGATGGACGTGAGCGCCACCATGGCGCTGGGCATCGACCCGTCCACCAACGCCATGCTGGCAACGCCGGTCGGCATGGAAGTGACCCGAATGGACATCGACCAGGTCTACGCCGCGGAGACCGGACTCGACAGCGCCCGCCTCCTGCAGGTCGTGCACGAGCAGATGCTGCCCAAGCTGCTCGACAAGTTCGGCGCCATGCCGGTCACCGGCCCGGTCTTCTCCAAGGGAGAGTACGCGGTGATCCTGCGCGGCATCGGCAACAACGAGGCCTTCCTCAGCGTGAACGCCGACCTCTTCCACATCCCGACCGACGACATCGGTCTGCCGGAGACCAGCATCATCGAGTACCCGACCGGCCCGGTCTCGGTGGCCAACTCGCAGGTGCGGGTCAGCGGCGTGGACGGAATGATCCCGACCGAGCTCCTGCGCTACGAGGTGACGGTCAACGGCGAGCCACGGCCGCTCACCTACGTCCGCAAGTTCCCGGTCGGCGTCGCCGGCGAGAGCGCCACCTACGACGTGCAGGTCCGCGCGGTCGACCTCGCCGGCAACACCGACGACACCCCGGCCAGCGTGCAGGTCACGGTCGACGGCATCGCCCCGGTGGTCTACCTCGAGGGCGAGCGGGTCCGCGACATGGACGGCGGCTCGACGGAGCTCAGCTGGACGATGACCGACGACCTGACCGACGCCGCGCTGCTCGGGGCCCGCGTCGAGGTCTACGAGGTGAAGGACGAGACCGACCTCCTCTCGCGCGAGCACGTCGAGACCATCGAGCTCGGCCCGGGCGTCACCACCGCCACGGTCGAGATCGCCGACGGCGCCATGTACCAGGCCGAGGTCCACGTCTCCGACGCGGTCGGCAACGAGTCGATCGCGACCGTGCTGCTCGACTCGAAGAACGGCTGCGGCTGCTCGACCGGCGGCGGCTCGACCGGCGCCACCAGCCTGCTCCTCGGCCTCGGCGTTCTCCTCGTCCTGCGCCGCCGCCGCCGCGGCTGACCGACATCCGCCGCTCCTTGCCATTCCCCCCGCCGGCGCGCTCGGCGACGATGGCGGGATGATCTCCTGCCTTCGCAGCCGCGGGCTCGTCCTCGTCCTCCTGCTCCTCGCCCCTGCCTGCGGGGGCGATGACGACGGCGGCTCTTCGGGGCCGGGCGACCCGATCGGGCCCGCCGAGGGCCAAGAGCTGTGCAGCGACTTCGCCGACCACGCCGCGGAGTGCGGCTGGGGCGGCAACGTCAACGGCGCCGACTGGAACTGCGGCGAGGCAGCGGCGGTCTGGCGCGCCGACGTCTTCGAGATCTTCGCGGCCTGCGCGACCGACCTCGCCTGCGACGGCGACGGCCTGACGTGCTACCAGGCGGTCGCCGAGACCGAGCCGCTGGCGATCCACGATCAGTACGCCGCCACCTGCCAGCAGCGAGTGGCGGACTGCGATCTCACTGCCGACAGCGACACCTCGACGCTGCTCCTCTCCTGCAACGCCGCCTCGCTCGCCCTCTACGCAGACCCGGTCGTCGACTCGGTGATCGCCTGCTTCGACGAGGCGTGCGACAGCGTCGTCGCTTGCCTCGACGACATCCTCTGAAGCGGACTGGACGCCCCGCCCCCTTCGCCCGCGCCCGCGCCCGCGCCCGCGCCCACGCCCACGCCCGCGCCCGCGCCCGCGCCCACGCCCACGCCCGCGCCCGCGCCCCCCCCCCCCCCCCCCCCCCCCCCCACCCCCCGGCCCTTGCCCCGGACAGAGTCCCGCCCCCCCGCCCCACCCCCCCGGCAGGGGCCCGCCCCCCCC
>Ga0111538_10008259_pt1 | contig 13978 bp, 8 predicted proteins | sample SoiMethybrSBSTD1_FD_79669 | JGI IMG/M metagenome (GOLD analysis project Ga0111538, IMG submission 79669) | Bulk soil microbial communities from a Populus tree surrounding site in Tennessee, USA - Soil MetaG P. TD hybrid SBSTD1 (version 2)... | ecosystem: Environmental > Terrestrial > Soil > Tree...
CCGGACAGTGTCCGGCCCTCCGGACGCCACGCCCCGGCCCTCCGGACGCCACGCCCCGGACGCGCCGGACAGTGTCCGGCCCTCCGGACGCCACGCCCCGGACGCGCCGGACGGTGTGCGGACAGTGTCCGGCCCTCCGGACGCCACGCCCCGGACGCGCCGGACGGTGTCCCGGACGGTGTCCGGCCCTCCGGACGCAATGCCCCGGACGCGCCGGACGGTGTCCGGCCCTCCGGACGCAATGCCCCGGACGCCCCGGACGGTGTCCCGGACGGTGTCCGGCCCTCCGGAAGCAATGCCCCGGACAGTGGGTCAGGCCGGCGCGGGGTGACGTCGCCGGCGCCGGCGCGCGCGCGCCATCTCGGCCGCACGCTGCGGGTGCTCGGCGAACCAGCCCATCGCTGCCTCGACTCGCTCCACCAGCGGCTCGCGCTCCCCGAGCCAGCGAGTGCAGAAGCCGGCCAGCTCGACGCGGCCGCTGGCGTCGGCCACCTTGCGGACCAGCTTCACGACGTCGACTCCGTGCCGCAGGCCGAGCAGGGTGGCGCGGTAGGAGCGCTCGGCGTCGACCGCGCGATCGAGCACGACGTGCCGCGCGGTGGAGAGAAGTGACCCGATCACCATCCCGCCTCGCCTGCTCGCGAGATCGCCGGCGCTCGCAATGGCGCACAGGTCGCCGTACGAACGCGCCGCGTGCTCCGACACTGCCTGGAGTGCCTGCGCCGGCGGGCCACCTCCCAGGCGGTCGGCCTGGCGGCGAGGGTGTTTCATGGCCGATCGCTCCGACTGGAAAAGTTCGCGCATCAGGCTGCGCAGGAGCTCGTGCTGGCCGGCCAGCTTCTGTTCGTGGGCTGCCAGGATGTCGCGGTCGTCCGTCGTGCGCTCGTTCTGGTTTTCGTTCTCGTTGTCGTTCTCGTTCCTCTTCGCCATGGGAAGAGGGCAAGCAACCCGGGTACCAGGCTGGTCTGAAGGTCAATCGACGTGGAATGGTGCGTTCACGATGGTCGCCGCGCCGGTTCCTGGGAAGCGGACCCGGCGAGCTGCGGCCGAGGCGCACTCCGCGAAGCCGTGCGCCATCAGCCAGCGCGGCGCGCCGATTCGCACCTTCTGGACCGCGCCGGCACCGGAGACCAGCATCTCGAGCTCCACCTCGGAGGACAGCTCGGCGCCGGCCAGCGCGGTCTCGATGCAGGTCATGATGGGCTGGGCGGAGCGGCGCATGGCGTCGTCGATCTCGTCGGGCCGGAGCGGACGAGCCTCCGAGTCGTTGCCGAGGTCGACCGAGCGCTCCGGCAGCGAGAGGGCGGGGCCGCGCCACACCCGCTCGCGGTCGGAGGCCGACAGGACGGGCGCGGGAGCTTCGGGATCGCCGGCGGCCCCGGCGCCGCCGCCACGCCGACCGCGCTTCCCCTTCTTCTTCGACACCGCCAGCTCCGGGGCCGCGTCGGCCGGCGCCTGGGCGGTCGGCTTGTCCTCGGAGCGCCAGGGACGGGCCATCGCGAGCCAGGTGAGGATCGCACCGAGGACCGCACCGGTGGCGAGGCCGGCCCAGAAGCGCATGGCCTTCAGCCCCGGGCGGCGCGCGCGGCCGCGACCTCGACCAGGCGAGCGCGGTAGAGCGGGTAGACGCCAGGCTCGCTCTTGTCGAGAGCGGCCAGTCCGCGGTCGACCGACGCCACATCGCCGGTCAGGGCGGCGATCAGCAGCTCGTCGTCGCTCGATCCGTCGGTGTCGGGTGCCGGCGGCTCGTTGCCGCTCGAGCGGCGCGCGTAGGCGAGCGCGCCGTCGTGGTCGCCGGACATGAACAGGGCCAGCGCCCGGCTCTGCTGCGACACGTGGCAGTAGGGAGCGGCCTCCATCGCGCGCGCCGAGTGGCCGAGGGCCTCCTCGACCCGCCCGGTCTTCGCCAGGATGATGCCGAGTCGCTCGGGGCCCTGGTGCTCGTACGGCCGCGCGGCGGCGAATGCCTCGGCGCAGGTGATCGCCTGATCGATCTTGTTCTGCCGCTCGAGCGCCTCGATCCAGGCGGTGAAGGCGTCGTTGGCGTGCGGGTCGAGCTCGAAGGCGCGCGCCGCGGCGCTGTCGGCGTCGCTGTAGCGCTCGAGCCGCATGAAGGAGTAGGACAGTTCGGCCCAGGCGCTGGCGTGCGGAGCCAGCTTCTTGGCCAGCGCGTCGAGCTTGCGCGCGTCGCCGCTCTGCTTGGCCCGCAGACCGACGGCGATGACGTTCCACTCGGCGCGGTCTGCCGGATCGTCGTCGTTCTTCGCGCGCACGTCGGCGGCGCGCGCGGCCAGCTCGCGGTCGACCTGTCGATACGAGTAGTAGATCTCGAAGGCGAGGTGCTGCGGGATCCCGTCGCTGCACAGCGCGCGCACCTGAGGCAGGACCTCCTGGGCATGGCCGGACAACCGGTGGGCGGTGAGCCACACGGATTCGACGAACTCGCGCGCCCCCGAGCCGTCGTCCTCGATGCCGGCGAGGTCGACCTTCCGGGCCAGCTGGTAGGCCCGCTCGTAACGGTCGGCGATGCAGTGGCGGTTGATGAGCATGGCGAGCCCGAGGTCGGGCGACGGCGCCGCCTGCAGGGCGCGCCCGAGCGCGCGATCAGCCGCGGCCGTGTTGCCGAGCGCCTCGAGGCAGGCGGACTGGACGTCGTAGACGTCGCTGTCCTCCGAGGCGACCACCGGCTCGATGACCGTCAGCGCGGCCGCCGGATCCTCCTCGAGCAGGAGCCAGGCGAGCCGGACCCGGGCGACCGCGACGTCCGGCGCCAGCTGGATGAGGCGCTGGAACAGCGAGCGCGCCTCGTCCCGGTGTACGCCGCTGTCGTCGAGCAGGTGGGCGAGCTGCCAGATGGCCCAGGGATCGCCGGGCGCCCGCTCGGCCAGGTGGCGGGCCAGCGCCAGCGCGTGGCCGCGCTGCCCCTCGTCGTCGAGCGTGGTGACCACCTGGCGCAGGAAGTCGTCATCGCCCAGGTAGCGCTCGGCCAGCGTGCGGAGCTGCGCGGCGGCCGCCTCGCCGGTGGCCTCCTCCTCGAGCACCGAGTAGAGGGGCTCGACCAGCCGCTCGCGGTCGACCGTCACCCGATCGACGGCGGTGCGCAGCGCGACCGCCGCCTCGCCGTCGCGTTCGTGCCCGCGCAGGAACCTGGCCAGCAAGAGGTGCGGCTCGGCGTTGTCGGGCGAGCGGCGGACCAGCTCGCCGATCTCGCGCTCGGCTGCCTCGTCGTCGCCCAGCTCCTCGAGCGCCTCGATGAGGGAGTGGCGGGCGCGGTGTCGGTTCGGATCGATCTCGAGAGCGCGGCGGAAGGCGGCGGCCGCCGCCTCGCTGTCGTCAGCCAGCCGGGCCAGCTCGCCCGCCACCACGTGGTTGAACGGGTTGCCCGGGCTGGCGGCCAGCGCGACGCGCGAGAAGTGACGGGCGCGCCGGTACACCTCGCTCGGAAGCGCGGCGACGTGGTTGCGCAGTCGGGCGGGAGCCATCCGGGCGGGGGCGGCGTCTTCGTCGTCTTCGTCGTCCTCCTCGTCGTCGTCGTCGTCGTCGTCGTCGTCGTCGCCCGCGTCCGCGTCTTCCGCGCCCGCGTCAGCGTCCATCGCGTCGCCGTCAGCCTCCTCGTCCTCGCCGTCGGCCTCCTCGCCGGCGCCCGCATGCATCTCGCCTCGGTGGGAGCTCTCGTCCTTGATCGTGTCGGCGTCCTCGCTGTCGTCCTCGTCCTCGCTGTCGTCCTCGTCCTCGCTGTCGTCCTCGTCCTCGGCGGCGGCGGCGGTGGCGGCGACGAGGCCGGTGGCCTCGAGGCTGCGGAGGTAGACCGCAGCCAGATTCTCGGCCGCGCGGGTGCAGTCGGGCCCTTCGGTCAGCGCCGCGAGCAGCTGCTTCTCGGCCGACACCAGGTCCCCGGCGAGCCAGCGCGCCTCGCCCATGCCCTGTAGATTTGCCTCGTCGTGCGGATCGCGCCGGTGGGCGTCGAGGTAAGCCGCGAAGCACTCGTCGTACAGACCGCGCTCCTGCAGCATCGAGCCGTGCAGCTGGTAGGGCCACTCGTCACCCGGGTAGCGGATGCGGAGCAGCGCCAGGTCGCGCAGCACGTAGTCGTGATCGACGCTGCCAGCCTGCGCCAGCCGCCGCAGGGCGTGGAAGCGCAGGTAGCGAGCCAGCTTGAAATTGGGCGACAAAGCCAGCGCCTGGTCGCAGAAGCGGATCACCTCGCCGGGCGCCAGGTCCTCGTGCCCCTCGGCGTGCAAGCTGCGCCGCCGGCGCGAGCACTCGTCGACCAGCGCCAGGTGGCGCCGCTCGACCAGCCCGGCCTCGTCACACTTGCCGCGCCGCTCGGCCGCCACCGACTCGGGCCCCAGCACGATGATGGCGCCGTTGCCGAACAGGTCTCCCGCCGCCTCGGTGAAGGTGAAGCTCTTCAGCATCGGCTGGTGGCGCATCGGGTCCTGCGCCACGAACGTCCCCAGGAGGTCGTCGTAGCCGGTGATGACCGCCACGTGCGAGCTGGTCGAGTACTCCTCCTGGACGATGACCGGACAGCCGAGATCGATCGCCCGCTTGATCTGCGCCGCCCCCGCCTCGATGCGCCGCGCCTCCACCCCCATCTGGCCCAGGTAGGCGACGATCTCGAACATCGGGGTGCCGTGCTCGCGCTTGACGATGCGCGCGATGGCGTCCTGGTCGGCGGTGAAATCGAAGTAGCGCAGCACCAGCTCGAGCACCGCCGGGCCGCAGTAGTTCCACTTCTGCGCGGTGGTCGGGAACGCCTTGAGCTCGACCCGCCGGGTCCCCTCCGGGGCCGACTCCAGGTGGGTCATCCTCTCCCGCGCGTATCGCCCGTTGCCGGTGTCGGGGGCCAGCTGCCAGGCAGCGCGGAACGCGTCGGCCGCGCCCTGCCGCTGTCCCAGCGCGGCCAGACACAGACCGAGCCCGATCTGATCCGACTGGGCGCCGTCGCCGTCGGCCCGCCGCTCGAGCAGCTCGCGCCAGACGCCGGCCTCGCGCTCGTGCTCCCCGCGCGCGCCGGCCAGCGCGGCGCGCACCCGCGCCGCCGCTCCCCAGTGCCGCGACTCGACCGGCACCCGGGCCAGCTCCGCCTCGGCGGCGGCGAAGTCGGCCATCACATAGAGCAGGCGCCCCATGCCCAGCCGCGCCACCCCGAGCTCCGGGTCCATCGCCAGGGCCCGCTCGAACGCCGCGCGTGCCGCCGGCCGGTCGTCCTCGATGAGCGCGATCTCCGCCTCCATCGCCGCCAGCCCGGGCCGCTCGCCGACCTTCTCGCGCCCGCGCACCACCGCCTCGCGCGCCAGCGCCGGCAGCCGCTTCTGCGCGAACGACGCCGCCACGATCTCGAAGGCGCGCCCGAGCTCCTCGCCCTCCAGCTCGCCTCCCGCGATCCGCGCCTCGAGCTGGAGGATGATGTCGTCGACCGCCATGCCGCCGCGCGACAGCCGCAGGCGCATCCGCATGACGTCGGCGGCAGGCGACGACAGGCCGGCCAGCGCCTGCTCGGCCTCACGGTAGCGCTCGTGCTTGATGAGGGTGTCGATGTGGTCGAGCATGGTCGTCACAGCTCCGGGTGATCGATGAGGGCCGCGCTGCCGGGCGCGACGCGGGCGAGGAGGGCGAGATCGGCGCCGGGATCGCCGGCGCCGCCCAGCACGCGGCTGGCGCGAGCAAGCGCGCGGAGCGCGTGGGCGTGCGTCCCGGCCTGCTCGAGCAGGCGAGCGCGCGGCGCCGGATCGCCGGCCGCCGCCGCCGCCGCTGCCACCTGCGCGTCGGGGATCCATGGATCGGCGTAGCGGGTCGAGTCGCGCCGGCACTCGGCGGCCACCGCCGGACCGTGCTCGAGAAGGAGCGCGCCGCGGCCGGCGCGCGCCGCCCGCGCCAGGAGCGCCGTCCCGTAGCCGATCACCCCGGGCGCCTCCTGGTAGGCGGCCAGCATCTCGTCGGTCGCCTCGGCGTGCCGCCCGGCCGCCGCGTGGCACAGCGCAGTGTGGAAGCGGATCTCCGGCGTCCGATTCTTCGCCGCCGCCAGCGCGAGCAGCTCGCCGAGCGGCTCGAGCAGGCCCTTGCCGCGCAGGAACTCGGCGTGCTCGGTGATCTCGCCGGCCACCTCGGGCAGACGCGCGCGCAGCTCGCCGGCGTCGGCCGCTCGCCCGCTCTTCTCGAGGGCGCGCGCGATGAGGTCCCAGAACAGGACCGGCGCCGCGTCGACCACCGGCCCGGCCATCTCGATCGCCTGCGCCGGATCGCTGTCGAGCAAGAGCCACCCCATCAGGTAGCGGACCCAGGGGAACTCCCCGTGCAGCGCGATGGCGCGCCCGAAGGCGGTCCGCGCCGCCTCGGCGTTCCCCTCGCGCATGCGGATCTGACCCAGCGAGTAGTGCACGTTGGGATCGTCCGGATGCCGCTCCGCCAGTCGCTCGAGCAGGACGGCCGCCTCGCCCCCCCGCCCGGCGACTCCGATGCCGCGCGCGATACGCGTGACCGGATCCGGCTTGCCGCCGAGCGCCTCCTCGAGGCGGGCCAGGAGCCCGGGCAGCGCCCCGTCCGCCGGGTAGGCCAGGAGGATCTCGCTCACGTTGTCGATCGGCGGCTCCGACACCCGCTGCATCGACTCGAAAATGGCAGAGATGGCGCGCTCGCCCTGCCCGAGCGGGATGAGCGTGTCCATGTACAGGCTCCAGGCGCCGCTCGACCCGGGGTAGAGCTTGAGGATGCGCTCGCTCTGGCCGAGCAGGTCGTCCCAGCGGCCGACGGCGAGCAAGCGGCGCCAGATGCGGATCCCCTGACCCGACTCGGGCGCGTCGGCCACCGCCTCGAGCATCGCGGTCGCCTCGTCGAGCGCGCCGCGCCGCTCGGCGATGCTGGCCTGGAGCAGGACCACCGGCACCGCGTCGGGCGCCAGCGCCGCGGCCAGCTCGGCGGCCGGTTCGGCGTCGGCCAGCCGGTCGGCCGCCAGCTCTTCCTCGGCCAGCCAGGCCCAGCCCTGGGCGTCGCCCGGCCGCAGCGCCAGCGCGCGCCGGAGCTGGTGGCGCCCGCCGCTGAAGCCGCCCGACCGCCGCGCCGCCCGCACCTGTCCCATGAGGTTCCGGTCGTCCTCGGGATCGATCGCGGTCGCGTCGCACCAGGCGATGAGCGCCTCCGGCCAGCGCTCCCATAGCTCGAGCGCCTCGGCGTAGATCTGATACGCCCACTCGGCGTCGGGGAAGCGCTCGCGGGTCTCCGCCACCCAGCGCTCGACCTGGTGCTCGTCGCGGTCGAGGTTGCCGAGCCGCAGCTGGGCGACCAGCGCTTCGCCCAGCCGCCGGTGCGCCATCCCGATCTCGGGGGCGGCGGCGATGGCCGCGCGCGCCAGCTGCGCCACGTGCGCGAACGGCACCTCCGGGTCAGAGGGGTCGAAGTGGCAGCGATCGACCAGCGCCAGGCGCGGATCGTCGGTGACACCGGATGCCTCGAGCGCGCGCCGGCGCGCCGCGCCCGCCTCGCCGGCGCCGCACACCACCAGCGCACCACGGCCGGACAGCGCCGAGCGCCGCCACTGCTCGGCCAGCGGGCGCACGATGGCGCCGCCCTGCGACGGGTCGCTCACCAGGAGGAGGCCGGCGGTCCGCTCGAGCCCGCGCACCAGCAGGAAGGCCGCGTGGCGCGACTGCTCCTCCTCGAGCACCACCATGATGTCCTTCTCACCCATCAGCCGGGCAACCAGCTCGTCGTCGAGCACGACCCGCAGCGTCTCGACCTTGGCGCTGCTCAGCGCGGCACGCAGGTGCGAGGCGGTCGGCACCTCGCGCTCGGCGATGGCCACCCCGAGGCTGCGGGCGAGAAAGCCGACGACGGTGCCGGCGCGCGGCTCGCGCAGACCGGGCGCCAGCAGCCAGTCGGGCGCCCGGCCCGGCTCGCTCTCGATCGCGTCGAGCACCTCGCGCGCCTGGCGGCGGATCGCGCGCGGCGCGCGCTGGTCGTCGCGGACCGCCCGCAGCGCGGCGAGTGGGTCCGGCGAACCGGCCGCCCAGGCGTCGAGCGCCGCCGACAGCGCGAGCGCGGCGGCCTCGTCGCTGTCGGGCGCCGCCGCGGACGCCTCGGCCGAACGCGCCGCGGCACCGGTCAGATCGCCGCGACCGCGGGCGCTGCGCGCCGCCTCGCCCGCGCGCGACGCCTCGTCGATGGCGGAGACCGCCGGCTCCTCACCCGCCCCGGCCGGCACCGCGCCGAGCATGCGCTGCGCCAGCTCGTCGCCGCCGAGCCGCGACAGGGCCTGCGCCGCCGAGGCCAGGAGCCGGGTCGACTGCTCGCTGCCGGCCTCGCGGTGTGCCCGGGCCGCCGCCACCAGGTCGCTGAGCGGGCCGCGCCGGCGGCGCGCCAGCTCGCCCCGCAAACTGTGCAGGTCGAGCGGCTCCAGCTCCAGATTGTCCGCCTCGAGCGCGCGCGTCAGCTCGTCGAGCTTCCCGGATCGCAGGAGCGCGTTCAGCTCGGTCGTCGTCGTCGACATGTGGGGGATGGTAGACGGACGGCTCCACCGGGGACCAGGCCTCGGGGCCAGTTGCCGCATGGCTGGGGCTTGACGCCGTGCGCCCGCCGCTCGATCGTTGAAGGGGTCCGATGCAGCCCCTCGCCGACACGCTCCGGCGCGCCCCGGTTCCGGCCGTCGAGGCGGTCCAGCTGGCCGCCGCCCTGGCCGACGCGCTCGCCGCCAAGGTGCGCGACAAGACACGGCCGCCGCGCATCACGCCCGGCACCGTCCTGATCGGACGGCGTGACGACGGCACGCTCACCGTCGAATTCAAGGCGGGCGCCCTGCCGGCACCGTCGGGTCCGGTCGGCGCCGACGAGCGCGCGGCGGTCCAGGAGCTCGGCGTCATCTGTTACCGGCTGCTGACCGGAAAGCCGCCGATCAAAGGGAATGTCAGCCTCATCCGCGACCTCGAGGCGGCCGTCTCGTCCTCGTCCCAGCCCGACGCGCTCAAGGCGCTGGTCCTCGAGCTCATCTCGGTGGATCCCGCCCGCCGCCCCGGGCTCGAGACCGCCGCCGAGCGGTTCGAGGCGATCGCGCGCGGCACACCACTCCCGACCGCCTCCAGTCTCGGGGCGCCCGCGCCGCTGCCGCCGCCGCCGCGCGCCGGTGGAGCGAAGGCGACCACACCACCTCCGACTCCACCGGCGGCCGCGACGTCCTCGCCGCGGCCAGCCCCGCCGCCCATCACCGTGGAGCCGCTCGAGGCGCCGGCCGACCTCGTGCCGGCCGCGCCGGTGCTCCCCGCCGAGCCGGTCGTCGTCGCCAGCACCACGAAGAGCAAGAAGAAGAAGAACAGCACCGACACCCAGGAGCGGCTGTTCTTCGCCGAGGGGGAGCGGCTGGCGGCCGAGGAGCGCGCCGAGGCAGCCCTCGAGACCGCGGAGTCCGGCGAGCGGACCGACATCGACGTCGAGAGCGTGGGCGGGGTCTGGTGGCGCGAGCGCCGCGTCCTCGTCGCCGCCGCCGGCGGCGTGGTGCTCCTGGGGCTCCTCCTCTACCTCGCGTTCGGGCGCGGGGGCGGCGGAGACAAGGACGAGAAGTCGGACGACCCGCTGGCGTCGTCGGCCGCCAAGGCGCCGGAGGATCCGGTCGATACCGCGAAGGTGGCAGCTGCCCCCGAGCCGCCGGCCCCCGCCGCGACCCCGACCCCGACCCCGACCACGGCGCAGCCGGAGCCGCCGGCCGCCGAGCCGGAGCCGCCGGCCGCCGAGCCGGAGCCGCCGGCCGCCGAGCCGGAGCCGCCGGCACCCGCCAAGCCGGAGAGCAAGAAACCGACCTCGTCCGCGAAATCGAAGACCCCGGCCAGGAGCAAGACGCCACCGCCGGTCGCCAAGCCCGCCGCCAAGCCGAAGGAGACGCCGAAGTCGTCGTCGTCGGGCGACCCGATGGCGCAGGCCAGGGCGGCACGGGCCCGGGGGCGCAGCTCGGAGGCCTACAACTACTACGCTCAGGCGGCCAGGAGCGGAAAGAACGTCGGCGCAGCGACCTTCGGGATGGCCGAGATGGCCTACGCGATGAAGAAGTACGGCGACGCCATCAGCCTGGCCAAGAAAGCGATGAGCAAGGGCGCCAGCGAGAAGGCGTGCTGGAAGATCGTCGCCAAGTCGCACTGCGCGCGGCACGAGGGCCGTTCGGCCTGGTTCGCCTTCTCGAAGGCGGGCGGCGGCGACTGCCCGTAGCGCGCCGGCCCTGGCGCGCATCTCGCTCCGGCGTCGGAGGTGGGTGGTAGGAAGGCAGCATGGATGTGCTGCCTGCCGGGCTTCTCGATGCGCCGAGCGTCCTGCGCGACGTTTTCGGCCACCTCGAGTACCGCCCGGGGCAGCGCGAGGCGATCGAGGCGCTCTGCGCCGGGCGCGACACGGTGGTGCTCCTGCCGACCGGCGCCGGCAAGTCGCTGTGCTACCAGGTCCCCGCGCTGGTCGCCAGCCGGCGCGGGCGCGGTACCACCGTGGTGGTGTCGCCGCTCATCGCGCTGATGCAGGACCAGGTGAGCGCGCTGCGCGGGCGCGGCGTGATGGCCGCGGCGCTGAACAGCCACCAGGACGAGGACGAGCAGCGCCTGGTGGTCTCGGCCTTCCTGCGCGGCGACCTCGACATCCTCTATGTGTCGCCCGAGCGGGCGGCGCTGGCCGGGTTCCGCCGGTTGCTCGAGCGGGTGCCCATCGCGCTCCTCGCCATCGACGAGGCGCACTGCGTCAGCCAGTGGGGACACGATTTCCGGCCCGAGTACCTCCGGCTCGGTGAGCTCCGCCAGCTGGTGGCCGCCCCGGCGGTGGCGCTCACCGCAACCGCGACGCCGCAGGTGATGAACGAGATCGTCCGCGAGCTCCACATGCGCGACCCGCTGCAGGTGCGCGGCGACTTTCGCCGGCCCAACCTGGCCTTCGCGGTGCAACGGCTGCGCGGCGGCGCCGAGCGGGTCGCGGCGCTGGTCGCGGCGTGCGAGCAGGCGAACCTGACCGGGCGCGTCGGGCCGGGGCGCGCCATCGTCTACTGCAGCACGCGCAAGAAGACCCAGGCGGTGGCCGAGGCGCTGCGGTCGCACGGCTTCGCGACCGCTTACTATCACGCCGGGCGCACCGCCGAGATGCGCGAGCGGGTCCAGCGCGCCTTCGAGCTCGGCAAGGTGCGTGTGCTGGTGGCGACCAACGCCTTCGGGATGGGGGTCGATTACCCGGACGTCCGGCTGATCGTCCACTTCCAGGCACCCGGCAGCGTGGCTGCCTATTATCAAGAGGCGGGCAGGGCCGGGCGGGACGGCGAGCCGGCCCATTGCCTGATGTTCTTCGGGGCGGGCGACCTGGTGACCCAGCGGCGGCTGCAGTCGGGCCCCGACGTGGACCCGCGCCGGGTGGCGCGCGCGCTCGACGACCTCGAGGCCTACGCCACCGGCAGCACCTGTCGCCAGCGCATGCTGTCGAGCTACTTCACCGGACGGGACGAGCAGGCGTCCTGCGGCCTGTGCGACCTGTGCGGCGGGGCCAGGACGGCGGCCCCGCCGCCGCGCCGGCCGGGCCGCAGCCAGCTCATGGGTGAGCTCGAGAGCTTCCGCGCCCGGATGGCGCGCGCCCTGCGCTGGAAGGCCTACATGGTGTTCCAGGACCGTGTCATCGCGGCGCTCGAGGAGGAGCGGCCGCGCTCGCTGGCGGCGCTCGAGCGCATTCCCGGGCTCGGCCCCGCCAAGATCGCTCGCTTCGGGCACGACATCCTCGATATCGTTCGCCGGCATGAGTAACCAGCTGGAGCAGGCGGGGGCGAGACCATGACTCAGCGGCAGCGCGCGCCGGCGGCGGAGCGGAACGCCGAGCCGATCCGCGAGGTGCTGGCGCGCATCCTGCCGGAGCGCGCGGCCGTGCTCGAGGTGGCCAGCGGGACCGGCCAGCACGCGGTCCACATGGCGCGGGCGTTTCCCTCGCTCACCTGGCAGCCGAGCGATCCGGACCCGCTGGCGCGCGAGAGCATCGAGGCGTGGCGCGAGGCTTCCGGGCTCCACAACCTCTTGCCGCCGCTGGCGCTGGCCGCGACCGATGATATCTGGCCGCCCGGGCCGTGGAGCGCCGTCGTCTGCATCAACATGATCCACATCGCCCCGTGGGAGGCGGCCCTCGGCCTCCTGCGCGGCGCCGCGCGCGCCCTCGCTGCTGGCAGCCCGCTCTACCTCTACGGCCCCTACCGGTTTCACGGTGTCTTCACCGCCCCGTCGAACGCCGCGTTCGACGCCTCCCTGCAGGCGCAGGATCCGCGCTGGGGCGTGCGCGACCTGGACGACATCGAGTCGGCGGCGGCCGCCGTCGGCCTCCGGCTCGCCGAGACGGTGGCGATGCCGGCCAACAATCACTCGCTCGTCTTCCGGCGATGACTCGCGAGCACCACGTCGTCGAGGCGACCTGGAAGGCGCGGCAGCTCTTCCTGCTCTGGTTCACCGGCCAGGAGGACGGCCTCGTGACCGATGGCGCCGCCAGCCTGCGGGTCTTCGCGAGCGCCGAGGAAGCTCGGCGCCACGCCGCCGCCGGCGCGCTCGCGCTCGGCTCCGACGAACCCTCCCTGTTCGATTTCGACCAGCTGGAGACCTGGACCCGGGCGCCCGAGCAGACGGCGCTCCGCTCCAGCAGCATCCTCGACGCGTGGAACCTCCTCACCGACGTCGCCCGGTCGGTCGGCGATCAGGTGGCGACCGCGCGGCTGTTCGACCGCGGGATGCTGCCCGCCTACGACCGGCTGGTCAGCAGCTGCAACATTCCGGCGCTGGGGACTCTGGCCGGAGTCGGCGAGCTGACCGACGAGGATCGCCGCGCGATCGCCACCGTGCTGCGCCACGGGCTGGCCTGCCTCGACGGCGCGATTCGTTGATCTCCAGGGTGGGCGAGCCGGTGGCGACCGTCAGGCGTCGATGTAGCCGGCCAGCTTGAGCTTGTTGCGCGCGTTGCGGGCCAGCTTGGAGCGCGGCCGCTCGTCGATGATGCCCTGCATGAGCTCGGCGCCGAACTCCTGGTCGATGCCGGTCTGCGACTCCAGCAGCCGGAAGCCGAGGGCGTAGACCTCCTGGTCGCCGACGTCCTTCTCGCGCGCCAGCTTCTTGGCCACCGGGTAGCCGCGCTGGTAGAGGCGAGCGAACTGCTCGAGCACCGGACCGTCGGCCCCGGTCGCGCGCAGGATGCCCTGGCCGATCGCCTCGAGACCGAGGACGGCGAGCACGAAGCGCTGGTCGTCGTCGATCGCCGAGTCGAGATCGGTCGGCGAGTGGAGCAGCGGGCGCAGCGCGCCGAAGGCCTCGACCGGCTTGCCGGCCCGGCGCAGCTTGCGCGCGTGGTTGAACAGCACCTCGACGTGCTTCTGCGGCGCCACCTGCGCCAGCGTCTCCAGCAGCACGCGGGCCAGGAGAGCGGCCTCGTCGGCCGCCTTGCCGCGGGTGTCGAGGTGGCGGGCGGCGGTCTCGGCCATCTCGTCGGCCGCCGCGCTCGACACGTGCGCCCGGTGCTGCCGGATGAGCACGGCGTAGCGGCGCGCCACCTCGGGATCGCTCGCGGCGCACAGGGCGCGCGCCAGCGGCAAGACCGCCTCCGGCGCCTTCGCCAGGCCTCGCGCGGCCGCATCGCGCGCCGGCAGATCGGAGCCGGCGAGCGCCTCGATGAGCGCCTTGAGCGCCGACGCGCCGCCACCGGCCGGCAACCGCGACATCGCGAGCTTCTGGGCCGCCGGATTCTTCGACTTGACCAGGGCCGCGAACGCCTTGGCCAGCCGCTCGGGCACCCGCGCGCCGGCCAGCGTGTCGATGGCGGCCTGCGCCACCACCAGGTCGCTCGAGCCAGCCAGCGCGATGAGCATCTCGATCGCCTTGTCGGTCCCCTTCGCCTCGGTGGCGGCGACCACCCGGCGCATGGCGGCGATGGCGGCCAGCCGGATGCTGCGCGGCAGGTCCTCGGAGACGTGCGCGATGAGCAGCGGCAGCGAGGCCGGCTGCGCCCG
>Ga0111538_10008260_pt1 | contig 13976 bp, 10 predicted proteins | sample SoiMethybrSBSTD1_FD_79669 | JGI IMG/M metagenome (GOLD analysis project Ga0111538, IMG submission 79669) | Bulk soil microbial communities from a Populus tree surrounding site in Tennessee, USA - Soil MetaG P. TD hybrid SBSTD1 (version 2)... | ecosystem: Environmental > Terrestrial > Soil >...
ACCACTCCACCTGGCGAGACTGGCCAGCAGGCGCGGCGAGGATCCATACGACGAGAACCGCAGCCGCGGCTCCGGTTCGCCATTTCATGATCGACCTCCACATACCTGGCAGGCTGCTGAAAAACGCCAGCCTGCAACGAAAGTCCGAAGTTCGAAGTCAGAAGCTCGCTAACTACTTCCGGCCCGAAATGTTGCCCGCACTTCTGACTTCAGACTTCGAACTTACAGGGTCGCCCCTCTCTCAGCGACCTGCTAGAGGCGTCATCGCCGGGGGCCGGGCCTCGGCGGCTGGTATCCGTCGAACGACGGCCCGTTGTAGAAGAGCCGCCAATCGGCGAAGTCGGCGCGGCCGACGCCCGGCGCGCCCGGCTTGGCATATGTCGCCGTCACGGCGCCGAGAAACTTGCCGGCCTTGAGCGTCGCGTCGTGGATCTTCGTGAAGTACGCCTGATACTCGGGGTGCTCCGGCTGCAGCCCGGAGAAGTTCGTCATGTCCCCGTTCGACCCGAGCAGCACGTCCACGCCCGGGACCATCGCGATGTCGTAGGCGTTGGCGACGCCGACCGGCGTCTCGATCTGCACGATCACGAGCATGTTGTCGTTGATCGTCTCGCGGTAGTTGACGCCGTTCACGCCCCAGATCGACCCGGCCTGGTTGGCGCCCTGGCTTCGCCGCCCCTGCGGCGGGTATCGCGCAAACTTTGCCGCCGCCATCGCCTTCTCCACCGTGTCGACGGTCGGGACGACGATGCCGAGGGCGCCGATGTCGGTGGCCTTCTGGATGCTGCTCTCGAATTCGTCCGGGACGCGGATGACCGGCGTCGCGGCCGGCCGCGGACACGCGGCGATCATCTCCTCGACGTCGCGATACGACATCGTGCTGTGCTGCATCTCGAACCAGATGTAGTCGTAGTGCTGCGCGACCTCGCAGTAGAGCCTGACGTCCAGGCGGCTGATCGTGTAGGTGAAAATCTGCTTGCCGTCGAGGAGCTTCTGCTTCGCGGTGTTGTAAAGCTTCGCCGAAGGATTGCTCATGCTCGCGCGCACGGCCCACCCCTGGGCCGGCGGCGTTCCCTGCGCGGTCCCGCGCTGCGCCCGCGGGCCAACGGCGAGAAGCGCCAGCGCGGCGCACAACCACGCGGCCAGCCGCAGTCGATTGGCTCTCATTACGCCCCGCTCCCTTCGCGCCTGCTAACTAACTAGCGACTGGCGACTGAGACTGGCCACTGGCGCCTGGCGTACTGGCCACTGGCGACAGCGACTGGCGCCCGTCGACTGGCACACTCTCCCTGTCGACCGCGCCGGAGTCAAGAGATTCCAGGGAAGCCGTATACTCCGACGCTCACAGGACAAGGAGGTCTGGATGGCGATGTTCGCGAGCCTGCGCAGGGACCTGGTGCTCTTGCCCGTCGTGCTCGCCGCCCTCGTGGTCGCCGCCGCGGCCGGCGGCCAGCAACCCAAAGGCGAGCCCTTCTCGACGGCGATCACGAAGCTCAAAGACGGGCTCTACGTGATCCCCGGCTACGACGGCGCCGCCACGGGCGGCAACGTCGCCGTCCGCGTGACGAGCGACGGGATCATCATCGTCGACTCGAAGCTCCAGGTCTTGTACGGGGACATCGTCTCCAAGGTGAAGAGCGTCTCGCCGCAGCCGATCAAGTACCTCTTGAATACCCACCAGCACTTCGACCACACCGGCAGCAACGCGCAGTTCCTGGCGACCACCGAGATCCTGATGCATCGCAACGCGCGGGCGAACATGATCAAGGGCAATCTCCCCGGGCCGGGGCGGATCACCTTTACCGATCAACAGTCAGTCTTCCTCGGCGGCGTCGAGGTGCAGATGCGCTACATGGGCCGCGGACACACCGACGGCGACGCGGTGATCTACTTCCCGGATCTGCGGACCGTGCACACCGGCGATCTCGTGGTGTGGGGCAAGCGGTCGCAGGGCACGACGCTGACGCCGAACATGGATTACGCCGCCGGCAACGGCAGCGGGAAGGAATGGGTCGGCACTCTCGACAAAATCCTCACGCTCGACTTCGATGCGGCGATTCCCGGGCACGGGCCGGTGCTGACCAAGGAGCAGGTACGCGTCTTTCGCAACAAGATGCAGACGCTCAACGATCGCATGACGGCCTTCATCAAGAGCGGCGGTCGGAAGGCGGACATCGCCGCCAAGTTCAAAGTTGACGATCTCGATTGGCCGTTTCCGCCCGAGGGCCTGAACGGGCTGTACGACGAGCTGTCCAGATTCTGATGTGGGCCTGCGAGGACGGTTCTTACCGATTACGGGCATCACCCGGACATAAGTATTCCATCAAGCCATTCGCGACATTGATAACCGGTCGAACCTGAAAATGTCGGTAACCGCGTGCGGCTGAACCGCCTCTGGCAATTAAGCTAATCCGTGCCGATCGGCGCTCAATCCAACCCTTTGGACACCGCGGCCGACCGTCCATTTTTTTCCCGATGTAATCAGTTACCTCGTTGTTACCCTGCGATAGTCTCCCCCGCATAGATGAGTTCCCGATGAACATCGTCTGCGACCAGTAGATCTCTCGCCGATTCGACGACATCGGGCGAGAGGCTATGCCGGTTGCCCCGGGGGAGAACATGTGGCATCCCGTGTCGTTGACCGAAGCGCAAGATGCTTCAGTGAACGGTGTGCCATGTACGGCAGACACGCCGGCACCGAAGATTCTCCTCTACTCCCACGACACGTTCGGCCTCGGCAACATTCGCCGCACGATGCTGCTTTCGAGCATGCTCGCCGAAGAGTATCCGCTCGGATCGCTCCTGGTCGTGACCGGTTCGCCGATGATCCAGGCGTTTCGGATCCCGCACGGAGTCGATTACATCAAGCTGCCGTGCGTGGATCGGATCGATGCCGATCGCTTCAGGCCGAAGTTCCTGGCCGACGCGGCGACCGCGGTCAGCGGCATTCGACAGGCCATTCTTCGCCACACCGCGGTCGACTTCCAGCCCGACCTGTTGATCGTCGACAAGCGGCCGGGCGGCGTCGGCGGCGAGCTCCTGGACGCGTTGCGCGCACTTCGTCGCGGTGGCCACGTCGCGAAAGTCGTGCTCGGCATGCGCGACATCCTCGACGCACCGGAGCGGACGCGTGCGTCCTTCAAGATCACTCGCGATCTGACGATCATCGGGCGTTATTACGACGAAGTCTGGATCTACGGCGAGCAGTCGGTGTTCGATGCGGTCAAGGAGTACGCGTTCCCGCAGGACGTGGCGCGCAAGACGCGCTTCTGCGGATACCTGCAGCGGCCGACCCAGCCTTCTCCGAATCACGACGGGCCGCCTCGGGTCCTGGTGACGACCGGTGGAGGCGAAGATGGCGCCGAGCTGATCACGGCGTACCTGGAAGGCTTGATGACGCTGCCGCGCAGCGTCGCGCTCGAGACCACGGTCGTTCTCGGCCCACAGCTCGCCTCAAACAGCCGCGACGACATTCTGAGGAGGTTCGGCGCGATGAGCGACGTCACCTTCCTCGATTTCGTCGGCGATTTGACGTCTCACTACGCGGCCGCGAATCTCGTCGTCTCGATGGCCGGCTACAACACCGTCTGCGAGCTGCTGTCGTTCGGTCGCCGCGCGGTGCTCGTGCCGCGTGCGCAGCCGACCACCGAGCAGTTGTTCCGGGCGCGCCTGCTTGCGGAGCGCGGCTATTTCGATCTGGTCGAGCCGTCGGATCTCACGCCAGGACGTCTGATTGCGAAGGTGGTGGCGGGACTGCAGCGAGCGGCGCCGTCGCCGATGCTCATCGACGGCTTGACGCGCGTTCGTCAACGGGTTCGCACGCTGCTCGCAAGGCCAGCATGACGGCCGGTGGCATCGTCATGATCGTCAGCGGGTTTCCCCGTCGTTCGGAGACCTTCGCGCTCAACGAGCTGCTCGGGCTCGACCGGCGCGGCGTCCTCGCGGCGGTGTTCGCCACCAAGGCAGGCGACGGCGCGCCGCCACAGCCCGGCGCCGAACTGCTCTCGCGACCCGTTCACATGCTCGAGCCGGGCACGGCGATCGAGCAGGCCGCCGAGGCGGTCGCGCGCCTGCAGACGACGCGCGTCACCGGCATTCACGCCTACTTCGCGCACCGGCCGGCGGATGTGGCCGCCGAAGCGGCTCGACGTCTCGATCGTCCTTTCGGATTCAGCGCCCACGCGCGAGACGCGAGGAAGATCACGCGCGAGCAGCTCTGGGACAGGGCCCGGCGGGCGGCCTGCGTGGTCGCCTGCAACACCGATGTCGCCGCGGAATTCGCGACCAGCGGCGCGCAGGTACATCTCGTACCGCACGGTATCGACTTGCGGCGGTTCGTGCCGTCGCCGCCGCCGTGCAACTCGCCGGTGCGCCTGCTTGGCGTGGGGCGACTGGTTGCGAAGAAGGGATTCGATGTGCTCGTCAGCGCCGTGGCCCACTTGCCGATTCCCTGCCGGCTGAACATCGTCGGTGAAGGTCCTGAACGCTCGCGTCTGGCCGGTCTGATCGAATGGCTCGGTCTCACCGGCTCGGTGACGCTCTGCGGCTCTCGATCGCACACCGAGCTGCCGCACGACTACGCCGGCGCCGACATCGTTGTCGTCCCGTCGATCGTCGACGAGACGGGCGATCGCGATGGCCTGCCCAACGTCGTGCTCGAAGCGATGGCAAGCGGGCGCCCCGTCGTCGCCAGCGACGTGGGAGCGATGCGGTCGGCAGTGGTGAACGGCGCGACCGGCGCGCTGGTTCCCCCGGGGGACGCCCTGGCGCTGGCCGCCGCGATCGAGCGTCTCGCCGGCGTTCCGGACCTGCGCAAGCGCATGGGCCGGTCGGGCCGCGCGCTGGCGGAGCGGGAATTCAACCTGGATCACTGCACGGCCCGCCTGGCCGGGCTGCTGGGCGGCATCTATGTCTAGAGCGGCGAGTCGCACTCCCGCGACGTGGTCCGCCCGCCGGACGGGGATATGAGCACGACGGCGCGACACACGACCGTACGAGAGTTGGTGCAGACCTTCGGACCCGATCTCTGGACCCATCGCCGCACCATGGCGATCGGATATGTCTACCGGTCGCTCGCCATCGCGTTCACGCTGCTCGCACCGTGGCCGCTCAAGGTCATCATCGACAACGTCGTCGGCACCCGTCCGCTTCCGCGCGCCATCCTGCTGCTTGGACCTGACCTCTCGAAGGAAGCCCTCGTCGGGGTGCTCGCCGTCCTGATCGTGATCCTGGCGCTCGCGCGCGCGCTGTGTGAAACGCTGCAGGCGACGGCCAACGCACGGTTGCGCGAACGTCTCAACATGCGGTTACGCGACCGGATGCTCGCCCACCTGCAGACGCTCCCGCCGACGATTCGGACATCGCACCGCAGCGGCGAGCTGGTGATGCGACTGGTCGGCGACGTCGATCTATTCGTCCGGCTCCAGATCAAGACGCTGCCGGCGATATTCGAGCACAGCGTCACCAGCGTCGCCACGATGGCGTTGATGTTCTGGCTCCAGCCCCGGCTCGCGCTGATCACCGTCGTGATGGTGCCCGGGCTCGCCGTGATGGTGCGCCACTACGGGATTCGCCTGGCGAGGGCATCGCGCGAGAAGCGCCGTCGCGAGGGAGACGTCGCCGGGCTGGCGCAGGAAATCGTTCGTGGCATGCCGACGATACAGGCGCTCAGCGGTGAACAGTACGCACGGGAGCGTTTCTGGCGCAGCAACGCCCGCAGTCTGGAAGCCGGCGTCGAGGAAACACGCGCGACGGCGCAGATGGAACGCTCGCTCCGCACGGCGTACGGCGTGGCGACGGCCGCGACGATCGGCGGCGGCGCGATCCTGGTGTTGCAGGGCCGCCTCACGCTCGGTGCCCTGACGGTACTGGCGACCTACCTGGCGCGGCTGCTCAGCCCGATCGAGCGGCTCAATGACATTGCCGAAAACGCCTCGAAAGGGCTCGCCGGTGGAGAGCGCCTCCTCAGCCTGCTCCATCTTCGTCCGGCAGTAGAAGATGCGCCTGGCGCCCGCGAGATCAGCCGGGCTCGCGGCGTGATCGAGCTGCGTGACGTCTGTTTCGAATACGCCGGCCGGCGGGCGCCGGTCCTGCGCGGTGTGAACCTGCGCCTCGAGCCGGGCCGGCTGGCCCTGCTCGTCGGTCGGAGCGGTGCCGGAAAGAGCACGCTGCTCAGCCTGTTGATCCGCCTGTTCGATCCAACCTCCGGGACCATTCTGCTCGACGGGTGCCCGCTGCCGGCGATCGCGATCCGCTCTCTGCGAAACCAGATCTCGATGATGTCGCAGGATACGCACCTGTTCGCCGGTTCCCTCCGGCAGGCTCTGATTCCGGATGGCGCGGCGGTGGATGACGCGCGCGTCTGGGAATCGCTGACGCTCGTCGCGATGGATGAATTCGTCCGCGCGCTGCCCGAGCGCCTCGACACGGCGATCGGCGAGGACGGCGTCAACCTCTCGGGCGGCCAGCGGCAGCGGCTCTCGCTGGCGCGGGCGTTCCTGCTCGACCGGCCGATCCTGTTTCTGGATGAACCGACATCGAACATCGATGCCGCGTCCGAGGCGCTGATTGCCAGGGCGCTGGATCGCATTCGGGTGGGCCGGACGTGCCTTGCCATCACGCACCGGCTCACCCTGTTCGATCACGCCGACGTCGTGTATCACCTCGAGGACGGCCGGATTGTCGAGCAACCGACCGGACTGCGGCTGGTATCACCGAGCTCGGGACAGCCAGCATGATGACCAGGGTGGTTCCGAATCTGGCTCGAGATCCATTGCTGCCCCAGCGCGACCTGCTGCTCGACACGCCGTGGGTGACGGCGCGTCTGTCGCATCTGCTGGCCAACGGCCAGCCCGCGACCATCGACGACTGCACGCGGCTGCGCGCGACCTACCAGGTCGGGCGCAGCCTGCGTGTCGTGCACCGCGTCGGCATCGGTGGCTCGTCGCTGATCATGGCTGCCCGCGCATTCCGGGACGGGCGCAGCGTCAAGGCGTTCCAGCTCGGCACTGCAGTCGCCGTCCCGTGCGGGCAGGCGCCCCCTCTGCTGCACGACGCCGAGCTCGACACCGTATTCTGGACGTTCCCGAACGATCGCCGGCTTCGGACTCTCGCGGCAGTCGCCGACCCGTCGAGCGAGCTGCGGGCTCTTCTGCCGGGCTGGCGGATCAGCCGGTTGAACGCGTACGCTCCCGAGAAATCCGCGACCTTCACCTGTCTTGACGCGAGCGGCCGAATCCTCGGTTACGCGAAGGTCGGAGCGTCGATCCACGTCGACCTTCAAATGTATGAGGCGCTCGGACGTGCGCTGCCGTCTTCCGATCCGCACCTTCGTCTTCCCGGCGTGATCGGGTCGTCCGAGGATCATCAAACCTTGATCCTCGAGCCGGTGCCAGGCCGCCGCCTCGCGGACGTCCGCGGCAATGCGACGGCAGACGACTTCGCTCGCGTGGGTGCCGCCCTGGCGACGCTCCATGGCGTCCGCGCGCCGGCGTACACGCCGGTCTTCGCACGCTTCGATGAGAGTCGGCTGCTCAACGCAGGTCGTCTGGTCGGCTGCGTGCGGCCTGACGTGGCCGGTCTGGCCGACAAGCTCGCCCATCTTCTGACGGTCACCCGACCTGTTGCGCCGGGCGAGCCGGTCTGCCTGCACGGTGACATCCATCCCAAGAACATGATCCTCGCCGGCGGCCGGGTCGCCTTCATCGACTTCGAGGACATGGCGGTTGGACCGGCAGCCGCCGATCTCGGCAGCCTTCTGGCGGGCTTGCGCTACTGGCGCCGCGTCGATTCTCTGTCGCACTCGACGCACGATGCCTGGGTCGACGCGTTTCTGCGCGGGTACGCCGCGGTTCGGCCGCTGCCGGGCCGGGCATCGCTGTCCTGGCACACGGCGGCAGCGTTGTTCGTCGAGCGCGCCGGTCGCGCGGTGACGCGCGTGCGGAGGCTGTCCCTCGAGCATCTCGACGATCTGTTGGCCGACGCGCGTCAGATCGTGACGGAGCGCGCCAGTGTGTGATTCTCCCCACGCCCACTATCGCGCTCGTCTGACCCTGCTGAGTACCGATACGCTTCTCACGCAGGCGATTACCGACCTCGGATCGGATCGCGGATGGTGGGGGGATCTCTCCTGGTCGCGGATGTCCGCGCGGTTCGCGCCCGACCGCCCGGCGTTCGGCGACTTCCTGTTCGCGCACGACGGTCCTCCGCAGGTCATCTGTCGCGTCGAAGCGTTCCAGGTTCGGCCCGCGCCCATCGAGTGCGATGCACCGTGCGTGCACACCTCCGCCGGCTGGTTGCGCGTCGCGCCCTTTCCATCCGACGCCCGGCTGAATACGTTGCGCTCCGTTCTGGCCGCACCCGGACGGGCGACCGTCGTGCGGTACCACCCCGGCAGCCGCTGCACGATTCGGTTCGAACAGGACGGGCACACGCTGTTCGCGAAGGTCTATGCCGACAGTCGCGGCGAGCGGGTCCACGACGCCGCCATCGGGCTCTGGGAAGCCGCCCGCCGGGGACAACTGGAGCTGAGGGTCGCCGAACCCGGGCGGTGGGATCCGCTTACGCGAACGGTGTGGCAGCACCAGCTCGCCGGCGAACCGATCCGCGATCGACTGAGCGGGCCAGACGGGCCGATGCTGGCTTACGCCATCGGCCGCGCGCTTGCCTCGCTGGCGCGCGTCCAACTTCCCGTCGTTGACGCGGACGTATCGGACGGTGCCGCGCAGATGCGAAGGCTCGCACGCCGCGCCGCGGAACTGTCTCGTCTCGTTCCCCGACTGGCGGCGCCGACCGCGGCGTTGCTGGAGCGGCTGGCCGCCGTCCACGGCAACGCGGTCGTCAGGCACCGGCGTCCCATTCACGGCGCCGCTCATCCCGACCAGTGGCTCGCCGATGGTTCACGGCTGGGGCTCCTGGATTTCGATCGGCTGTCCATCGGGGATCCCGAAATCGACGCCGGGGTGTTCCTCGGTGATCTGGAGGCAGACGGCAACCTCAAGCACTGGGTCGCGGAGACGGGCCGCGCCTTCCTCGCTGGCTACGAGGAGGTGGCCGGAGCACTCGATCGAAGGCTCGTTCTCGCGTACCAGGTGCAGCAGCAGTTCGCGACCGCGCTGCGGGCCGCCAGGAGCGTCCGCCCTGACGGCGACGATCGCGCCGAGCGGAAGCTCCGCCGGGCGATCCGCGCCCTCGACGCCGCGTCGAATCGAGAAATCGCGGTGGTGTCGTGACCGGCTGGCTGGATTCGCTGCGCCGCGGGCTCGACGCCTCTCGCGGTCCTGTCACCGTTTACTTTCGCGACGACGATGTCGGCTGGCGAGACGACCGGCTCTTCGCCCTGCTCGGCGAGTTCGCTCGCTACGACCTGGCCATCGATCTGGCCGTGATTCCGGCGGCCCTCGACCTCGCGCTCGCGCGGCAGCTCGAGCGGGCGCTGCGGGATTCGGACAATCGCGTGGCCTTGCATCAGCATGGCTTCGCGCACATCAATCACGAACCGATCGGCCGGAAGTGCGAGTTCGGTCCGGCAAGGACGAAGGACGAGCAGCATCGGGACATCGAGCTGGGCTGGCGGCGCCTGCACGAGCTGATTGGACCGGCGTTGCAGCCGATGTTCACGCCGCCCTGGAACCGCTGCACGCAGGACACCGCCCGGTGCCTGATCGATCTCGGCTTTCACGTGCTGTCGCGCGACGCCGGCGCAACGGCCTTCGATGCGGCAGGCCTCACCGAAGTGCCCATCCATCTCGACTGGCATGCGCACCGTCATGGCGTACGGCTGACGCTGCCGGAATGGGCAACCGCGCTCGCCGCCGCCCTCAGCACGATGTCGCCAGTTGGCATCATGCTGCACCACGCCCTGATCGACGAGGAGGAGCAGGAGATCGTCCGGCAGTTGCTTGCGGTGCTCGCCGGGCACGAGTGCGTTCGATCGGCGGCGATGATCGCTGTCGCCCGAATGACGCCGGCGGTGATCGGGGAACCGATCGTTCGGTCGGCCGCGAATCAGTCGAGGAGTCGATCATGATCGCCATCGGCTCGAGTGCGCGAGTGGTCGTGGGAATTGCGGTTCTGGCGTTCGCCGTCAGCCGTGAGGCGTCGGCGCAACGCGGCGGAGTCGTGACCGGCACCGTCGACGACGACACCAGCACTCCACTCGCCGGTGTCGTGATCGTCCTGGACGCTGCGGGCGCGGGGCCCTCGCGCGAGACGGTCACCGATCGAGCGGGTCACTTCGAGCTCAGCGGTGTACCGGCGGGCGACCACATCGTCAAGGCCTCGCTCGACGGGTTTCAGAGCGCGTCAGTGCGAGTCACCGTTGGCGCCGACGGGATCGGGCGGCTGGCGATTCGCCTGAAGGTGAGCAACGTCGAGCAGGAAGTGACCGTGGTGGGCAACAAGGCCGGCGACCCACTGGCCCCCGACGGCAATGCAGACGCCGTGAGCCTCGACTCCGACGCGATCCGATGGGCGCCGAGCGAGAGCCAGGATTTGGTGCCCCTGCTCACGAACTTTCTCTCGCCGGCGGCTTCCGCGTCAGGCGTGTCGGTGGTGATCGACGGCATGGAGGGCAGCAGCCTCTCGGTGCCCACCGCCGCGATCAAGCGCGTGAACATCAACCGGAATCCCTACTCCGTCCAGTTTCGCGGTCCGGGCAAGGCACGCGTCGAGGTCGTCACCGATCACGGATCTCGAAGGCTCGTGCACGGCGGCACGTCGCTGTTCGTCCGCAACGCGGCGTGGGACGCGCGCAATGCGTTCGCGACCACGACGCCCCCGCTCGACCGCCGGCTGTTCGAGGCGACGCTCAGCGGACCCCTGCCGGGCAAGGGATTCTCGTTTTATGTCACCGGCAACGGGTTGATCAACAACCAGAGCGCGATCGTCAATGCCCTGCTGCTCGACGGTCCATACGTGACGAACGTTCCGGCTCCCGAGCGCCGCACCACCATGTTCGCAGGCTTCGATTGGCGCCGCAGCCGACGCTACGACGCCAGCCTGCGCTACAACTACGCCAACGAGACCGAGAAGGGCGAGGGCATTGGCGGGCTGAACCTCGCGGATCAGGGCTATGCGAGCCGCGAACGGGCGCATCAGGTGCTGTTCGGCAATCACATGCTGTTCTCGGATTCGTTCGTGAACGACGTGCGCGCCACGTTCGAATACGAAGAATCTGTCGAGGGTGGCCCGGCGGCCGGGCCGCAGATGGTCGTCGGCGGCGCGTTCGCCGGCGGACCGTCGCAGGTGTTCGCCTCGATGCGCTCGCCGTCGGCGCGCGTTCAGGAAACGGCAACCATCCTCCGGGGTCCTCACACGATCACGCTGGGCGGTTCCATTCGTCCCAAGGACGTGCGGGTGAGCGACGCCTCGAACTTCGGCGGCACGTTCACGTTCGGCGATTTGGCGCAGTTTGCCAGCGGGCGGCCGATTCTCTATCGGGTCAACGTCGGATCGCCGTCCGCGACATTCCGGGACGACAGTGCCAGCGCCTATGTCGAAGACAGCATCCGGCTGGGTCCGCACGTCAACGTCGCGGCCGGCGTCCGCGACGACTGGGAAATGCGCCTCGGACATTCGTGGAGCCCACGGGTCGCGATCGTGGTGGCGCCCGGCAGCCGGAAGACGGTCATTCGCACCGGCGCCGGGCTCTTTTCCGAACAGCTGCCTCGAGGCGTGATCACCCGTAGCGTGCTGTCGAACGGCACGCGAGTCCAGGAACTGGTGATCGCTGACCCGCCGTTTCCCAACGTCGCCCAGGCCGATCTGTCGCGCCTGCCGCTCAGCGTCATCCGTCTTGCGCCGGATCTCGGTTCGCCCCAATCGTTCCAGATCGGCGTCAGCGTCGACCGTCAGCTCTGGCGCAGAACCACGCTGTCGCTCGAATATCAGTACATCCGCGGGCATGATCTGTTCCGCTCGCGCAACATCAACGCACGGCTGCCCGGCGGCACCAGGCCCAACCCCGATTTTCTGAACATCGACCAGGTGGAATCGACGGGAGCACGGCGCGGTCATTCCGCGAGCGCGACCTTGAACGGCCGCCTGTGGCACTTCAAGACGGCGGCTCAATACACATGGTCGCACGTGATGGACAACACCGAGGGTCCGGAGTTCCTGCCTGCCGACAGCTTCAATCTCCAGTCGGAGTGGGGTCCGTCCGCGTTCGACCGGCGGCACCGATTCAGCCTGATGGCTTCCCGCGACTGGCGAAACGACACCTGGCGGCTGAGTCCGATCCTCGTGCTTGCGAGCGGGTTGCCGTACGACGTGACGACCGGGCTCGACGACAACGGCGATTCGATCGCCAACGACCGGCCGGTCGGCGTGACGCGCAATACCGGCCGCGCTCCGGGACAGGCGCAGCTCGACGTGCGCCTCACACGGGTGCTGCGAGTCGGCCGGCCGGTCAACGCGGGGGACACGGACGCCCAGAGGGTCGACGTCAGCCTGGACGTGTTCAACGTATTGAATCACGTGAACGTGAGAGAGGTCGTCGGCGTTCAGAGCTCGCCATTGTTCGGCCAACCGATCAGCGCGGGCAAGGCGAGGACGCTGCAGATTTCCTTGAAATACCGATTCTGAGCTCGCGTGATGCAGCCGATGTCGCAAGGGCCGAGAAGGAGTGTCGCGTAATCGATAGGAAAGCACCATCATGCGAACCTTTGGCATCGGAATCGTCGGCGCCGGTCGGATCTTCGAGCAGCACGCACGCGCATACGCGGCGCTGGGCGGACGGGCGCGCCTGCTGGCAGTCGCTGACGTCGACCCGGCGCAGCTGAGAAAGGCGACCACGCATTTCTTCATTCCCTACGCCTTCGAGGACCACCGTGCCGTGCTCGAGCGCACCGACGTCGATGTCGTGGCGGTGTGTACACCACCCGCGCTGATCGGAGATCGCGGGCGCCTGCTTCACGAGTCGCCGATCTTCACGACGTTCGACCTGTCGCGTTTCGGCGGCGGTGTCGGCCTGTCCGGAGGCGAGGGCGAGAGGCTCGCGGATCACGACCTGCCGGTGGTACGGAGCTTCGCCGACCGGTTGATGACGCTGCCGCCGTTTACGCGCGTATCCGAGCGATTCGTGCGCGAGTGCGCGCGAGCCCTGCGCAAGGTCGCCGAGTGTGCTGCGGCGATGGGACAACGCTCCGGACCCCACCGGATGCGTTCCGAGGAAGCCGGGATCGTCGTGGAGGACGAGACACATGGAAGGTCCGGGGTCGGATCTCGCGAGCGTACGCGCCGTCCTGCGCGAATGGTGTGACGACGACGTCGCCCTCGAACGGCTCGAGGTGAGCTACATGCAGGCGGGCCCCGAAGGCCTGTTGCGCGTCCTCTACGAGGGACCGGGGCGAGACGGCAGCGCTCTGCGTCTCACGGCGCGGCGCGTGAAGCCCACCAAGGGCAGGTACCTGGAGGCAGCGATCAATGCCGGCCGTACGGGTCCGACGGTGTCGCCCGGATTCGCGCAACCGGCCTTCTACGCGCCGGCCCTCGACCTGCTCTTCCAGGTGTTTCCGACCGACCACGCCCTGCCGTCGCTGCCGGTCGCAGTAGACGGGACCGCGATGGTTCCCGTCCTGGCATCTGCGCTCGCACCGCGCGCCGGAGGCGCGCGACTACAGTCGGCGACGGCTCATGTGATGCGGTACAAACCCGGTCGCAAATGCCTGCTCCGCTACGATCTCGCGTGGTGTGACGGGGCGCCGACGACGTCACCGCGGGTGGTCTGGGCACGCGTCGCTCGTCGCGCGAAGTTCGAGCGGACGCTGAACATCCTGTCGCAGCTGTATCCGTTGGCGGCCGGGCTCCGATTCGAGCTGCCGACGCCGCTAGGCGTCGTTCCCGATCTCGCGATGGAACTCTTCGGAGCGGTCGCGGGCGTGGTCCTGATGGATCTCGTGCAGGACGCCGAATTCCCGGCGCTCTGCCGCCGTGTCGGCGAGTGCCTGTGTCGCTTCCACGGCCTTCCGCTGGAAATG
>Ga0111538_10008262_pt1 | contig 13973 bp, 13 predicted proteins | sample SoiMethybrSBSTD1_FD_79669 | JGI IMG/M metagenome (GOLD analysis project Ga0111538, IMG submission 79669) | Bulk soil microbial communities from a Populus tree surrounding site in Tennessee, USA - Soil MetaG P. TD hybrid SBSTD1 (version 2)... | ecosystem: Environmental > Terrestrial > Soil >...
CATCGAGCGGCAGGTACAGGAACGCGAGGTCGACGCGCCGCTCGCGCAGCGCGCTCACCACCTCGGTGAAGTCGAGCGCGCGCACCTCGACCCGCACGTTCGGATGCCGGCCGCTGAAGCGGGCGAGGACGGGAGCGAGGACGCCGCCCGGCGCCGGCCCCAGCGAGCCGATCACGATCTCCCCGGTCTCGCCACGCGCCAGAGCGCGGCAGCGCTCGAGCGCCCCGTCGGCGCCCGCGAGGAGCTCGCGCGCGTCGGCCAGCAGCGCCGCTCCGGCGGGGGTCAGCTCGACCCGCCGCGTGCTGCGCACGAACAGCGGGCCGCCGACCTCCGCCTCGAGCTGCCGGATCTGCGAGCTCAGCGCGGATTGCGCGAGGTTCAGCCGCGTCGACGCGCGCGAGAAATGCAGCTCCTCGGCGACCGCCACGAAGTAGCGCAGCTGGCGCAGGTCCATCCCGGAAGGGAACTTATCGCGCCACGCGCATAATCGTGCGCGAGTTGCTGTTGTAACTGCGCCGCGCGAGCGCGCAGCATGCCCGCCGTGCCCGAACGGAGGAGAGTCCGGGTCGCGGTGGAGGGGATCCCCGCGTGGGGTCGTCGTACAGGCGATCAGATCGAGCTCGAGGACGGCACGTCCGTCGCCGAGCGCGACGCCGCGTACCTTGCCCCGGTCGACCCGTCGAAGATCATCGCTGTCCACCTGACCTACCAGAGCCGGCTCGACGAGTACGCCGCCCGCACGCCCGCGGCGCCGTCGTACTTCATGAAGCCGCCGACCGCGCTCAACGGCCACCGCGGCGAGCTGCGCCGCCCGCACGGCGCCCGCTTCCTCAACTACGAGGGCGAGCTCGCGGTCGTCATCGGCCGCCGCATGAAGGGCGTGGCGATCGACGACGCGCTCGGCTACGTGGCCGGCTACGCGCCCGCCAACGACGTCGGCCTGCACGACTTCCGGCACGCCGACCGGGGCGCGATGCTCCGGGTCAAGGGCCAGGACGGCTTCCTGCCGATCGGGCCCGAGCTCGTCCCCGCGTCCGAGTTCGACCCGACCGACTTCACGCTCCGCACGTACCTCAACGGCGAGGTCGTGCAGGAGGCGACGGCGGGCGACCTCGTGTGGGGCGTCGCCTACCAGCTCGCCGACCTCTGCCGGCTGATCACGCTCGAGCCGGGCGACGTCGTGCTCACGGGCACGCCCGCCAACTCGCGGCCGATGGAGCCCGGCGACGCAGTGGCGGTCGAGATCAGCGGGCTCGGCCGGCTCGAGAACACGGTCGTCGACTGGGACGTCGACCTGACGGAGGCCGGCGAGCAGATGGCGGTCTCCGCCAACACCCTCCACGTCGCCCTCGCCATCCCCGAGGAGGAAGCCGAGCGCCTGGCCGAGAGAAGCTGCGATGACGCCGGTCATGCCCAGCTTGCCTTCGAGCGTGGCGGCGGCGTCACCGGCGCATGAAGGTCCACGTCGACATGAACCTCTGCCAGAGCCACGGCGAGTGCGTCATTCCCGCGCCCGACGTGTTCGACCTCGGCGACGACGACGTGCTCGTCTGGAAGGAGGACGTGCCGGAGGAGCGCCGCGCGGCGGTCGAGGCGGCGATCAACGCCTGCCCGATGATGGCGATCAGCATCAAGGACTGATGCGCCGGCTCGTCGTCGTCGGAGCGTCGCTGGCCGGGCTGCGGGCCGCGCAGGCCGCGCGGGCCGCCGGCTTCGACGGCGACCTGGTCGTCGTCGGCGACGAGCCGCACCTGCCGTACACGCGCCCGCCGCTCTCCAAGGAGCTGCTGGCCGGCGTGCAGACGCCCGGCGACTGCGCCTTCCCGTCGCAGGCCGTCGAGGCCGAGTGGCGGCTCGGCGCGCCGGCGACCGGGCTCGACCGGGCGGCCAAGCTCGTGCACCTCGCCGGCGGCGAAGCCGTGCGGTACGACCGGCTGATCGTGGCCACCGGCTGCCGCGCGCGGCCGTGGCCGGGCGAGGCGCTGCCCGGCATGCACACGCTGCGCAACGTCGACGACGCGCTGCGGCTCAAGGCCGCGTTCGCGCGGCGGCCGCGTGTCGCGATCATCGGCGCGGGCTTCATCGGCTGCGAGGTCGCCGCGACGGCGCGCAAGCAGGGCCTCGACGTGACGGTGGTCGACATCGCGCCACACCCGCTGCTCCCGCTCGGGCCGGAGCTGGGCGAGCTGTGCGCCGCGATGCACCGCGCCCACGGCGTCGACCTGAGACTGCAGACCGGCGTCGCGAGCACCGAGGGCGGCACCCTGACGCTGACCGACGGCAGCCGCATCGACGCCGATGTCGTCGTCGTCGCGCTCGGCGCCGTCCCGAACACCGAGTGGCTGGGCGCGCCCGGCGGCCTCGCGTGCGACGCGACGCTCACGAGCCTCGACGACCCGGACGTCCTCGGCGCCGGCGACGCGATCGCGTGGCCGCACCCGCTGGCCGGCGGCGAGCCGGTGCGCGTCGAGCACTGGACGACCGCCGCCGAGCACGGGCAGCTCGCCGGCCGCAACGCCCTGCTGGAGCCCGGCGAGCGCACGCCGCACGACCTGCCGCCGTACTTCTGGTCGGATCAGTACGACGTGAAGATCCAGGCGGTCGGCTTCCCGAACCGCGCGGACCGGCTGGAGATCCTCGAGTCGACCCCCGAGGGCGATCGCTTCGTCGCCGCCGGCGCCCGCGACGGCCGGCTCGCCGGCGTGGTCGCGTTCAACGCGGCCAAGCGGCTCGGCTGGTACCGGCGGCAGCTGCCCGCGCTGCCGGCGTTCGACGAGATCAAGAGCGCCGTGGCGGCCGACGAGAAGGCGCTCGGCGCGGCGGTGGTGGCGACGACATGAGCAGCAAGGAGACCCCGATGCACACCCACCAAGCACCAGCGCACGACGGTGTGGCGCCCGGTGCCGACGGTACGCCGGTGACCTCGATCCGCGTCCTGTTCCCGGACCTGCACGGCATCGCCCGCGGCAAGGACGTGCCGATCTCCGAGTTCGACCACGTGATCGAGAAGGGCCTGTGCTTCTGCGCCGCCGTCATGGGGACCGACCTGCGGCACACGCCGGTCGTCGGCGGGGAGGAGGGCTACCCGGACCTGATCGCGCGGCCCGACATGAGCACGATGCTGTCACTGCCGTGGGAGCCGGGCGTCGCGGCCTGCCTGTCGAACCTCGAACCGGCCCCCGGCTACGGGCCCGTGCCCGATCCGCGCGGCGCCGTCCGCGAGGCGGTGCGGCGGTTCGGCGAGCTCGGGCTCGACCCGATCATCGGACCGGAGCTCGAGTTCTTCCTCGTCGAGCGCGACGAGGCCGCACCGGGCGGCATCCGCCGCCGCGTCGACCAGCTGAGCATGGTCTACACGGTCGGCCCGCAGGCGGACCCGGACGGGCTCGTGCGGGGGATCACCGAGAGCCTCGCGCAGCTCGGGCTCGAGGTGTTCGCGGTCAACCACGAGTTCATGAACAGCCAGTACGAGATCAACCTGCGCCACGCCGACGCGCTGACCGCCGCCGACCGCGCGTTCCGGCTGAAGTCCGCGGTCAAGGACATCGCGGCGCAGAACGGCCTCGTCGCCACGTTCATGGGCAAGCCGTTCAACGACCAGGGCGGCTCCGGGACGCATCTGCACGTGTCGCTGAACCGCGACGGCCGCAACGCGTTCGACGCCCCGGGCGGCGAGAACGGCGTCGCGGCCGAGCTGCCCGCGTTCACGGCGGGCGTGCTCGCGCATGCGTCCGCGCTGATGGCGTTCCTGAACCCGACCATCAACGCCTACCGCCGCATCCAGCCCGACTCGCTCGCGCCCACGCACGCCAACTGGGGCTGGGACAACCGCGCGGCGTTCATCCGCATCCCGCCCGAGCGCGGCGGCGCGACGCGGATCGAGATCCGCGTCGGCGACGGCGCGGCGAACCCGTACCTGGCGATCGCCGCCGTCCTCGCCGCCGGCGAGCACGGCGTCCGCGAGGGGATGACGCCGCCGGCGGCCGTCGCGGGCGACGCATACCGCGCGGCACCAGACGTCATCGGCGCCGAGCTGCCGAAGTCGCTCGACGCCGCGCTCGCGGCGCTCGAGGCCGACGACGTGCTGCGCGGCGCGATCGGCCCGCAGATCGTCGACACGTTCCTGGCGATGAAGGGCTTCGAGATCGAGCGCCACCGCGCGTGGGTCTCGGACTGGGAGCTCGACGAGTACCTCCACCACCTCTAGGCCCATGACGCAGACCACCGGCTTCATCGACCTCTCCGACCACGACCAGTTCGTCGCGCGGGTGCCGCACGAGGCGTTCGCGCAGCTGCGCCACGAGGACCCCGTGCACTGGAACCCGGAGCCCGACGGCCCGGGGTTCTGGGCCGTCACCCGCTACGAGGACATCCGCTTCGTCCACCGCAACGTCGACCTCTACTCGTCCGAGCTCGGCGGCACGTCGCTGGAGGACCTCGACGAGGACCAGATCGAGGCGCGCAAGTCGATGATCGACATGGACCCGCCGCGCCACGACGAGCTGCGCGGCCTGATCAACCGACGCTTCACGCCTCGCGCCGTCGGCGTGTGGGAGGAGAAGGTCCGCAAGGTCACGCGCGAGGTGCTCGACCTCGCGCTGCCCAAGGGCGAGTTCGACTTCGTGCGCGAGATCTCGTCGGAGATCCCGATGCAGGTGTTCGCCGAGATCCTCGGCGTCCCGCAGGACGAGCGGCGCGAGATCATCGAGATCGGCGACCGGCTGCTCGGCAACCAGGACCCCGAGTACAAAGTGCCGGACGACGACGCGCACCGGCACCTGCCGTTCTCGAGCCCGGCTGCGCTCGACATGTTCGCGTTCGGCCGCCGGCTGGCCGCGCAGCGGCGCAAGGAGCCGAAGGACGACATCATCACGCAGCTCGCGTTTGAGCCGCTGACGCAGCGCGAGTTCGACGTCTACTTCGTGCTGCTGGCCACGGCCGGCAACGAGACGACCCGGCACACGATCACCCACGGGCTGCTCGCGCTGCTCGAGTTCCCGGACGAGCTGGCGCGGCTGCGCGACGACCCGTCGCTCGGCAAGACCGCCGCCGAGGAGATGCTGCGGTGGGCGACGCCGGTGCACCACTTCCGCCGCACCGCCGCGGTCGACACCGAGCTCGCCGGGACCGAGATCAAGGCGGGCGACAAGGTCACGACCTGGTTCGTGTCCGGCAACCGCGACGAGAGCGTGTTCGAGGAGCCGGACCGGTTCGACGCCGGCCGCTCACCCAACCCGCACATGGCGTTCGGGCCGGGCGGCATCCACCACTGCATGGGCGCGCACCTGGCGAAGATGGAGATCCGGATCGCGTTCGAGGAGCTGCTCGCGCGCACCGATGCGATCGAGCTCGCGGGGGCGCCTGAGCGGCTGCGCTCGAACTTCTTCAACGGCATCAAGCGGCTGCCGGTGCGGGTGAGACTGTGATCCGGAGCCTGGACCACGTCTGCCTGCGCGTCGCCGACGTGGAGGAGGCGACCGAGCGCTGGCGCCTCCAGTTCGGGCTCACGGTACGAGCAGCGGGCGTGCTCGCCTGCGACGACGAGCCGTGTGCGCTCGAGCTGATCGCGGGCGAGCCGGGCTTCGACCACGTCGCGTACGAGCTGGCCGGCTCGCTCGACGATGCCGAGGCGCAGTTGCGCGACCGCGTGCCGTTCGAGCGGTCGGCGGACCGGATCGAGCTCGTGGACCGCGAGGGCAACGCGATCCACCTGCTGCCGTACCGCGAGCCGGCCTCGCGGCTGGTCGCCCACGCCCGCCCGGCCGGCCTGCAGCCGGTCGGCCACCCGCGCAAGCTCGGCCACGTCAACTTCCTCACCGCGCGCGTGCACGAGCAGAAGGACTTCTACGTCGACATGCTCGGGATGCGGCTGACCGACTGGCTCGGCGACGCCGGCGTGTGGCTGCACATCGGCTCCGACCACCACGTCATGGCGTTGGTCGACAAGGGCTACTCCCATTTCCACCACCTCGCCTTCGACGTCGTCGACATCGGGCAGATGCGGGTCGCGCTCGACCATCTGGGCCGCCACGGGCGCTGGCTCGGCTGGGGCCCCGCGCGCCACGGCGTCGGCGGCAACATCGCCGCGTACGTGCGGATCGTCGAGGAGGAGTGCTTCGTGGAGCTCTACTGCGACATGGAGCAGCTCGCGACCGATCACGAGCCGCGCACCTGGCCCGACGACCGCTACTCGTCGAACACCTGGGGCCCGCTGCCGCCGCGCTCGTACTTCCGCTTCGACGAGGCGGCGATCGCGTCCGAGCGCGAAAGCCTCGAGATGCAGGGGGTGATGCTCACGTGACGCTGCGCGGCTACACGATCCCGCGGACGCCCGGCGGGCAGGCGAGCCTGGTGCCCGCCCCGCCGTGGCACTACGTCGGGGACTTCCTGGTGGTCGACTTCTGGGCCGATCCCGACGCCGCCGTCTCGGTGCTGCCGGAGGGCCTCGACCCGCATCCGGATCCGGGGCGCTGCGCCGCCGTGTTCGCCGACTGGCAGTCGTGCTCGGACGGCGGCGACGAGCTGCTCGACCCGGTGCGCTCGCACTACCGCGAGTTCTACCTCGTGGTCAACGCGTTGCTCGACGGCGAGGAGGTCACGACCTGCCCGTTCATCTGGGTCGATCAGGACTTCGCGCTCGCGCGCGGGTGGATCCAGGGCTTCCCGAAGAAGCTCGGCGAAGTGTGGATGACGCGCACGTACCAGCTGGCCTGTCGCGCGGCGCCCGGGATCGCCGCGGGCTCCGCGTTCGGTGGGACGTGCTCGGCTCGCGGCCATCGCCTCGCGCGCGCACGCGTGACGCTGGAGGCGCCGAGCGACGAGGGCTCGGTCCACACGGCGCCCTCGATCGTCAACGTCCGCCACTTCCCGCGGCTGGCCGCCGGCCGGCACGAGGATCCGCAGGTGCACGAGCTGGTGCGCTCGCGCAGCCGCGATCGCGCCGTCTCCGAGATCTGGGAGGGCGCCGCCGAGCTCGAGCTGTTCGCCGCGCCCGGCGAGGAGCACACGCTGCTGGCACCGACGGCGATCGCGCGCGGCTATCGCTTCACGTTCGCCTACACCGTCGACGACCTCGAGACCGTCAAGGAGCTCGCGTGACCACCGTCACCGGCATCGAGGTCTCGCCCGACCACTACATCGCCGGGCGGCGGGTGCCGAGCGAGCGCCGCTTCCAGACGCTCTCGCCGATCGACGAGACCGTGCTCGCCGAGGTCGCGCGGGCGGGGGAGGAGGAGGTCGACCTCGCCGTGCGCGCCGCGCACGACGCGTTCGGCGCCTGGGCCGCGCTCGGGCCCGCGAAGCGCGCCGAGTACCTGCACCGGCTCGCGGACCTGATCGACGCGAACGTCGACCGGCTCGCCACCGTCGAGTGCGCCGACATGGCGATGCTGCTGCGGTCGCTGCGGGCGCGGGTGATCGCGCGTGGCGCGCTCAACTACCGCAACTACGCCGACCTCGCCGTCGCGTACGAGGAGCGCGACTGGCACTCGAAGGGCACGTGGAACCGCGTCCAGCGCATGCCCGCCGGGCCGGCGGCGGTCATCACGCCGTGGAACGCGCCGTTCATGCTCTCGACCTGGAAGACCGCGCCGGCGCTCGCCGCGGGCTGCACGGTCGTCCTCAAGCCGGCCGAGTGGTCGCCGCTCTCGTGCTCGCTGCTCGCCGAGCTCGCGCACGAGGCGGGCCTGCCCGCGGGCGTGTTCAACGTCGTCCAGGGGATCGGTGAGGAGGCGGGCGCGGCGCTCGTCGCCCACCCGCTGATCCGCCGCGTGTCGTTCACCGGATCGACCGACACGGCGCGGCTGATCGGCGCGACGGCGGCGCGCAACATCGTCCCGTTCACCGCCGAGCTCGGCGGCAAGAACCCGTTCCTCGTGTTCGCCGACGCGGACGTCGACGCTGCCGCCCGCAAGGCCGCGGGCCAGTACGACGACGCCGGCCAGGTGTGCCTGTCGGGAACGCGGCTGCTGGTCGAGGAGAGCGCAGTCGACGAGTTCCTCGAGCGCTTCCACGCGGCGGTCGACGAGCAGGTGCTCGGCGACCCGCGCGAGGACGCGACGACGATCTCGCCGCTCATCCACCGCGACCACCTCGAGCGCGTCGACGGCTTCGTCCAGCGTGCCCGCGCCGACGGCCAGAAGATCGTGCGCGGCGGCCGGCCCGCGGGCGGGCTGTTCTACGAGCCGACGCTGATCGAGCCGACGCGCAACGACGCCGAGATCGTCCAGCGCGAGGTGTTCGGCCCGGTCCTGACGGTGCAGACGTTCGCGGGCGAGGACGAGGCGATCGCGCTCGCGAACTCGACCGACTACGGGCTCGCGGCGATCGTCTACACCGGCGCGCAGGACCGCGCCGACCGGATCGGCCGTGCGGTGCGCGCCGGGACCGTGTGGGTCAACACGTTCCTGGTCCGCGACCTCACGGCGCCGTTCGGCGGGACGCGGCAGTCGGGCATCGGCCGCGAGGGCGGCGACTACGCGCTCGACTTCTACTCGGACCTCAAGACCCTGCAGATCCTGGACGGGTCGGTGTCGTGATCGATGCCGCCGACATCGCGTGGATGGAGGACCTGCTCGTCGAGCTCGTCGCGGCGCGCGACGAGACCTCGGCACAGATCGTGATGCGCCGGGCGTTCGCCGACTGCGACCTCGACCCGGTCGACGTCCCGCTCGACGCCGAGGCGATCCGCGCCGACCCGTACCACTCGCCGTTCAGCTGGGACGTGTCGGGGAAGCGCAATGTCGTCGCCACCTGGAACGGCCGCGGTGGGCGCTCGCTGATCCTCAACGGCCACGTCGACGTCGTGCCGCCCGCGAGCGAAGCGCTGTGGAGCAGCGCGCCGTTCACGGCGCGGCGTGACGGCGACTGGATCTACGGGCGCGGGGCGGGCGACATGAAGGCCGGGCTGGCCGCGATGACGGGCGCCGTGCGCGCGCTCCGGCGCGCGGGCATCGAGCTGCTCGGGGATCTCCACCTTCAGTCGGTCGTCGAGGAGGAGTGCACCGGCAACGGGACGCTGCAGTGCCTGCTCGCGGGAGCGCACGCCGACGCGTGCGTGATCACCGAGCCGCATCCGGACCACTTCACGATCGCCCAGGTCGGCGTCCTGTGGTTCCACGTCGACGTGCGCGGCATCCCGGGCCACGCGGCGCGCGGCGGACGGAGCGCGTTCGATGCCGCGCTCGACGTGCTCGCCGAGCTGCGAAGCCTGGAGGCGGAGCTCAACGAGAATCCACCACCGCCGTACGACGCGATCGAGCATCCGATCAACCTGAACCCGGGGATCGTCACCGCCGGCGACTGGGTCTCGACGGTACCCGCCGAGTGCACGCTGTCGTGCCGGCTGGCGATGTACCCGGGCACGCAGCCCGGCGATCAGCGCCGCCGCGTCGAGGAAGCGGTGGCACGGGCCGGCGCGTACGCGGTGCGCTACGACGGCTTCGGCTGCGAGGGATCGGTGGTGGGAGAGGAGGAGGACGTCGTCGTCGCGCTCGCCGACGCCTACGCCGCGGTGCACGGGGAACGGCCCGCGCTGCAGGCGACGACCGCGACGACGGACGCACGGCACTTCGTTCGCCGGGGGATCCCCGCGATCTGCTTCGGCCCACGCGCCGAGCAGATCCACGGGATCGACGAACGGGTGTCGGTGACATCGATGGTCGAGGTGGCGCGGGTGCTCGCCCATTTCGTCCTCGGCTGGTGTGGGGAGTCAAACGTCGCGCGCTCACTCGCGCGCGCAAGCCAAGGAGAGGGACATGGCCGTAGCTGACCCAGCCGCCCGGACCGTGGCGGCATCGGACGCCGCCACCGGCGGCCTGCATCGTCGCGCACTGGGGGTTCCCGACCTGGTGTTCTTCATCGTCGCCGCGTCGGCGCCGCTGACCGCGGTGGCCGGCGGCCAAGCGGCGACCTACCTGGTGACCGGGAACCGCGGGATCCCGTTCCTGTTCATCCCGCTGGCAATCATCCTCGGCGTCTTCGCGGTCGGCTACGCGGCGATGAGCCATCACGTCGCCGATGCGGGCGCGTTCTACACGTACGTGACGCGCGGGCTCGGCCGCATCCCCGGCGTCGGGACGGCGTTCGGCGCGCTCGTGTCCTACAACGCGATGCAGGTCGGCATCTACGGCCTGTTCGGCGTCGCGACCGCGGGCTTCATGTCGGACAAGATCGGCATCACGCTCGACTGGTACTGGTGGTGCCTGATCGGCGGCGCGATCATCGCCGTGCTCGGCGTCCTGCAGGTCAACCTGAACGCGAAGGTGCTCGCGGTCTTCCTGATCCTCGAGATCGTCGTCGTCGCGCTCTTCGACTTCGCGATCCTCGCCGACCCGGGCCCGCAGGGCCACAGCACGATCGGCTGGGACCCGGGGGTCGCGACCGACTCCGCGCTCGGCGCCGCGCTGGTGTTCTGCGTCGCGTCGTTCGTCGGCTTCGAGTCGGCGGCGATCTACAGCGAGGAGGCACGCGACCCGAAGCGCACGGTCGCGCGCGCGACGTTCATCGCGGTCATCGCGATCGGCATCTTCTACGCGCTGTCGAGCTGGTTCCTGGCCAACTCGGTCGGGCCGGACACGATCGTCAACCCCGAGGCGCTCATCAACGGCGGGTTCACGACGCCGGACGGCGCCGCGCCCGACCCGACGACCGTGCTGTTCATCGCCGGCCAGGACCGCCTCGGCGCCTTCTGGGGCGACTCGGCCTCGCTGCTGTTCTGCACGAGCCTGTTCGCGGCGCTGCTGAGCTTCCACAACGCCGTCGCGCGGTACTTCTTCGCGCTCGGGCGCGAGCGGGTTCTCCCGCGCACGTTCGCGCGCGTGAGCCCGCGCACCGGCGCCCCGGTGACCGGCTCTGCTGCCCAGACGCTGATCGCGCTGGTCATCGTCGGCGCGTTCGCGATCGCGGATGCCGACCCGGTGCTGAAGCTTTTCACGTGGCTCACGAACCTCGGCGCCCTGGGCGTGCTGTTCCTCATGACCGTCACGTCGTTCGCCGTCGTCGCGTTCTTCCGCAAGCGGCCCGACCCGGAGATGGGGGCGTACCGCACGTTCGTCGCGCCGCTGATCTCCGGCGTGCTCATGATCGTCGTCCTGGTGCTGGGCGTGACGAACTTCAACGTCCTGATCACGGGCGCGACCGACGCGCCGACCGACACCATGGCGGTCGTCCTGCCGCTGATCCTGCTGGCGGCCGGCGTGATCGGGATGCTCGTCGCGGCGGCCATCCGGTCACGCGACCCGGAGCGCTACGCGCGCATCGGCGAGCGGACGCGCGTCGAGGAGGTCGAGAGCGTGACCTGAGGCATGGCCAGCGCCACGAGCGTCGCCTCGACGCCGAGCGCCGCCAGGCCGAGCGCATTGCCCCAGTCGCCGATGTCGTCGGTGGCGCCGGGCAGGCCCGTCGTCCGGCTCATGACGTAGCCGGCGATCGCCGCCAGCGCGAGGCCGAGCACTGCGCCGGCGGCCCAGCGGTCACGGCCGATCGCGAGCCGCCCGGCGAGCGCCAGGCAGACGCCGGCGAGGGCCATGAAGAGCCAGAAGACGCCGCGCGCGTCATCCCATTCGTCGCCGGCGGCGGCGACGTGGAGGACCGCGACGGCCACGAGCCCGGCGCCCGCCGCCGCTCGCCACCGGCGGGTGACGGCGGGCGGTGCCGGGAGCGCGAGCGGAGCCAGGGTGCCGACCGCGATCAGCTCGGCCGCGATCGCGATCACGACCGCGGGACGGAGCGTCGCCTCGTGCCAGCCGAAGATCCCGGCGGTCGAGGACAGCGCGAGCCCGGCAAGGGCGCCCGCGCTCACCACGGCGCCGGCCGCGGGAGCGAGCCTCCCACGCGTGGTGAGCAGCGCGAGCGCGATCGCCGTCGAGACGACGACGTCGGCGCCGAACAGCGGCCCGACCCACGGGACCGCGTGGAAGATCGAGACGAGCTGCGCGGCATGGACCGCCGCGCCCACGAGGAGGGCGGCGGCGCCCGCGAGGCGGAGCGACCGGGTCATGAGACCGTGAGCGTGCCGACCATGCCGGCCTGCTTGTGGCCCGGCACCGGGCAGTAGTACGTGTACGTGCCCTTCTTGAGCGTCACGGTGACGCTCGACGTCTTGCCGGCCGCGACCGTCGGGCCGTCCTTGTCGACGCCGTTGCCCTCGACCGCGATGCCGTGCTCCATGCCCGCCGACGACGGGTTCGCCATCTGGAGCGTGACCTTCCCGGCCTTGGCCGTGAGCTTGGGCATCGTGAACCGGAGCTGGCCGCCGGGGTCGGCGCTCAGCTTGAGCACCTGCCCTTGGCCGCCGCCGGAGGTCGTCGAGGATGAGGTGGTCGATGCCGTCGTGGTCGATCCGCCGCCGCCGCAACCGGCGATGACGAGCGCGATCGCCGCCGGGGCGACCGCGAGAAGTGAGATTCGCCTGAACATAGGGCCACGGTGACGGCTGCCGGGTATCGATGTGAAGGGGACATTGGTCGCGGCACAATCAGTACGTGCGACGATCGATCCCAGCCACGGTGGCGCTGTTCGCCGCGCTCGGCTTCGCGGCCGTCGGGATCGTCGCGGTCGGTGCGGGCCTGGCGATCCGCCGGACGACCGATCGCGAGGCGCTGCGCAACGCCAGGCAGCTCACGCGCATCACCGCACTCAGCGCCGTCGAGCCCGATCTGTCCGACGCGCTCGTCGACGGCAACCCGCGGGCGGTGGCACGGGTCGACCGGGCGGTGCGCACGCGCGTGCTGCGGTCTCCGGTCGTGCGCGTGAAGCTGTGGACGCTCGGGGGCCGGATCGTCTACTCCGACGCGGCCGCGCTGATCGGCCGCCGGTTCGATCTCGGCGACGAGGAGCAGGCCGCGGCGCGGGCCGGCCGTGTCGATGCCGACATCAGCGACGCGTCCCGGCCCGAGAACGTGTTCGACCGGGGGTTCGGGAAGCTGCTCGAGGTCTACTTGCCCGTCCGCACGCCCGGCGGGCACCGCCTGCTGTACGAGGAGTATCTGCGCTACGCCGCCGTCGCCGGCAACGCCCGCCGCCAGTGGCTCGCGCTCGTGCCGCCGTTCGGCGGCGCGCTGCTGATCCTCGCGCTCGCCCAGCTGCCGCTTGCGTGGTGGCTGGCGCGGCGGCTGCGGCGCCGGGAAGAGGAGCGTGAAGGCCTGCTCGTGCGGCTCGTGCAGACGTCGGACCGCGAGCGCCGCCGGCTGGCCCACGCGCTCCACACGGGGCCGGTACAGGCGGTCGCGGGGCTGGCCTGGCGCCTCGATGCCGCCGCGCGCCAGGCCGGGCCGCCGCTGGCCGGCACGCTCTCGGACGGCGCCGACGATGCCCGCGACACCCTGCGCGAGATGCGCTCGCTGCTCGTGACGCTGCATCCGCCCAACCTCGTGCGCGTCGGGCTCGGAGCGGCGCTCGCCGACAGCGCGGCGCCGTTGCGCGCCGACGGCGTCGAGGTGGACCTCGACGTGGCCGCCGACGTCCACCCGGAGGCGCAGGCGCTGGTGTACCGGGTCGCCGACGAGGCGCTGCGCAACGTCCACCAGCATGCCGACGCGCGCCATGTCGCGGTGCATCTGCGCCACGCCGACGGGCGCGTGCATCTCACCGTCCGCGACGACGGCGCCGGCTTCGCTGCCGGCGAGCTCGCGGAGCGGCGGGCGCACGGCCACCGCGGGCTCGCGTTGCTCGAGGACCTCGCGGCGGACGCGGGCGGCCACCTCACGATCGACAGCGCGCGCGGGCGCGGCACGCGCCTCGAGCTCGACGCCCCGAGCCGATGATCCGCGTCCTCGCCGCCGACGACCACCCGCTCGCGCGCGCCGGCCTGCAGCAGCTGCTCGGCGCGCTCGACGGCATCACGCTGCTCGCTGTCGCCGCGAGCGCCGACGAGGTCGTCCGCCTCGCCGTCGAGCAGGCGCCCGACGTCGTCTTGATGGACATCGAGATGCCCGGCAAGGACGGCATCGAGGCGACGCGCGAGCTGCTCGCCC
>Ga0111538_10008263_pt1 | contig 13972 bp, 10 predicted proteins | sample SoiMethybrSBSTD1_FD_79669 | JGI IMG/M metagenome (GOLD analysis project Ga0111538, IMG submission 79669) | Bulk soil microbial communities from a Populus tree surrounding site in Tennessee, USA - Soil MetaG P. TD hybrid SBSTD1 (version 2)... | ecosystem: Environmental > Terrestrial > Soil >...
AAACGATTAATATAAAATTGAAGAAAGACAAGCGGCAGGGATATTTTGGTCGCGCAATGGCTGGTTACGGAACTGACGACCGGTATGAAAGCAGTTTAATGTTCAATAAGTTTAATGGTGATAGAAGAATTTCAATACTCGCTGGCGCGAACAATATAAATAAGCAGGCATTTTCTTTCTCGGATATCGTTTCCTCGATGGGTGGTTTTGGCTCAAGAAACGGAGGGGGAGGAAATTTTGGTGGAGGAGGTGGAAACTTCAGAACAGGAGGGACCGGTGCAAGTAGTTTTGGCGGCGGAGGAAGTTCAGGGAGTGGGATAACGCGAGCCATTTCAACCGGAATAAACTACTCTGATAAGTGGGGAAGCAAGATAGCAGTGACGGGTAGTTATTTCTATTCCAACACAGAGACAAGGACAGATAGATCCAGTTTGCGTCAAAGCTTTTTTGCAAACGATTCTGTTACTTTTCAAAACCAGGAAACGCATTCACTAAACAACAACCAGAATCATCGGTTTAACCTTCGGTTCGAATACGCGATTGATTCAATGAACTCAATCTTGTTTACGCCAAGTCTTACGGTTCAGCATTCAAAAACGCAAAGTTTAGATACCACCTTCACGCGCGCCACCAAACCAGGACAGGACTACCTCGCGCTTGCCGGTGTTACCAGGAACGACAACGAACGCGATGGAATTAATTTAAACAACAATTTACTTTTCCGTCACAAGTTTGCCAAGCCTGGACGCACCATCACCATTGGCTGGAACAATTCTGCGAACAAAAGTGATGGAGAGGGAATAAACTATGCGCCTTATATAACTTTTAATCCGGATAGTTCAGTAGCAAGGGTAGTGAATCAAAACCTGAAGACTTTCCAGGAAACGCGATCCAATAATAACGTGTTTAGTACTTCTTATACTGAACCAATTGGTAAGAACAAATTACTTGAGTTCAACTACGCCTATACTCACAATCACAGCATCTCTGACCGTCAGGGTTTTGATTATGACTCTGCATCGCAGCAGTACATTACAGTGAATCCGTTGCAAACAAATGATTTTAATAACACCTATAAGGTGAATCGATTTGGAACGAACTTCAGGGTACAAACCACGAAGTATAATTATCAGTTGGGGGTTGGCGTGCAAAGGTCTGAGTTAGATAATTTCAGCAATCGCAAACGCATAGCAACCAGTGATACCCTGATCAGCACCCATCAAACCTTTACTAACTTTTATCCTACTGCTGTTTTTAATTATCAATTCAGCAGAACCAAGAACCTTCGTTTCCGTTACTCAGGAAGAACCAATCAACCTACTGTTTCACAATTGCAGGATGTTGTTGATCCTTCCGATCCCTTGTATGTGACTAGCGGTAATCCAAACCTGGGACAGGAATTCACCAATAGTTTCAACCTCAATTATAATTCGTTCAACGTTTCTACATTTAAATACGTATCAGCGAGTTTGAGATTTGAAAATACTTTAAACAAGATTGTAAATAGCATCAGCAATATTGGGTTGGGTAAACAATTGATCATTCCGGTCAATATGAATGGTGCATTCAATACCTCTTCATTTGTTACCCTGGGTATTCCTCTTCGTAATAAGTTGAAGGGAAGTAATATCAACTTTAATAACTCAATTTTCTTCAATAGGGATGTGAGCCAGGTAGAGAAAGAGAAAAATACAATGAACAACCTGATAGTTACGCAAACTGTAGGCATCAATCTAGACATCAAGCAGAAATTGAATATTGGACTCAATGGATCTGTAGGATATAACAGCGTACACTATTCAATCAGTGATCCTGAGAAACAGAATCCGGATACCAAGTATTTTTCACAGACATACTCATTGGATTTTAGTTACACCACAAAAAGCAATACTGTTTTCTCCACTGACTTTGATTATTATATCAATAGCGGAAGAGCGGAAGGATATAATCAGAATCTTCCATTGCTGAACGCAAGTATTGCGCAACAGTTATTCAAAAAGAAAAATGGCGAGTTGAAACTTTCTGTTCATGATTTGTTGAATCAAAATCAGAGCATCACCAGAACAGTAACACAGAACTATATTCTCGATTCAAGGACCACGGTGCTGCAGAGATACTTTATGCTGACGTTCACTTATAATTTGAATAAGGCTGGCGCCAATCAACAACAACAACAGCGCGGCAATCCCCAGGTACCGCGCCAGATGCAGCGACAAATGAATCCAAACCGCGGTGGACAGTAATAAAAAATCCCGACTCAAGAGCCGGGACAGCACATACGTAGTGGTTTCAGAGGTAAGTGCTAAGAGTTATGGACAATTTGATTAATGAAATTTTCTCTTTTCGGCGGCAGAACTTCCAATAGTTGAGCGACCAGATACTACAACGGTCATTAAACTCTTTACGAAACGTAAAAGGTTTGGAGAAGGGCGATATTCATCCTTGAAAATCTTAGCCTTCTGGGTGTCGTAATACATATTATTCTTTTTCATTTGGTATTGGTTCTTGGATTTAAAAATGGAATAGTCAACAGAAACAACGCCCTACAAGAGCGTTTATTTTGACAAATTTGTTAAAATAATAGAATTACTTCCTTCCTTGCGCAAGCCCTTAATTTGGAGTATTTTAGATGCAAATCCAAACCAGATGAAACCAGTAATTCTTGCAATTATTGTGGTTACCTGTTCGATTGATTTATGTGCCCAGGGTGTCTTTTCAAATGGAACCAACACTGCCCTGGAGAGAGTAATACAAGACTATCCCAATCAATTTAGAAACATCAGAGGCGCATTGGTAATTCAGAATGCGCGAGCCACCGACTATGAATCCAATGTAAAAATTCCGGGTTCACAATCTTGTATCGTATCGCAATCTAATTCCAGCGGGAAAGGCGCGAGTTGGAAGGCAGAGCTTCTTACTTCGTCTAGTTTTTCCGATGCAAGTAATAAATACACCGAGTTCTATAACCAGATCAAGAACACCATCATCAAAATACAAGGTGCTAAGCCTTATATTCTCACTGGGCAATACAGCGTACCTCAAAGGAATAAAACGTACCAGGCAATTATTTTGAATATGCTTCCCGCCGCAGGGGAACTTCAGAAAATTAGAGTGGAGATCTCGCTCGAACAACAAGGTTCAAGTTGGAAGTTGCAATTAGCGATTTATGATGACGCTGACCAACAGCTCGTGCGGAATCAATAGTTCCGGATGCCAGATGCCGGATGCCAGATGCCGGATGCCAGATGCCAGATGCCAGATAACAGATGCCAAGGGTATTCAGGCTGATGGAAATTAAGGACATTCAGCAAACAGGCTCTTCCCTGCAACTTGAAACCTGCAACCTGCAACCTGCAACTCTCCTTCAGGGCATGAAATTTTCTGCAATGCCCGTAAACTACTAAAATGAGCGCTGATAAAAATTCCATCAATAAAGACAAGCAAGAGGAAATGCAGAAACAAGAAAATGACCGGGGTGAAATCAATTTAGGAGGGAGAGAATTTACGGGTAACTCCAAGGATATTGAGACGAGTTCCACCGGGTTGCCAACTATGAAGGCTGAACCATCCGAGGATAAGCGAGACAACCAGGATTCCGAAACAGCCGAAAAAAGCTAACAGCATCGCTGAAACTATTTCACAACCTGCTGTCCAAACTGCAATAAGTAATCATTGTTATCGAAGATGGCGAATTCTTTCATCCCATATTCAAAAGCCTCGAGCGGGTAACAAACTTTTGCTTTGGCATGAATTGCATTCCATAGCGCGTCAACATCTTGCACGCGAAAATAAAATGAGCCAGTGAACGCTGCTTTTTCAAATGGCATGTGATCATTAGGCGTTGCCACCATCAATTCAATACCATCTCGTGAAAGCGAAGCCCATCCCCATTCTTCGTTGTAATCGTTTATTTCGAATTCCAAAACCTGGGAATAGAAATCAAGCGTACCCTTGACATCTTTTGTACGCAACACTGGAATCAATGCCAGAAGACTCATCTTTTTTTTGAGAAGATAGCATTTTTGCGAGAGGATGCAAATGGCTCTTATTGTCCTTCAAGTAATTCTTTGTGCTTAAGAAAAACAAGTTTTCGAGAAAGTCATTAAACCAGTAGCATTCTTGCTTTCAGGACAGCCAGAATTTCTTCGATCTTGAATGGCTTAGCGATATAGCCATTCATTCCAGCTTCAAGACATTTTTCTTTATCACCTTTCATTGCATCGGCGGTTAGTGCAATAATAGGAAGGTCTTTCCATGGGGCTTTGCTGGCGCGAATTGTTCGGGTGGCTGCATAGCCATCCACCTCAGGCATATTCACATCCATGAAGATCAGCACAGGTTCAATATTTGGCAACAGGTTAAGTGCTTCCTGGCCATTCCGCGCCTTCACTACTTCAAACCCCATTTGCCGCAAAATCTCGCTGATAAGAAGCATATTGATTGGATCATCTTCCACTACCAAAATGGTTGCTGCCTCGCTAATTTTCTCGATGCTGTTTCTTTTAAGTTGCTGTGGAATGTTTAATGGCTGTTGGTACGAGAGTGAAAGTAAAAGCGTATACACCTCATGTAACTTCACCGGCTTGCTGAGTAATTTATGGATGCCTGCTTTCTCTGCTCTTGGCGCATGTTCTGATTTTTCGAGCGAGGAAAGCATAAGGATAAAAGGATCCCGACCGTATGGTAATTTCTTCTTCAATTCTTCAACAAGACTAATTCCATCCAGTCCCGGCATATGATGATCCAATATAATGAGGTCGAATGGATGATTATTTTTCTCAGATTCAACAATGAGCTGCAATGCCCTAATTGGCTCATTGGTTTGTTGACATGATAATCCAAAATACTCTAATACTTCTTTCATCAGTTGCAGGTTCGTGGCATTGTCGTCAACAACAAGAATGTTTTTAAACGAGGTTTTAGGTAGCGGCTGAAGTTCCGATTTATCATTGGAAACCTCAAGTGAAAGATGCAATGAGAAGATGCTTCCTCTGCCTGGTTCGCTTTCCACTTTCAATTCTCCACCCATTAACTCCGCGAGGCTTTTTGAAATGGTAAGGCCAAGACCTGTTCCGCCGTATCGTCGTGTGGTTGAAGAATCTTCTTGCGTGAAGCTTTCAAATATTTTTTCCAATTTGGATCGGGAAATACCAATACCGGTATCCTTCACAGAAATCTGCAAGGGCATATGAGTTTTGCTATCTTTTTCACTTGAGTGCTGTAATGATCTAACAGATACTACGATTTCGCCACGTTCCGTAAACTTTATGGCATTGCCTATCAGATTTACCAGGATTTGTTTTATCCGAACTGCATCACCCATGAATTGAGAAGGGAGACCAGGTTCTATGTAAAAAACCATCTCGAGTTTCTTCTCGAAAGTTTTTACCGCAAGTATGTCTACGGTTTCTTCCACTAATTCTACAAGGTTGAATGGCGCATGGTCAATAGTTAGCTTACCGGCCTCAATCTTTGAGAAATCGAGAATATCGTTAATGATATTAAGCAAACCATCCGCAGACTTACGAACAGTTTGAAGATAATCGTTTTGATTTTTTTTCAGGTCGGTTGTCAATACCAGGTCAGTAAATCCGATGATTCCATTCATTGGTGTTCTTAATTCATGACTCATGTTCGCCATGAATTCACTCTTCGCAGTGCTGGCTGCCTCCGCTTGTTCCTTAGCCTGCACCAATTGATTTTCCATTTCCTTTCTCACAATAGCAGCGGTTAATGAAGCAGTAAATGAGCTCAAAATGCTGTGTTCAGAATCATTCCATTCTCTCTCCCATTTTCTTTCATTGAATCCAATGAATCCCCAGAAAGTTTGGTTGACGAATATAGGCATCACAAGGAGTGATCGAATATGCTGCAATTCCAGTCGCTTCCTGAATTCACATTCCTGCAACTGGCTGGTGATAGCCTGAAATTTTTGTTGATGTTGCAACTCCTCCAACATAGGATGGAGTGTTTTAAACGGAATATTGTTTATGGTAATGGAAGTGGGTTTAACCAATGGCGCTCCGGATTCCCATTGAAACGTTCTACTAGCAAACCATTGATCATTTTCGCTGTGAACTTTGTATACGAATATGCTGTTCACATCACTATTAGATCCAAGAATCCTGATAGAAGCAGGTATTGCTTTTTGGAGATTATGATTAATGATCAATTCCTGTGTTGCGGCTGAGAGAGCACTCAACATCTGGTCCTTCTTTTTCAACTTTTGCTCTGCCTGTTTTCGCTCTGTGATATTTCTGGATGTGCAAAGGATCCTAACCAACTCTCCATTTTCAACCAGAGGTTTCATCAGTGATTCCAGCCAGATCAATCGACCGTCCTTGTGCTTCATGCGGTACGAGACGAGAATGCTTTCTAATTCTATGAGAGGTACTGGTGATTGTCGGGGATCCAGTTTCTGTTGATCATCGGGATGAATAAAATCTAGGGCTTTTACCTGTAACACCTCGTGTTCCTGGTAACCGAGAGTGCGTTTAATGGATGGAGATACATACAGGAAAGTTGTATCAAGTTCATGAATGCTGATAATGTCTTCAGAGTTCTCAGCCAGCAAGCGGAATTTCTGCTCACTCTCCAACATCGCTTGCTCCGCTTCTTTTTCAGTGGTGATGTCCTGGGCAATTCCTATTGCCACTAACTCATCTACCAGGCGACCCTTGATATAAATGATGCGTACCTGGCCTTTGGCGGTTTTGATCCTGCAGGAAAACTTTGCTTCGTATTCTTTATTCGATCTATTCTGTATGGCTTTTGTGAGTTCGCTAATGAAGATGAAGTGATCTTCAGGCAACACGAATTCCTTCATAAATTCTTCCACAGAAATTATTGGGTCTCTTTCCATGGGCACTTCCAGTAATGAAAGTAATTCTTTGCTGAATTCGAGTTGTTGATTTTGAAAATTGATTTTCCATGTGCCCATGCGAGCGTAGGTCATTGCATAGGAAAGTGTACGAATCATATCTTGCAATGAATGATCTGCCTTGATCTTCTCGGTAACATTCTGACCAATTCCCTGGATCTCGGTCACTATATTTTGTTCGTCAACCAGCGCCTTAAATTCCCACTCCGTCCATAAGTATTTTTTTGTTCCAAAGATGGGGGTCTTGATAACCAACTTCGAAATTTTACCGGGACTGCGCCAGCATTCTTCGGCTACTTCCTGGGTGCGTTGATAGTCCTTTGGATAAATAGTAGTGTAATACGGTACGCCAATCAATTCTTTGTCTCCATATTGAAAAGTGTAAAAGAATTCCGGGTTCGCGTATGTGAAGTTTCCTGACCTGTCTATCCTGATTACATAGTTGGTTTGTGAATCAAGAATGGAAGTCAGGTAGTTTTTTTCTTTTAGTAATTCGTTCCTCGCTGCCTGTAGCTGGTTATAATTCTCCTGTCCTGTTTTGAAAGCAGGCTCTAATACAAGAATCACCAGCAAAATGAAGGCTACCCCGAGACCGATGAATTTACCGGTATTGATCCTCGAGGCCTGTTTTTGTTTGATTTCCTCCATTTTCATGTACCCTTCAATCACCTGGTCTATCAAAGGAATTAGTTTCTCTTCGTTATAAGTGACCTCGCGCTGATAGGAAGTTTTGTTCAATCTGAGCGCCTGGGCATCAGCGCCAACTACCTGGGAGGCGGTTGCTAATAAAGCCCTGCAATAAGGTTGAAGAGAACCTAAGATGGATCTAAGTTCGAAATTGTTCGGAAGGGCAGGCAATACTTCGGATGGCAATTCCTGTTTGAGATAGCGGTTATTTTTATCAAAGGCCTCGATTGAGGCGTGCAATCGGATTTTGAGGGTTGACGCTTTAGCCGAATCGCTGGGATTGGTCGTTAGCAGCAATACATCTTTTGTAATGGATTCGCAAAGGCCGCGTTGTTTGGCTGCAATTTTGCCTGCCTGCAGCAGATATTCATTTTCTTCTGATCGAAGTCGGAGGAAATAATAGCCAAAGAAATTAAATAGCAATAGCAGCGATATTAGGATCACCGCAATGCGAATTAGCTTCCTGAAGGGGCTACTCATGGTTGTTCAAAGGATTACTCCTTATAAACACTAAAACCGTGATTTTATTGGCTATATACCTGGGTTTGGCCTTGATTCCTGACCCTTTTAAATCTCATTAACCAAAGCTAAGGTTGCTTTACATAAACCTCACCCTTATAGGGATGTATAGTGGAATAAAAACTATAGCCCGCCACGTGCAAAAGATAGAAGGCCATAATATCGCACCAACAAATCTCATCCTTAAACGCCTCTATTTGTGGGATGGAACCTTTCTGGCAACTGTTGTCTTTGTCGTAATCATATTCCCCCTCATTGGACTTGCACCATTTTTTGAATTTCTCCATCTCAGTAGGGTCTGAAAATATGATTTTGAAATGAGTTTCTTCTTTAACTGACTTCAGATCATCATTGAGGTAGTGATGATACTTGTGCCTGTGGCGTATGATCTTGGCTGTTGTCATGTGAAGTGAGATGCAATAGAGATGCCAGCTAGGGGTTGCAGGTTGCAGGTTACAGGTTGCAAAGGGTCTTAGCCCGTGGACACCTGATAAAATGGATGTTCTCTTTGCAGGAATAATACCTTCCCTCGAGCAAGCTGCTGCCACTCCCGGGAACTCCTATGCAACTTGTACCTTGTAACTTGCAACCTGAAACCTGCAACTCGTGAAATTCAGTAATCAATTACTTGCTCCTCAATCGTCTCAGGGATTTCGCGCCATTCGTATTGTTGGTTGCGGAGCTGAGGTTCAAAGCCCGCTTCTGATATGGCTTGCTGTATGGTTTTGTAAGTGAAACGGTGAGGGGCACCCGCAGCGCTCACCACATTTTCTTCGATCATGATACTTCCAAAATCATTGGCTCCGGCATGCAAACAAAGCTGTGCTACATGTTTCCCAACTGTTAACCAGGAGGCCTGAATATTTTTGACATTGGGCAACATGATCCTGCTCAAGCTGATCATGCGGATATATTCCTCAGGTGTGGTCAAATTGTGCACCCCTCTGATGCGTGCCAATAAGGTATCAGCATCCTGGAAAGTCCAGGGAATAAATGCCAGGAAGCCTTTCGCATCTTCAGGCTTTCGGCTTTGCACTTCCCTCAACTTAACCAGATGTTCAAATCGTTCCCGAATGGTTTCGACATGACCAAACATCATAGTGGCGGAGGTGGTGATGCGCAATTGATGCGCGGTGGCCATTATATCGAGCCATTCCTGCGCGCCACACTTCCCTTTGGAAATTAACCTTCTTACCCTATCAATTAATATTTCCGCTCCGGCTCCCGGTAAAGAATCAAGTCCCGCTTTTCTCAGGGCCATCAACACATCGCGGTGCGATTTCTTTTCCAGCTTGCAGATATGAGCAACTTCGGGAGGGCCTAACGCGTGTAGCTTGATTCCGGGATATAATTCCTTTAACTGACTAAACAGATCCACATAAAATGACAATCCCAATTGCGGATGATGACCGCCTTGAAGTAGTAGTTGGTCACCGCCAAACTTTAGCGTTTGCTCAATTTTTCTTTTATAAGTCTCAATGTCGGTGATATAGGCTTCGGCATGCCCCGGTATCCTATAAAAATTGCAGAATTTACAATTGGCAATGCAAACATTGGTAGTGTTTACATTCCGGTCTATTTGCCAGGTAACTTTTCCATGAGGTACTTGTTTTTTTCGCAATTCATTCGCCACGAACATAAGATCCGTTAGAGGTGCCTCTTCAAAAAGCTTTATGCCTTCTTCAATCTCAAGAAACTCCAGGTTAAGTGCCCGTTCGTATAGTCCGCTTAGGGTCATTGATTACCAATTGTGTCGCAAAAATACTGCAAGAGAAGTTTATGAATGGTACAGTTCATAACAAAGGGCATGTTATATTTATTTCAGGTTTCGGCATAATGGGAAATGCAGCGTCAAAGAATCAGCCGCCGTCTTACCTTCAATGAAGTCTTAAAACCCTAGCCGGTGGTTATCCCGGGAGGAAAACGATAATAGGAACATGACTATAAGGAAAACTCATACGGTTGCCTGCAAAAAGATGTTTTGCTTCGTCCAGCTTGCATTACTTGTTATTGGATTGCAGCACGTGTCTGTAGCCAGGGCCCAGGAAGAATTTGTGCCGGCACCTGCTAAGTTGCTTACAAGTTTTCCGTTCCGCCAATTTACAGGTGGTGTTGTATTGATCAAGGCAAGGGTGGGCGATTATCCTGATAGTCTCAATTTTATTTTAGATACTGGAAGTGGAGGCATCTCTCTTGATTCAGCAACCTGCGAACGCCTTAAGATCAGTTCCCAGCCTTCAGACCGAACTATTCGTGGCATCGCCGGGATTCGCACCGTGCGATTCATTTATAACCTCAAGTTGCATTTACCAAGATTGGATGTTGATAGTCTGAACTTCCATGTCAATGATTATGACATCCTCACCAGTGCCTACGGGGAACAGGTTGATGGCATCATTGGATTTAGTTTTTTGTCGAGGTACATAATCAAAATAGATTACGACAGTTCAAAGATTCACGTGTACTCAAAAGGATCAATGAAATATCCGAGAGGAGGATTTTTATTGCGACCAATACTTTCTACTCTTCCGATCCAACTTGCAAAGGTGCATGACGAAAGAGATATTACTTCTCGATTTTATTTTGACACGGATGCGGGACTGTGCTTGTTGCTATCCCAGGATTTTGTTGATGACAGCGCCGTTCTTAGTAAGAAAAAGAAGCCCGTCATGACACAAGGCGAAGGATTGGGCGGAAAAATGGAAATGAAGCTCACTACCGTGAGAGACTTTAAATTAGGCCCGTATCGATTTAAAAAAGTTCCGACGTATATATTTGAGGATACTTATAACGTAACTGCTTATCCATATCTCGGAGGATTGATTGGCAATGATATATTGAGGAGGTTTAATGTTATTCTAAACTACGATCGTCGGGATATTTATCTCTTGCCAAATTCTCATTTTCGCGATCCATTTGATTATTCCTATACTGGTCTTGGTATATATAAGATTGAAGGAGAAGTACGGGTAGTGGATATAATGTCGGGTTCGCCTGCTGAAAAAGCCGGATTTCAGCCCGGAGATATTATCATGGCGATGAACAATAATTTTTCGAAAAATGTTCAGACCTATAAGAGCCTCATGCAGAATGTTGGTGAGAAATTGAAAGTCCTGGTATTACGGGAAGAAGGTCCTATCATTCTTACTTTAAGAGTCAAAAGCATTCTTTCAAAATCATAGAATACTCAATTTGCAGTGCCTGCCTGCCCCGACCAAAATTCATTTAAAATCTATTGAATTTGTGCTTGAGTCTTCAATTGCAAGCATAATCAGCAACTGAAATTCCAATGCTTGTCGTTATTTTGCGTTCTCCTAATTGAAGCCTATGATGAATTTTGAGCGGTTTGTGCTGGATAATGGATTAAGAGTATTGGTGCATGAAGATCATTCCACCCCAATGGCTGTTGTGAATGTTATGTATGATGTTGGGTCACGAGACGAGGATCCGCATCGCACAGGTTTTGCCCATCTCTTTGAACACCTCATGTTTGGAGGTTCAGTTCATATTCCCGAATATGATGCACCTCTTCAATTGGCGGGAGGTGAAAATAATGCATACACCAGTAGTGATGTGACCAATTATTATGTTCAGTTACCTGCCGACAATCTGGAAACTGCCCTTTGGCTTGAAAGCGATCGCATGCTTTCGCTTGCTTTTAGGAAGAAGAGCCTGGAAGTGCAGAAGAAGGTGGTTTGCGAGGAATTCAAAGAGCATTACCTGAATAAGCCGTATGGCGACGTATGGTTTAAGATCAGGGGCATGGCCTATGAAGTGCATCCCTATAACTGGCTGACTATTGGAAAAGAATTAGGACATATTGAGAAGGCTGAGTTGGATGATGTTAAAGAATTCTTTTTCAAATTCTACCGTCCAAACAATGCGGTGCTTGTAGTGGCAGGTCATGTAAAGAGTGAGGAGGTTGTGAGGTTAGCGGAAAAGTGGTTTGGTGATATACCTGCAGGAGAAAAATACTTCAGGAATTTACCTGCTGAGCCAAAGCAAGTAGCGCCAAGAAGAAAGGAAGTGGAGGCGAAAGTTCCGCTCGATGGTTTTTATAAGAACTGGCATATTTATTCGCGGTTGGATCCGCGGTATTACGCAGCCGACCTAATCACGGAAGTAATGGGTGGCGGAGGTTCTTCGCGGCTGTATCAGTCGCTGGTGAAAGAAAAGAAATTGTTCAGCAATATAGAATGCTATCACTTCGGAACGGTAGATCCCGGATTGCTTACCATTGAAGGAAAATTGATCAAGGGAGTCAGCATGAAACAGGCAGAGGATGCCGTAGAAGAAGAGTTGAGAAAACTGAAAGAATCGGGAATTGAAGAAAAGGAAATGGTGAAAGTAAAAAACCGGACAGAGGCGGTCATCATGTTTGAAGATATGAATCTCATGAATCGCGCAGGCAGCCTTGCGTTTTATGAAATCCTTGGTGACGCCACACTAATGAATTCTGAATTGCAGCGTTACCAGGACGTAACAGCTGATACCATCCTGGAACAAAGCAGGATCATCTTTGATGAAAATAATTCAAGCACCCTGCACTACTATGCAAAAAATTAAAGAGAAGGGAATCGACAGGAGCGTGACACCACCAATAGTAGATGCTATTCATCTGAACATCAGTTTACCGATGTATGAGAAGCATGTGCTGAGTAACGGTGTTGAGTTGTATCTTTTTAATATGGGCACACAGGACACTATGATGGTGAACTGGATTTTCGATGCCGGAAATTGGTTTGAAGAAAAGAATCTCGTTGCTTCCGCTACCAATCACATGTTGAAGAATGGAACTACAAGCAGGAATGCATTTGCCATAAATGAGCATTTTGAATTCTATGGATCTTACCTCAACAGAAATTGTTACCACGAAACTGCCGAGGTAACACTTCATTGTCTTTCCAAACATGTTCAGGAACTGTTGCCTGTAGTGGCTGAACTCATAAATGAATCCATTCTTCCAGAGGAAGAGTTGGAAATTTACAAGAAGAACATGCAGCAACGGCTGAAAGTGAATCTGCAGAAGAATGAATTTGTTGCAAGTCGCATGATTGAAGCCTACCTGTTCGGCGAGGAGCATCCTTATGGTCGCTATAGCAGAGAGGAGGACTACAGCAATTTAAACCAGCCTGAAATCAAAGAATTTTTCAACCGATACTACAAGAATGGGCGATTAGTAATTTTCGCGGCCGGTGTTTTGCCGAAAAATATTGTGCAGCAATTAGAGGCTTCATTCGGCAAATTGCCCTTAAAGAAACATGTTGGTCCAGAAAACAATCTTTCATTTCATGCTTCTTCCGAAAAAAAATTCAGGATTCAAAATTCTGTGGACGGAGTACAGGGAAGCATTAGGCTTGGAAGATATTTTCCTAACAGAAAGCATCCTGATTTCCCGATGATGCAGGTATTGAATAATGTATTTGGCGGATTTTTTGGTTCGCGATTGATGAACAACGTAAGAGAGGATAAAGGATATACGTACGGTATCAATAGCTATTTAATGAATCATATTCAAACGAGCGCCTTAATGGTAAGCACCGAAGCAGGAAAAGACGTTTGCGAACCAGCGCTTGTGGAAATATATAAAGAAATGGACAGGCTGTGCAATGAACCCATTTCTGAGGACGAACTGTCCCTTACAAGGAATTACCTGATTGGTTCAATTTTGTCGGAACTCGATGGCCCATTCCAGGTGGCAGCGCGTTGGAAGAATTATATTTTAAATGGACTAACCGAAGAATATTTTTACAACAGTGTAAGAATTATAAAAGAGGTTAGGCCAAGAGACCTCCAGGAGGTTGCACAGAAATACCTGAATAAAAATGAGTTTTACGAATTGGTAGTTACTTAATCAATAGGCAAAGATCACTGGTCCTCTGCGTC
>Ga0111538_10008264_pt1 | contig 13972 bp, 11 predicted proteins | sample SoiMethybrSBSTD1_FD_79669 | JGI IMG/M metagenome (GOLD analysis project Ga0111538, IMG submission 79669) | Bulk soil microbial communities from a Populus tree surrounding site in Tennessee, USA - Soil MetaG P. TD hybrid SBSTD1 (version 2)... | ecosystem: Environmental > Terrestrial > Soil >...
AATGTTGACACCTGCGCGCGCGTTTGCCACTCGCCGACGGGCTATGGCCTGAAGACCACATTCGGCACGTCGGCCGGCACGCAGGATTTCGACTCGGTGTGGGAAGCCGACGTGATCCTGATCATCGGCGCCAACCCGACCGACGCGCATCCGGTGTTCGCCTCGCGCATGAAGAAGCGCATCCGCGAAGGCGCGAAGGTGATCGTGCTCGATCCGCGCCGCATCGATCTCGTGCGCACACCGCATGTGGAGGCGTCGTACCATCTGCCGCTGAAGCCCGGCACGAACGTGGCCATGGTCAATGCGATCGCGCATGTGATCGTGTCGGAGGGGCTGCAGAACGAGAAGTTTGTCGCCGAGCGCTGCGATCCGAAGGACTTCGCCATGTGGCGCGAGTTCATCCTGCGGCCCGAGAATTCACCCGAGGCGGTCGAGAACATCACGGGCATTCCCGCGAAGGACGTTCGCGGCGCGGCGCGGCTGTACGCCACCGGCGGCAATGGCGCGATCTACTACGGCCTGGGGGTCACTGAGCACAGCCAGGGCTCGACCATGGTGATGGGCATGGCGAATCTCGCGATGCTCACCGGCAATCTCGGACGCAACGGCGTCGGCGTGAATCCCTTGCGCGGCCAGAACAACGTGCAGGGTTCGTGCGACATGGGCTCGTTCCCGCACGAATATTCCGGCTACCGCCACGTCTCGGACGACGCAACGCGCGTGCTGTTCGAGGGCGCATGGGGCGTGAAGCTCGATCCGGAACCAGGCTTGCGCATCCCCAACATGTTCGATGCCGCCCACGATCACACGTTCATGGGCTTGTATGTGCAGGGCGAAGACATCGCGCAGTCCGATCCCAACACGCATCACGTGACGGGCGCGCTCGAAGCGATGGAGTGCGTGGTCGTGCACGATCTCTTCCTGAACGAGACTGCGGCTTACGCGCATGTGTTCCTGCCGGGCGCCTCGTTCCTCGAGAAGGACGGCACGTTCACCAATGCGGAGCGCCGCATCGGCCGCGTGCGCAAGGCGATCCCGCCGATGGCGAAATACGCCGAGTGGGAAGTCACCTGCCTGCTGAGCCAAGAACTCGGCTATCCGATGCAGTACAACCACCCGTCCGAGATCATGGACGAAATCGCACGGCTGACGCCGACGTTCACGGGCGTCTCCTATGCGAAGCTCGACGAGTTGGGCTCGGTGCAGTGGCCATGCAACGAGAAGGCGCCGGAAGGCACCCCAATCATGCATATCGGCGGATTCGCCCGCGGCAAGGGCAAGTTCGTGCTGACCGAGTACGTGCCGACCGAAGAGCGCACCGGACCGCGCTTCCCGCTGCTGCTGACGACGGGCCGCATCCTGTCGCAGTACAATGTGGGCGCGCAGACGCGGCGCACGCACAACGTCGTCTGGCACGACGAGGACATCCTCGAGCTTCATCCGCATGACGCGGAATTCCGCGGCATCCGCGAGGGCGATCGTGTGGCGCTGGTCAGCCGCTCGGGCGACACGACGATGCGCGCGCATATCACCGAGCGGGTGCAGCCGGGCGTGGTCTACACCACGTTCCATCATCCGGAATCGGGCGCGAACGTCATCACCACGGAGTTCTCCGACTGGGCGACGAACTGCCCCGAGTACAAGGTGACGGCCGTGGAAGTCCGCCTGACCAACCGCGAGTCGCGGTGGCAGGAAGACTATGCCGAGCTGCAGAAGCGTCAGCGCATCGAGACTGTGGCTGCGGAGTGACTTGAAAACAAAATGACCGAAGACACACTCGTCCGGATGGCCAACCAGATCGCCGACTTCTTCAAGGCTATGCCTGAAGATGAAGCTCTCGCTGGCGCGTCCAACCACGTCCGCCTGTTCTGGGACCCGCGCATGCGCTCCAAGATGGCCGCGCATCTGGCGGCCGGCGGCGCGGGACTCAGTCCGCTTGCGCGCGCAGCGGTGGAGAAGGTCTGCCAGCCGGCCAAGACTTCCTAGGATTTGACGCGCTAGACTGCGGCCATGAAAATCGCGGTGTATGGCGCTGGCGCCATCGGCTCATATCTCGGCGTCCGGCTACATCAGGCGGGCGCCGAAGTGTGCCTGATCGCGCGCGGCGAGCAGCTTCGCGCGATGAGAGCGAACGGCGTCACGCTGAAGGCCGAAGACGGCACGGTCACGGTCAAGCCGTTCGTCACCGGCGACGCGGGCGAGGCCGGCGCTCAGGACTTCGTATTTATTGCGATCAAGGGACACGATCTGCCGCGGGCGGCGAGCGACATCGCGCGGCTGATGGGACCCAAGACCGCGCTCATCACCGCGATGAACGGAATTCCGTACTGGTATCTGCATGGGATCGACTCGCCGTGGCGAGGGAACACACTGCAATCGGTCGATCCTGGCGGCGCGATCGCGCGCGCTCTGCCGCCGGACCGCGTCATCGGCGCGGTGCTCTATCCGTGGGCGGAGGTGATCGCGCCGGGCGTCGTCGAGCAGAGCACGAGCAACCGCTTCGTCATCGGCGAATCGAACGGCTCGGACAGTACGCGCATCAGGGCGATCGCCGGGATGATGAAGGCAGGCCGTCTGGACGCGCCCATCACGCGCGACATCCGCACCGAGATCTGGCTCAAGCTGTGGGGCAATCTCTGCTTCAATCCGCTCTCGGTGCTGACGGGCGCCACGATCGACCGGCTGACGTCGGACAAGGATCTGCTCGCGCTCGAGACCCAAATGATGCTCGAAGCGGAGAAGGTCGCGAACGCACTCGGCATCCGCTTCCCCTATGGCGTGGAAAAGCGGATCGAGATCACGGCGATGGCGGGCGCGCGCAAGACCTCGACCTTGCAGGACTTCGAACGCGGCAAGCCGCTGGAGATCGAGCCGTTGCTGGGTGCGGTGGTGGAACTCGGCGAGCTGGCCGGTCAGCCGATGCCGCTTTGCCGCGCCATCCTGGCGCTGGTGCGGGAAAGAGGGCGAATAGCGAATAGGGAGTAGCAAATAGGGCCAAAAGTGGCGATTTACTACTCGCCATTCGCTACTCGCCATTCCCCTTAGGGTCCGCTATCTTCGCGGAAATTCAGCATCTCCTGCCACTGCCATCACAACACGGAGCAATCACGTGACCCGTTACAATATCCTGCTCATGGGCGCCTCCTATGGCTCGCTGCTCGCGTCCAAGCTGCTGTTCGGCGGCCATTCGGTCCACCTCGTGTGCCTGCCGGCGGAATCGGACCTGATCAACGCCGAGGGCTTTCGTGTGCGGCTGCCGATCAGGGGGCGGAAGGATCCCATCGTCATCGATTCACGCGAGCTGCCGGGCAAGGTCAGCGCCAGCGGCACGCAGGGCGTCAATCCGAAAGACTACGATCTCGTCGGTCTCGCGATGCAGGAGCCGCAATACCGCTCGGCCGGCGTCCGCGAATTGCTGGATGCGGTCGCCAAGTCGCGCGTGCCCTGCATGTCGATCATGAACATGCCGCCGCTCCCCTATGTCCGGCGCATCCCGGGTCTGAACCATGACGCGCTGAAGCCCGCCTACACCGATCCGTCCGTGTGGGACAGCTTCGATCCGGAAACGCTGACCCTGTGCAGCCCCGATCCGCAGGCGATCCGCCCGCCGGACGAAAAGGTCAACGTTCTGCTCGTCACGCTCCCGACCAATTTCAAGGTCGCGCGTCTGAAGGACGAGAAGGCGACGAACATGCTGCGCCAGCTGGAGAAGGACATCGATGCTGTGCGCTTCGATGCGCCCGAGGGCAAGATCGAATTGCCGGTGAAGCTGAGAGTCTACGACTCGATCTTCGTGCCGCTCGCCAAATGGGCCATGCTGCTCGCCGGCAATTATCGCACCGTGACCACGGACGGCATGCGGACCGCGAAGGAAGCCGTCCACACCGATATCGAGACCTCACGCTCGGTCTACAATTTCGTCAACGATCTGTGCGTGAAGCTGGGCGCCAACCCGAACGACCTTGTGCCGTTCGAGAAATATGCGGCAGCGGCCGAGAGCCTGACGCGCCCGGCATCGGCGGCGCGCGCGCTCAACAATGGCGCGCCCTATATCGAACGCGCCGACAAGCTGGTGCAGCTCATCGCCAAGCAGAAGGGCTTAAGCCATCCGGTGATCGATGCGACGGTCGCTCTGGTTGATTCGCGGCTCGAAGCCAACCGCAAAAAGGCAGCGGCATAATTTCTGGGAAAAAGGGGCGGCGAGCGGCGGCGGATAGCCGCTGCTCGCTTTTTTTTGCTTGTGTCTCAACGGCGTATTGGAAATACAGTAACCCGAGTGTGAGATAAGGCCCGCCGACGCACAGAACGTGCGCGATGGGCCTGCCGGCAGGAGGAGACCCGCCGGCAATCCGGGGGGAGGCAATTGGCGCTGGAGGCGGGCGCCAGGCGAAGCAAAGCCTGGCGAAAGGCCGTTTGCGGAGCCGCCATTCTTGGCGGCGTGTCGCTGCATGTGTGCGGCGGCGCGCACGCGGCCGATGTGCCGATGGTGGGCCCCTTCCCGCCTCGCGATTTCACCACCTATTCGCCAAGGGCGCGCGCAACGCGCATCGCGAACGATGAAGCCCCCACGATCGACGGGGACCTTTCCGATACCGCGTGGGCCAAGGCCGAAATCATCAGCGAGTTCTATCAGGTGGATCCCAGTTCGGGCGAACCTGCCTCGCTGCCGACCTATGCGCGCTTCATTTACGACGAGAACACGCTCTACATCGGAATCTACGCTTACGATCCCGAGCCCGAGCGCATCGTCGCGACCGTAATGACGCGCGACGCCAGCATCGACGTCGACGACGGCGTGCGCGTGTTCATCGATCCCGAACTCACGCGGCGGAACGCGTACTACTTTGAAATGAACGCGCTCGGCGCGCGCGTCGATGCGCTGATCCAGAACAATTCAAGTTACATCTCCACCTGGAACACGATCTGGACCGGAAACGCGCGCCGGCAGCCTGACGGCTACTCCGTCGAGATGGCCATCCCGTTCCAAAGCTTGTCGTTCAATCCCTTCAATCCGAATTGGGGTCTCGAGATCCAGCGCCGCATCCGGCGCACCGGCGAGCGCGTGCGCTGGACGAACATCACGCCATCGGCCTACTACGCCGATGTTTCGCGCTCCGGCACCCTCACAGGCATCGAGGGAGTCACCCAGGGGCTCGGACTCGACATCCAGGTGTTCGCCAAGCTCCAGTTCCGGCGCGAGTGGGAAGACGATCTCATCGGTAAGCCGCAAGTCGACAGCACGAAATTCGTGATGAGCGGCAACGCCTATTACAAAGTCACGCCCGGCCTGACGGGGACGCTGACGTTCAACCCGGATTTTTCCAATTCGCCGCTCGACATCCGCCAGGTGAACACGACGCGTTTCGTGCTGTTCCAACCCGAGACGCGCGATTTCTTCCTGCAGGACGCGGCCGCATTCGAATTCGGCGGGCGCGGCTTTCTGCGCACCGAAGGTGTCAGCCACGACAATGGCCGCCCGTTCTTCTCGCGCAATATCGGGCTTGCCAATGGCCGTCCCGTGAGCCTCACGACCGGCGGCAAATTGTCGGGCCAGTACGGCAATATCGGCATCGGCGCCCTGACGGTCTTGACCGATGGGACCGGAACCACGAGGGACCGACAAGTGCTGTCGGTGGCGCGCCTCACCGCGCCCGTGTTCTCCGAATCCAGAGTTGGGCTCATCTTCACCAATGGCGATCCCACCGGTAACACCAAGAACACGGTCGGCGGCGCGGATTTCCAATATCTGAATTCCAATCTCCTGCCGGGCAAGGTCGGACAAGCCGATTTCTACTATCAGCGCAGCTTCTCCGACGCGCGTGGCGACGACGACGTGTGGGGACTCACCCTCAACTATCCCAATGAACCGTGGGGCGGAATCTTCAATTTCAAGCAACTGGGACCGAATTATTTTCCGGCGCTCGGGTTCGTCAATCGCACCGGCATCCGGCAATATGACGGCACGGTCAGCCGCCGCGACCGCAACATCCTTGGCTTGCGCTTCATCGATTGGGCAGCGGCGTGGAACATCGTCACCGATCTTTCCAATCACGTGGAGTCGGAAGAGAACAGCTTCGCGCTCACGTTCCAACCCTCGTCCACCGACCAATTCCAGGCGAGAGTGCACGACTTCTTCGAGGACGTGCCGGATACGTTTCGGATCGCCGATACCGTGCCGGTGCTTCCGGGCCGTTACCATTGGACCAATATCGCCGGAGGTTTCCGCAGCTCGGACGCCCGGCCCTTCGTCTTTCGCGCGGATGTGATGTGCTGCAGCTTCTATAACGGCGATTACGTCAGAGTAGAGACCCAGGTCGACTTCCGGCCCATCCGTTTTCTGCAGCTCCAGCCGCGCTACACGTTCACGCATGTGGCTCTGCCGACCGGTTCGGTCGACATCCATCTCGCGACTGCGGCCGTGATCATTAATTTCACGCCGGACATGCAGCTGTTCAATGAAGTGCAATACGACAACATCAGCCAGAATTTCGCGCTGGCGATGCGCTATCGCTGGGAGTACCGGCCGGGCGATGAGCTGTTCATCTCGTTCGGTCAGGCCGCACTCATCCCTGAATCGCGCTTCCAGCCGCTGATCTCGCAAGCAATCATTCGACTGGGAAATACTTTCCGATTCTAGGTCGACTTCTCGATTGTATCTTGAGCAAGAAAAGTTCCTGATTTCGACGAAATTGATCGGAGAGGGGTTTCTCTTCCGCACTTCTTCCGCAGCTTTGCGCCGCGTGAGACGTTTCCACTTCAGATGTAAGCTGTTCCCTGCGGAGAAGAACGATGAAAAGCACCGCAAAGACCCTGCTGATACCTGCCGCGTTCGCGGCTGCGATGTTCTGCAGCGCGAGCTACGCGGGCGTATCGTCACCCCTGCTTCACTTTGTAGCCAGCGAAACCAAGGCCGATTTGAAGGCCATGGAAGGCAAGCGTGTGCTTGGCAAATCGGGCGAGTTGCTTGGGCTTGTCGGCAAGGTCGACGAGCAGGCGAAGACCGCCGAGCTGAAGACACCATCGGGCGCCATTGTTTCGCTCTCGACCGATCTTCTGACCGAGGACGGGGATCATCTGTCCGCGCCGATGTCCCGAGGCGACATCCTCGCCATGATCGATAAGCCGGGTGAAGGCGCCTCGTTGCGGGAAGCCGGAGTCATCCCGACCCCCTGACACAATGTAGTTTTTTGGCCATGACAGATCATGTGATGAATCCAGAAGAGAAGATCGGCGAATACCGGGACGCGGCGCGTAGGGCCGAGCAAAGTGCGACGGACGCGAACGATCCGGATGTCCGGCAGGCGTATATTCAGATCATGCGCACGTGGATCTATCTGGCGGAGGAGCTCGAGCGCGAGATTGGCATCGCGGACCACGGCGATACCGAAGGCGACCACCCGGATGAGATCTTCGTTCCCCGGCGCGCCGACAGGCACACCTACAAGTCGCACTAAGGATTGTCCGGCCTTGGGGGTGCGGTGAACAGGTCCCGCTAACCGGTAACTGTGCTAGTCTCGCCCACGAAAATGCGGGCGGTGAGCGCAAATGCTAGATGAGGATCGCGAACGGATCGAATCCGAGTCGCGGGCGGGCAATGAGCCGGGCGTCCCGTCAGGTGTCGTGACCGCGGTCAGCCGCGACACGGGGCACAATTTCACCAAGCCCAATGTGGACTCGATCGAGCTGATCGCCGGATTGGGCGTCAAAGGCGACGCGCATCTCGGCGAGACTGTTCAGCATCTCGTGCGCGTGAGGGAGGACCCGACACGGCCCAATATGCGGCAGGTGCATTTGATTCATGGGGAATTGCATGACGAGCTGAAGCAGCGGGGATTCTCGATCGCTCCCGGCGACATCGGCGAGAACATCACGACGCGCGGGATTGATCTGCTCTCACTTCCGCGCGGCACGCGGCTGCATGTCGGGCGCGATGCCGTGGTCGAGGTGACGGGCCTGCGCACGCCGTGCAAGCAGATCGAGCGCTTCCAGCCGGGATTGCTGGCGGCCGTCTCGCAGGACGCGAACGGAAACGTGTTCTTCAAATCGGGAATCATGGGCATCGTGCTGAACGGCGGCGTGGTGAAAGCGGGCGATGCCATTCGCGTCGAGTTGCCGCCCGAACCGCACCAGAAGCTCGGGAAGGTGTGAACGCAAACCGGCGGAGGGTCGCCATGTCGCGGTCAACATCGCACGCGGTGTTAGCCATTCTTGCGAGTGCCGTGTGTGCATCCGACGCGAGCCTTGCGGCGTCGGCGTCCCCGCCTGTGTTCTCGCCCAACCCGAGCGTCGGTTGGATCGCGCTTGCAGGCGAGTTCATTGCGCTCGCGAGCGGTCCGGGGCCGGTCCGCCAGGACCCGAAATATCCGCGCGTCACCAATGAGGACTATCGCGCGACGGGGCGACAGCCGACGCTTGCGGTCGCGGACGCCAACAGCCCGATCCTTCAGCCTTGGGTGCAGGAAGCCTTGCGCAAGCGCAACGGGCTGGTGCAATCCGGAAGAGGCGGCTTGAGCCGGAACGCGAGCTGCTGGCCGTCGGGCGTTCCGGCGTTCCTGCTGCATGTGATCCATCCCATCTTCATCATCCAGTCGGCGAAGATGGTGGTGATGGTCTGGCAAGGCGATCATGTGGTGCGCCGCATTCACATGACCGACCAGCACTCGGCGAACGTGAAGCCCTCGTGGTTCGGCGAATCGATCGGCCACTACGAAGGCGATACGCTGGTGGTCGACACGATCGGAATCGACAAGCGCACCTTCATCGACGGCTTCCAGACACCGCACAGCGAACAGCTCCACACGGTCGAGCGCTTCCGCATGACCGACGGCGGCAAGGCGATGGAAGTCAACTTGCGCGTCGAGGATCCTGGCGCCTTCACGATGCCGTGGAGCGCAACCCAGCGCTGGCGCCGCGTCGAGCCCGGCGTGGCGGAGAACAACATCCCGCTCAATCCGGTGTCGTCGTCGGTGGACGCAGGTCCGATGATCGAGTCGGTATGCGCAGAGAACCCGTATTCCTATTTCGGCAACGAATCGATTCCGGTCCCGCGCGACGACGCCCCGGATTTTTGATCAGGGCCGATGTTTGACAAATATCTGACGCGCTGGGCGCTGACACCCGACGGCGATCCGATTGTCACGGAGACCAGTAGGCTCCTTCCCGTCCGCTGGCGCGGTGCGCCCGCGATTCTGAAGATCGCGACGCACGCGGAAGAGAAGCTCGGCAATCGCTTGATGGGATGGTGGGATGGCAACGGCGCCGCTCGCGTGTTGGAGCATGACGGCGATGCGCTTCTTATGGAACGCGCTGTGAGCGCGACGTCTCTGATCGACCTTGCGCGGAGCGGCCGTGACGATGAGGCAAGCCGCATCCTTTGCAGCGTGGTCACGAAGCTTCACGCGGCCAGCACGACGCCAAAGCCAGAGCTCATTCCTCTGTCGAAGTGGTTCGCGAATTTGGAGCCCGCTTCTGCCAAGCACGGTGGAGCATTGACGCAGGCTGCCGCGGGTGCGCGCGAGCTGCTTTCTGCGCCTAAAGATGTGGTCGTGCTGCATGGCGACATACATCACGGCAACGTTCTCGATTTCGGTGAAAGCGGATGGCTGGCGATCGACCCCAAGGGTCTCATTGGCGAGCGCGGGTTCGACTATGCCAACATCTTCTGCAATCCCGACTACGAAACAGCGACCGAGCCTGCTCGGTTCGCGCGACGGGTCGAGATGGTCGCCAGAGAAGCGCGGTTGGATCGCACGCGCCTGCTGAAGTGGATTCTGGCTTGGTCGGGCCTCTCTGCTGCGTGGTCGATCGAGGACGGTGACTCCCCAAGGCTGGCCTTGACGGTGGCAGAGCTCGCTACTCGACAGCTGAGCAACGCCGATGCTTGAGCGCGAAAGAGGCTGCGGGGCGGGCGTTACACCGCCAGTTAGCTCCAAAGCCGCCGCTCGATAGTTCGATGATCAATCGTGCTGACTGGCTGGGCGGCCAAGGCCATCACTCGTTCCAAACGCCGCAGCGGACAAATTGTAACCCACGCGTGCTATGATGCGAAGCGAAGCGTGGAGGTCGTAGCGTGGTGAGAAAATCTGGTCTTGTGGCGTTAGCAGTGGTGCTGACTTTTGGGCTCATGAGTTGCAGCAACGAAGAGGCGGAACTCGCGGAGAAGGCGAAACAGCAGCAGGCGACTCTCGATCAGGCCCTTGCCGCCTATAAGGGCGGCGATTTCACCACCACGCTGAATCTTCTCCGCCCGCTTGCGGAAGCCGGCAATACGATGGCCCAGAACAATCTCGGGCGCATGTACTACGACGGCACGGGCGTGCCGGAGAACGATACCGAAGCGGTGAAGTGGTTCCAGCTCGCAGCCGAGAAGGGCGAGCCCATGGCGCAGCTCAATCTCGGCGCGGCTTACGAATACGGAAATGGCCTGCAGCAGGACATCGAGCAGGCGCTCCGCTGGTACCGGGCCGCGGCACAACAGGGATCGCCCGAGGCCCAGGTCAATCTCGGGCGCATGTACGACGAGGGACTGGGCGTCGCGCAGAACCCGCTCGCCGCGTTGCGTCTCTTCAATCTCGCGGCCGTGCAGCGCCTGCCCGAGGGGGAATTTGATCTCGCCGTGCTCTACGCATCAGGGCGCGCTGCGCCGAAGAACGATGCCGAAGCCCTCAAATGGTACATGCGCGCGGCCGACCAGGGCTTCGCCGAGGCGCAGTACACGCTGGGCAATCTCTACGAAGACGGAACAGGTGTGATGCGGGACTACGCCGAGGCCATGCGCTGGTACCGGCGCGCGGCCGAACAGGGCCACGCGGGCGCGCAGAACAATATCGGCCGCATGTATGCCGAGGGGCTCGGCGTACAGAAGGACGAGGTCAAAGTGCTCATGTGGTACGAGCTGGCCTTGCCGGGCCTGAGGGGCGAAGAAGCCAGCAGCGCGCTCGAGTACCGGGATTCCGTGGCGGATGAGCTGCCGCGCGAGGATGTGGACAAGGCCAAGGAGCTGGCCACGCGCTGCCGCGATTCAGGCTTCAAGACCTGCGACTGACCCTTTTCATTTTGCACTGCACAACGCGTCATCCTGTCCGGGAAACGGAAAGGTGATGGACGGGGCGGAGGCGGATCAGCCACAATCGCCGAACCGTCAAATCGTCAATCAAGAACAAGGTCCCTAGGGGGAGGCGTGCGGAGGAGGAGATTCACGAGCGGCGCTCTTGCGCCGACCGTGGCATTGATTTGTGCGTTCATCGGCGGCACGTCGCTGGCCGCTCCTGCCGTTTCGCCCGCTGCGCAGCTGCCCACTCAACAAGCCCAGCAGCGCCTGCCGTCGCTCGCATCCGGTCCTGCGACGGCCTTCGTCAGGCCGAGCTTGAGGCCGGTTCGGATCGACGCCTCGGAGGCGCCGACGATCGACGCCGATCTCAACGACCCCGCCTGGGCGAAGGCCGCCATCATCGACAATTTCACCCAGCGCTCACCCAATCCGTACGAGCCCGCGACCGAGCGAACGGTCGTTCGGATCATGTACGACGAGAACAATCTCTATTTCGGCTTCTACGCTTACGACAGCAATCCGGATCAGATCGTCGTTCGCAACATGCAGCGAGACGGTCAGCTCTACACGTCCGACTCGGTGATGATCTATCTCGATCCGGGGCAGACGCGGCGCAACGCCTACAATTTCGAGGTCGCCGCATCGGGGGGGCGGCAGGACGCGCTCGAGCTCAACAACACCGAGGAATTGACGGAGTGGGACGCGATCTGGGTGGGTCGTGCGCGCGTCGTGCAGGACGGCTGGATCGCGGAGGTCGCGATCCCGTTCAAGAGCCTCTCCTACGCGCCGGGCCAGACCACCTGGGGCTTCGACCTCGCGCGGCGCATCTACCACAAGAACGAGCGCGTCGTTTGGTCCGGCTACAATCCTGCCCTCGCCTTCACCGATGTGAGCATGAGCGGCGATCTCGTCGGCATCGAGAACGTGAGCCAGGGCATCGGACTCGACGTGCAGGTCTATGGCGCGCTCAAGGCGAAGCACGACTGGCAGCTCGAAGGCGACGGCGCGGGATTGGCGTTCACGGCGGGCGGCAACGCGTTCTACAAGGTGACGCCCGCGCTCACCAATACGCTCACGGTCAATCCCGATTTCTCGGATGCGCCGCTCGACATAAGGCAAGTCAACACCACGCGCTTCTCGCTGTTCACGCCGGAGACGCGCGATTTCTTCCTGCAGGACGTGGCGGCCTTCGAGTTCGGCGGGCGAAGTTTCGGGCGCAACTCGCAGGACCGGGTGTCGAACAACGGCCGGCCGTTCTTTTCGCGCAATGTCGGGCTTGTGCAGGGACGGCCCGTGAGCCTCATCGTCGGCGACAAATTGTCCGGACAGTTCGCGGGCTTCGATGTCGGCGCGTTCAGCGTGCTGACGGACGAGACGCCGACCGGCGAAGGCGGGCAGTTGCTATCGGTCGCGCGCGTGACGCATCCGATCTTCGCCGAGTCGAAATTCGGCTTCATCGTCACCAATGGCGACCCGACGGGGCTGACCGAAAATACGGTTGCGGGATTCGACTTCCAGTTCCGCAATTCGAACGTGTTCGGCGACAAGGTGTTGCAGGCCGACGCCTATTACATGAAGACCTTCTCGAACACGAAAGGCGACGACGAGTCGGCGGCGGTCGCGATCAACTTTCCCAACGAGCCCTGGGCCGGAGATTTCCTGTTCAAGCAGATCGGCAGAGACTTCTCGCCAGCGCTTGGCTTCGTGAACCGCACGTCGATCCGTCAATATGTCGGGACGATCACGCACCTTACGCGGTTCCGAAACCAGTATCTCAATACGATCGAGTTCGGCACCGACTTCGAGTTCGTCACCGATTTGAACGACGTGCTGGAATCGCGCGAGAACGACGTGCTGGTGCGCTTCAGAACCCGGATCGGCGACCAGGCCACGTTTCGTCTGATCCAATCGTTCGAGTACGTGCCGGCGCAGTTTCTCTTGGCGAACACCGTTCCGGTCCTGCCCGGGAAATACGAGTGGAACAATTTCGACGTGCAGGTCCGAACCTTCCAGGGCCGTTTGATCACGCTCAATGCCAATGTGATCTGCTGCAGCTTCTATGACGGCAGCGCGGTTCACCCGCGCGTGGAGGTGGACTTCCGCCCCAGCGTCTATTTCGAGATCACCTTATCGTATGAGGGCAATTACATCGATCTGCCGACGGGCAAGGTCGACATCCATCTCGGCTCGGCGGATGCCGTGATCAATTTCGGCCCGGACATGCAACTTGCGCTCCAGGCGCAATACGACAACATCAGCGAGAATTTCGGCTTCTCGGCACGCTATCGCTGGGAGTACCAGCCGGGGAACGAGATCTTCATCGGCGTGGGACAGAGCGCGATCATCGACAACCGAGGCTTCGTCGCGCAGACAACCCAGGGGAGCATCCGCCTCGGACACACGTTCCGCTTCTGAGTTGCCGTTATCCGACACACTCGGGCGATAACTACCGGCTATTAGATTCCACAACGATATTGGGGGAAACGGATTGCGGGGGAGAGGTTTCACGCCGAGCGCGGGCGCGCCATTGGCTGCGTTTGTGTTCGTGTGCTCCTTCGGTGATGCCGTTGCGGCGCAAGCCTCACGCGACCCGCCGGCCGGGCTGACGTTGGTCGCCGCGGCGGCGCCCAATTCAGCGATGTCGCCAGCACCGTTGATGCGGCCGAGCGTGAGGGCGGTCAGGATCGATTCGTCGGAAGCGCCCGTCATCGACGGCGACCTGTCCGATCCGGTCTGGGCCAAAGCCGCAATTGTCGACAATTTCACGCAGCGACAGCCCAATCCGTACGAGCCCCCGACCGAACGAACGGTCGTGCGGATTCTCTACGATGAGAACAATCTCTATTTCTCGTTCTACAATTACGACAGCAATCCGGATCAGATCGTCGTCCGCAACATGCAGCGCGACGGCCAGCTGTTCAC
>Ga0111538_10008265_pt1 | contig 13971 bp, 13 predicted proteins | sample SoiMethybrSBSTD1_FD_79669 | JGI IMG/M metagenome (GOLD analysis project Ga0111538, IMG submission 79669) | Bulk soil microbial communities from a Populus tree surrounding site in Tennessee, USA - Soil MetaG P. TD hybrid SBSTD1 (version 2)... | ecosystem: Environmental > Terrestrial > Soil >...
ACAGGTGTGAATTCGATCTGCGTCGAGAACAAGGGCGGGCGCAACGGCGCGCGCGGTCCCGGGTTCCAGCAGGCCGACATGCGCTTCGGCTATCGCTTCCGCAAGGGTGCGAACCAGACGTTCGACGTGAACTTCGAGTTGTACAACCTCGCGAACACGGCGAACTTCGACAATCCGACGGGGGACATTCGCTCGACCGACTTCCTGCGCCTGACGGCGCTTCGCGGCGGCAACGGCCAGCCGCGCGCCGCGCAGTTCAGCGTGCGTATGGGCTTCTAGCTCACTGACGCTTCCGAGGACACGGAGGAGTACGGAGAACACCGAGGGGCACAGGGCGACGTAGTGAAATCGTCCTGTGCTTCATTCACCCGCGTTATTCGGATCCGTCGGCACGGCTGACGTCGACGTAGATCTCGCCGTCCTCACGTGACACGCGGACCGTCCACGGATTGCAGCAGACCTCGCAATCCTGTACGTAACTCCCGTGCACGTCCAACTCGACGTAGATCTCGATTTCCTCGCCGCAATACGGACAGGTCACCAGGTGTGTTTCGTCCGATCTCATCTGCCCTTAATATATAGACGTTCGTGGCTTCTCCTCCGGCGTCGCGCCCCGCTCGTGGCCGTGTTGCGTACGCGCTGGTCTTCCTGGCGCTGTTCGTGCCGTTCTCCTATTTCAATCACAGCGACGGCTGGAACCAGGGCGTCCGCATCGCCGAGCTCCACGCGATCGTGCTCAAGCACACGATGCAGATCGATGCGTATCACCAGCTGACCGGCGACAAGGCCTTCATCGAGGGCCACTATTACAGCGAGAAGGCGCCGGCGATGGTGGTGGCGGCGCTTCCGGCGTTCGCGGTGACGGTGTGGATGCAGCGGATGCTCGGGTCCGATCCGGATGCGCAGCCGGCGTGGCGAGTGTCGGAATGGATCGCCACCGCCGGATCCGTCGGCTTGCTGGCCGCGCTTGGTGGAGTCGCGTTCTTTGCGCTGCTCGTCGAGCGATTCGATCCGCTCACCGCCGTCATCGCCACGTTCGGCCTGTTCCTCGGCTCGCTGACGTGGCCGTATGCGACGTCGCTCTTCGCGCATGCCGGAACGATCGGGCTGCTTGCCATCGCGCTCTGGGCGGCATTGAGCGCACCATCGCCACGGCGCGATTACACGGCCGGCCTCGCCGCCGGTTTTGCGGTGGCGTCCGAGTATCCCGCGGTCATTCCGTGCGCGATCATCGGACTGTATCTCGGATACAGGGGACTGCCGCGCATGTGGCGATTCGGGCTGGCTACCATCCCCGCGGCCCTCCTGATTCTCGCGAACAATTACCTGACGACGGGATCGCCCTTGTCCGTGAGCTATGGCGCCAACGCCAACTTTCCGGAGATCTCCACCAGCAACTCCATGGGCTTCAACCTGCCCAACCTCGAAGTGATGCTCGCGCTTTTCATCGGCCAGTATCGCGGCTTGTTCTTCTGGTGTCCGATACTGATCCTGTCGGTCGCCGGCCTGCTCGAGTTGTTCCGCAAGGAACGCGCGATCGCGATCATGGTGTTCGCCGTGACGGCGCTGATCCTGATCCAGGTGGCGTCGTTTTACATGGCGTTCGGCGGCAATGCGTTCGGGCCGCGCTACCTGTCGCCGGCCTTGCCGTTCATCGGACTCGCCGCGGCGTACGGCATCAAGCGCTGGCCCGAGCCCGGCCTCGTGCTGCTCGTCGTGTCGATGGTCGTGATGCTCGGCGTCACCGCGATCGCGATCGATCCGCCCGCGGATACCCTGACGCCGGCCGAATCGTTCTACCTCGTGCGCCTCAAGGAACAGCGCTTCGCCGATAATCTCGGAACCTTGATTGGCGCGCCCGCGTGGCTCAGCCTCGTTGTGCCGCTGCTGTTTCCGCTCGGCGCCGCCCGGTATTGGTTGAGGGAGGTCCGGGTCGTTGACTGAGTCCCCGCGGCTGAGCGTGATCATGCCCGTCTACAACGAGGAAGGCGCGATTGTCGCCGCGGTGGATGAGGTCAAAGACTGCGTCCTGTCATTGATTCCTGAATCCGAGCTTGTGGTGGTCGACGATGGATCGCGCGACGGCACCGGGCGTTTGCTCGATGCCGCCGCGGCGAGCGATCCGCGAATCAGGGTCATCCACCAACCGAATGGCGGACATGGTGCGGCGCTGCTGACCGGCTTGAAGGCGTCAACCGGTGAATATGTCTTTCTGATCGACAGCGATCGGCAAATCCCCCTCGACAACTTCAAGGCGGCATGGACCGAAGTCATGGCCGGCCGCGATGCCGTATTCGGCGTGCGGCGCCGCCGCTACGATCCGGTCTTCCGCCTCTATCTCTCGAGGCTGATCCGGCATTCGGTTAACGTGCTGTTCCGCATCAATCTTCGCGATGCGAACGCTCCGTATAAATTGTTCAGGCGCGCCGTCTGGACCGGCGCCCGCGACTGCGTGCCGGATGGCACGCTCGCGCCCTCGCTGTTCCTGGCCATCGCCGCCAAGTCGCGCGGCTACAACATCCTCGAGATCGACGTGACCCACAAGGAACGCGATACCGGAGAGGTCACGCTGCGCAAGTTCAAGCTGCTGAGATTCTGCGCCAGGGGACTGGGACAGATGCTCGGGCTCATTCGCCGTGTCCGCTGATCGCATTGTCATCCTCGGCGCGGGGCCAACCGGACTCGGCGCCGCATGGCGGCTGCACGAAAGGGAGCATCGCAACTGGTCGCTGTATGAGGCCGCGCCCGGCGCCGGCGGTCTTGCTTCTTCGGTCATCGATGCGCAGGGGTTCACCTGGGACCTTGGCGGCCACGTGCTGTTTTCCCATTACCGCTACTTTGATGAGCTGATGGATCGGGCGCTCGGCGATGCCTGGGTCGAGCACGTGCGCGAAGCCTGGGTGTGGATGCGCGATCGCTGGATTCCGTATCCGTTCCAGAACAACATCTGGCGCCTGCCGGAAGCCGAGCTCAACGCCTGCGTCGAAGGCCTGAAGGCTCTGCAGCATTCGCAGTCCGGGGCACCAGCGGCGACGTTCCGCGAGTGGTTGCTGCGATCGTTCGGACAGGGCATCTGCGATGCGTTCCTGTTCCCGTACAACCGGAAGGTGTGGGCCTACGATCCCTCGGCGCTGAACGTGTCGTGGATGGGGGAGCGTGTGGCGACCGTCAACCTGCAGCGCATCCTCGACAACATCGCGCTGCAACGAGACGACGTGAGCTGGGGCCCGAATTCGACGTTTCGATTTCCGCTGCATGGCGGCACCGGCGCGATCTGGAAGGCCGTGCAACACCTCCTGCCGCACAAGCAGATGCATTTCGATCGCGCGATCGCGCGCGTCGACACGCGCAAGCGGAGGATCGAAACCGCGGCGGGCGAGACGATCGAGTACGACGCCTTGATTTCAACGATGCCGCTCGATCGTCTGCTGATGACGATCGACGGCCCGGAGAGGATCACAGCGCTCGCGCCACGGTTCGTGCACTCATCGAGCCACATCGTCGGTGTGGGCATCAAGGGCGGCGTTCCCGACGCGCTGAAAACCAAGTGCTGGATCTACTTCCCGGAACCGCAGTCGCCCTTCTATCGCGCCACGGTGTTCAGCAACTATTCGCCGAACAACGCGCCGCCTGGGCACTGGTCGCTGATGGCGGAGATCAGCGAATCGCCGGAGAAGCCGGTTGCGGTCAACAGGGTCGTCGATGAGGTCGTGGATGCCTTCGAGCGCTGCGGCTTTCTCGATCGCACGCAGGTGGTGAGCCGCTGGCATCGACGGCTCGAGCACGGCTATCCCACACCATGGCTCGGCCGCGACGAGGTGCTAGGCGAAGCGGAGGAGTGGCTTCACGCCGCCGGCATCTACAGCCGCGGCCGGTTCGGCGCGTGGAAGTACGAGGTCTCGAACCAGGACCACTCGGTGATGCAGGGCGTGGAGGCCGTCGAACGCATTCTCGACGGCACCAACGAACGCACGTTCAACGGCGACATGTCGAGCGAGCTTACTTCCGCCAAACGGTATTGACGCGCGGCGCTTCGCGTCCGGCGTCGATGTGGGGCGGCCGCGCCGTCATGCTCAGAGTGGAGCCGCTTAGCGTAGCCGCATCGAGAAGGAAATTGTCGCCGTTGGCCGTGAACGTGATCGTGTTGCCGGACACCGTCCACGTGCCGCCGGTGCTGCTGCGGAAGTTCGTGTTCCCCCCGATGCGGCAATCCGTTCGCGATGTTTCCGTGACCTCGTAATTTCGCTCGGTGCCGTTTGCCGTCAGCGTCAACGTGGCGTTGTCGGTCACGACCGCGCACGTCGCCGGTGGACTCGACACCGTGACCGCCGGCATGCCGGCGCCATTCACCGTTTGCAGCGTGTAGACGCCGACCGCCGCCTGAACGGCCGGGTCGACGCTCGCGCGAGTCTCGCCGTCACCGCCTTCATCACTCTTTTGCGTGACCACCACGGCCCCCGCTGCCGCGGCGGCGCCGCCGGCAATGCCGGCAATCGCGCCGCCACTCAGTCCGCCTCCGCCTCCCGTTGCGCCGCCACCAGCAGATGCCGCCGTTGCGCCGGCTTGAGCCGCGGTCATCACGTTGGTCTGTGTGATCGTCGCTGCGACAGTCTCACCCTGGAACGCTGCGGCCGCCTGGATCTGGACGGTGCCGCTACTGAGGGGATTCACGGCTGCCGCCACCGCGCGTCCCGCCGCGTTCGTCGTCACCGTCAGCGTTTGCGATCCGCCTGCGAACGCCGCGGTCTTGCCGCCCTGGATCGTAAACGTCACCGTGGCGCCGCCAACCGGCAGGTTGTTCTGATCGCGCACTTCGACGACCGGCGCCACCGCCGTCTTCTGTTGAATGATGTTGACGGCGCCCTCGCCCTCGATCACCACGATTCGCAACTGTGGCTTCGGTTGCGACCAAGCCATCGCGACGACGAGAAGGGCGATCAACAGGGGCATCAGCGTAAGTGGGTGGTGAGCAGTAACCTCATCAATTGTAAGCGGCTCGTGACACCGAATTTTCGATAAAGCTTCGTCAGCCGGTTCTTGACGCTTTGTTCGGAAATCCCCAGTTCCTCGGCGATGTCCTTGTTGGTTTTCGCGGCAAGGACGGCCCTGACAATCTCCTCTTCGCGCGGTGTCAGCGTGATCTTGCGTGAAGGGGCCATTTTCCGCTCCGATTTGTCATTTGCCCGCATGGGTACGAAAGTCATGCGGCAAGAATCGCTGGGACGGGCGGGGTCTCTCAACCGGCAAATGCGTGCATTAGCGCTCATTCCACGTGAAAATAGGGTTTGTAATGACCGGCGTCGGCGCACCAAACGGCGAACGCCTCGATTCGTGGAAGGCGATCGCCGCATACCTTGGGAAAGACGCGGGCACCGTCCGGCGATGGGAACGGGATCGCGGCCTGCCGGTGCATCGAGTCCCCGGCGGGAGGGGCACTTCGGTCTACGCCTACACCGGCGAAATCCACGCCTGGCTGCAATCCACTTCCGGTCAGGATACCCAGGCCGCTGAGCCGGGCGGCCCATCGGGCCGACCGCGCTGGCTCTGGGTCGCCCTGCCGGCGGCCCTGGTCATCGCACTCTTCTCCGGATGGTGGATTCAGCGTCCGCGCGCCGATGCCGCGAACCTGAAGATTCATTTGGACGAGCAGGCCGTGACGGCCGTGGATGGTGACGGCCGCGAGCTCTGGGTCCATCGCCTCGACGGGCAGTATCGCCACATCAAGAGCGCAACGAGCGACTCGGTCCGCGTTCTGCCAGGACGCGAACCGCACGTTTACTATCTGACGTCGCAACGCATCGGCCGTACCGACAACGCCGGCGATGGCGGTGAGTTCACGTCGCTGGACGGAAATGGCGAGACGCGGTTCACATTCCGTTTCTTCGACAACTTCCGTTTCGGTGGCCAGAACTTCGGCCCGCCGTGGGCGCTCACGGCATTCAGCGTCCTCGACGGCGCGCCCGTGCGCCTCGCCGTTGCCGCCCATCACTGGGTGTGGAGTCCGAGCGTCGTCGCGATTCTTGATGACGACGGTAATCGGTTGGGAACCTACGTGAGTCACGGCTGGATCGAACAGCTGCACTGGCTGTCACGCGATCGGCTGGTGTTCGGCGGATTCCTCGAATCGAAGAATGGCGGCATGGTGGGCCTCCTCGATCCGCGTCAGCTCGACGGCCAGGCTCCCGAGCCGGAAGGATCACCGCACCACTGTGAGAACTGCGCGAGCCAGCCGCCGCTCAAAATGGTGGTCATGCCGCGCAGCGAGATCAACCTCGTGACGCAATCGCGATTCAATCGCGCGATCGTCGAGAGGACCGGCGATCGCCTGACCGTGCGCACCATCGAAATGGCGCCGCTCGATGGCCAGGGCGCCGCGGATGCGATCTACGAATTCACGACGTCGCTCGATCTGGTGAGCGCGTCGTTCAGCCAGCGTTATTGGGAGAACCACGATCGACTCGAGCGTGAGAAGAAGATCGATCACGATCGCGCGCATTGCCCATTCAAGAACGGCCCCCGCGACGTCCAGTCGTGGTCACCCGAAACGGGGTGGATCACGGTGCCCGTGAAGTAATCCCAGCTCAACGGGCCGGTCTGGCTCGTTTCTGGCATACCTTCCCGGCATGAGATGGGAAGGTGGACGTCGCAGTACCAACATTGAGGACCGCCGGGGCCTTGGCGCCGGCACCATCGGCGCTGGTGGCATCGGCACACTGCTGCTCGTGCTCGCCGTGTCGTGTCTAACGGGAACGAATCCCCTCGCCTTGCTCAACATGGTGGAGGAGTCGGCTCCCCAGCAAACCCAAAGCGTCCCAACCGGGGCGCCCTCGAACGACCCGGCGGCCGAGTTCATTGCGGTTGTGCTGGCGGATACGGAAGAGACGTGGGGACGCGTGTTCTCCTCGGCCGGACGCCAGTATCGCGAGCCGGTGCTCGTCCTGTTCGAGGATTCGGTGCGATCAGCGTGCGGCTCCGCTTCTTCGGCGAGCGGACCGTTCTATTGCCCGAACGATCAAAAGGTCTATCTCGATCTGTCGTTCTTCCGTGAGCTCGATCGGCGCTTCGGCGCGCCCGGGGATTTCGCGCAGGCCTACGTCGTCGCGCACGAGGTCGGCCATCACGTCCAGACTTTGCTCGGCATCAATCGGCAGGTGCAGGAAGCGCAGCAGAGTGGTAGCGGCCGCGCCAACGCGCTCTCGGTGCAGCTCGAATTGCAGGCCGACTGCCTTGCCGGCGTGTGGGGTCATCACGCGAACAAGAAGCAGCTGCTCGATCCCGGTGATGTGGATGAAGGACTCTCCGCCGCCGCGGCGATCGGTGACGATCGCCTGACCGGCGGACGCGTATCGCCTGAAAGCTTTACGCACGGAACCTCGCAACAGCGCGCCGGCTGGCTGCGCCGTGGCCTGCAGTCCGGCGACTTCAACGCCTGCGATACGTTCAGAAACTCGACGTTCTAGCTACCAGATCTTGACGCGGCGATCGGGAGGGAGAAACAGTTTGTCTCCCTCCTTCACGCCAAACGCCGCGTAGAACTCAGGAATATTCCGAATCGGTCCGTTGGCGCGATACATCGCCGGCGAATGGACGTTTGTCAGCACCTGTTGGCGCAGCGACTCGTCGCGCTCCTTTTCCTTCCACGACTGCGCCCAGCCCATGTAGAAGCGCTCATCGGCGGTGAGGCCGTCGATCGACGGCGCCTCTTTGCCTTTCAATGAGAGCAGGTAGGCCTGTCGCGAGATGACGAGACCGGTCAAATCGGCGATGTTCTCGCCGAGCGTGAGCGCGCCGTTGACGTGCAGCCCGGGCAGCGGCTCGAACTCGTTGAACTGTTCGACGAGCACCTTCGCGCGCTTCTCGTATTCAGCCGCGTCGGTCTTCGTCCACCAGTCGCGCAGCGCGCCGGTGGCATCGAATTGCCGGCCCTGGTCGTCGAAGCCATGGCCCATCTCGTGGCCGATCACCGCGCCGATGCCGCCGTAGTTCACGGCATCGTCCGCCTCGAGATTGAAGAACGGCGGCTGCAGGATCGCGGCGGGGAAGACGATCTCGTTTCTGACCGGGTTGTAGTACGCGTTGATCGTCTGCGGCGTCATGCCCCATTGCTCGGGATCGATCGGCTTGCCCGCCTTCCCGAGCTGGTAATTGTTCTCGTGCTCGAAGGCGCGCATCATGTTGCCGACGAGATCGTCCTTCTTGATTTCGAGCTTCGAGTAGTCGCGCCACTTGTTGGGATAGCCGATCTTCGGCGTGAACTTCGCGAGCTTTTCCTGCGCCTGCTTCTTGGTCTCGGGCCCCATCCATTCGAGCCTGTCGATGCCGACGCGATACGCCTCTCGCAGGTTGGCGACGAGCGCTTCCATGCGGGCCTTGGCTTCGGGCGTGAAGTGGCGCTCGACATACAGCTTGCCGAGCATCTCGCCGAGATTGCCGTTCACCGCGTTGACGCCGCGCTTCCACCGCGGCTGCTGTTCCTTCACGCCGCGGAGCGTGGTGTTGTAAAAGCCGAATTCGGCATCGACGAGCGATTTGTTGAGATACGGCGCGAAGCCGTTCAGCAGCGAGGCCTTCAAATATGGTTTCCACGCATCCACCGGCAACTCGTTCACCGTCGATGCGAGCGCCTTCAGATAGCTCGGCTGGTTGACCACGAGCGCCGGGACACTGCTGACGCCCAACTCCTTCGTCCAGGTGTCCCAGTCAAAACCTGGAAACTGCTTCGTCAGATCGGCGACCTGGACCTTGTTGTAGGTCTTGACCGCATCGCGGTTCTCGACGTTGGTCCAATGCGCGCGCGCCAGGCGCGTTTCGAGCACGAAGATCTCGCGCGCGGACTTGCCGGCGTTGGCATCGCCGGCGAGGCCGAGGATGTTGCCGACAAAGCCGACATACTTCTCGCGGTACTCCTTCAGCTTGTCGTCGTTCTTGATGTAGTAGTCGCGATCGGGCAGGCCAAGGCCGCCCTGGAAGACGTAGAGGATGTCGTTGGAGGGCTGCTGCGCATCGCCGTCCACGTAGCCGACGATCGGATTGATCAAATTGAGCTTGAAGAAATGCGCGAAGTGGCGGGCGAGGTCGGTCTTCGTCTTGATCGCGTCGATCGCGTCGAGCTCCGCCTCGAGCGGCGTGATGCCGAGCTGTTCGGCGCGCGCCTCGTTCATGAAGCTCTCGTAGAAGTCGCCGATCTTCTGCGCGTCGGATCCGGCAGGCCGGTTGGGCGACTTCGCCGCTTCTTCGACGATGGCCTTGAGATCGGCCTGGGCCTTGTCGAAGAGAATGTCGAACGCTCCGTACGTCGCCTTGTCGGCGGGAATCTCCGTCTTGGTCAGCCACACGCCGTTCACATGGCGGAACAGATCATCCTGTGGACGGACGCCGCGATCGAACGTCGCCGGTTCCAAACCCGACTCGGACGCCTTCGCGGGCGCCGCCGGCTCGGCCGGTTTCATACACGCCACGGTCCCAAGGCAGAGCGCAATCAGGACTGCACGCTTCATCACCACTCCTCGGTCACAGATCATACTCTCGGCTTCGCCACGGCCGGGTTAGAATGCCCTACCGTTCAACAAGGCGTACACAAGTGGAGGGACGAGTGCAGGACTGGCTGCCGCTGATCGCGGCGCTGATCGGAGCACTGGCAGCGTTCGGCGTGTGGGCGTATGTCACCAGGCAACGTTTGGCCATCCGCAACGCGGAGCTCGAACGTGCGCTCGAAACGCGTACGACGGAGCTCGAGTCGGCTCGCATACAACTCCAGCGGCTGAGCACGGAAGATCCGCTCACGGCCGTCGCGAATCACGAGCAGTTCCTTGAATTCCTCGAACGTGAGTGGCGGCGGTCGCGCCGCGACGGATTGCCGCTGACGCTGATCTTCATCGACATCGATCACTTCCGTGCCTACAACCGCGAGTTCGGCCGCAAGGCGGGCGACGAAGTGCTCAAGGCGGTCGGCCGTGCGCTCGCCGGCATTGTCGGCCGGCCGGGTGATCTCGTCGCCCGTTACCACCGCGACGAGTTCGCGCTCGTGCTGGCATCGACCGACGGCCCCGGCGCGTTCAACATCTCCGAGCAGGTCCGGCAAGCCGTTGAGGCCCTGAAAATGCCGGCCGCCAAGGATGCGCCGTCCGGCGTCGTCACCGCATCGGTTGCCACCGCCACGGCCGTTCCGCAGCGCGAATCGGCGTGGGAGGAGCTCGATCTCATCAAGGCGGCGCGTCACGCGCTGCGCGAGGCCCGCGCCACGGGTGGAAATCGCGTGCTGCGGGCGAACCTCGGTTTGGCGGGACCTCCTGAGTTGGTGATTCGATAAAATAACCAGGAACAAAGAACGAAACGCCGGCGCTCTTGATTGTTCTTCGTCATTTGTTCTTCGTTATTCCTCATGCGCTTACCGTTGAAGTCCTGCATCATCCGTCCGTGGGCCGAGAGCGACGCCGCCTCGCTGCAGCATCACGCCAATAACCGGCGCGTGTCGATGCATCTTCGCGATCGCTTTCCGTTCCCGTATGAGATCGAGCAGGCGCAGGCCTTCCTCGGCCGGATTACGACGCAGTCCACGCCCACGGCATGGGCCATCGAGGTCGGCGGCGAGGCCGTTGGCGGCATCGGCGTCGAATTTCAGACCGATGTCGAACGCGTCTCCGCGGAGGTCGGCTACTGGCTGGGCGAGACGTTCTGGGGACGCGGTATCGCCACTGAGGCCTTGACGGCGGTGACCGCCGAAGCGTTCAAGCGCTTCGAGCTCACGCGCCTGTTTGCGATGGCGTTTGCCGATCACGTCGCGTCGTTGCGGGTACTGGAGAAGTCCGGTTACGTGCGCGAAGGCCACCTCCGGCAAAGCGCGATCAAAGACGGGAAGATCCGCGATCAACTGTTGTTTGCAGCCTATCGACCCCTATGAAAAAGCCATTCCTGATTTTGTGCGTGCTCGGACTCACAGCGGTCTCGGTGTCGACGCAAGCGCAAAACGGATCGAAGCCGTTTGCGCTGACCGTTGACAGCATCATGCGCGGGCCCGAGCTGGTCGGCAATCCGCCGAACAACCTGCGGTGGTCTGGCGATTCGAAGGAGTTGTATTTCGACTGGCTCATTCCGAAGGAGGATCAGGCATCGACGTGGGTCGTGGGCCGCGAGGGAGGGGCGCCGAAGCGGCTCAGCGAGGCCGAGCGCCGCATGGCGCCGCCGGCCAACGGCCAGTGGGATGCCGCACGCCGGCGCATTCTCGGCGTCGATCGCGGCGACATCGTGATCATCGACACGGTGACGCGCAAGCGCATCGACGTGACACGCACCACGGGCAACGAATCAAGCCCGCGATGGGCGCGCGGCGAGACGCACGTGACCTTCGTGCGCGACAACAACCCCTTTATCGTGCCGGTGGAAAGTGTCGGCGCCGCCGGCATCGTGCAGTTGACGGATGTCTCGGCCCGCCGCGCCGATCCGCGCGCTACCGACAGCCAGAAGTTCATCAAGGAAGAGGAAGTGAAGCTGCTCGACTGGGTCGAGCAGGAGGCGGCTCGCCGCAAGCGCCGCGAGGAGCTCGATCGCGCCCGCGCGCTGCCGAAGTTTGAAATCGGCGAGCGCCAGAATATCGCCGATGCCGCGGTGACCGGCGACGGCAAGTTCGCGCTGCTCGTCGTCAACGATCGCGCGCAGTCACGCACCGCGCAGGTGCCGCGATTCGTGAGCGAGTCGTCTTTCACGGAAGAAATCCAGGCGCGCACCTTCGTGGGCGACGCCCAGGATCGGCGCCGCATTGCCGCCCTGAATCTCGAGAGCGGTGAAGCGATGTGGGTCGGACTCGAGGGCGCCAGCGACCCGATCGCGATTCCGAAGCCGCCATTCGGCGACGAGCCGCGGCCCGCGAGCAAGCCCGATCCGGCGCCGAAGCGCGACGTTCGCTTCGGCAACCCAATCCTCTCGCCCGACGGCCGCATCGCGGTGACGTCGATCCGCTCGGCCGACAACACCGAGCGCTGGCTGGCGGTGATCGATCCCGCGACCGGCAAGACACGAGTCCTCGACCACATCAAGGACGACGCGTGGGTCCGTGACGGAGGCCAGGGTTGGCTGCCCGACAGCAAGCGCGTGTGGTTCCTCGCGGAGCACGACGGGTGGATGCATCTCTACACCGTGGATGCCACGGCGTCGTCGCCAATGAAGAAGCAGCTGACGACCGGCTCGTTCGAGATCGACAACGTCGAGCTCTCGCCGGATGGCAGCACGTTCTATTTCCGATCGACCGAAGTGCATCCCGGCGAGCGGCATGTGTACTCGATGAGTGTGGACGGCGGCGCGCGGACGAAACTCACGTCGCAGACCGGCAGCCACGATGGCGCGATCTCTCCCGACAACACGATGTTCGGACTCGTGTCGTCCTCGTCCAATCGGCCGCCCGAAGTATTCCTGATGCCGAATCGCGCCGGCGCATCGGCGACGAAGGTCACGACCAGTCCCTCGGCGGAATGGTCCGCCTATCAGTGGGTCGAGCCGCAGCTCATCACCTATAAGTCTCGCGACGGGAAGGATGTCTACGCCCGGCTCTACACGCCGGAGATGGTCGGCGCGAAGCGCGATCCGAAAGCGCCTGCCGTGGTGTTCGTCCACGGCGCCGGCTACGCGCAGAACGCGCACAAGTACTGGTCGTCGTACTACCGCGAGTACATGTTCCATCACGTGCTCGCGTCGAAAGGCTACGTCGTGCTCGATCCCGACTATCGCGCGAGCGCCGGCTACGGCCGCGACTGGCGGACCGCGATCTATCGCTGGATGGGAGGCCACGATCTGAACGACGTGGTCGATGGCGCCGCGTATCTCGTCAAGGCGCAGAAGGTCAATGCCGGCCGCATCGGCGTGTACGGCGGCAGTTATGGCGGGTTCATCACGCTGATGGCGCTTTTCACCTCGCCGGACACGTTCGCCGCCGGCGCGGCGCTGAGGCCGGTGACCGACTGGGCGCACTATAACCACGGCTACACCTCGAACATCCTGAACGAGCCGCAGACCGATGCAGAGGCGTATCGCAAGAGCTCGCCGATCTATTTCGCCGAAGGCCTCAAGGCGCCGCTGCTCATCGCGCACGGCATGGTCGACGTCAACGTCCACATCCAGGATTCGATTCGGCTCGCGCAGCGCCTGATAGAATTGCGGAAAGAGAACTGGGAGCTCGCCGTGTATCCCGTCGAGGATCACGGCTTCGTCGAAGCCACGAGCTGGGCCGACGAATACAAGCGCATCCTGAAATTGTTCGAGACCCACTTGAAGAAGTGAGGTCCTGAGGACTTGAGGTCTTGAATACTACTGACGCCGTGTGTCCGGGGCTCGGCGAACTGATTGCCCGGCTCGATCGTTCCGTTGAAGCTGGATCAGCCACGGCGATCACCTCCGCGGTGAAGGCCGATCTCGAAGACATCCTCGGCTCCGGCAAGCTCAAGCTGCCGGGCGCGTTCATGACGCCGCGTCCCGACGCGTATGCGCGGCGCCTGTTGCATCGCGATCCGCGCGGACGGTATTCCGCGATCGTCATGACGTGGGGCCCGGGGCAGGGGACCGCGGTTCACGACCATGGCGGCTTGTGGTGTGTCGAGGGCGTGGTCGACGGCGAGATCGCGGTGACGCAGTACCTCGTGCAGCAGGAGACCGACGGCTATTACCGCGTCACGCCGATCGGGTCGCTCCTTGCCGGCACGGGATCGGCCGGCTGCCTGATTCCGCCCACCGATCATCACGTGCTCGCCAACGCGCGCCCGTCGCGCGCCTCGGTGACGCTCCACGTCTACGGCGGCGATCTCGACGATTGCAAGGTCTTCCTGCCGGCAACGCCCGACGGGCGTTATGCCGAATCCACGAAGATGTTGTCGTTCAACGAGTGAGCGCCGACTACATCGATCTGCAGTTTCGCGGCAGCCCGCGCGTGATCGCCACCGCCATCCTGCAGGGCGCCGACGGCGTCACGCTGATCGATCCGGGTCC
>Ga0111538_10008266_pt1 | contig 13971 bp, 8 predicted proteins | sample SoiMethybrSBSTD1_FD_79669 | JGI IMG/M metagenome (GOLD analysis project Ga0111538, IMG submission 79669) | Bulk soil microbial communities from a Populus tree surrounding site in Tennessee, USA - Soil MetaG P. TD hybrid SBSTD1 (version 2)... | ecosystem: Environmental > Terrestrial > Soil > Tree...
GTGAGGGTTGGCGCCGCTCACGTGTCAGGACACTGCGCGTCTTTAGTAGATGATCACGAATGTTCGTGAGTGATCGCGAATATCAGGTCAGGAAGGAAGGCGCGATCGAGCGCGCGAGACGGAATCAGCAACCGGTCTAACCGAAATGCCGCTTCGCGAACGCGCGACCCGATCCGGACTTCAAGTAACGCTCAAATCGTACGGCACTTTGCTCTGTTGCGAATTCGACAGAGACCAGGAAGCTCCACGGTCGATTGCGTCTGGTGTGAACGTTTTGTCCGGCGTTATGCCAGACGAGTCGCTTGGCTGTGTCGGCAGTCAGCCCAACGTAATGTCGTCGAGGGTCGCTCTCGCTGCGCAGGACGTAGACGAACCTCCTCGGGAGTCGAGGCATGACGACGACCAGTGTCGGTGCTTCATGCTTTCGGCGATAGAGGCCGAGTTGCTGTTCGTGAGTCCGCCTACGCGCTTCGCGCTTCGGCGGGACAGCCTCCGCCAATCATGGCTTGCCCAGCCGTAGCCTCGCTGGGCCTGTTGGCGAGGCGGAGGCTGGCGGAGGGAGAGGGATTCGAACCCCCGGGCCCCTTTCGGAGCCAACGGTTTTCAAGACCGCCGCCTTAAACCGCTCGGCCATCCCTCCGACCACCGAGGAATCAGGTATCGGGTATCAGGAATCAAGGAATCAGCCACGAGACTGATTCCCGATTCCTGAATCCTGATTCCTTCAAGTATTCAGTTTACTGGCACTGCGCCGGCAGGGTGAACGACTGCGTGATCGTGACCTTCGCGCCCTTGACGGTCGCCTTCGCACCGACGCCGACACCATAGTGGGCAAACGCGGTCCATACGCGGCACGCGTCTGCGGCCACCGGTACTGCCTGGAGGATGCCATCGCGCATCTGCTCGTAGGTCGGACGCTCCGGCGTGTAGTTCATCCCCTGCACCATGTAATCGAACAGGACAGGAATACGGCCTGCAAACAGGTTCGGATCGGACATCAGCATCCACCCGATCGCGCCGTACAGCTCGCCGTCGTTGTGCACTTCACCGCTGTTCATGTCCTTGTAGCGCAGCGGGTAATTCGTATAGGGATAGCGGCGGATGCCGGCCGAGTCGCTTGCCGAGTACTCGCCGATGCGATCGTCCGGTTGCCCCAGCAGCCCGCCCATCAGCAACGCGCACGTGTCGCTCATGCCCTCGCCGATTGCGCCGGCGATCGGTCCATCCATGCGACCGACCATCCGCCACGTCAGGCCATGGCAATACTCATGGAACACGACGTCGGAGTCGATGTCGCCGTCGTGCTGCAGCGGGGCCGTCGCCGACTTCCGCACTGTGGTGCTCTGGCCAAGTTTGGTCTTCAGCGTGTTGCCATCGGTCTGGCCCACCATCACCGATGGAATGCTGATCGTACGGCTCGTCCCACCCATCGTGAAGATCGAGTCGCCAGCGTTGTTCGCGATGATCGCGGCGATGGCGCCGGCAGTCTGCGCGTTCTTGACCTTGGTGACGAAATCGCAGGTGCCGCGATCAATGAGCGCGATCTTTCCGCTCATCGAACCCGCCGGCAGCGAGGTGCATGCGTCCGTCGTCGGCGCGGCGCCGTCATTGACGAGCGCGAGCGCGCCAGTCACGCCTGTGGTCGTCAACGCCGCACCGAACTGCGCACCCGCCGCGGCAAAGGTCATCCCACCGACGACGACCTGGTGCGTTCCAGTGCCCGTCCACAGATACATCTGCATGCGCGGCGCTGACCCGTCGCTCGGCGTGGCGAAGTTGGCGTTGTCCGTACCGCTGCCGTCCTGCGCCTCGGCGTTGACAGCATCGTTGCCGAGGCCGCCGTTTCCGAAGTTGCTCTTCTGGAAATTGCCTGCCGCCTCATTGAAGCCGTGCTTGTAGAGCTCGTCGTGAATCGCGTTGTTCTGATAGAACAGGTTCTGCACCGCGACTTCCTTGTTGCCAAGTGTCGTCGGCGATGATGAGAGATCAGCAGGCGTGACGAAGTTTCCGTCGGAGATGAGCGTGCTTCCGGCAACGGTATCCGCGGCGTTGTTCGCGTCGCTGTCCAGATAGGCGAACGCGTTGTTCCCGGAGATCCGCGTGCTGAGCTGATCGGTCGGGCTCACCCACCCGCTCGGTGACTGCGCGTTGCCGGCACCGGGACCGGCCACGATCGTCTGGGACGTCACGGTCGGATTGACCGTGAAGACCCGGTACGAATCGTTGTTCGTCCGCGACTCGTCATCGCGCACGGCACCGTCGCCGCCGATCAGCGTGTAGTGCAGTTGATTCGTCTGGTCCGTCCAGGTCTCCACGAGATAACCGGCGCTCATCGATCCGTCGGCTTCGGGAATCGCGACATCCTTTGCCGCCGGCGCGCTGCGGAAGAACCCGGCAGGCACACCCGTCAGATCGGGATAGAGATAACGGATGGCGGCGCCGATGGCCTGCTGTCCGTTGACGCTCGCAGGCGCGACGCCACCAGGAACGGCCACGAGATTCTCGGCGAGAAACACGAGCTCACCGCGATCGTTGAAGGCGGCTTTGGCATACGTTCCGTACACCGGAAGACCGGCCGCGCGCTGTTCGAACCGCGCCTGACTGATGCCATCGCGTGCGGCGCTTTGCGCGGCCTGCACGAGCGATCGCACGGTCGCCTCGTCACGTCCCTGCCCTCGCAGGTACTGCGCGAGCACAGCGACCGGCGATGCGTTGGACGGCGGCGTCAACGTGCCCCCGGGCTGCGACGCCGTGCGACCGGGCGGAACCTCGAACGGCCGGCGACCCTGCGCCGATGTGGTCGCGGCAACCGCCAGCACGGCAACCGTGGCGGCAAACACCTTCAAAGACACGGACATGGTCCAAAACCTCCAGCGAGCTGAATTCTGAGGGGCGGAAACCGTCATGCTACGTGGGCACAACGCGTTCCGCAAGACGACCTAACGGCGGCCGGTGCAAAAAAGCGCTGACGCGTGTTGGTGTGGGTACCTTCGGGAGCGGGCGGGCGCAGGCAGTCGGCCGCTCACATGCCTAAAGGTTGCGCACGCCCAGACAATCTTTGGATGTCCCGGTGATTAGCGCTGACGAATGACGTCCTGGCCACCCATGAACGGCCGCAACGCCGCGGGGATGACGACAGACCCGTCTTCCTGCTGACCGTTCTCGAGAATGGCAATCAACGTTCGGCCGACGGCGAGCCCCGACCCGTTCAGCGTATGGACGAACTCCGCCTTGCCTGTGCCCTGCGGACGAAACTTGATGTTCGCGCGGCGCGCCTGGAACGCTTCCGTATTGCTGCACGACGAGATCTCGCGATACGCGCTTTGCCCCGGAAGCCAGACCTCGATGTCGTACGTCTTGGCGGAGGCAAACCCCATATCGCCGGTGCACAACAGGACCGTGCGATACGGCAGCTCGAGGCGCTTCAACACCTCTTCCGCGTTCGACGTCAAGCGCTCGAGCTCATCGTGTGACTGATCGGGCGTCGTGAACGTCATCAGCTCGACTTTGTCGAACTGGTGCTGGCGAATGAGACCGCGCACATCCGCGCCATATGACCCGGCCTCGCTACGGAAGCACGGCGTGTAGGCGGTGTATCGCAGCGGCAGCGTTCGCCCGTCCAGAATCTCGCCGCGATAGAGATTGGTCAGCGGCACTTCCGCGGTCGGCACCAGATACAGGTCCCAATCACCCGCAATCTTGAACAGGTCCGCTTCGAACTTCGGCAGATTCCCGGTTCCGGTGAGCGACGCGGTGTTCGCCATGAACGGCGGCTCCACTTCCGTGTAGCCGTGCGTGTCCGTGTGCAGGTGCAGCATGAAATTGATCAGCGCACGCGCGAGCTTGGCGCCGTCACCGATCAACACCGTGAAGCGCGCGCCGGCGATCTTCGTTCCGCGCTCGAAGTCGATGATGCCGAGGGCCGGTCCGATGTCCCAGTGCGCCTGCGGCGTGAACGAATACGCGCGCGGTGTGCCGTGTCGACGGACTTCGACGTTGTCGGCTGCGTTCTTTCCCACCGGCACGCTCGCATGCGGCACATTGGGGATCAGCAGCAAGCTGCGTTGACGCCGCTGTTCGATATCTTCGAGCTCCGCCTCGTGCAGCTTGATCTGCTGTGCGCGGTGGCGGTTCGCTTCCTGGATCGGGGCGGTATCGATGCCTTGCTTCTTCGCGCGCCCAACCTCTTGCGCAGCTTCGTTCTGCTCTCGTTTCAACCCTTCGATTTGCGGCAACAAACGGCGACGGGCCGCTTCGAGTTCGGCGAGCTCGTCCAGTTGGGCGCCGAGGTCGACACCGCGGTTCTGGAGCGCCGTGCGCACGCCTTCGAGGTTGTCGCGAAGAACCACCGGGTCGAGCATTCCGGCGATTGTACCTTCGCGGAGGACAGATCCCCTGAAGGGCCATCGGTTCCCGAACACTGGACTAAAATCGGATGTTGTCTGTTCGAGAGGAATAACGAGTGGCACGCATTCGCAAAGCGGTGATTGCCGTCGCCGGGTCGGGGACGCGGTTTCTTCCGGTCACGAAAGCCATGCCGAAGGAGATGCTCCCGATCGTCGACAAACCCATCATTCAGTTGATCGTCGAGGAGCTGGTCGAGGCGGGCATTCAGGACATCATCCTGGTGACGAAGTGGGACAAGCGGCCGCTCGAAGATCACTTCGATCAGAACTGGGCGCTCGTTCAGGAGCTCAAACAGTCCGGCAAGGAGTCGCTGCTCGCGTCGATCAATCGCCTCTCGGAGCTCGCCAACTTCGTCTACATCCGACAGCGCGGTCCATACGGGAATGGGACGCCGGTGCTATCGGCAGCAAGCCTGCTCGGTGACGAGCCGTTCATCTACGCGTGGGGCGACGACCTGGTCAAGGCGTCGGTCGCGTTTTCCAAGCAGCTGGTCGATGATTTCGACTCGCACGGTTCCCCGATCATCGGCGTGCAGCACGTGCCGCTCGAAGATGTCTCCCGCTATGGGATCGTGAAGCTCCGCACAGGCACGCTCGAGATCGAGGACATCGTCGAGAAGCCGTCGGCGGCAGAAGCGCCATCACAGCTTGCCGACTTCGGTCGCATGGTTCTGACCGCCGACATCGTCGACGTGCTGAAGCGAACGGCGCTCGGAAAGGGCAACGAGCTGTGGATCGTCGACGCGATTCGGGACTACGTCAAGAGTGGCGGGAGGTTCTACGCCAAGGAAGTCGAGAACGGCAGCTGGTTGACGACAGGGGATCCGCTGAACTACCTGAAGGCGGTCCTGAGCTATGCGCTCGATCGCGACGACATTCGCCCACCGCTTCTCGAGTACATGGACTCGCTGCTCGAACGCGAGCTGCGGCCCTCCTGACGACCTGATTCGCGGACCATCCGCCTTCGCCCAGAGGCTTCGGCGAGACAGGTAGGTCCGCGCCGCATCTCATTCACTCTTTAGAGGAGGACGTCGACCCCGTCTTGGTCCCGGTGTCGGTCGATTTCGATGTGCTCTCGCTTGCACCGCTTCCGGATTTGTCCGCGCTCTTGCTCTCTGACTTTCCTTCCTTTCCTTCCTTTCCTTCCGCCGCGCCGTCCTTCTTCGCGTCGGCCTGGCCGTCGCCCGAACCACCGCTCTTGCCCTTCTGCGCGTAGTCGGTGATGTACCAGCCGGTTCCCTTGAACTGAATCGCAGGCGACGACTGCAGTCGAATGACCGGGCCTTTGCCGCACTTCTTGCACACGTCAGCCGGCGGATCCGAGAACTTCTGGATCACCTCGAACCGCTGACCGCAGCTCTCACATTGATATTCGTAGAGCGGCATGCTCAGTCCAGGGATGTGTCGGTCGCTTCCTTGAGAAGCAAGCGACGATGCGCCCAGAACGGGGCGCTGCCCTGCGCCAGCAAGGCATCATGAAAGCCGCGCAGCGAATACTTGCTCCCCTGCTGTTCCTTGTAGTCGCGCCGCAGCTTCAACAGCATCAGTTTTCCAACGGAGTACACGAGATACGTCGGATCGAACGTCCCACGCTCGGCTTCGCGTCGCGCGTTGGCTTCCTCGAGAAACGCCTCGTCGCGGAAGAAGCGCATGCCCTGTTCGACCGATATGTCCTCGCAGTGCAGGCGAATCGCGACCACGACCCGCGCGAGCCGGACGAGCGCTTCCGAGAGCTGGCCGAGGCGAATCGACGGGTCGCTGCGGCGGAAGCCCGCTTCCATCATCATCTGCTCGCAGTAGTGGGCCCAGCCCTCGACGAACGAGCTCGGCGCGAAGAACGTCGACTTGCGGACCTTCGAGTCGACGCCGCGCAGATGACGCGACTGGAGGAAGTGCCCCGGGAAGACCTCATGGATCGATACGTTCCAGAGCGTCGGAATATTGAAGTCGCGGAGGTGCTCCTCCTGGCGTTCAGGCGGCCAGCTGCGATCGACGTCCGTGAGGTAGTAATACGCGCGACTCGGCTTGCTCTCGAACGGACCCGGCGTCCACATGCTGGCAAACGCCCAGCGGTAGAAGTCCGGGGAAGGCGCGACGATGACGGGCTCCCCGTCGGGTACCGTGACGATCCCCTGACGCTGCACGAACTCCGTGAGCTCGATGACCTGTTGCTGGCCGACGGAGACGAGCTGCCCGGCTGGCGGATGATCCGCTTTCGCGCGTCGCCAGGTCTCGATCGGGTCGCCGCCATTCAACCGGCCGGCGACCGACCGGAATTCCTCCTGCACTTCGCCCAGCTCACGCAGGGCGATCGTCAGCAACCGCTCCGCCGTCAGGGTGATCCCTTCCTCGAGCTTCAGTTTCTGTTCGAACCTCTCGCGACCGAGCCGGAACGACGCCTTCGCCCGCGGGGCGAGATCGGTCTCCAGGTACTCGATGTAGCTCTTGATTGCGGTCGCCGCTTCGGTCGACGTGTCCGCGAGATCACCGAGGATGTGCAGATCGTCGAGCGTCGAAAAGGCGCGCGGCAGATCGGCCTCGATGAACTTCAAGGCACCCCGCCAGGTCTCGAGTCCGACTTTGATGAAGATGCCCGGCGCTTCCTTGATGTTGTCGCGCGCGGCCTGCACGAGCCGCATCACCTGCCGCAGTTTCGACACCACTCGCCGCGCGCGCTCGGGCTCCGGCGCATAGGCAAACAACGCCTGCGTCGCGAGGCTGGTTCCAAGCGCGTCGGCGTAGACGTGCGGGTTGCGGTCCCAGTTGCGGGTGACTTCGAGCTCGAACATCCGCGCCTCGATGTTCGCGGCGACGATGGGATGCTCGACCTGCTCGACCTTCGGCAGCAGCGTCGGGTCGATCTGGTGAAGCCGGCGGCCGAAACCGGAGAGGGTGCGGACGTGCGCGTCGACGGCCGATCGGCTCAGATCCTCGAGCAGATCGTCATGCAGGTGGACGCCATCCAGGCTGGCCTGGCTGGGAAGGACCTCCTGCAGGTAGGCAAGGTAATCGTCGACGAAATGCGGAAACGGCTCCGATGGGTACATGCCCAATCATGGGTGGCGCTCGGTGTCGTGCCTCGAGGAGCGCGCATCCCGCCAATGGTACAATGATCCGCGTTCTGCACGATAACCCGCAGATGTCCGGCACTTTGTACGTGGTCGCCACCCCGATCGGCAATCTCGAGGACATCACGCTGCGAGCGTTGCGGGTGCTGCGGGAAGCCGACCTCATCGCGGCCGAGGACACGCGCCGTACGGCCAAGCTGCTCACGCACTACGCCATCGACACCCCGACGCTCAGCGTCCACGAGCACAACATGCGGTCGCGCATCCCGCATCTCCTGGAACGATTGCGGAGCGGCTCTCGGGTCGCGTTGGTCACCGACGCGGGTGTTCCTGGGGTATCTGACCCAGGCGTCGAGCTCGTTCATGCCTGCGCGGAGGCGGGGATTCCGGTGGATCCGATTCCTGGCGCCAGCGCCGCCCTTAGCGCCGCCGTCGTATCGGGATTCCCCCTGACGCCGTTGACTGTTTTGGGATTTCCGCCGGCTCGGGGAAAAGACAGAACCGCATGGTTTCTGGCTTTAGCCCAAATGAAACATACCGTGACGTTCTTTGAGGCACCGCACAGAGTCGTTCGGACGCTCGGCGAGCTCGCGCCATATTTGGTCGAACGACAGATTTGTGCCGCTCGCGAGCTGACGAAGGCACATCAAGAGGTACTTCGTGGCTCCGCCAGTGAGGTGTTGGAGCGCCTTGGACCGCCTCGAGGGGAGTTCACTGTAGTCGTAGGTCCAGCCTTTAACATCCTTGAAAATAAAGAGATACAGATATCTGACGAGGACGCGTTGCGAGAGTTTGGTGAATTAACCAACACAATGGGCATTCGCAGGCGCGAGGCGATCGCGGAAGTCGCCAAGAAATTCGGTCGTTCGACCAGATATGTCTACGCCGCCGTCGAACGCGCCAAGAACGCGGCTCGATAGCCCGCACCATGACTGACACCCACGTCGTCGTGCTGGCGGCCGGACAGGGCACGCGCATGAAGTCGCAGCTGCCCAAGGTGCTCCACCAGATCTCCGGCCGGCCCATGATCGAACACGTCCTCCAAGCAGCCCGGGCGGTCACACCGGCCACGGTCACGGTCATCGTCGGGCATCGCGCAGATTTGGTTCGCGAGCGGCTGTCAGGCGCGGCTGCGGGCGCACTCCAGTTCGCTCTCCAGGAACCGCAGCGGGGCACCGCGCACGCGCTCCAACAGGCCGAACCCGCGCTGGCGGGACACACCGGGACCGTCATTCTGCTCTCGGGCGATGTGCCGCTGCTGAAAGCGGCCACGCTGCAGCGGCTGCTCGACACCCATCGTGGCGCAAATGCCGCGGCGACCGTGGTCACAGCCACAGTCGAGCGTCCGTACGGCTACGGCCGCATTGTGAGAACGAAGGGTCGCATCGCGCGCATCGTTGAGGAACGGGACGCCTCGCCCGCGGAGCGGCACATCAAGGAAATCAACAGCGGCATCTACGCGTTCGATCTGGCGCCGCTGTTCGACTCGCTGCGCGGGATCGCCGCGCAGAATGCGCAAGGCGAGTTCTACCTGACGGATCTGATCGCGATTTACCGGCGGCGGAAACTGGTGGTGGAGACCTTATCGGTCGATAACCCCGAGGAAATCCGGGGGATTAACAGCCGCACCGAACTAGCGGATGTGAGCAGGCTCGTGAGACAGACGAAGAATGAAGAATTGATGGCGGCCGGCGTGACGCTGATCGATCCGGCCACGACCTACATCGACCCCGACGTCGAGGTCGGTCCCGACACGGTGATTCATCCAGGTGTCGCGCTCGAAGGACATACGCGGGTCGGCGCGGCGTGCGAGATACAGGCGCACGTGCGGATCGCCGATTCTCAGATCGGTGATCGAGTCACCATCAACAACTTTTGCCTGATCCTTGGTGCGCGAGTTGCAGACGGCGCGACGATTGGACCGTTTGCTCATCTGCGTCCCGACACGGTCGTGCACGAACGAGCAAAGGTTGGCAACTTCGTGGAGTTGAAGAAGACTTCGCTCGGTGCCGGCTCGAAAGTCAATCACCTGTCGTACCTCGGCGACGCGACCGTGGGCGCCGATGTGAACGTCGGCGCCGGCACGATCACGTGCAACTACGACGGCGAGAAGAAACACGAAACGGTGATTGAGGACGGCGCCTTCATCGGCAGCGACACGCAACTGATCGCACCGGTGCGAGTTGGAAAGGGCGCCTATGTTGGCGCCGGATCATCGATCACCGAGGACGTTCCTGCGGGCGCGCTCGGCATTGCACGCGGTCGGCAGTCGAACGTCGAGGGATGGGCGGACCGGAAGAAGGGCGCGACGACCAAGTAGATGGGTTGCTGGGCGGATAGGTAGCCAGGGAAGAAGCCTCGCCAGCGTGGTCACCCAGAAGCGACGCAACCCAGATACCTAGCTACCGAGCCACCAGAGGAATCACGTCTATGTGCGGCATCATCGGCTACATCGGTTCGAAACCCGTCGTGAACGTCCTGCTGGAGGGGCTGCGACGCATGGAGTATCGCGGCTACGACTCCGCCGGCGTCGCGCTCGTGAGCCCCGAAGGGATCTCGCTGCGGCGTTCAGCAGGGAAGCTGGCCAACCTCGAGACGGCGATCAAGAACGAACCGATCGATGGGCTGTACGGCGTCGGCCACACGCGCTGGGCCACTCATGGGCGGCCGACAGAGGAGAATGCGCATCCTCACCGCGATTGCACCGGTCACATCGTCGTCGTCCACAACGGCATCATCGAGAATTACCTCGAGCTGAAGCACGAGCTGCAGGAACAAGGACACGAGTTCAAGACCGAGACCGATACTGAAATCGTTGCCCACCTCGTCGAGCGCGAGATGCGCGACGACGGCCTCGAGAACGCCGTGCGGCGAGCGCTGGTGTACATGCGCGGCATGTTCGCGCTGGTCCTCGTGTCCGTCGAGGATCCGGAAAAGATCGTTGCCGTCCGCAATGGGCCGCCCATCGTCGTCGGTCTCGGGCAGGACGAGTTCTTCGTCGCCTCCGATATCCCGGCCATCCTCAGCCACACGCGCGACGTCGTGTTCCTCGGCGACGAGGAGATGGCGGTGATCACGCGGTCAGGCGTGCAATTCACCGACTATGCGGGTGGGCAGGTCTCGAAGACCACGCAGCGCGTGATGTGGGATCCGATCGCGGCGGAGAAGGGCGGCCACAAGCACTTCATGCTCAAGGAAATCTTCGAGCAGCCGGCCGCCGCGCGCGACACGATTCTCGGCCGCGTCTCGCTCGACCGCGGGCAGATCTTTCTCGAGGATCTCAACATCAACGAGGCGACCTTCCGCGCGCTGCAGAAGGTCACGATCATCGCGTGCGGAACGTCATGGCACGCGGGCCTGGTGGGGAAGTATCTGATCGAGGCGCTGGCGCAGGTCCCGGTCGAAGTCGACTACGGTTCCGAGTATCGGTATCGCAGCCCGATCATCGCCGGCAACGAGCTCGCGATCGTCATCACCCAGTCGGGCGAGACGGCGGACACGCTGGCCGCGCTGCGCGAGGCGAAGCGCAAGGGGGCGAGCAGCATCGCCATCTGCAACGTCGTCGGCAGCATGGCAACCCGTGAAGCGAACGGCACGGTCTACACGCACGCGGGCCCGGAGATCGGCGTCGCCTCTACGAAGGCGTTCACGTCGCAGCTCGTCGCCCTGCAGTTGCTGGCGCTGTACATGGCGCAGGTGCGCGGCACGCTCTCCGCTGAGCAGATTCGCGGGCACATCGAGGAACTGCTGCAGCTGCCCACCATCATCGAGCAGACGCTCAAGGCGTCGGCCTCCATGGAACGCGTCGCGGAAAAGTTCCACAACCGCAGCGATTTCCTGTTCCTCGGGCGCGGCATCAACTACCCGATCGCGCTCGAAGGCGCGCTGAAGCTCAAGGAGATCTCCTACATCCACGCCGAAGGGTATCCGGCAGGGGAGATGAAGCACGGACCGATCGCGCTCATCGACGAGAGCATGCCGGTCGTGGCGATCGCGCCTGACGATCACGTGTTCGAGAAGATGGTCGGCAACGTGCAGGAGGCGAAGGCGCGCGGCGGGTCGGTGATCGCAATCACCAGCGCCGGCGACACGCGGATGCAGCCGGTACTCGACCCGCAGCGCGACGTGCTGCTCGCAATGCCGCGCACGACGCCGCTGCTCACCCCGATCGTCATGACGATCCCGTTGCAGTTACTCGCGTACTACATCGCGGTGCGCCGCGGGTGTGACGTCGACCAGCCACGGAATCTGGCGAAATCGGTCACCGTCGAATAGCCTGACGCGAGCGGCGTTGGGGGCCGCCTTTAGGCGGCCCGAAATGACGACGGTAGAATGAAGGCTTGGATCTTCTTTCCAGCCTCAACCCCGAACAACAGGACGCCGTTCTTCACACCAGCGGACCGCTGCTGATTCTCGCGGGCGCGGGATCAGGCAAGACGCGCGTCATCGCGCACCGGATCGCGCACATCGTCAGCAGCGGATTGTGCCCGCCGGACCGCGTGCTCGCGGTGACGTTCACCAACAAGGCCGCCGAAGAGATGCGCACGCGTGTCGAGACGCTGCTGCAGGCCGACTGCCGGCAGATGTGGATCTCGACGTTCCACGCATTGTGCGCACGACTGCTTCGACGCGAGGCGCCGCACATCGGCCTGTCGCGCGACTTCGTCATCTACGACTCGACCGACCAGCTCTCGGTGATGAAGCAGGCGCTGCGCGAGATCGGCGTCGACGACAGCTCGTTGCAGCCACGCCTGGCGCTCTCGCGCATCAGCCACGCGAAGAACCGGATGGAAGGGCCGGAGACGTTCACGGTCAATTCGTGGAACCCGCGCGAGGAACAGATCGGGAAGCTGTACTCGCTGTATGTGCGCGCGCTGAAAGATGCGAACGCGCTCGACTTCGACGACCTGCTTCTCAAAACCGTGGAGCTGTTCGAGAAGGCCGAATCGGTCCGGGAACGCTACAGCACGAAATTTCTGTTCTCGATGGTCGACGAGTATCAGGACACGAACCGGCCGCAGTACGTGCTCGTCCAGCGGCTCGCTGCGCGACATCGCAACTTGTGCGTGGTCGGGGACCCGGACCAGTCGATCTACAAGTGGCGCGGTGCCGACCTGCGGAACATCCTCGATTTCGAGCACGACTTTCCGGAAGCCAAGATCGTGCGCCTCGAGCGCAACTACCGCTCGACGCAGATCATCCTCGATGCGGCATCAGCGGTCATTGCGCAGAACCGCAACCGGAAAGAGAAGCGGCTCTATACCGAGCGGAAGGGAGGCGCGCGCATTCTCTCGTACCGCGGCGCCGACGATCTCGACGAAGCGGAGTTCATTGCCAGGACCTCGCATCGCGCGCTGCACGAGGATCCCGACAACTCGGTCGCGATCCTCTATCGCACCAACGCGCAGTCGCGGACGCTGGAAGACGCGTTGCGGCGCGCGAGCATCGCCTACAAGATCATCGGCGGCGTCAGGTTCTACGAGCGGAAGGAAGTCAAGGACGCACTCGCGTACCTGAAACTGGTCTTGAACCCGCACGACGACGTCAGCCTGCGTCGAGTCATCAACGTTCCCGCGCGCGGCATCGGCAAGGGTGTCATGGAGTCGCTCGAATCGGTGGAGCTCACGGATCAGACCACCGATCTCCCGCCGCTCCTGGCGGGACTCCAACCGGTCGCGACGAACAATTCGCTCTGGGCGCGATTGGTACACGCCGTCGATCGCCGACTGCTGGCGCCGCGAGCGCTCGCCTCGCTCACGGCCTTCCGCGATCTCATGACCGCTCTGACGGAGATGGCGCGACGCGAGACCATTTCGATTGCGCTCGGGAAAGTGCTCGATCAAAGCGGCTACCTGAAAGACCTGCGCGAGGAGCGGAGCGAAGAGGCCGAGGGCCGGATCGAGAACCTGCTCGAGCTCGTATCGGCGGCGCGCGAGTACGAAACGCGGAATCCCGAACCGTCGCTCGGCGGCTTTGTCGATCAGCTGTCGCTGCTGTCGGACGTCGACGAGGAAGCGGGCGCGCGCGACGCGCGCGTGCTGATGATGACGCTGCACACGGCGAAGGGTCTCGAGTTTCCGGTGGTGATCATCGCCGGCCTCGAGGAGGGACTGTTCCCGCATTCGCGATCAGCGGACGATGAGGCGGAGCTCGAAGAGGAGAGGCGCCTCTGTTACGTCGGCATCACGCGTGCCGAGCGTCGACTCGTCCTGACGTCGGCGGCGCGCCGGCGGGTGTTTGGCGATTATCAGGGTACGGAACCGTCGCGCTTCATCGCCGAGATCCCCTCCGAGTTGATCGAGGAAGTGCCAGCGGCGTTCGCCGTTCCGCAATCCTCGTTCTCTCAGTTCCGAAGCGGCAATTACGGGCGCGGTGGTGGATATCGCGGCCGCGTGCGCGAAGAACCTGGGGTCTACGCCTACGAGGACGAGGATCAGTCGGTGCCGGCGGGACTCAAACCGGGGCTGCGAGTGAGGCACCCGCAGTTTGGCGTGGGA
>Ga0111538_10008268_pt1 | contig 13969 bp, 10 predicted proteins | sample SoiMethybrSBSTD1_FD_79669 | JGI IMG/M metagenome (GOLD analysis project Ga0111538, IMG submission 79669) | Bulk soil microbial communities from a Populus tree surrounding site in Tennessee, USA - Soil MetaG P. TD hybrid SBSTD1 (version 2)... | ecosystem: Environmental > Terrestrial > Soil >...
ACGTCGCCGCCCTTGCCGAGGCGACGCAGACGCTCGTTCAGGCCCCCCGTCGCCGCTGACATCAGGTGAGCTTTACCCGGGCGACCTCGTGGAGGAGCTTGTCGGGTTCGGTGCCCTCGATCGTCACCACGGCGGCGCGGCCGTCGTGGGTGAGCGCCGACACGGCGTTCGAGTACACGGGGCCGGCAACCCGGTGCCAGCGGACCGACGGCGGCGGGAGCCCGGCCGCCTTCGCGATCCCGCGCCCGATCGCCGCGGCCGCCCGGCTCCAACTGAACCGCATGGCCGGCTTCATGAACCCGGGCAGCGCGTTGTGCACCGGCGAGCAGGTGAGCTGGTAGATCGGGCTGCGGGTGGGCAGATCGGCGCGGGCCACGTACGAGTGGTGGACGTCACCGGAGAGCACGCACACCGTCGCCGGACCGCCGTCGCGGTCGGCCACGTGGGTCAGCAACTCGCCGAGCGCGTCGAACGACTTGCCGAACGCGGCCCAGTGCTCCAGGTCGACCCGGCGGCGCACCTTTTCCGCCCGCCGGCGCACCCACGGCCGCTTCGACTCGGTGAGCTTCTCGCTCGCCGCCTCCAGGTGGTGGATCGCCGGCGGCATCAGCCACGGCAGCGACGATCCGATGACGACGTGGTCGTGGTCGCCGGACACCGCGTCGGACAGCCAGGACCAGTCGGCCGGTGACACCATCGCGCGCTCGCCGGGCACGAGCTGCCGCCCGGCGCGGTTGTCGATCACAACGACGCGGGTGCGCCCGAGGTCGAGGGAGTAGCTCCACCGATACGTTCCGGCCTCGGCGTCGGCCCGGGTGCCGAACTCGTCGAGGACGGCGGTGGCGTTGTCGGCCGACGCGAGCACGGCCGCGTACACGGGGTCCTTGTCGAGCTCCGACGGCGGGATGTTGCCGAGGTGCTGGTAGACCCAGTAGGTCGCCATGCCGGCCTTGATGCGGGTGGCCCACCAGGATTCGCGGGCGATGTCGGTGCGCCAGGTGTCCGATATGTTCCAGTCGTCGATGATCTCGTGGTCATCGAAGATCATCGCGCTGGGCACCGTGGAGAGCAGCCAGCGGATGTCCGGGTCGGTCCACGAGTCGACGTACAGCTGCGTGTACTCGTGGAAGTCGACAACCTGCTCCTCCGGGGCGTCGGGCCGCCGCTGCCGCTCGGCCAGCACCCGGCGCATCGTGGTGGACGTCTCGTCGGCGTACACCTGGTCGCCGAGCAGCATGAGCAGGTCCGGCCACTCGGTCGGCTCCGGGCTCTTGACCTGGCCGGACAGGCGCACCGCGAAGGCGTCCAGGGCGTCGGGCGGGAACCGGTCGGTGTGCAGCGGCGACGACTCGCGGCACGAGCCGAACAGGATGCGCACCGGCGCGTCGGCGGGGCGGGTGCGGATCGCCGGCTGCGGGTACTTGTAGCCGGGCGGCGGCCAGGCCTGCTCGCCGTCGAAGTGGACCTCGTACGGGGTCTCCGACTCCGGTGGCAGCCCCTCGACCACCACGAACCCGTAGTGGTGCCCGTGCGCGCTGAACGTCCGCGCGGATCCGCTCGCCGACCCGGCGCGGACCTCCACCACGCCGGGGCGCTCCGCCTCCACCCAGACGGTGGCCCTGTTGCCCTCCACCCGGCGCAGCACCGGACCGAGGATCAAGGGCGATTCGACTGTCGGCGACTCGGACGCGAGCGGCTCTTCGGCTACTGGCACGACCCCCATGATTCGGCACCCGCGATGCCCCTGCCAACCCGGGTGGCGCTCGGGTCCGGCCGATCCTGCACGGAGGGGCGGGCGGCGCCCGCCCGCACTCCGTACCCATGCCGTCTGAGACGATTCGGGCATGGAGTACGTCGTCATCGCCATCGCCCTGCTGGTCGTGCTGATCGTCGGGGTGGCCGCTTACGTCGTCCCCAAGCGCCGGCGCGAGTTGCCACCGAGCGCAACCGGCGGGACCGGCACCGACCTGCTCGAACGCCCGCCAGTTCGGGAGGCGGAACCGGAGGTTGAACCGGTCGCGCCGCCGGTGGCCCAGGAGCCGGTCGTGGTGGAGCCGGAGCCGGAAGCCGCGCCGGTCCTGGAGAAGCCCGAGCCGACGGCCGGCCGCCTGGTGCGCCTGCGCACGCGGCTGGCCCGCAGCCAGAACGTCCTCGGCCGCGGACTGCTGGCGCTGCTCTCCCGCGACAAGCTCGACGACGACACCTGGGACGAGGTCGAGGAGAGCCTGATCCTCGCCGACGTCGGTGTCGAGGCGACGCGGCAGCTCGTCGACAGGCTGCGCGAGCGGGCCCGGGTGCTCGGCACCGGCTCGGCCGACGAGCTGCGCAAACTCCTCGCCGAGGAGCTCACCGACGCGCTGGACCCGGCCATGGACCGGACCCTGACCTCGCACGCCGACGGCCGCCCGGCGGTGCTGCTCGTGGTCGGCGTGAACGGATCCGGCAAGACCACCACCTGCGGAAAGATCGGCCGGGTGCTGGTGGCCGACGGCCGCACGGTGATGTTCGGCGCCGCCGACACGTTCCGGGCGGCGGCGGCCGACCAGCTCGCCACCTGGGCCGGCCGGGTGGGTGCCGAGGTGGTACGCGGGCCCGAGGGCGGCGACCCGGCCGCCGTCGCGTTCGACGCGGTCAAGCGCGGGATCGAGACGGGCGTCGACACGGTGGTGATCGACACGGCGGGTCGGCTGCAGAACAAGGTCGGCCTGATGGACGAGTTGGGCAAGGTCAAGCGCGTCGTGGAGCGTCAGGGCCCGGTAGATGAGACGCTTCTCGTACTCGATGCCACGACGGGACAAAACGGACTTGAGCAGGCCAGGGTGTTCACCGAGGTGGTGAACGTGACCGGAGTGGTGCTCACGAAGTTGGACGGTACGGCGAAGGGGGGCATCGTCATCGCGGTGCAGCGCAAGCTCGGGATCCCCGTGAAGCTGGTCGGTCTGGGGGAGGGTCCGGACGACCTTGCGCCGTTCGAACCCGCACAGTTCGTGGACGCGCTGCTGGCGACGGACGCGTAGCCTTTCAGGACGTACGACAACGTGGAGGGCCGGTGACCCAGCAGGAAGTACCGCTGCACGGCGGTAACACCTCGGTGGTTCACCGTGTCGGCGACACGGTCCGCCGCAACGCCGGTCCCTGGACGCCCGCCGTGCACGCCCTGCTGCGCCACCTGGAGTACGTCGGCTTCACCGGCGCGCCGCGCGCGCTGGGCATCGACGAGAAGGGCCGCGAGGTCCTGTCGTTCATCACCGGCGAATGCGGCGAGTACCCGCTGGCCCCGCACTGGACCACCGACGAGGCGCTCACCACCGTCGCCCAGATGCTGCGCATGTTCCACGACGCCCAGTACGGCTTCCGGCCGCCGCCGGGTGCCGTGTGGCGCTCGTTCGGCCCGCCGCCGCCGGACACCGAGGTCATCTGCCACCACGACGCGGCGCCGCACAACGTCATCTGGCGGCCCGACGGCACGCTCGCACTGATCGACTTCGACCTCGCCTCGCCCGGCGCGCGCATCTACGACGTCGCCTACGCGGCCTGGACCTGGACGCCGCTGTTCTCCGACCGCGACTCCTACACGCTGGGCTGGAAGCGGCCGAACCGGCCCCGCCGCCTGCGCATGTTCGCCGACGCGTACGGGCTCACCCCGCGCGACAGGCACCGCCTGGTGCGGGTGATCCGCAAGCGGATCGTCGACCACATCGAGGGCATCCGGCGGATGGCGGCCGTCGGCGATCCCGCGTTCGTGCGGATCGTGCACAAGGGGCACCTGCGCCGCCCGGTCCGCGACCTCCGCCTGATCGACTACGAACGGCACATTTTGGAGTACGCACTCCGCTAGCCGGCATTTCTCCGCGATCTTGGACGTTTGCTGTCGCTCCGGCGACAGCGAACGTCCAAGATCGCGGGGATGGGGCCAACGTTCACATGCTCGAAACGTTGTGTGATGCCGTCGAAACCGTTCCCCGCCGCTGTGTGAAACACCGGCCCCCGATGCTTCGCGCAATTCCGGTTGCATCGGCGACGCCGCCGACGCGGCCGGGAGGGAAGGATTTCGACAACGAGGAGGCCAGCGTGCCTGAAGTCGACACCGGCAATACCGCTTGGTTGCTGGTCTCGAGCGCTCTCGTGTTGCTCATGACCCCTGGCCTGGCGTTGTTCTACGGCGGCCTGAACCGGGCCAAGGGCGTGCTCAACATGATGATGATGAGCTTCGCGACCATCGGGCTGGTATCCGTTCTGTGGCTGTTCTACGGGTTCTCGATGTCATTCGGGCCCGACACGGCGGGCGGCCTGATCGGCAACATCGCCGAGTACGGCGGCTGGAAGACCTACAACGCGCCGACCGACGTCTGGGGCGTCACGGCTGACCTTCCCAACGGCACCGGCATCCCGACATACGTGTTCATGGCGTTCCAGATGATGTTCGCGATCATCACCGTCGCGCTCATCAGCGGCGCGATCTCCGACCGGGCCAAGTTCGCCGGCTGGATGCTGTTCGCGTTCGGCTGGGCCACGATCGTCTACTTCCCGGTGGCGCACAACATCTGGGGCGGCGGCTGGATCGCCTCGCACCTGCACGCGCTCGACTTCGCTGGTGGCACCGCGGTGCACATCAACGCCGGTGCGGCGGCCCTGGGCATCGCGCTGGTGCTCGGCAAGCGGCTGGGCTGGCCGGGCGCCGGGTTCCGGCCGCACAACGTGCCGTTCGTGATGCTCGGCGCCGGCCTGCTGTGGTTCGGCTGGTTCGGGTTCAACGCCGGATCCGAGTTCACCGCCGACTTCGTGACGGCGATCGCGTTCGTCAACACCCAGGTCGCCACCGCGGCCGGCGTGCTCGGCTGGATGATCGTGGAGTGGGTACGGGACAAGAAGCCCACCCTGGTCGGCGCCTCGTCCGGCGCGGTCGCCGGTCTCGTCGCGATCACCCCGGCCTGTGGCTTCATCGACCCGTGGGCCGCGGTGCTGCTCGGCCTCGTCGCCGGCGTGTTGTGCGCGCTCGCGGTGAGCCTGAAGTACCGGTTCGGCTACGACGACTCGCTCGACGTGGTGGGTGTCCACTTCGTCGGCGGCTGGATCGGCTCCCTGTGGCTGGGCCTGTTCGCGAACACCCAGGTGAACTCGTACATCTCCGACGGCGTCGGTGCCACCGACGGCCTCTTCATGGGCGGTGGCCTCACCCAGCTCGGCCGGCAGGCCGCGGCGAGCGGCATCGTGACCGTCTGGTCGCTCGGTATCGCCGTGGTCCTCGCGCTCATCCTGAAGTCGGCGGGCCTGCTGCGCGTCAGCACCGAGGCCGAGGCCGACGGCATCGACCTGGCGGAGCACGCCGAGGCGGGCTACGACCTGTCCGTCACGTCCACCGGCGGCGGTGGCGGCGCGTTCGCCATGGCCGGGATCTCATCGGGCGCCCCGGCGCCGGCAACACGTCCGGCCCCGGCCGAGGAGCCGGTCGCCGAGCAGGCAACTCGGTAACGTCCGGGGGATGGAGGGAATGAGCATGAAGCTCGTGACCGCGGTCATCAAGCCATACCAGCTCGATGCCGTGAAAGAGGCGCTGTCGGCGCTGGGCGTCAGCGGCCTGACCGTCAGCGAGGTTCAGGGATACGGCCGGCAGAAGGGGCACACCGAGGTCTACCGGGGTGCCGAGTACACGGTGGAGTTCGTGCCGAAGATCCGGGTCGAGATCGTCACCGACGAACTCGACGTCGAGAAGGTCGTCGACTCGATCGTCGCGGCGGCGCGCACCGGGAAGATCGGTGACGGCAAGGTCTGGGTCACGTCGGTCGACGACGTGGTGCGGGTCCGCACCGGCGAGCGTGGTCTCGACGCGCTCTGACGGGGGGCCGGCCGGCATGAAGGCGACGGCGCCCACCCTGGACAACGGGGTGGGCGCTGACGCCCGTCGCGAGCGCGCGAACGCGCTCGACGCCTGGCTCGCGACGCTGCTGCCCGACCGCCCGGGAGCCGCCCTGGTGGCCGTCGGCGGCCTCGGCCGCCGCGAATGCGCCCCGTACAGCGATCTGGACCTCGTCCTCGTCCACACCGGACAGTCCGATGTGGACGCGGCCGCGATCTGGTATCCGATCTGGGACGCCGGGTTCAAGCTCGACCACTCGGTCCGTACGCCCGAGCAGGCGCTGGCCGTCGCGACCGACGACGTCAAGGCGGCCCTCGGCCTGCTCGACGCGCGCCACCTCGCCGGCGACCGGGCCCTCGCGAACGAGTTGCACGAGGCGATCGTGCAGCGCTGGCGACGGGAGGCGGCGGCGATCCTGCCGATGCTGCGGGCCGCCACCGAGCAGCGTTGGGAACGCGCCGGCGAGCTGGCCTTCCTGCTGGAGGGCGACCTCAAGGAGGCGCGCGGCGGGCTGCGCGACGTCGGCGTGCTGCGCGGCCTCGGCTACGCCGGCGTCGCCGACGGCACCCGGCCGGCGGTGCGCGCCGCGCACCGGTTCCTGCTCGACGCTCGCGACGCGCTGCACGTCGCCCGGAACCGGCGCGGCGACCGCCTGCTGGCGCAGGAGCGCGCCGAGGTGGCCCGGCAACTGGAACTCGCGGACGGCGACGCCCTGCTGCGTCGCGTCGCGGAGGCCGCACGGACCATCGCGCACGCCACCGACGACGCCTGGCGCGCCGCGAACCGCTGGCTCGCGAGCCGGACCCAGCGGGGCACCACGAAGGCCGAGCGCCGGCCGCTGGCCCGTGACGTCGTCGAGCAGGACGGCGAGGCGGTGCTCGCCCGCACGGCGGTCACCGCGCGACCCGACCCGGCCCTCGCGTTGCGCGTGGCCGCCGCGGCGGCGCGCTCCGGGCGTCCGATCGCCCGGCCGACGCTGGAGTGGCTGGCGCGATACGCGCCACCACCGACGAGGCCGTGGCCCGCCGGCGCCCGCTATGCGTTGTTCGCGCTGCTCGGCGCCGGCCCCGGCCTCGTGCAGACGTGGGAGGCCTGCGACCGGTACGGGCTGGTGACCGGGTGGCTACCCGAGTGGGCCCGGGTCCGCAGCGCGCCGCAGCACAACCCCGTGCACCGCTTCACCATCGACAGGCACCTCGTGGAGACGGCGGCCAACGCGTCGGCGTACGCGCGCGAGGTGGCCCGGCCCGACCTGCTCGTGCTGTGCGCGCTCCTGCACGACATCGGCAAGGGGCTGCCGGGCGACCACAGCAGCGTCGGCGCGCCGATCGCGGCCGGCGTGGCCGAGCGGATCGGGCTGCCGGCGGCCGACGTCGCGATCGTGCACCGGGTGGTGGGCCAGCACCTCCTGCTGCCGGACACCGCGACCCGGCGCGACCTCGCCGACCCGATCACCATCGACATGGTGGCGGAGACGGTCCGCGACGTCACGACGCTGGACCTGCTCTACGCCCTGGCGCGGGCCGACGCGGCCGCGACCGGGCCGGCCGCCTGGTCGGCGTGGAAGGGGCGGCTGGTGGCCGAACTGGTCCGCAAGGTCGCCGGTGCGCTCTCCGGGCAGGCGCCCGAGCCGCCGCCGGCCGCGCCGCCGCGGCCGGCGGGTCCGCTGCCGGCGGTGCGGGTGACCGAGGAACGGGTGACGGTGACCGCCCGCAACCGGCGCGGGCTGCTCGCCTCGGTGGCGGGCTGCCTTGCGCTGCACCGGCTCGAGGTGGTGACGGCCGACGCGTCCACAGTGGACGGCCTGGCGTACGTGTCGTGCGCGGTGCAGCCCCGGTACGGCGGCGGGGTCGACGTCGAGGGGTTGGCCGTCGACCTGCGGCGCGGGCTGTCGGGAGAGATCCCGCTGGAGCGGCGCCTCGCACCGCGCCGCACGAACGGCACGGTGGAGGCGGCGCCGCGGCTCATGTGGCAGCCGGCCACCCACGCGGCGGTGCTGGAGGTTCGCGCTGCCGACTCGCCCGGCCTGCTGTACCGCATCACGCACGCCCTGGAGGAGGCCGGCGCCGACGTGCGGGCAGCCAGGATCTCCACGCTGGGCACGGCCGTTGTGGACGCGTTCTACCTGGAGGGCACCGAGTGGGGCGACGAGCGGCGGGCCGAGATCGAGAAGGCGGTCCTCGACGCCGTCAACGCGCCCACGCCTGCAACTGCGGGATGACGGCCTTGAAGTACAGGGCGGCGCCGGGCTTGTAGTAGTGCACGCCGTCCCAGCGGTAGCTGCGGCTGCTGGCGATCGTCGGGTTCGTGCAGAACTCCGGCGGCGGCTCGACCGTCGTCACGTGCTCCGGATCGCTCTGCACGGCGGCGGTCAGCAGCGTGTTGAAGTGGCGGGAGCGGGTGTCGTCGCCGCGCTCCGGCCAGAACCCGGCGCTCGCCTTGACCGGCCGGTAGCACGGGGTCAGCGCCAGGGCGACCTTGGAGCCGGCGGCCCGCAGGGCGTCGATGCCCTGTCGCAGGGCGCCGGAGACCTGCGCGTCCCACTCGGGGCTGCCGAACGCGAGCGTGCTGCCGTCGACGGTGAGGTCGAACATCTCCCAGGCGCCGAGCATCACGAACGCCACCCGTGGCTTGAGCCTGGTCGCGCTCGATGCCCACTTGGTGAGCCAGCTTCCGCAGTTGGCGCCGAGGTCGCGCTTCTCGCCGCTCTTGCTGGTGACCCGCCCGAGGAGCACGCCGCAGCCCTCGATGGTGGCGTCGGTGACCGCGAGGTAGCTGCCGAGATTCGACGGCTTGTTGGCCATCAGGGTCATGCCCTGCGAGTCGCCGAAGATGGCGACCGTCGGCGGCTTCCCCGTCACCGACGCGGGCGGCGGCGCGGCGCTCGGCGCGACGCTCGCGCCCGACGGCACCGGCGGGCCCGGCGCGGGCTGGGCGAGATCGATCGCGGTGGCCGGACCGTCGTCGACGGGCACCGCGGCCGCCGGTGCCACCCTGTCGACGAGCTGGACCGTGACGGTGGTGACCGCGACCGTCGACAGGACGATCACCATGGCGGTGCGCAGCACCGGCCAGGTGACCTCCTGCATCCGGTGCGCCGGCTTGGGGTTGACGACGAAGTAGCCGGGCTTGCGGATCGGCCGCTCGATCAGCCGGTACGACAGGTCGGCCAGGATCAACGTCAGCCCGACCCGCAGGGCGGTGTTGCCCCAGCCGGTGAGCGGCACGTCCAGGCCCGGCCGGGAGAGCACGAACACCGGCCAGTGCCAGAGGTAGATCGCGTACGAGCGCTCACCCAGCCAACGCATCGGCGCCGTGCCCAGCACGACGCCCAGCGCCGAGCCGGGGTGGCCGGCCGCGAGCACGAGCACCGCGCCCATCGCCGCGATCCCGAGGAATCCACCCCGGTACAGGATCGGCGAGTTGTCGGCGAGCAGCACCGCGGTCACGCCGAGGCCGGCGAGCGCCGCGACGCCGGCGATGTCGAGCCCGATGCCCGTGCCCTGCCGGTCGCCGTAGCGCCACGGCCGGGCGGCGACCGCGAGCGCCGCGCCGAGCAGTGGCGCCAGCGCGCGGGTGTCGGTGCCGAAGTAGACGCGCGAGGGGTCGGACCACGGGTCGAAGAGCAGGATCCCGACGGCGGTCGACACGAGAATGCCCAGCCCGAGAACTGCGAGCATCACCGGTCGCTTTGCCTTGATCCGCGCGAAGAAGATCATCACCAGCGGCCAGACCAGGTAGAACTGCTCCTCGACCGACAGTGACCACAGGTGGGTGAGCAGGCGCGGGCGGTCGCCGTTGCCGAAGTAGCTCGCGTCTTCGAAGATGAGCCACCAGTTGGTGGCGTAGCCGATCGCGGCCACCAGGTCGCTGCGCAGTTGGCGGGCCTGGTCGGGCAGCCAGATGATCACCACGAGGGCCACGATGGCGAGCAGCGTGAATACTGCCGGGAAAAGCCGCTTTGCCCGTCGTATGTAGAATTTCTTGATCGAGATCCGGCCGGTCTGTCGCGCCTCGACGATGAGCAGGCTGGTGATCAGGTAGCCGGAGAGCACGAAGAAGACGTCGACGCCGAGATAGCCGCCCTTGAGGATGTGCGTGGAGTCACCGGTCGTGCCCAGGTGGTAAACCAGCACCGCCCCGACGGCGAGTGCGCGCACGCCATCGAGCCCTGGGGCGTACCGCAGGCCAGGGCCGTGATCCGGAGTTCGTCCGGCACCCGACACGGCGGTTGAGCCTAGGGCAGTTTCGGCGCGGGCACCATTTCCGGCGCCGTTCCCGTGCCCTATCGGGCCTGCGGCTAAGGCTGTCTTAATTCAGTTACTGTTGGGGCGTGTTCGACACCCTGAGCGACCGCCTGTCCGGCATCTTCACGAAGCTGCGCGGCAAGGGCAAGCTGTCCGATGCCGACATCGACGCCACCGCACGCGAGATCCGCCTCGCGCTGCTCGAGGCCGACGTCGCCCTGTCGGTGGTGAAGGGTTTCATCGCGCGGATCAAGGAACGGGCCCGCGGAGCCGAGGTCTCCCAGGCGCTGAACCCGGCCCAGCAGGTCATCAAGATCGTGCACGAGGAACTGGTGAACGTCCTCGGCGGCGAGGCGCGCCGGCTGCAGTTCGCCAAGCAGCCGCCCACGGTGATCATGCTGGCCGGCCTGCAGGGCTCCGGTAAGACCACGCTCGCCGGCAAGCTGGCCCGCTGGCTGCGCGAGCAGGGCCACCAGCCGCTGCTCGTCGCGGCCGACCTGCAGCGGCCCAACGCCGTCGGGCAGTTGCAGGTGCTCGGGGGCAGGGCAGGCGTCGAGGTGTACGCGCCCGAGCCGGGCAACGGCGTCGGCGACCCGGTGCGGGTGGCCAGCGACGCCATCGGCCACGCCCAGCGCCAGATGCGTGACGTGGTGATCGTCGACACCGCCGGCCGCCTCGGCATCGACGCCGAGATGATGGCCCAGGCGGCCGCGATCCGCGACGCCGTCCGGCCCGACGAGACGATCTTCGTGATCGACGCGATGATCGGTCAGGACGCGGTGGCCACCGCCGAGGCGTTCCGTGACGGCGTCGGCATCACCGGCGTGGTGCTGTCGAAGCTCGACGGCGACGCCCGCGGCGGTGCGGCGCTGTCCGTCCGCGAGGTCACCGGCCAGCCGATCCTGTTCGCGTCCACCGGCGAGAAGCTGGAGGACTTCGACGTCTTCCACCCCGAGCGGATGGCCTCGCGCATCCTCGGCATGGGCGACGTGCTCACCCTCATCGAGCAGGCCGAGCGCGCGTTCGAAGACGACCAGAAGGAGCGGATGGCCGCCAAGCTCATGGGCGGCCAGCAGTTCACGCTCGAAGACTTCCTCGAGCAGCTGATCGCCGTGCGGCGGATGGGCCCGATCGCGAACGTGCTGGGCATGCTGCCCGGCATGGGGCAGATGAAGGACCAGCTGTCCGAGATCGACGACAAGCACTTCGACCGGGTGACCGCGATCATCCGTTCGATGACGCCCGGCGAGCGGGAGAACCCGAAGATCATCAACGGGTCGCGCCGGGTGCGCATCGCCAACGGCTCCGGTGTCACGGTGACCGACGTCAACCAGTTGCTCAACCGCTTCGCCGACGCCCAGAAGATGATGAAGCAGATGGGCGGCATGATGGGGCTGCCCGGGCGGGGTCGCAAGGCCACCAAGTCGCCGAAGAACAAGCGCAAGGGCAAGGGCGGCGGCCGGCCGCGGCCCGCCGGCGGCGGTGGGCTTCCCGGCGGGATGCCGGCCGGGATGCCGCAGCTTCCGCCGGGCCTCGACCCGGCGTCGCTGGGTTCCGGCGACGGGCTGCCGCCCGGCTTCAAGCTGCCGAAGCTCGACTTCTCGCGGCTGCAGCAGAAGCGCGACAAGTGAGCGAGGTGTTGCACGTCCGTGGAGTGGTGCTCCCGGACGATGTGACGCGCGATCTGTGGCTTGACGGCGATCGGGTTTCGCTTTCTCCCGTGCCCGGCGCGGTGACCGTTCTCGATCGTGGCTTCGTGCTCCCCGGCCTTGTCGACGCGCACTGCCACATCGGGATGCGGCCGTCCGGGGTGCTCGACTCCATTGACGAGGTCCGCTCGCTCGCCATGACCGACCGCGACGCCGGTGTGCTGGCGATCCGCGACGCCGGCTCGCCCGTCCACTACGGGGCATCGCTCGACGACGATCCGGAGCTGCCGAGGCTGGTTCGGGCCGGTCAGCACATCGCCGCGCCGAAGCGGTACCTGCGCGACATCGGCGTCGAGGTTTCCGCTTCTGAACTGGCCGACGAGGTGCGGCGGCAGGCAGCCGTCGGCAGCGGGTGGGTCAAGATCGTCGGCGACTGGATCGACAGGTCGGTCGGTGACCTGTCGCCGTCCTGGGACCCGCCGGTGATGGCTTCCGCGGTAGCGGCAGCGCATTCGGTCGGGGCGCGGGTGGCCGTGCACGCGTTCGGGGAGGAGTCGGTGGCCGCGCTGGTGCGCGCCGGCGTCGACTCCGTCGAGCACGGCACGGGCCTGTCCGACGAGGACATTTCCGTCATGGCGGCGGCCGGCACCGCCCTGGTCCCCACTCTCTTGAACGTGACGACGTTCGGGTCGGTCGCGGAGCAAGCGCGAGGGAAATTTCCGAAATACGCCGACCACATGCTCGCCCTGCGCGACCGCCTGCCGGGCGTGGTGAGCGCCGCCCACGACGCCGGCGTGCCGATCTACGTCGGCACCGACGCCGGCGGCACGATCGAGCACGGGCTGGCGGCCCGGGAGATGCTGCTGCTCCACTCGGCGGGCCTTTCGCCCGTGGACGTGCTGCGGGCCGGCTCCTGGGGCGCCCGGGAGTGGCTGGGCTTCCCCGGCCTGGTCGAGGGCGGCCTGGCAGACCTGGTGGTCTACGACGAAGACCCGCGTGAAGACCTGCGCGCGCTGCTCGACCCGAGGTTGATAGTCCTCCGCGGCCGAGTCGTCGTTAGTTGATCACCTGACTGGGCGCCTATCAATATCAACTTACCCGGATGATCTCGTTTCATGCCCAGTCAGGTGATCAACTCCGCAGAGCGGCGCGCACCGTGGCGATGATCCGGTGCGGATCGCGGTAAATGTCCAGTGCCGCGAACCGTAGAACCGTCCATCCGCACGCCCGCAGCGCATTGATCCGCCGCAGATCCTGCTGGAACACGCCTCGGCCGCGGTGATGATCTCCCTCGTACTCGATCCCGAGCTTCCACTTCGGGTAGGCGAGATCCAGCCGCGCCACGAAAAGGCCCGACGCGTCGCGCACCACGTACTGCGTCAACGGCCAGGGCAGCCGGCCGGCGATCAGAATCACGCGCAGGCGCGTCTCCATCGGAGACTCGGCGCCCGGATCGCACAGCAGCAGCACTTTGCGCAGCTGCGGCAGACCCGGCCAGTACGCCTCGTCGCGGATCATGGTGGCCAGCGTGTTGCGGCTGATGAGGCGGGCGGCCAGCATCGCGTCGGCGGCGACCACCGCCTCGACCAACGGGAGGCGACGGGTCAGGTCGAACGCCGTGCGTTTCGGCGTCGTGAGCGGAACGCCCGCCCATCGGGTCACGTCTCCGACCGGCAACGGCGAGCGGACGACAGACAGACCGTTGGGTGTCCGCAGGCGTGTCGAGGGAGGCACGGTGACCTCGATGGGCTCGCCGCGGACCAGCACATCTGCGCCCCACAGCGCGGCCGCGGCGCGCCCGCTCACCGCGCCCCGGTCGCGCAGGAATAGCCCAGCGGCCAGGCACCGGCCACGGTGATCCATCTCGAGTTCGGCCCAGGCGTAGATGTCGGGCAGCAGGCGCCGGTAGGCGGGCCCGGCGAGTTGGGGCCGCGTGACGAGTCGCCTGGCGACGGCGTCGCGCCCGATGAAGGGCCCGTAGGTCAGCTCCCTGGGCACGGCGACCGATCGAGACATCGGGTCAGCATCGGGCCGGTCGGGCCCAATCCGGAAGGACGAATTTCCGCCTGTGGATAACCGGCCCGGTCCGGCCCGCTTCCGGACACGCCCTAGGATGGGCGGTCATGGCGCGTGTGCTTACTCCCCGTGCGGAAGACTTTCCCCGCTGGTACCAGGATGTGATCGCTAAGGCCGAGCTGGCCGACAACGGCCCGGTG
>Ga0111538_10008270_pt1 | contig 13967 bp, 11 predicted proteins | sample SoiMethybrSBSTD1_FD_79669 | JGI IMG/M metagenome (GOLD analysis project Ga0111538, IMG submission 79669) | Bulk soil microbial communities from a Populus tree surrounding site in Tennessee, USA - Soil MetaG P. TD hybrid SBSTD1 (version 2)... | ecosystem: Environmental > Terrestrial > Soil >...
GCGCCAGCGCCTCTTTCCAACGCGGCGACTCGCCGAGCGCGCGGTGGCTGCCGCGGCTCTCCAGTTGCTGGACCAGCGTCTGAACGCGCGCTTCCAGCAGGTTTGCGCGCTCCGCTTCACGCCTGCACCCTCGTTGTCCTCATCACCATCTTCTGGACGGTGTGCTCGCTCATGCTTTACGCGGTCTTGCTCGAGGGCACGCCGCGTCTCGCTGTGATGGCGCTGATGGGCGTCTTTGGCGTGACCGAGCTGCATCACGTGGTCGAAACCTTCGCGAGCGGCAGCTACGACCCGGGCGTGATCACCTGCATTCCGTACGCGGTCGCCGGCTGGCTGATGGTCCAGGCTGCCTGGCGCGAGTTTCAGCGCGGCCGCAGTGCTGTGGCCAGCGCACCGAATCTCGTGCCGGCAGCCCGATAGCGAATCTCGACTGCAGCCGCGTGTGGTGGTTCGCGGCCAATCGCGCGTACCATGCAGGAACATGCGCGGCAATCGGAGGCGCCGGTTTTCGTCTCTTCCCGGCAGGCACGCGTGATCCGGTGGAACCCCGGCTGGCACGTGACAGCCGCATCCAGCATTGGCGTGCTGTTCGGATCGACGGGGTTTCTCACCTTCGCCGTCTTCTTCAAGCCGCTCGCGGACGAGCACGGGTGGTCGCGCGAAGCGATCTCGACGGCATTCGGCGCGATGACCATCGGCGCGGCGGTCGTCGCGCCGCTCACCGGGATGTTGTTCGATCGCCTGGGCCCGCGATGGATCTGCGCTCCGTCGCTGCTGATTGTCAGCGTGGCGCTCGCGTCTCTCGCGGCGCTGACGCCGAACCTCTGGCATCTCTATGCGATCTTCGTCGTCGTCGGCATGGCGATGCCGGGCACCTCGGCGGTGGTGTACTCGCGCGCCGTGTCGAGCTGGTTCGATCGCCGACGCGGGACGGCGCTCGCGATCATGATGTCGAGCGCGGCGATTGGCACGATCATCGGCCCGCCGATCGCCGACGCGCTGGTCCGGCATCTCGGCTGGCGGGCCGCCTACCTCGTGCTCGGCGGTACCGGCGTATTCGTCGGCGTCCCGATCGTCGCGCGCTCGGTGAAGCTCCGCCCGGCAGCGATCGTCGGACCGCGCGTGCACGATGCTGATATGACGGTCGGCGATGCGCTGTCGTCGCGGGCCTTCTGGGTAATGATCAGCGCGGTGTGCGGCAGCACCATCGCCGTCAGCGGGACGATGGTGCACCTGGCGGCGCTGCTCACGGACCGCGGCGTCGCGTCATCCGACGCGGCGCTCGTCTTGTCGGTGATGGGCGCCGCCACCCTGGCCGGGCGGCTGCTTACCGGCTGGCTGCTCGATCGCTTCGTTGCGGTCCGCGTGTCATTCTGGCTGCTGTTGATCGCGGCATCCGGCACGTTTCTCCTCGCAGCCAGCGGTTCGTTCGAAGCCGCGGCGCTGGCGGCGGCGCTCATCGGCTTCGGGACCGGCGGCGAGTTCGACGTCATCCCGTTCCTGCTGTCCCGGTATTTCGGGCTTCGGGCATTGTCGACGCTGTACGGCCTGAACTGGACAGCATGGGGATTGGCCGGCGCGGCCGGGCCGATGCTGATGGGACGCACCTTCGACACGACCGGATCGTACGCCGTCGTGCTGGTCTGGTTCGGCGCCGCCACGCTGACCGCGGCGGCGCTTACGGTGACCCTGCCCGCCGTCGATCCCGCACGCGGATCGCGCGTCGCGGTATGAGCACGGCAGCTGACACCGTGCTGCGGGAGACGCGACCTGGCGCGACGGCCGCTCGCACGCGCGTCGAGGCAATCGACGTGGTGCGCGGGATCGTCATGATCCTGATGGCGCTCGATCACGTGCGCGACTTCGTCGGCAACACGCGCATCAGCCCGACCGATCTGCGCAGCGCGACCGCGGCGCTCTTTTTCACGCGCTGGATTACGCATCTTTGCGCGCCGTCCTTTTTCCTGTTGGCCGGAACCGGCGCCTATCTCGCGCGGCGCGGCCGATCGGTCCGCGAGCAATCGCGTCAGCTGTTGCTGCGGGGGCTGTGGCTGATCGTCCTCGAGGCGGTCGTGCTGCGCTGCCTCGCGTGGCAGTTCAACTTCGACTTCAAGCTGACGATGCTGGTGGTGCTGTGGGCGCTGGGGTGGTCGATGATCGTGCTGGCAGCGCTCGTCCACCTGCCGATGCGCGCCATCGCGGCGTTCGCGCTGTCGACGATCGCGGCGCACAATCTGCTCGACGGCATCCGCTCGGCCCACCCGCTGTGGACGGTGCTGCACTCGCCGAACTTCATCCTGCAGACGCCCGACCGCACAATCTTCGTCGCCTATCCGCTGGTGCCGTGGATCGGCGTGATGGCCGCCGGCTATGCCCTCGGCCCGGTGTGGGAGTGGAGCCGCGATCGGCGGCGCCATCTGCTGGCGGGGACAGGCCTCGCCCTGACCGCGGCCTTCCTCGTGCTGCGCGCGATCAACGTCTACGGCGATCCGGTCCGCTGGGCGGTGCTGGGGTCGGCCGGCCGCACGCTGCTCTCTTTTTTGAACACGACGAAGTACCCGCCGTCGCTGCTCTTCCTGTTGATGACGCTGGGCCCCGCGCTGCTGCTGCTCGGGGCGTTCGACCGGGATCAGCCTTTACCGCGCGCGCTGCGGCCGGCGCTGACGATCGGCAGGGTGCCGCTCTTCTACTACATGCTGCACGCGGCGCTGATTCACGTCGTTGCTATCGCGATCTGCTACGCGCGCTACGGCGAGGTGCACTGGATGTTCGAATCGCCCGCCGTGTCGGCGTATCCGATTACGCCGCCGCCCGGTTGGGGCCTGCCGTTATGGGGAGTCTACGCGGTGTGGATCGGAGTTGTTGCGGCGATGTACCCGCTGTGCAGGTGGTTCGCCGGCGTCAAGGCCCGCCGGCGCGACTGGTGGCTGCAGTACTTGTAAAGCGTTCCTTACGAAGCGTCGCCGGCCGTCGTGGCGCCTCGGCCTGGCGCGTCAGCCGTCGTCAGTCGCTGGCGAGTGAGACGGCTGATTGATGCAGCCGGCTCTTGACCGACGACTGACGACTGAAACTGCTGCTGACGACTTCGTGTTCGACTGGCTACTGACGACTGCGACTGTTCAGCGTCGCCGGCCGCGCGCCTTCATCTTCTTCTTGCCGCCGGCCTTGCGGGCGCCGCGGCCAGCCGCCTTTTTGCCGCCCTTCTTTGCGGCCTTCTTCTTGCCCTTCCGGCCGCCGGCCGCCTTGCGCGCCCCGGCGGCCTTGCGGGCAGCCTTGCGGCCGCCGCCCTTGGCGGCCTTGCTCGATCCGCCGGACTTCCTCGCGCCACCGGACGACTTGCGCGCGCGGGCGCCACCGGAAGCGCGGCCTGTCGGCTCCCCGGCTCCGCCGTCGCCTTCGGCGCCGGCCCCCTCGTCACCCATGTCCGAGCCTGCCGATTCGCCGGCCAGTTCGTCGTCCGGGATACCCATTCCGCTGTCGAAATCGTCCTGCATGATGCGCCTTTCCGTCTGAAGAGGATCGTTGGGGCGCCTAGTCTGATTTATGCGCCTGCGAACGTCAAGCCTCAGAACTCGATTCGCGCATCAAAAACGGGCGACATATCGCAGCGACACGCCGCGGCCCGGCGCGTCGACACCCCAGCTGATGCCGCGGTAGTTCTCGTCGGTCACGTTTTCGAGATCGGCGATGAGCTCGTGCCGGCCGATACGGACGCCGCCGCGGAAGCCGGCGGTGAAGAACCCGGCAACTTCGGTGAACAACGGGGCGGATGTGACGCCGATGCCGAGCACGCGATCCTGGATCTGCGCCAGAGTTTCCCCGGTCGCGAGCAGCACGTCATCGGCGGTGCCGGCCACGGTGTCGCTGCCGGGCCCGACATAGCCGCGGGCAGTGGCGCCGTTGAGGAAGAAGTTGCGGATGCTTGTGCGCGATCGTCCGGCGCCGGTGCGGCGGTCGTCGAGGTCGAGCGTCGACAGCCGATCCTGGGCCGCGACCGCGTGCAGGTATGTGCCCGCCCACCAGCGTCCGCTGCCGGCGGTATAGGTGAGGTGGATGTAGCCTTCGGGCGCGGGCGTGCCGCCTTCGATGTTCGGCGGCAGGCCGGTGCGGGTGTCCTTCGCCCGCAGGTACGTGAAGCTGGTCCCCGCGAGCCACCGCGGCGTGGGACGCCAGTCGAACGTGTGCTCCACGCCGACGATGCGCGCCTTGTCGAAATTGACGCGAACCAGCACGGGATTGGTGGCCGCCGCGACGAAAACCGCCCCGTTGGCGTTCTGGCTGGTGATTGGCGTGCCGCCCAGCGTGCTGCCGGCCGAGCCCGGCGGAAGGATCAGCGTCTGCTTGGCGATGTTGTCGCCAATCTCGTTGACGAACATCGCCAGCGTCGATCGCACGCTCGCGCGGCGATAGTGAACGCCGCCTTCGTAGGTCAGGCTGCTCTCCGGCCTCACCTGTTCGATCGGCGTCCCGAGCGAGATGGCGCTGGCGTCCGCCGTGGACCCGACGGTGCCGCCGAGACCGGCGACGTCCGGGGCCGCGATCTCGAAGCCGGAGCCGGTCAGGCCGAGGGTGCCGAGATCGGAAATGTGCGGCGCGCGGAACCCGCGGCTGAGATTGGCGGTTACCGTCCACACGTCGCTGAGGGCGGCGCGGAGGCCGCCGCGAAACGCGACGCCGGTCGCACGAAGCTCATCGTCCGGCCAGAGCGGCTGGCCGTTGACGATCGGGCTGTCGGCCGCGCGCGCGCGATACGACGCGCTGTTGACGCGCAAGTTGCCGACCAGCTGGAGCTTCGCCGGCACCGCTTCGACGACCACCTGGCCGAAGACGCCGCCGGCCTTGTAGCTGGCGCCGTCCGGCACGCGGCCGCGGCGCACGGCCGTGGCGCCGGTACCGGGGTTGAAGCCGGTCGACGCCGCCGACATCGACTCGGGATAGAAATCGCCGCCCAGGGCCAGCGACGCGCGCGGCGCGAGCTGCTTGCGCGCGGTTGCCTGCACGCCGAAGACCGTCGTCCGCTCCGGCTCTGAGTTGATCGCCGCGCGCGGGTTGCCGTTGCCGCCCTGGTTGACGCGCTCCTCGTACTGGCTGTTGATGGATCCGGTCACGCTCATCTCGTCGAACCAGCCGGCGTCGAGCCGCTCGTAGCGGGCAAAGGCGAGATCGAGGGCGAGATCGCGGAGATCGGCGACGAGGTTGCCGTCGCCGCCGAGCAGCTGGTCGTAGCGTTTGCCGCGATCCTGGTAGCCGCGGCGGTACGACACGAGCAGGCGATGGTTCGTCCCGGGGAGCCAGTTGACTGTGGCCTGCGCGCCGTACTGCCGGAAGCCGGTGTCCGGAAGGCGCCCCGGCATCAGCACGTCCGATCGGACGCCAAGGAACCGCGTCACCGCCGCGCGCGAGTCGACGCCGCCGCCGGGCCGGATGTCGCCGATGCGCCGCCCGGCCAGGGCGCCGGTGACGCCGACGCGGGATCCCGCATAGGAAGCGATCAGGCTCGAGCCGAGGCCGTAGTCTGCCGTGTTCCCCTGGGCCGAGAACGAGCCATTGATGCGCCCGCTCTGCTGAAGGCCGATCGAGGGCACGCGCGAGAGGAACTGCAGGCTGCCGCCGAGCGCGTCGCTGCCGTACTGCGCGCTGTTGGGGCCGCGGAGCACTTCCACCGAATCGAGCAGCGCCGGATCGACGAGATCCATGAAGGTGCTGACGCCGCCGCGCTGCGCCGCCGTCGAATACCGCACGCCGTCGACGAAGACGTTCACCTTGCTGCCGGTGAGGCCGCGCACGAAGATGCCGGCCATCACCGGGCTGGTGCGCTGCAGGTGGAGACCGACTTCCTCGTTGGCGATCTGGGTCACCACTGACTTGGCGCGCAGCTGAATCTCGTTCGCGTCGATGACGTTGACCGGCTGCGTCAACCGCGTCGTCGGCTCCGCGCGATCGACCGAGGCGGTGACGCTGACCTCGTCCTGCAGCGAGGGGATGCCGGTCGTCAGCTCGAGCGGACGCTCAGCATCGATCGGGATCGACACGCTGGTGCGCGTGTCGGCGAAGCCGGGCGCGCGAATCTCGACCACGTAGGCGCCCGGCTGGGCGATGGCAATCGAGAAGCGGCCCTGCGAGTCGGTGACGGCGGCGGCGACCAGGCGCTGACGGGCGCCGAAGATCTGAATCTCGGCGCCGCTCACAGTGCCACCGGTCGGATCGCGGACGACGCCGTTGATCGCGTGCGGTCGCTGCGTCTGGGCGGATGCGGAGATCGAAAAGAGCGCGAGCCAAAGAAGCGAAGAGAAAAGAAGCCTCACCCAGCAACGATAAGTCGGCGCGGCGATTATCGCCAAGAAACCGCAGGGACCAACGACGATCGATAGTCGGTCCAGCTCAAGGCCGGGTATAGAGATCGAGGATCGCCTCGATGGCGCGGCGGCACACCGCGCAGAACGGCACGTTGTCGCGGGTGAACATGATGCAGTCGGCCTGCGGACGGAAGTAGCCGCGCGCCTCGTAGTTGGCGCCCTCGAACGCGCCAACCTTTCCCGCGTGCGGCCCTTCGTTCAAGAGCGACGTGTCGCGCTTCTCCTGCTCGCGGAACAGCGCGTCCATCTCGGCTTCCGGCCGGTTCTGCGCGCGGATCTCGCGGCGGCGCTGCTGAATCTCCTTCGTGTAGCGCTCGAATTCCTCCTTCGGCCATGGCGTCGGCAGGCTCACGCCTGCCGTCAGAAGGTCCTTCCACTTCAGCGCCGCGGGATCGAGCATCGCCGTCGCGTTCGGCTCCCACGGCTCGACCCGATCCGCCGCCGGCAGATACGCGACGTCCGACGTGTAGTACTCGTCGGCGAGGCCGGCAATGTGATGGCCGAATTCATGGACGAAGATGTACGGCGCCCACACACTGTCGGCGGCGACGGTGCTGTACAAGCCGTAGATGCCGCCGCCGCCGTAGGTCGCGCTGTTGACGAGGATCTCGACGACCTCGTATGGCGCGCTGGCAGCGAGATCGCGAAACGCCTTGTTCTCGAACGTCAGCACGTACCGCTCCGAATCGAACGCGTCGTAGGTAGCGCCGACCGGCGAGCGGCGGTAGATATGCTGCGAGGGCCTCGATACGCCCGACTGCCCGGCGGCCGGCGACAGGCCCCAGATATTGATGTCGCTCCGCCGCTCCTTGAACGGCGAGGTATTGAGCAGCGTCGTGACCAGCCGCCGCGCGTCGCGCTCGAACTTGCCGCGCTCGCGCGCGGTGTAGCCGTCGCCGAGGATCAGGAAATCGAGCTTCTTCGCGGGATCGCCGCTCTCGTGCAGCTTGAGCAGCGGGCCGGCGTCCGGCGCCGCGACACCGCGGGTGATGAACTTGTCGGCGGGATCAACCTTGAAAGTCCAGATGTCGCGGAACACGTTGCGCGCGTCACGCTTCCTCACCACGATGCGGAACGGCTTCTCCGGCGCCGGGAAGCGCAGCGATTCCGAGAAGGTGCGCTTCATCTCCTTGGCTTCGCCGGTGGTCTCCCACTCGCCGTAGATCGAGCTGAAGCCGCGGGAGTAGAGCACCGCGCCGCTCGCGGCGTCGGCGACCTCGAAGAGATACTTGCCGCGATTGGTGCCGTCGATCGCCCGTGCGGGATTGCCGGGCCATGGCAGCGGTTCAATCACGATCTGGTCGAGGCTGTAATGCTCCTCGGTGGCGTTGCCGGTGTGGTAGTAGTCGACGCGCATGGTCTGCGCGGCGAAGGAAGGCGCGGCGAGCAAAAGAGCGAAGAGGATTAGAAAGATCAGCTTCTTCATATCTTCAATCGCGGCGGGCCTGCCCGCCCTACGTACGTGTTGCCCGGCGGCGGCCGGACAGATAAACGACGATGCCGATCGCGACCAGCGCCAGCATCGCCCCGACGACTTTTCCGACCGCCAGCATCTTGTTCGGCTCTTCGTCCGGCGGCACGCATGCCAGCACGATCGAGAGCGCGGTGACCGCGAAGCCGACAACGGCGAGGGCGATCGCCACCGGCGCGCCGCCTGGCACGCGCATCACCTCGGGACCGGCCGGCTCGCGCTGCAGCACGATCATCGCCGCGAACATGAACAGGAACGGGATGAAATACGCGATGATCCCCATGCTGACCAGCGCGTCGTAGGCGCCGCGAACCGACGTCCCCGCCTGGCCGAGAAAGATGAACAGGCCCGCGATCGCGGCCTGGACGAGCAGCGCGACGTAAGGCGTGCGCCATCGGGGATGGAGGCTGCCGAAGGCCGGCGGGAGAAACCGATCGATGCCGGCCACGAACGGCAGCCGCGCGGTCGCCGCGAACCAGCCGCCGACGCCGCCGAGGGCATTCACGGTGACGAGGGCGGCGACGATCGGCGCCAGCCACGGCAGCCCGACCTTGTTCGTCACCGTCTGCATCGCCTGCATGATCCCCTCGAGCCCGGAGACCTGGTCGGCCGGGATGGTGAGCAGGACGCTCAGCGTACCGGCGAGATAGAGCACCGTGATCACCGCGCCTGAAATCAGGATGGCCCGCGGGATGGTGCGCCGCGCATCCTCGATCTCCTCGCCCATCGTCGACGCGCTTTCGACGCCGCCGAACGCGAAGGCGATCGTCGACCAGAAGATCACATCCTTCAGGCTCATGCTCGGCACGACCGCGGCGGTGTCGATCGGCGTGGCCGATCCGAAGCGAACCCAGGCGAGCGCCCCCAGCGTGAGCAGCAGCGCCATCACCACCCAGCTCGCGAGGGCGCCGACGTTGTTGAGCCACTTGCCGACGTTCAGGCCGACGACGTTCATCGTCACCGCGAGGGCGAGGCCGATCGACGCGACGGCGATGAAGTAGGCGCTGTTGGACGAGAGCGATTGCCAGGCCGGCCCACCCATGAAGAGCGCGTTGGCGGCGGCGAAATAGAGCAGCCCGGGGAAATACGGCAGGTTCGATCCCCAGTAGGTCCATCCGGTCATGAACGCGGCGAACGGGCCGAACGCGCGCTTGCTCCAGACGTAGATGCCGCCCTCCTCGGGGTAGCGTGACGACAGTTCCAGCGTCGTGAACACGAGCGGCACGAAAAACCCGAGCGCGGCGACGACCCAGATGACGAGCGCGCTGGGCCCGGCGGCGGCGGCGGTCGCGATCCAGCGAAGGCTGAACCCGGTCACCGAGTAGTACAGAACCAGATCGCGCATCGTGAGGACGCGGCGGAGCTGCACGGGTGACATTGCGGATTGGGTGCTCATTGCGCGCGCTCCGGGCGCCAGCGGCCGTCGACGAACACGAAACGTGTTTCAGCCAGCGGCTCGTCGCCCGCCGGGTCGGGATGCAGCGGATCGCCAGGGGCCAGCAGCAGGCGCAGCCCGTCCTGCTCGAGCAGCCGCGGCTGGCGGCCAACCACGCGCCGTCGCCGCGCCCACGCCAGGGCGTCCTCCACCGAGCGAAACGGCTCCAGCTCGCGGATGGTGCTCCAGGTTGGCGGCGGCAGCACGATGTCGCCGCGCTGCGCCTGCGCGATCGCGGCGGCCGGCGTGATCCAGACGCTGTGCGTCGTCTCGGTCTCGTCGTGCGCCGGGGTCTGGTGGGGCGGGACGCGGGCCATGAAAAAGCGGGTGTCGAACTGGCGGGTGTCGATCGGCGGTGTGATCCAGTGCGCGAACAGGACCAGCGCGTCGAGCGCGAGGCGCAGCCGCTCGCGCTCGATCACCGCCCGCAGCGTCGTGCCGTGACCGTGGACGCCGGTTCGATCGTGCTTGAAGCGTTCGTGATCCGACGCGCCCGCCAGCGACACGAACGCGCCCGACGCGTCGCGGGCCAGCAGCACGCCCGCCTCCTCGAACAGCTCGCGCGCGGCGGCGACGTGATAGGCGACCGCCACGTCGCGCGGCAGCTCGGGCAGCTGCGTTGCAGCGTGGCCGATGCCGTCGCACCAGCGCTCGTCGCCGTCGTGATCGGCGCGATCGACGCGGCCCCCGGGGAACACGTGCGCGCCGCCCATGAACGCCGTGTCGGCGTGGCGGCGCACCATGAACACTTCGGGACCGCCGGAGCTGTCGCGCAGCACCACAACCGTGGCCGCCGGGCGTGGGTTGGCGACGATCGGCTCGGTCACAGGAGACAATATTAGTAGATGCCGCGCGCCGCCTCAGGCATGGACATGAACGGCCGGATCGCCGCCGTCCTCCGCGACTTCGCCGCCATCCAGAAATCCAGGCAGAGCATGTGGGGCTACAAGCGGGCGGCGCGGACGATCATGACGCTCGAGGAGCCGATCGAGTCCTACCTGCAGCCGGACGGCACGCTGCGCAAGATTCCCAACATCGGGCCGTCATCGTCGCGGGTGATTCTCGAGATCCTGCAGACCGGGACGTCGCCGACCGTCGAGCGGGCGATCGAGGAGAGCGGGCAGACGACGGACATCGAGCGGCGGCGCGACCTGCGCGGCCATTTCCTCAGCCGCGCGCAGGTGCTCGCGGCGCTGAAGAACCGCAACCTGACCGGACCGACGGTCGAGGACTACCGCGGCGACCTGCAGATGCACTCGACATGGAGCGACGGCAGCCAGTCGCTCGAGGACATCATCGAGGCCGGAATCGCGCGCGGGTATGAGTACTGTGCCGTCACCGATCACTCATACGGCCTCAAGATCGCCGGCGGCGTCTCGATGGAGGAGCTGGCGCAGCAGCACGTCGAGATCGATCGATTGAACAAGAAGCACAGGCGCTTCCGCCTGCTCAAAGGGATCGAGGCGAACATCCGCGCCGACGGGACGGTGGACATGGAGCCGCACGAGCTGGCGCTGCTGGAGGTCGTCGTCGCCGCGCCGCATTCGTCGCTGAGAGTGGCCACCGATCAGACGGCGCGGATGGTGAGCGCGGTGAAGACCAGAGGGGTGCACATCCTCGGGCATCCGCGCGGCCGGATGTACGGATCCCGCCCGGGCGTCACGGCCGACTGGGAGAAGGTGTTCAGGGCGGCAAAGCGATCGGGCGTGGCGATCGAGATCGACGGCGACCCGGCGCGCCAGGATCTCGACTACGACATCGCCCGGGCGGCGGTGGCGGCCGGCTGCACGTTCGCGCTCGACAGCGACGCGCACTCCACCGGCGAGCTGCGCTACGTCGAAACGTCGATCGCGCACGCGCGGCTGGCCGGCGTGCCGCCCGATCGGATCATCAACTGCTGGCCCCTCGAGCGGCTCCTGGAATGGTGCGCCGAGCGCCGCCGGTGACATTGCGGATTGCGGATTGCGGATTGCGGAAATTGAGGATTGGGACAATCAATCCGCAATCCGCCTTCCGCAATCCGCAATATCAGTTCGCGACGCGGATTCGGCGCATGCCCGCGGCGCGAACCGTAGCTCCCCACTTGATGTCGCGCGCGGGCCGCGCACGCCACGTGAAGGTCACCCACCGCTGGCGGCGCAGCATCGCGAGCGCGATGCCGCCGTAGCCGATCACTTCGATCGCGGCCCACAGCAGCACCAGCGCCGCGCCGAGCGCGACTTCGCAGATGAGCGCAACCTCGCCGATGATGGTCGTAATCTGGTCAAACATAATCGGTCTCCTCGCGCGCCGGCGCTATCCTTCGCGGCGCGCGTAAGCCTGGAGGCTGACTTTCTGGAGCCGCGAGTCGATCTGGTCGGCAATGCGGTCCCAGATGTCGGCCCGCGTCGCCAGCAGTGCGGAAACCTCGACGTTGGTCAGTTCCAGACCCGATCCGACGAACTGACCGACCGCCGCCGCCGGGTTGCGAATGAACGCCTCCCGGAATTCCTCGTCCGTGACCAATCTCCCGATGAACAACTCGATGCTGCGTTGTGCCACGACCACGCCTCCGCTCGAGACAAGGCAAGTCGAGCGCCAGATGAGCCTTGCGCCGCGGCGCTGACCGTAAAGCGCTCTTAGCGTGTCAGTTGTGGTCGTGGAGAGGGCCGGTTGGATGGGCAGCGCGGCGCGTGGCGACCTGCCCCGAAATCGACAACTTGTCGATCGGGAACCAAGGTGCGATCCAGAGGTCTGGTGAGTCGACCCATCCGCCTCCGGTCGCACTCGATTGCATGCGAGCTTCGACGGACCTATTCGAGCCCGTGCCGCCGCATCCGCACGTAGAGCTGGGCGCGGGTGAGCCCGAGCGCCTTTGCGGCGCGCGACTTGTTGAAGCGCGCTTCGGCGAGCGCCTTCTCGATCATCACGCGCTCGACCGACTTCAGGTCGCGGCCCGTGGCCGCGGCGGCGCGCTCGGCCGGCGCGTCGGACGTGCGAACCGGCGGCGCCGCGGCGGCCGCCGGTTTGGGCGCCGCGAGCTCTTCACTCGGCGGCGAAACGCTCCGGGAAAGGGCGAGATGCCCGGTCGTGATTAATCCGCCGTCGCACAGGATCGCCGCCCGCTCGAGCACATTGCGCAGCTCGCGTACGTTGCCGGGCCAGTGGTAGTCCATCAGCGTCGTCCTGGCATCGCGCGACAGCCCCGCCGGCGGGCGGCCGATCGAGCGGCCGATCTCGGCGATGAACGCCTCGCTCAGCGGCACGATGTCGTCGCGCCGATCGCGCAGCGGCGGCAGCCGGATCTCGAAGACGTTCAGGCGGTAGTAGAGATCTTCGCGGAACGTGCCGCGCTCGATCGCCTTGTGCAGATCCCGGTTGGTGGCGGCGACGACGCGGATGTCGGCGCGCAGGACGCGGTTGCCGCCGAGCCGCTGGAACTCGCGCTCCTGCAGCACGCGCAGAAACTTCGCCTGAGACTGCGGCGCCATCTCGCCGACCTCGTCGAGAAACAGCAGCCCGCCGGCCGCCTGCTCGATCTGCCCCGGCTTGCTTTGCGTGGCGCCGGTGAACGCGCCGCGCTCGTAGCCGAACAGTTCCGACTCGAGCAGCTGCTCGGGCATCGCGGCGCAGTTCAGCGCCACGAACGGGCCGTTGCTGCGCGCCGAGGCGCGGTGGATGAAGCGCGCGATCACCTCCTTGCCGGTGCCCGACTCGCCGAGCAGCAGCACCGTGGTGTCGGTGGCCGCGACGCGCGCCGCCTGAGTCAGCACCTCGCGCCATTCCGGCGACTCGCCGACGACCCGCCGGTAGCCGGTGCGCGCGTCGAGCTCATCGGTCAGCTCGCGCACGCGCGATTCGAGCTTCGAGACGCGCGCCGCCGCCTCTTCCGCGCGCTGCAGCGCCGCCGCGCCCTGCTCTCGCGACAGGCTCAGGGCGATCCGGTCGGCGACCCGCCGTGCAATCAGGATGTCGCTGTGCTTGAAGGCGGCCGGCGTGAACGACAGGAACGCGAGCGCCGCCATCAGCCGGCCTTCGAGGCGAATCGGCACGCGCAGCGCCGATCGGTAGCCGAGCTTGGTCGCGGTCAGGTTGCGCTGCTCCGGAACCTGCGGCAGGTCGTCAATCAGATCAAATTCCCAGTCGGGGCCGGTGGAGAACACCGGCGGGATCGGCACCACGTCGGGGAACGGCGAGGCCGGGCCGCTGGTCGCATAGACCCGCGCATGCTCGCCGTCGGGCATCAGCACCGGCAGCGCCAGCAGGTCGTGCGGCAGCACCTTCTTGGCGATCTCCGAGACCCGATCGAAGGTCTGCCGCAGCTCGCCGGCGTCGGTGAGCGTCGCGATCAGCTCGTCGAGCAGCTCGAGGTTGGCGGCGCGCGCGCGCAGCTCCTCGTGGTGGTGCGCCTCCTCCGCCAGCCGCTGGTGCGACACCGCGAGCGCGATGTGATCGGCCACGCGCCGCGCCAGCGGCACGTCCTCCGGCGAGAAGCGCCCGGGCGTGCGCGAGTAGAAATTGACCGCGCCCATCACCCGGCCGCGCCGCCTGATCGACACCATCAACACCGATCGCATGCCCGCGTCGCGCGGCCGTTCGAAGGTGTCTGCCGGAACGTCGGCGAGGTCGGAGATCCGGAAATCCCACTCCCGGGCCTGCGCCAACGAGTCGGGGTTCTTCACTTCGTACGGTCCCGGCTCGCCGCCGAGGCCGCTGTTGGCGTAGA
>Ga0111538_10008271_pt1 | contig 13967 bp, 8 predicted proteins | sample SoiMethybrSBSTD1_FD_79669 | JGI IMG/M metagenome (GOLD analysis project Ga0111538, IMG submission 79669) | Bulk soil microbial communities from a Populus tree surrounding site in Tennessee, USA - Soil MetaG P. TD hybrid SBSTD1 (version 2)... | ecosystem: Environmental > Terrestrial > Soil > Tree...
AGGAAGAAACCACCGTCGTCCGCTTCGATCTGGGCGTAGACGCGATTGGAGTCGGCGCCCGACACCGAGAGCCCGATCTTGCCGAGCATCCCCTTCGGCAAGCCCGGAGCCCGCGAAATCTCGGTCCAGTGATCGCCGCCGTCAGTCGACTTGAAGATTCCGCTGCCGGGTCCGCCGCTCGACATCTCGTAGGCATTCCGATACGCCTCCCACAGCGCGACATAGATCACCTGCGGGTTGTTCGGATCGATGATCAGCTCGTTGGCGCCGGTCTTGTTGTCGCGAAACAGGATCCTGTCCCACGTCTTGCCGCCGTCTTTCGAACGGTACACGCCGCGCTCCGGGTTCGGGGCCGCGTGATGACCGAACGCCGCGACGTACACCAGATCGGGGTTCGAAGGATGGACCCGGATTTTCGCAATCACCTGGGTCTCGGTCAGTCCGATGTGCGTCCACGTTTTCCCGGCATCCGTCGACTTGTACGCGCCGCCGCCCTGGATGATGTTGCCGCGGATGTCCGCTTCGCCTGTGCCGATGTAGACGACGTCTGGATTCGAGGCGGCGACGGCCACCGCGCCGACGGAGGAGTAATTGATCAGCCCGTCGGTCACCGGCTTCCATGTGGTGCCGCCGTCGGTCGTCTTCCAGAGTCCGCCGCCAGTCGCGCCCATGTAGTACTCGTTCGGGCGGGACGTGCTCCCGGCCACGGCAATGGAGCGCCCGCCGCGCGCGGGGCCGAGGCTGCGCCAGCGCAGCGCGCCAAATGGTCCGGCGTCGGCGGCATTGCCGCCGCCGCCGCCCCGCTGCGCGCTCAGCGCAGCCGGAAGGAGGATCACCAACAGCAGGAGTCTCGAGATGCGCAGCATGCCGGCGATCTTACCGCGGCTTGGTGACGACGACGAACCGAGCGGTCGGGATTTGATTGCGCCACAGGACGCGGCCCGACGTCGCCCACATGCCGCGGCGTTCGAGGCGCACGTCGAGCTTGACCCCACGGGCGAGGAACTCGTCCAGCGCCTCGCGTCGCATGATGCAGAAGTACGGTTCCGACGACGCGAGGAACGTTTCGGCTTCGTGCTGATCCTCGAGGAACTCGACGTGACGTCCCACGTGAAAGCGGAATGATGGATTCCACCGGTTGAGGCGATAGCTGGCGATGACCGCGTCCGGACCCGCTTCGCCGGCGACCCACGCCGCCACGTCGTCGACGACCTTCTGTCGCTCGATCGCCGGCATCACGAAGTGCACGAGGCCAATGTAGGTGACCATCAGGCCGACGGTAGGCAGCCACGGAATCCGCGGCAAACGCCCGCGGATGACAAGCACCGCAATCATCGCGACCCCGGCCAGCGTCAGCGCAAAGGGGATCGCCATCGCGAGCGGCGGGAGATCAAGCCGCACGACGAGAAAATAGCCGGCGGCGACGCCGAGGAGCACGAGGAGTGGGCCCGCGACCCATACGCCGACGCGCGATCCGGCGTGGCGAGGTTGCCGCGGTTCCTGGCGGGCATCCGACCAGGCCCGTGCGCACAACAGGCACAGAGCCGGGGCCGCCGGAAAGACATAGTGATCGAGCTTGAAGGTGGACAGCGTGAAGAAGCCGACGATCGCGATCGTCCAGGACCAGAGCAGCACTTCGATGCCGTCCACCGGCTCGCCGCGCAGCCGCGCTCGGATATCGTCAAACGCGCGACCGATGACGAGCCCGGTCCACGGCAGGAGCCCGAGCGCGAGAATCTGGAAGTAAAACCAGAATCGCGGCTGATTCGCGAACCGGCTCGACGCGAAGAGCCGGATGTTTTCGTCGAGGAAGTAGCCGTTCACGAAGTCCTCGCGAAATCGCACGTACATGTAAACAAACCAAGGCGACGCCATGACGATCACGATGGCGACGCCTGCGATCCAATGCAGCCCGAGCAAGCGCTTCCGTAGATCGGCGGACAGGGTGATTGCGAGCGCCAGCGTCAGACCGCAGAGAACCAGCGCAATCGGCCCTTTGGTCATCACGGCGAAGGCAATCGACACATAGCCGGGCCACTGCAGCGCAGGCCGATCCTGGATGGCCGCCGTTGCGAGCAGCGCTGAGCCGCCGAAGAGAAACATCGTGAACAGCGTGTCCAGGATGGCGTAGCGCGCAAGGCCGAACACGCCGGGGCTGGCCGCGAGCATCAACCCGGCGACGATCCCGACGTCCGGCGAGATCATCCGCGCGCCAAACCAGACCGTGATCAGAATCAGGATCAGGGCCGCCAGCGCGGGCAGCATCCGGGCGCCCAGCTCGTTCTGGCCGAAGACGAGCATCGACGCACCCTGGAGCTGATGAAAAAGGACCGGCTTGTCGAAGAACGGGACGTCGTTGTAGTACGGAGCCCACCAGTCGCCGGTGGTAATCATCTCCCGGGTGGTTTCCGCGTAGTGCGCCTCGTCGGGATCCCAGAATGTCGGCGCGCCCAGCCGCCAGAACAGCACGATAAAGAGCAGCAGGCCGGCAAGAATCAGAAGAGCCGGGTCCTGCCCTATAATCGTCGGCCTCTGCGACCGATACAGCGTCGGGCTCTTCGACCAATTGGGGAAGAAGAAACGCACAGTAGAGCTTACATTTTTTGATGGCGACCGATAGCGCTGAATTCCAGTCCGGAACACGGCCACATCCCGGTGTCCATCACTGCCCAGTCCTGATCGTCGAGGATGATGCCGACCTGCGCGACATGATGGCGCAGTTGCTCAACCTCGAGGGGTTCAACGCCGCGACCGTGGCGAATGGCCGCGAAGCGCTCGAGTATCTCCAGGAATCCGACCGGCCCGATGTGATTCTGCTCGATCTCATGATGCCCGTCATGGACGGCTGGGAGTTCCGCCGGCGTCAGCAGGCCGACCCGGCCGTCTCCAGCGTACCGGTCATCGTGCTGTCCGCGCTCGACCCGACCCGCGCGGCAGACGTGAACGCCAACGCCTTCCTGAAAAAGCCGCTCGATTTCGACCGCCTCCTCGCCCTCGTTCGCAGCTACTGCCGATAACGTACCCACAGAAACGCCGTGGGCAGCTCGGCCGCCGGCCGGGCACGACCGTTGATACCATTCTCGACAGGTGACGCGCTTCCGCCGTGTGCGAACGATCTCGACCCGACTCGCGAAGGCGATTGTCGGACTCGTGGCCTTCGCTCTCATCCTCGTCGGTGTCGCGCTCGTGGTCGTGGAGACGACGTGGGCGAAGGAAGCGATCCGCGGTCTGATTGTCCGACAGGCCAACCAGTACCTGACCGCCACCCTTTCGATCGGGCGGCTGGAAGGATCGCTGCTGCGCGGTATCGCACTAGCCGACGTCAGTGTCGCACGCGAGGGCCGGACGCTGATTCAGATCGAGCGAATCGCGTTCAGCTACAGCATTCGCGAGCTCGTGCAAGCCGGTGTCGTCGTGCGTCGCGTTCAATTGACGCGCCCGCGGATCGTCGGCAGCCGGCAGCCGGACGGGCGCTGGGATCTTGGTGCACTCGTCCGGCGTGACACTCGCGAGCAGGAGCGCACGGGGCCGAGCCGGCCGATCGAGGTCCAATCGATCGAGGTTGTCGACGGCCGCATCTCGCTCAGCGATCCGCTCGATTTCGGCCCCGCCCACGTGCCGACCCAGTTCGAGGCGCTGAACGCGAAATTCGCGTTCGCCTACTTCCCGGTTCGCTGGAAGCTGACGTTCGATCACGTCTCGTGGATCGGCCGCGCACCCGAGCTGTCGGTACAGCGGCTGGCCGGCGTGTTCGGGCGCGGACCGGGCGGCTGGTTCTTCGAGCATTTCTCCGTGGCGACGGCGCGCTCCGCCTTCACACTCGACGGCCGGATTGACACGTCGCGGAAACCGACCGGGCTCGAGCTGCAAGTGCGCGCGCCGCGCTTTGCCTTTCAAGAATGGTCCGGCGTCCTGCGCGGTCTGAAGAACATCGCGGTCGAGGGCTCGTTCGACACGTCGCTGACCGGTCCGGTGAATCAGCTCGTGACCAACCTGAACCTCGCCGGAACCGGCGGATCGGTGAAAGGCACGCTGACACTCGATACCTCCGTCCCAGGCTGGCACGGCAAAGGCGCCGTGGACGTCGAGCGGGTGAATCTCGCCAGGTGGTTGAATCGTCCCGACCGGCCCTCCGACATCAGCGGGCACGTGACGTTCAACCTCGCCCTCGAACTCGGTCGCCATTTCCCGCGCGGCGTCTACGCGTTCGAAGGACGCCATGCGATGTACATGGGCTACGAGGCCAGCAACGTGCGCGCGCGCGGACAGTTGACCGAGACGAGCGCTCTCGTCGCGTCCGCCGACGCTGTGGCGTACGGTGCACGCGTGACGACTGAGAACGCCTCGATCGGGATCGACGGTCCGTTCCCATTCCGCTTCCAGGGTCACGTGGACGGCATCGATTTGCGCCGCGTGCCGCCAACGGTGCCCGTGCCACGAGTGCACAGTCTGCTGACCTTCGACTACGACATCTCCGGACGCTTCAGCGATCCCTACATCATCGGCGGCGCCACCTTCGCCCCGTCGCAGTTCCTCGGCGCCACCGTCGGCGCCGGAACTATCGGGTCGATCGACACTCTGCAGAAGCCGCTGCACTTCACGGGTGACGGCGACATCGACAATGTGAACCTCCGGGTCTTCGGCGAAGGCCTCGGCGTCGGATGGCTGCAGGAACCACGCTATGCCGGCACCGTGTCAGGACACTTTCAGGTGACGGGAACCGGCACCGATCGAACACTGACGCTGACTGGAGGGGGACGCCTGACACGGGCGGAACTGTTCAGCGGCACGCTGTCGGACGCGGACGTCTCGATCGGTCTCGACGGCGGGACGCTGAACGCATCGTTCGACGGGAGGCTCGACACCATCGACCCGGCGGTGCCGTTCATGGATCCCCGGTTGAAATCGTCGCTGACGGGAACCGGACGCGTCACCGCGACCGTGCGCGACCTTCTGCTGCGGACGGTCAGCCTGCCTGACTATGACGTTCGCGGCACCTTGTCGCTGGCTCCCTCGACCATCCGTGATATCCCGATTGAAAGCGCGACGCTCGACGCCTCGCTCGCCGATTCGACGCTGACGGTTGCGGATGCGCGCGCCACCGGTCCCGCGGTCGCAGGGCACGTCGCCGGCACCATCGGCTTCGCCGAGCCGGTATCGACCGACCTGCAATACGAGCTGTCCCGCGTGGACTTGTCGCAGCTGCACGCACTCACCGGAACCAGCGTGTCCGCGGTGGTCTCGACCACCGGACACCTGAGCGGGCCCGCGGACGCCCTTCACGCCGTCGGCGACGCGACGATCAACCAGCTCGATGCATACGGCGTGCGGGCGCTGACGCTCGTCGGCCACTACGACGCGGTGGCGCCGACATCAGACCTCTGGAAGACCAAGGCCCAGGTGAACGCGCGCGGGACATTCCTGACGTTGTTCGGCCAGTCGGTGAACGAAGCGTCGGGCACGGTGACGATGGATACCGACCGCCTGGGATTCGATCTGGACATCACCCAGCAGGAGCAGCGCCACGGACGGCTGGCTGGCGCCGTGCGGCTTCGCGACGACCGGCACGCCGTCGACGTCCTCGATCTGACCGTCAGCCTCGGGCGCGCGCCCTGGCGTCTCACCTCGACCACACCCCCGCCCATCGTCTCCTGGGACGACAACGGAGTGTCGCTGACACGACTGGAGTTTTCCGACGGCGCCAACGATCAACGGATTGGCGTGTCGGGCACGTGGCGGCGTGACGGTAACGGCGCGCTCCGCATCACCGGGTCGCACGTCTTTCTCGACACACTGCAGAACGCGTTCGATCGGCCGACGCGCTATGGCGGCGCGCTGGACGTCGACGCGACGGTGCGCGGCACGTTCGAGCAGCCGCGGGTGGCCGCGACGTTGACCGTCAGCAACGGCCGCGTCGAACGGATCTCGTACGAAAAACTCGCGGGCCGTGTCGACTACGATGCACAACGCCTGACGATCGACTTGCGGCTCGATCAGGCGCCGGGCGTCTGGCTCACGGCCGCCGGCACGGTCCCGGCGGCCGTGTTCAAACGCGATCTCCCCGACCAGCCGATCGACGTCGCGATCAAGTCGAGCCCCATCAGCCTCGGACTCGTCGAGGGCGTCACCGACGTCATCCGCAACGTGACCGGCGAGATCAGGTTGGACGTCCGGGCGGTCGGCACGAGCCACGACCCGCACCTGGCTGGCTCGATCGATATCGCGAACGCCGCGTTCCTGGCGACGGCGACCGGCGCGAGATACAAGAACGGGCGCGCCGCGTTCAAGCTGTCGCCTGATCGCGTGACGGTCGAGACCTTCCATATCGAGGACGTAGACGGACACCCGCTCGAGGTTCGAGGCAGCCTGGGGACGCATGAATTGCGCGTCGGCGCTCTCGAGATCGAGGCCAACGCCCAGCGTTTCGAGGTGATGCGAAACCAGCTGGGGCGCGTGGCGGTCAACGCCGCGCTCCAGATTCGGGGCCAGTTCGAATCACCGCGGATTGCCGGCGACGTGACGATCAGCTCGGGTGAGCTCAAGGGTGACGAGATCCTCCAACGGACGCTGTTCCAGCCGTATGCCACCGAGCAGACGCCGATCGGCGACGTCGACGCGGTGGCGGCACTGAATCCCTGGGAGCGGCTGGGTCTGGACATCTCCCTGCACGTCCCCAACACCCTGCGACTGACCGGCCGCGACGTGCAGATCTCGGCGGGGACGCCGATCGGTCTCGGCGACATCAATCTACGGATGCTCGGTGACCTGTACCTCTACAAAGACCCCGGCCAGCCGCTCTCGGTGACCGGTTCGTTCGACCGGGTCACCGGCACCTATACGTTCCAGGGCCGGCGCTTCGATGTCGTCGATACGAGCTCCATCAACTTCCGGGGCGACCTCAATCCGGAGGTCTACGTGACTGTCAGACGTCTCATCTCCGGTGTCGAGACGCGCGTCGCGATCACCGGACCGTTGCATCAGCCTGAGCTCCACCTGTCGAGCACACCGCCGCTCGACGACTCGGACATCCTGTCGCTGATTGTGTTCAATACGGCGAGCAACGAGCTCTCATCGGTGCAGCAGCAGGAACTGCTGGTGCGCGCCGGTGCGCTGGCGGCCGGTTTCATCGCGACACCGCTCCTGAGTGCGATCGAGAACCAGCTCGGATTGGAAGTCCTCGAAATCGAGGCGTTTGGAGAATTCGGCGAAGGGCCGAAAGTGACGATCGGTCAGGAAATCTTCCCCGGTCTGGTCGCGCGCTTCACCCGCCAGTTCGGGCCGGATCCGTACGACGAAGCCGCGCTCGAGTACACCCTCTCGCGCATCCTGCGGCTGCGCGCCACGTTCTCGGATGCGCAGACGCTGATCTCGCGCTCGCCTTTCCGGCGCATCGAGCGCGCCGGGATCGACCTGTTGTTGTTCTTCAGCTTCTAGTTCAGCTAAAGCAGCAACACTTCAACGCGGTGCGCGTGGACCATGTTCTCGCACGGCGACCATGCAAACACCGTGAAGCGGCCATCCTGCGATGCCACCAGCACGACCGCGTCACGCTGATCGTGTACGAACTGCGCGGCCGAGAGATGGCGCGTGCCGCCCAGCTGCGTCGGGTGCATGACCTCTGCGACGCCACCCTCGATCGGTTCGGTCACGACCACCTGCTCGACCTGCGGCGACCCTTTCTTCCGCGCAATCTTCGCGCCGAACGCGAGCACATCGTACCGCGTCGTCATGATGGTCGCGCCGTCGACGGCGGTGAGTCCGGCGATCAGATCGACAACACGTGCCAGCGCATCCTGCCACGTGCGACCGCTTTCGCCCGCCGACGAGGCGCGAGCCAGTCGCCCGAGGACGTCGAACGGCGGCGACACCGCGTACGGAATCGGACGGACGATCGATTCCGTCCAGGCGTCGCTCGAATCCGGGACGACCAGCAGAATACCGCCGCGGCGGTGCGCGCGCATCGACACCGCGAGCTGCACGAGCACGTTGACCGAATCGATCCACGACGCCGGCGAATCGAAGCCGAGCAGCGACGTCAGCAGCGGCGGGCAGTCCGGCAGGCTCGACGCATGTTCGTCGACCATCTTCACCCGATCGCCTTCCAACACGGCGACGTTCACGAACTTTCCCGCTTCGCCGCCACGGTGGTGCTTGACGACCAGCAGTCCGGGCGCCGTCACTTCGACGACGACGCACAGCGGCGGAATCATGCGGACGGTGCCCCAGACCCACAACGCGCCGCCATCGCGATGTACCCCGAGGTGAATGCCGGCTCGTTCGACCGCTGGAGCCAGTTTAACGAGGCGGCCGGGCTCGAGCGGGATGGCACGATCGAACCGGAGAGGATACGGCGCCTCGTCTGGCGTCAGGAACGCCAGCGAGATCGTCGGGACGACGTTCTCTTCACGGCGGAGACTCGCCCAGAACGCCGCGTCGATGAGTGCTTCGATGGTATCGGCGTCCGGCGGCATCGCGAGACCGGTCTGGCCCCGCTGCTGCGCCTCGGCGACGTGGCGGGCGAAATGGTCGCGAACTCTCGCCGCGATGGCGTGTGCCGCCGGATAGGCCGGTCCGCTCATCGCCCGCGCGAACGGCGCGTCGACCTCGGTCCCTGGCGGTGACGATCGCCGTGATGTTGCCACGCGCGCTGCTGCCGGCGTGGCCTGTGGGTAGCGGGCGGCGGCGGTGGCGCGCTCGCCCGGTAATCGAAGTCGGGAAGTGTGACTCTTGGCAGGCGGCCGCCGATGGCTTTCTCGATGGCGCGCAGGTTTTCCTCTTCCTCGGGCGAGACCAGCGTAAACGCCGAGCCCGTGGCCTCGGCACGCGCCGTCCGGCCGACGCGATGGATGTAGTCGTCGGGCACGACGGGCACATCGAAATTCACGACGTGTCCGAGTGCCGTGACGTCGATGCCGCGCGCGGCAATGTCGGTCGCCACCAGCACACGATACTTCCCGCTCTTGAAGCCTCTCAGCGCCTCGGTGCGCTGCGCCTGGGAGCGGTTGCCGTGAATCCGATCGACGTCAATCCCCTGCTCTCCCAGGTATTTCGCGAGCTTGTTCGCGCGGTGTTTCGTTCGGGTGAACACGAGCGCGTCGTGAATCTCCTGGCCATCCAGCAACTTGCGCAGCAAGGCGGCCTTGAGGTGCTGCGGGACCGGATAGACGGCGTGCGTGATCCCGACCGCCGGCGCCGATCGGCGCTCCAGGTTGATGGTGGCCGGGTTCGTGAGCATCTCGCGCGACAGCTGCGCGATCGGTGGAGGCATCGTGGCACTGAAGAACAGCGTCTGGCGCCGCGGCGGCAGATGCCGAAGGATGCGACGGATGTCCGGCAGAAAACCCATATCGAGCATCCGGTCGGCCTCGTCGAGCACCAGATACTGCAGCCCGGCCAGCCTGGCGTACGGGAAGCGGAAATGATCGAGCAGCCTGCCCGGCGTGCCGACCATGACGTCGACGCCGCTTCGGAACGCGTGCTCCTGCGGCCCCATCCCAACGCCGCCAAACACCGGCGCCGCGGTCAACGGTGTATGGACCGCCAGGTCGTTGAGGTCCTCCACAATCTGAGCGGCCAGCTCGCGCGTTGGCGTCAACACCAGCGCGCGCGTGGTCCCGCGCGGTTTGTCGATGAGCCGATGAAGAATCGGCAGCAGAAAGGCCGCCGTCTTGCCGCTGCCGGTCATCGCGCACGCCAACACGTCGCCACCGGCCATCGCCAGTGGGATCGCATCGGCCTGGATGGCGGTCGGCCGCGTGAATCCGAGGTCTTTGAGCCCTTTGAGGAGATCTGGATGAAGCCCGAGGCGGGTAAACGGCACGGATCATTATGACAGGATGCTCTGCTCGTCGTACAATTGGCTCGTGAACAAGTCACGGCCATCACAACAGAAGCGCCAGCGCGAGCGCCAGCGCCAGGAACGCCGTACAGAGAAGCAGGCCCGGCGCCAGGAAGCGGCCGCGCAAAAGGCCAACAATCCGACGAGGGCGGACGGCGTCGATCCCGATCTGGAAGGGATTCAGCTCGGCCCGCAGCCGCTGCAGGACTGGCAAAAGACCGAGTAGGGCTGGACCCAGCCGCACGATCGACTGCGCGGTCGCGCACACGCACGCCGCACCTGAGCGCCCCTCCCCGCCGGATTCTCCGTTAACGCCTGCTCGGCGTCCTTCGTCAGCGGCAGGTACCCTGACGGGGGGCTTACTGTACGGCGATCGTCACGTCGCTCTTCGTGGAGAGCGCGCCGTCATTCGCCGTCGCCCGCAGCACATAGACACCCGGCGATTGGAAGCGCGCTGACGTCACGACGGCTCCGCCCGCGACGGAATTCGGCCCGGCAGGGTCGAACGTCACCTTCGCCGGTCCTCGCAACTGCATCCAGGTCACCGTCAACCCTCGCGGCCGTGGCGCCGCCGACGAATTGGCCTGCGCCTGAATCCGCGTGGCGTCGGTTGCTGTGGTTCGTTGCACCGGCACTCGCGGCTTCGGCAGGCCGTCATCAGTGACGCTTGCGGTGAGTGAGACCGGTTGGCCCATGGTCGCGGTTGCGGCGGCGGTGATCGCAATCGCCGGCGCTTTGTTCTGATCGCTCTCGCCCGGATTCAGGTTGCCGCGCGTCATGATGATGCGCTCGGTGATTTCCTCGATGGGCAGCAGTTCTCCGTACGCCGTCTCCGTCTTGCCGTTGGCCTTGATGGTCCACGTGAGGACCTGCTTGCCGAAATCGGCCGGGACCCGCACCCGGAACACCCAACCCTGACGCCGGGGCAGAAAGTACGTCGGCTGCCCGCGGTCCGGCGCCCCCGGCTCGAACTTGTTGTCCGCGCCTGCCGGAATCGCCAGTTCCTCTTGCCAGTTGCGGTTGAAGTAGCCGAACACCAGATCGAAGCTGCCGTCGGCGTTGCGGATCCACCCCTCGAAATACGGCACGACGTTCTGGCCGGACACGAATTTCGTCTGCGGGATCGCCGTCGGCAGCTGCTGCGCGATCGGATCGCCGGCGAGCGTGAGCGCGATGGCGATCGCCGCGAGTCTAGTCATTGACTTTCTTCCGCGCCGCCACGCGCTGCTGATAGTCGGCCTCGTCGATGTAAAAGAGGCTGACCCACGCGAAGCTCATTTCATCGATCGTCCGCTGCCCGTAGCCCACCCAGTTCCTCGGATTCGGGTTGTACTTGTTCGCGGCCGTGTTGTCGTGCCACGCGGTGATGTGGATGATCGTGCCGGCGGGCAGCACCGGCGCGACATCCTCGGCGTAGGGATACGTGATGTGCCAGCCGAACTGGTAGTTGCTGACGCAGTTCAGGGTTTCGGTCCGGGCCGGCCCTGGACGCGCCGAATCGGCGCGGATGTCCGGATAAATGGCTTCCATGCACATCGCCTTGCCGCGATTGTGCATGTGCGGCTGGAAGGCCGACAGCACCGCGGGTTTCGGCAGCCGGAAGTAGCCGTCCGTACGCGAGACCTCGCCCGGAGGGATGTCGATGTCGGTGTTGTCGCCCATGTGCTGGGTGAACGCGACGTACTTCGGCACCTGTCCCTTCGGATACAGCTTGAAACCAATCGACACGTTGACGAGCGAGCGTTCGCCGCTCGGGTGGAGGTGGAGGTTGAAGTGAATCTTCGACCCGGCCTTGATCAGGCGGCCGGAGTTCTCGGGAAAGATGTCGCCGTTCTTGCCGAGCGCGTACTCGTTGAAGAAAAAGCCGACCGGATCCTCTTCTTCGTCCTCGATCATGTTGGCGGTCGCATGGTGCACGACCTTGAAGCTGTACGCCTCCGGCTTGGTTTCGACCGCCGCGATGTACATGTCCTCGGTGAACCCGGGATCGACGTCGACGTCGTAGAACTCGTCGGGGCCGTTCGCGCGCAGCTCGTACGGCTTGGGCAGCGACACGATCATGTCCGGCTTGCCGATGTGCCACTTGTCGACGTCGGCGAACTGGCGCGGCTTCGGCATGTCCGCCGGACTGCCGGCCGGCGCGCCGCTATCCACCCATTTCACGATCGTGGCAATTTCCGCGTCGGTCAGGGACGGATCGTCCTTGAACTTCGTGATGCCGATGTGGCGATCGATGTACCACGGCGGCATCTCGCGGGCCGTCACCTTCTGCTTGATCGAACGTGCCCAGGGGCGGGCTTCCTCGTAGGTGACGAGCGACATCGGCGCGATGGCGCCGGCGTGGTGACAGTTCTGGCAGGAGCGCTGCAGGATCGGCGCGACGTCGCGCGTGAAGGTGACGGTTTGCGCCGACGCCGGCGACGCGACGGAGACGACCAGGATCAGAGCCGCGCGGTTCATACGTCCTCCAGAAGCTCCGGCTGAAGCCGGACTAGCCCGGTAGCCTGAACGCCAGCAACTCGCCGCTGTAATTCCCGCCGCTGATGGCAATGACGATGTATTGCTTGCCGTTGAGCATGTAGGTCATCGGCGATCCGCTTTCGGGCGCCGGCATGTAGACGGCGCCGACCTCTTTCCCGTCCGTCTTGCTGTACGCGCGCAACATGGCGCCGCGCTGGCCCGAAGGCGTCGTGAAAACGCCGCCCTCGCCGGCGATGACGAGCGTTCTGGTCACCAGCGGTCCGATGAGTCCCGGCCGTCCCGTCCGGGCAATGGTCAGCCCTTTCAGGGCCGGGTGGTTCCGGACGTTGTCCGGCGTTTCCCCGTGCGCGATGTGCCACAGGATTTCGCCTTTGTTCAAGTCGATCGCGCTGATCCGCGCGTAAGGCGGTTTGAGCAGCGGCAAGCCCTGGACGCTGAGGCTGGCCCCGCCCTCCCCCGCCGCCGCCGGCGCCGCCGCGGTCTCTCCGGTGCGGCCGCCGCCCGCGGCCGATCCCGAGCCGCCGGTTCGACGCGCGCCGGTCAGCGCGCTGCCCTGGATGAAATCCATATCCGAGAGATCGGACGGCGACGGCACGAGAGCGAGCGGACTCGCACCGCTCTGCGAATAGATATAGGCGATGTGCGTCTCCGGATCGTATGAGCCGCCCGGCCAATTGGTGGCGAACCCGGGTGTCAGCGTCCCGAGCGGCCCTTCCAACTTGCTCACGACCGGCGGCGTGAAGATCGGGCCGATCTGGTAGCGCTCGGCCACCTTGATCGCCTCGGCTCGCAGCGCCGGCGTGAAATCGATCAAATCGTCGATCGACACACCTTGTCGCTCGTACGCGGGGGGCTTGGTCGGGAACGGCTGCGTCGGCGCGTACCATTCGCCCGGCACGTTCCCCTTCGGCACCGCCCGTTCCTCGATCGGCCAGATCGGTTCGCCGGTCTCACGATTCAGTACGTACAGAAACGCCTGCTTCGTCGGCTGCGCGACTGCCTTGATCGTCCGGCCATTGACGCTGATGTCCGTCAGAATCGGCGCGCAGGGGATGTCCATGTCCCAGATGCCGTGGTGCACCAGCTGAAAGTGCCACCGCCGCTTCCCGGTCTGCAGATCCACGGCGACGAGACTTTCGCCGAACAGGCCGTTTCCCGGACGATGGCCGCCGTAGTAGTCACCGGTCGGCAGCTCCACCGGCAGGTACACCAGGCCCAGTTCCTCGTCGGCGGAAATCTGGCCCCAGACGCCGGTGTTGCCGGTATACGCCCACGAATCTTTTTCCCACGTGTCGTTCCCGAACTCCCCCGGTTGGGGAATGGTGTGGAAGATCCACAGACGCTTGCCGGTCCGCACGTCGAAGCCGCGCACGTACCCTTTCTCGTTGCGGCGGCTTTTCGGATTGCCGCCCGTCTTGTGCGCGGCGCCGATGATGACCACGTCCTTCGCCACGGTGGGCGTCGAGTGCAGCCCGATCTCCCCGGTGATGAGATCCATGGTCTGGTCGTCGTCCAGCTTCAAATCGACCACGCCGTCCTGACCGAAGCTCGATATCCGCGCGCCGTTTTTCGCGTCGAGCGCGATCAACCGGTAGCCGGGCGTCACGTACAAGATGCGCTGCTCGCGGCCATCGGTCCAGTACGCGAG
>Ga0111538_10008273_pt1 | contig 13966 bp, 9 predicted proteins | sample SoiMethybrSBSTD1_FD_79669 | JGI IMG/M metagenome (GOLD analysis project Ga0111538, IMG submission 79669) | Bulk soil microbial communities from a Populus tree surrounding site in Tennessee, USA - Soil MetaG P. TD hybrid SBSTD1 (version 2)... | ecosystem: Environmental > Terrestrial > Soil > Tree...
CGGGCGCGACCACCGCGCCCGGCGGTTCGGCGAACCGCACGGTCCGGGACACCTCGAACACGCTCTCCAGCGTCGTCAAGGGCGGGAGCGGCCGGAAGGCGCGAACGGGTAGCCGCACGGACACGTCCGGTTTGCCCGAGTGGGCATCGGGCGCGGGGGCGGGAAGGTCGGCCGACCGAGGGTGTCACTAGGCTCGGGCGGTCGTGGGACCGACACCGGGCCGTCCAGGGGCGGCCGCACCCGGCGCCGTCGCACCGGAGCCGCCTCCGGCCGCGGGCATGCGGTGGATCCCGGGGGGCGCGTTCCGGATGGGCTCGGAGGACTTCTACCCCGAGGAGCGCCCGGTGCACCACGTGTCGGTGGACGGGTTCTGGATCGACGAGCTCCCGGTGACCGCGGCCGAGTTCCGTCGGTTCGTCCGGGCGACGAACTACGTGACGGTCGCCGAGCGTCCCCTCGATCCGGCCGACTACCCGGACGCGGATCCCGATCTCCTCGTGCCCGGATCACTCGTGTTCCGGAGGACCGACGGGCCGGTGAACCTCGACGACTTCCGCCAGTGGTGGGAGTACGTCCCGGGCGCGTACTGGAAGCGGCCCGGGGGGAAGGGCACGACGACCAACGGACGCGACCACCACCCGGTCGTCCACGTCGCCTACGAGGACGCCGAGGCGTACGCCGCGTGGATGGGCAAGACGCTTCCGACGGAGGCCGAGTGGGAGTTCGCCGCCCGGGGTGGGCTCGAGGGCGCCGTGTTCGCGTGGGGCGATGAGCACTTCCCGGACGACACGGCGATGGCCAACACGTGGCAGGGGGAGTTCCCCTGGGAGAACCTCAAGCTCGACGGCTTCGAGGGCACGTCCCCCGTGGGGAGCTTCCCGCCCAACGGCTACGGGCTGTACGACATGACCGGGAACGTGTGGGAGTGGACGTGCGACTGGTACACGCCGCGCCACTCCGACGAGGTCGTCAGCCCGTGCTGCGCGCCCCACAACCCGCGGGTGACGTCGGCGGACGCGAGCTTCGAGGCCGGGTGCCCGGGCGAGCACATCCCGCGCCGGGTGATCAAGGGCGGCTCCCACCTGTGCGCGCCGAACTACTGCCTGCGCTACCGCCCGTCGGCCCGGCAGCCGCAGATGATCGACACATCGATGGCCCATCTCGGCTTCCGCTGCATCGTGCGGACCGCTTCCGAGCCCGCGCCCTGACCGTCCGCCGGGCGGTGGCCGTGTGGCAGTGTGCCGGACGTGCTGCTCGGACTGGTCCACGTCAACATGGGTGCGATGAGCCGGCCGGAACCGCTCGTCGCCGCCGTCCGCCGGGCCGAGGAGGCCGGCTTCGACTCGGCGTGGGCGGGCGAGCACATCGTGTTGCCGGACCCCCAGGTCCCGCCATCGCCGATGGCGCCGCAGGACCCGGCACTCGACCCGCTGTACGCGCTGACGTGGGCCGCCGCCCACACGACGACGCTCCGGCTGACCACCGGGATTGTGATCCTTCCCCAACGCAATCCCGTCGTGCTCGCCAAGGAGGTGGCGAGCCTCGACGTGCTGTCGGGGGGCCGGGTCGCGTTGGGCATCGGTGCCGGGTACCTCGAGCCGGAGTTCCGGGCGGTCGGCGCCAACTACGACGAGCGGGGCGCCGTCACCGACGAGTACCTCGACGTCCTGCACACCCTCTGGTACGACGAGCACCCCGAGTACCACGGGCGCTTCGCCGACTTCGCCGGCGTCGACGCCCACCCGCGCCCGGTGCAGCGACCGATCCCGATCGTCGTCGGCGGCCACCGACCGCCGGCCTACCGCCGGGCGGTCGCCCGGGCCCACGGCTGGTACGGCTACGGGCTCACCCCGGAGGACGCCACCGCCTCGATCGCCGCGCTGCGCCGCGCCGCCGATCGGGTCGAGCGGCCGGACGAGCTCGGCGAGCTGGAGATCAGCGTCACCCCTCGCGGCCGGCTCACGCCCGAGCGCGTGGCGGCCTTCGCCGCCGCCGGGGTCGACCGGCTCGTCGTGCTCGCCCGGCCCGGGGTCGACGACCCGCTCGAGGTGATCGACGCCGCCGTCGCCGCGGTCGCCGCCGTCGGCTGAACGCGATCCGGCACCGAACCCACATCTGGGCGGGAATCGTCTCATCGGCCGATCTGGGCGGGAATCGTCTCAGACGCTGGAACAAATCCCGCCCAGATCGCCGTCGGGCGGCCGACAACGGGCGCCACCGCCGGCATCGGCTACGGTGCTCGACGTCCGGTGTGCGGGCGGCCACAGAGCAATCGGGGGTTGCGATGACTCCACTTCGCGCCGGCGCGGTCGCCGTGTCGCTCGCCGTTCTCACTCCGCTGGGATCGCCGGTCGCCCCGGCTGCCGCACCTGAGCACCGCCGGCCCGACCGGTTCAGCATCGAGGTCCTGTCGAGCGCTCGGGATCAGGTCTCGGGGGGCGATGCGCTCGTCGCCGTGCACGTGCCCCGGGGCGTCGACCCGAGCGACGTCCGGATCACGGTGGGCCGCGTCGACGTCTCGTCCGCCTTCGCGCCGCAGGGCGACGAGCTCGTCGGGCTCGTCGAAGGGATCCCCGAGGGCCGCAGCACGCTCACCGTGGCGTCGACCGCCCGAGGTCGCAAGCCAGCGCCGGTCCACGTGCGCCTCACCAACCACCCGATCAGCGGTCCGATGTTCTCCGGACCGCAGCAGCAGCCGTTCGTGTGCACGACCGCTCGAGGGAGGTTCGACGGTCGCAACGTGCTCGGCCAGCCGCTCGTCGACAACCAGGACCACTTCGGGATCCCCGTCGCGGCGGAAGGGCCCGATGGCAGCTATCCCCAGGACGGACGGGGCTACCCGACGGCTGCCGCCACGATCGTCGGGTGGAGCGGCAACTGCTCGGCGGAGACCAGGTATGGCTACGTGTACGGGACGACCAACGGCGCCTTCAAGTGGCTCGACGATCCCGACGGTCCGCTGCCCGCGGACATCGCGACGACGACGACGCTCGACGGCCAGACGGTGCCGTTCGTCGTCCGCTGGGAGCGGGGCACGATCAACCGGTTCATCTACAGCATCGCCGTGCTCGCCCCGGCCGGCGAGGCAGACCCCGAGCAGCCCGACGACGCGTTGTGGAACCGCCGTCTCGTGTTCAGCTTCGACGGCGGCGTCGGCATCGGGCACTTCCAGGGGACCACGAGCACCGGGTCGATGCTGCCGGCCGACCTGCTCGGTGCCGGCTACGGCGTGATGTGGTCGAGCGGGACCCGCACGAGCACCCACTACAACCTCCAGGTCGGCGGGGAGACGGCGTTGATGGTCAAGGAGCGGTTCGTCGAGCAGCACGGCCGGCCGCTCTACACCGTGGCCGTCGGCGGCTCCGGTGGGGCGATCCAGCAGTACGTCTACGCCCAGAACCATCCCGGACTCATCGACGCTGCGATCCCGCAGTACTCGTACTCCGACATGGTCACCCAGACCATCCACGTCGGGGATTGCGAACTGCTCGAGCACTACTTCGACGTCACCGACCGGGACAACCCGAAGTGGCGTGACCCGGAGATGCGCCAGCAGATCATCGGCCTCAACGCGACCAACTTCCCGAAGAACCTGAGCGCCGGCGAGAGAGCCCAGTGGAACGGCCTCTACGCCCTCTACGCCGCGTTCGGGTATCAGGTGATGGACCGCGATCCGGCGTCACCGGCGCCGGCGCTGACGGAGTGCCGTCCGGGCTGGTTGGGCCTGACACCGCTGACCCTGAACCCGACGTTCACCGACGTCGACGACATCGACAAGCTCGCCCAGGGCACCGAGGGCGTCCGGTGGACGCACTGGCAGGACCTGGTCAACATCTACGGCGCCGAGCCCGATGGCTTCGCGCGGGTGCCGTGGGACAACGTCGGCGTCCAGTACGGGCTCGAGGCCCTCCGCAACGGCACGATCACGCCCGAGGAGTTCCTCGACCTCAACGCCTTCGTCGGTGGGTGGAAGCACCCGCGGGACATGGTCCCCGAGGGCTTCCCGTTCGTCGGTGCGCCGACCCCGGAGAACTTCGATCCGTGGAGCTCGCGCAACATGAACCTCAGCCCCGACGGCGTCACCCCGGCGCCGCGCACGGCGGGGGACAAGAAAGCGGTGCGCGCCGCCTACGAGTCCGGGATGGAGTTCCAGGGGGACATCGACATCCCGATCATCGACTGGCGCCACTACCTCGAGGACGAGCTCGACATGCACCACTCCCACCAGTCGTTCGCCACGCGGCAGCGCATGCTCAACGCCGACGGCCGGGCCCGCAACCAGGTGATCTGGTTCACCGACGCCCGGCCGGCGGTGGCGTTCGACCAGACGCCGATGGCGTTCGAGGTGATCGACGAGTGGATGGCGAACATCCGGGCCAACCCCCGTGCCGGTGTCGCCGCCAACGCGCCGGCTCGTGCGGTCGACTCGTGCTTCGCGACCGACGGGAGCCTGATCGCGTCAGGGCGGGACGTGTGGGACGGCGTGCTCGACGATGGACCTCCCGGCGCGTGCACCGAGCGGTTCCCGATCTACTCGACGTCGCGCCGCCAGGCCGGCGGGCCGTTCGAGGGCGGGATCTGGCGATGCCGCACCCGATCGGTCAGCTCGGCGATCCGGGCCGGCGTGTACGGCGACTGGCAGCCGACGGGTGAGCAGCGCCAGCGGCTGGAGGAGATCTTCCCTGACGGGGTCTGCGACTACCGGCGCGGCGAGCGCTGACCGGCACCGGACCGCGTCACGGGGGCTGGCTTCCGGCCCACCCACCAGCGCCAGATCGCGGTGACGATCACCGCGCCGATGATCGAACCGATCACCCCGCTCGGCTTGAAGGCGAGCCCGTCGCCGGCGATCAGGCTGAAGATCAGGCCGCCCACGAACGACCCGATGAGCCCCGCGCCGAGGGCCATCCCCCAGTCGATCCCGCGGCCACGGCGCCCGAGGATGAACTGCGCCGCCGCGCCGACGAGCACGCCGAAGCCGATGATGCCGAGGATCAACACGCGCCGCACCGTACTCGCCCCTCCCATCCCGTTCTTGCATCTACCTGTGCCCCTCCAGGGGGCACAGGTAGATGCAAGAACCGGGCTCAGTCGGCGGGCGGCCAGTCGGGACAGGTCGCCCGGTACGGCTCGTCGGCGCCGACGTACTCCGTCCATTCGGCGCGGGTCAGGTTGCGGCCGGCGGCGCGACAGGCCGACGCCTGCCACGAGTCGGGGTCGACGTCCCACCGGGTCCAGCGGTTGGATGGGCCGTTGCCGGTCAGGTACCGGCCGTCGGGAGAGAACTGCGGCCGGAACCAGATGTCGCCGACGGGGAACGGCCGGCCGATCGGCCGCAGAGTGGCCGCGTCGAACAGGGCGAGTTGGGCCGAGAACGGGTGGTAGGCGGCGACCGTCGAGCCGTCCGGGCTCACCGCGACGGTCGTCAGACTCGACGAGTCTCGGGAGCGGCCCTCGACGAGCAGTTCACCGGTGGCGAGGTCCCACCGCCACAGCCGCCCGCCGACGCCGGCCCCGATGACGTCGCCGGTGCCGGGGACGGCGTGCACGCCCTGGACGTTCTGCGGGGCGGAGACGAACCCGACCGGGCTGAGGTCGGCGGCGGTGAAGCGGGCGACGCCGAGGTTGGTGGGCACGTCGAGGTAGCGCCCGTCCGGACTGAAGACCGGGTGGCCGGACACGCCCGGATCGAGCCCGGGCGTGGCGGCGGCGACGGCGACCTCGGCCACGCGCTCGCCGGTGCGGATGTCCCACGCGCGGAGGTACCGGTACCGGTGGTCGACGGCGATGACGGTGTTCCCGTCGGGACTCATGCGGGCGTATGTCGGGGCGAAGTCGGCGTCGCTCGCCTGCCAGATCGCCTCGCCGGTCGCCGCGTCGGCGACGAACGTGATCCCGCCCGCCGGCGCGAACACGAGGACCTTCGTGGCGTCGGCGCTGAGGTGGAAGGCGGCGTCGCTCGCCATCAATCCGGCGGGCAGGCGGACCACCACGCCGGGCGCCCCCGGCCGTCCGGCGTCGCGCACCTCGATCCGGTCGCCGACGGCTACGGCCACCCGGCGACCGTCGGCGGACAGTGACGGGTTCCGCGGCCGATCGCGGATCACCCTGGCGATCGGCCCCGACACGTTCTCGCCCCAGAGGCCGATCAGACCGTCGTCGGCGATCGTGACCAGGTAGCGGCCGTCGGAACTGAAGGCGACATCACGGGTGCCGGCGCCGTGGCCGACCAGCGGGGTGCCGATGACGCGCTCCGACTGGACGTCGTACAACGACACGCCGCCGCCGGTCGAGCCGATGGCGAGGACCGGCGGCGAACCCGGGCTGAAGGCGATCCCTCGCGCCGCGCCGGGCCGGGACCGGGCGTCACCGATGAGCCGGCCGGTGGCGAGATCCCACACGTACACCTGGCCCTCGTCCTCGGCCCCGGCGACGAGCGACCCGTCGGCCGAGACGGCGAACTGGCTCGGGACGACCCCGGGCAGCTCCACCGGCGTCCGGCGGACCTCGGCGCCGCGGTCGACGTCCCAGAACACCGCGGCCGTCGGTTCGACCACGATGAGCGTGCCGTCCGGCGCGAACCCCACCGTCGCGACGGGCGCGACCGGGAGCGGGATGTCGACTGCTCGGCGGGTCGCAACGTCCCACAGCGTGACCGCGCCACCGTCGCCGACGACGACGAACTGGTCGTGACCGGGGCGGAAGAAGGCCTGCGCCCGCAGTCCCGGTGCGGTGACGGCAACCGGTTCGGTCGTCCCCGTCCCGACGTCGAGCAGCCCCACCGCGCCGCCGAGGTCGCGCGCCAGGACCCACCGTCCGTCGTCGCTGACGTCGAGTTGGACGATCCGCTGTTCCATCTCGATGCGGGCGATCTGCTCCCTCGGCGACACGTCGAACACGAGCGCCAAACCGGCGCGCCCGGACTCGTCGGCCCCGCCACTCGCGACCACCCGTCCGTCGGCGCTGATGTCGACGTCGTGCTGGGTGCGGGGTGGGCCGGCGAGGAACCCGATGAACGAGGAGTTGGTCGAGCGCAATGCGCCGAAGCGGTCCCGCGGAGCCGTCATGTGGCGGGTGAGCGCGGTGAGCAGGGCGCCGTTCGTTTCGGGCGACTCCTCGCGCCGGCGGGCCTCGACGGCGAGGAGGAGGGCGAGGTCGAGGCGGCTGTCGAGCCCACGCTCGGACTCGGCGACCAGGCGGGCGATCTGGTTCCGCGCCCGCGCCTGCTCGGCCTCGGCCTGGGCGGCCTCCGCGTCCTCTTGCCGCCTCTGGGCGAGCAGGGCGGCGCCGGCGGCCGCCTGACGCTGCCGATCGGCCCGGCGGGCGTTGACCAACGCCAGCCCGCCGCCGACGAGCGCGGCGACGAGCAGGACCGCCGCCGCAGTGAGGGCGCGGCCGAGCCGCCGCCGCGCCCGCGACTCCCGCTCGAGCTGGCGACCGATCTCCTCGTGGGCCCGGTCGGCGACGCGCTGCCCGGCGGCGACGAACTCGCCCGTCAGCGCGGGCACCCTCCCGTGCCGGGCGACGTACTCGCCGGCGGCGGCGAGGCGGGCGCCGCGGTAGACGTCGTCGTCGGACCGACCGTGGGCGTCCCATGCCCGGGCCGCGATGCGCAGGTCGTGGTCGAGGACGAGGTCGGTCCGAACCTCCTCGAGCCACACGACCAGCCGGGGCCAGGCGGCGAAGACGACTTCGTGGACGACGTCGATCTCGCGGTCGTCGCGCCGGACGAGCCGGGCGTCCACGAGCGCATCGACGGCGGGGCCGAGGGCGGCGGCCATCTCGTCGACCGGGAGGCGCCGGCGCACCCACTGGCCGTCGTCAGTGACGTCGACCAGGCGCAGCATCACCTCGCGGATGCGGTGCTCGTCGCCGATTCGATCGACGGCGCGCTCGCCGAGGCGCTCGACGGCGGCGGCGACGCCGCCGATCTCCAGGTAGCGCTCGGCGGTGAGGGTGTCCTCGTCGCGCGTGTTCCACACCTCGGCCAGGGCGGCCGACACCAGCGGAAGGGCGGCGTCGTAGTCACCGACCTCGTCGAGCACGCGGTCGGTGAGTGAGCGCTCGACGACACACCCCGTGCGGCGAGCGGGCACCTCGATGATCCGGCGCAGCTCGTCGTCGGTCGGCGGGCCGACGAGCACCTGGGCGTCGTCGATCAACTCGGCCAGCGGACGGATCGTCGTCAGCGCGCCGTACTGGTCGGCGCGCACGACGAGCACGACATGGATGTCGAGGGCGGCGTCGAGCACGAGGGTGACCAGCCGGCTGGCCAGCGCCTCGGCCACACCGCCGGTGATCGCCTCCTCGAACTGGTCGACGACGAGGAGCTGCGGGCCCGGCTCGTCGTGCTCCTCGAGGCGCTCGAGCGCAACGGCGTCGTCGGGGACGATCACCGTCGCCCGCCACGCCACCTGGCCGGGGAGCCGGCCGCTGCGCACCAACGGGATGAGGCCGGCACGGACCAGCGACGACTTCCCGCTGCCGGACGCACCGACGACGGCGACCAGCCGCCGGTCGAGGACCCGTGCGGCGAGCTCGGCGACGAGGCGCTCGCGCCCGACGAAGAGGTCGGCGTCTTCGGGTCCGTAGGACGCGAGGGCGCGGTAGGGCTGGCGTCCGACCAGGCTCGCGCTGACCAGCTCGTCGCGGCGGTCCCGCGCGGCGACGAGGGCGAGCACCTCGTCGAAGACCGAGGCGCGGGCTTCGTCGGCGGCGGCACTGGCCCCGAGCGACGACGCCGTGGCGGCCTGTAGCCGGTCGCTGGCGGCGCGCTCGGCCCACGCCGCCGCCTCCCGCCGGGCCAGGCCGGGGAGGCCTCCGGCGATCGCGACCGTGGCCGCCACGGCGTCGTCGTCGAGCCCGTCGGCGACCACGATCCGGGCGAGGTCGGCGTCGGGCAGGGGGCCGAGCGCGGTCGGCGTGGCGTCGGGCAGCCGGCGCAGCACGCCGTCGCCGCCGGCGGCGGGATCGACGATCGGAACGAGGAGCAGGGACAGCCGGGCGGCGGCCGCGGCCACCGCCTCGAGGCCGGCGATCGCCGCTGGCGGCATCCGTTCCACGTCGTCGACCACCAGCAGCAGGGGCCCTCGCCGGCACCGGTCGGCGACCGCGTCGAGCACGGCGCCGGGCGGAGCCGGCGACTCGTCCGCCGGTGTGGCCGGGGTCGCGACCAGCCGGCCGAGGTCGGCTCCGCCGTGCACGTACTCGACCCAGCCACCGTCGGCGATCACGCGGGCGGCGAGCTCGGCGGCGAGACGGGTCCGGCCGCTGTCCACCGGACCGACCAGCGCGCGGACCTGGCCGGTGCCGAGCCGGGCCGACTCCCACGCGTCGGCGAGCCATGCCAGTTCCTGGCCGCGGCCGACGAAGGCGCCCGACGTGCGCAGGGCGGCCGGTACTCGCGGCCGGTCGCCGATGACGATCAGCTCCGGATCCTGGTCGAGGATCTGCCGTTCGAGGGCGCGTAGCTCGGGGCCGGGTTCGAGGCCGAACGACTCCACCAGCGCCCGCCGCGCCCGTTGGTAGGCGACGAGGGCGTGGTGCTGGCGGCCGGCGGCGTACAGCGCCCGCATCAACAGCGCCCACGCCCGCTCCCGGCCGGGTTCCTCGACGACGAGGTGTTCGAGGTCGGGGATCGCCGCGGCGACGGTTCCGGCGGCGATCTGGGCCTCGGCGAGATCCTCGGTCGCCCGCAGCCGCAACTCGTCGAGCCGGACCCGGGCCGCGGCGGCGAACTCGGCGTCGCCGAACTCGGCGTACGCCGCGCCGTGCCACAGGGCGAGCGCCTGGGTGAGCAGATCCATCGCCGGCCCGATCGCACCGCGGACGAGCTCGCGACGACCGTCCGCGGCGAGCCGCTCGAAGCGCACGGCGTCCACGGCGGAGGGGTCGAGGGCAAGCCGGTAGCCGCCGCGCATCGTTTCGATCAGATCGGCGGCGACCCCGCTCAGCGACCGGCGCAGACGGACGACGTGGGACTGGACCGTCTTCGCCGCGGTCGGAGGCGGATCGTCCCCCCACAAGGCGTCGACGATGGCGTCGACGGCGACCATGCGGCCGGCCCGGCTGGCGAGCAGGGCGAGGAGGCGGCGACGGTGGGAACCGGCGACGTGGACCGCTCGACCGTCGGCTTCGAGGGCGAGCGCGCCGAGCACGCGGACGCGGACCGGCGGGTCACCAAGAGCGACGGGTGCACCGTCGTCGCCTGCCAGCCGGAGGTCGTTGGCCATCGCCCTCCCAAACAGCCTGATCTCCGGTTGCAGCTCGGTGGCACCGGATCGAAACCCCAGCGTAGGTGGCGTGGGCCCGCCGACGAAGTGGGTTGCAGCGCGGTGACACCGTGGCGGTCTCGCTGCCACCGGGCGGCAGCCGACGTCGGGCGGGATCGGGCCGATGAAGAGAATCGGACTCGCCCTTGCCGTCGCGCTGACGGCCCCATTGATCGGCGTTGACGCCTCGACGGCGGCGCCCCCGATCGCCGCCCCGCGGATCGCCTGCGCGGCCGGCACGGATCCGGGAAGCCTCACGAGGCGCTTCGCCGGCGGGATCGGACCGATGGTCGGCGCCGACTACCAGCGCGCCTTCCCGCTCCCGGACGGCCGGCGGCTGTGGGTGTTCCAGGACGCCTTCGTCCGCACGACGAGCGGAGCGACCCGGCTCGTCCACAACGTCGGGCTGGTCCAGTCCGGCCGCTGCTTCCGCCTCCTGCGCGCGGGCACGGCGGCCCGGCCGCGGCCGTGGATCGGCGCCGGCATGACCACGCCGCGCCGGCACTGGTTCTGGCCCCTGGGCGGCACCGTCGCCGCCGACGGGACGTTCCGGCTGTTCGTCGCCGAGATGGCCGAGCGCGGGCCCGGATACCTGACGAGGACCGAGCCCGTCGCCACCTGGATCGCGACGATCACGCTCCCGGATCTGCGCGTCGTGCGGTTGCGCCGGGCGCCGGATTCGGGCGTCCGGCTGTACGGGTGGAGCGTCGTGGACAGCGGCGCGTTCACGTACCTCTACGGGCACTGCTACCGGCAGTTCGGCTGGGGCTTCCTCGGCCACGCTCAGTGCGCCGCCGACGTCAAGGTCGCCCGGGTCCCGCGCGGCAGGCTCGACGCCCGACCGACGTATTGGACGGGTGCGCGCTGGTCCAGCCGGGCGGGGCGCGCCGCCAACATCGCCCCCCGATCGGGACCGCGGGGGGAGGCGCGCCGCGTCAACCCGATGCAGATCGCCTTCGTCGGGGGACGCTGGATCGCGGTGACCAAGGTCGACGACTGGTTCGGCGACCGGATCTACCTCGATCACGCCCCCTCGCCCGCCGGGCCGTGGCGGACCTCCGCCGTGCTGCGGGCGCCGACGCTCGGCCCGGCGTCGGCGTACAACACCTACTTCGCCAGCTTCATCGGAGGGACGTCGAGGTCGCTGACGGTCGGCTTGAGCAACAACCGCTGGGACGGCGCGCTGTCGAGCGCCTACCGGCCGACGTTCCTCGACGTCAGCCTCGACAGGTGGTGAGCGGCGGGTCGGTACCGCCGACCCCGATCTGGGCGGGAATCGTGCCAACTGCCGATCTGGGCGGGATTCGTCTCAGGGGGTGGAAGGATTCCCGCCCAGATACCGGCTGGGGCGGTCCCGTCAGGCGCCGGCGATGCCCTTCAGCGTGGTGTCGTCGTCCACCCTCACCGCGTCCCCCTCGACCACCACGTCGAGTCCCTCGTCGAGGGCGTTGTGCCCGGTCGTCACGAGGCAGTGCGAGTTGGTGGCGAGGTTCTTGGCCTTCTGCTCGCCGGGCCCGGTGCAGAAGTACAGCGACGCGTCGCGCCACACGGCGATGAGCGGTGTCACATGCGGGGCGGCCATCGGCGCGCACCGTCGACTGCGAGTGAGCGAGGGCGGCGTCGAGAGTCCGCTGCGCTACGGTCTCCCTTGAGGCCAGTGCGCAGCGCGCGACGATGCGAGTGAGCGAGCGCCAGCGAGCGAGCGGCCAGCAACGGTCTGCGTGGCCGGGGAACGCAGTGAACGTCAGACCTCATCCGGGGCCGGAACTGAGCGCCGCCTTCAGGCCGTCGAGATTGTCGGAGCCGAAGACCACCCGGTTGCGGGTGGCGATGTAGAGCAGATCGAGGTCGACGTCGGCGTCGGCGATCTGACGGGCGAGGTCGGCGAGCACGCCCGGTCGGTCTTCGACGTCGACGACGACGACCTCGCGCTCCCGGGTCACGGCGAGGTGGGAGATGCCGAGCACGTGCCTCGCCGCGGCCGAGTGGGGGACGAGGATGTGCAACTCGGCCTTCGCGCCGTTGCCGAGACAGGTCGCCGCCGAGATGTTGACACCGGCGTCGCTGATCGCCGTGGCCACCCGGGCGAGCGCGCCCGGTTCGTTGTCCACCTCGATGACCAGATCCATGGGCATGACCAGATCCTCGCATTTCTGGCCCGTACCCCTTGACGGAAATTTGTTTGGCAACTATACAAACGAACTCAATGAGCGACCGGGACGAGTGATGGCGACCCCAGAGGACGCCCGTCGGGCCAATCGCAGCTTGCTGCTGGGGACCCTTCACCGTGACGGTCCCCTGTCGCGCGCCGACCTGGCCAAGCAGACGGGACTGACCCGGGCGACCGTCTCGGCAGTCGTGCGCGACCTGATCGACGAGTTGGTGGTCGAAGAGCTCGGCGTGCGGGCCGCCGGCGGCGTCGGCAAGCCGGCCACGCTCGTCGGCATCAACGCCGACGGGCGCCACGTCGTGTGCCTCGACGTGTCCGAGCCGGAGGAGTTCGTCGGTGCGATCGTCAATCTCGACGGCAAGGTCGTCGTCCGGCGGACCTACGACCGCAAGGGCCGGACCGGGCGGGCCGCCGTCACCCTCGTCCGGCGGATCTGCCGCGAGCTCGTCAGCGACGCCGGCGAACGCCTCGTCGGCGTCGGCATCGCCACGCCCGGCGTCGTCAGACCCGACGGCGTGATCACGACCGCCGCCCACCTCGGCTGGGCGGACCTGCCGCTGGCCGCCGAGCTGTCGGCTCAGCTCGGCCTCCCCGTCCACGTCGTCAACGACGCCAACGCCGCCGCACTCGCCGAGGTCACGTTCGGCGAGCCGGGCGCGCCCGACCTGATCTGCGTGCGGGTCGACGAAGGCGTGGGCGCCGGGCTCGTGCTCGGCGGTCGCCTGTTCACCGGGTCGTCGCACGCGGCGGGCGAGATCGGGCACGTCGTCGTGTCCGGTGACGGGGCGCGGTGCGCCTGCGGCAAGCGCGGCTGCCTGGAGACGGAGGTCTCCGAACCGCTGCTCGACCGGCGCCTCGGCGAGGACGGCGCCGACGAGACCGCCGTCCTGCGCGCCGCCGGGACGCACCTCGGCACGGCGCTGGCCACCGTTGTCGGCGCGCTCGACGTCACCGAGGTCGTGCTGTCCGGGCCGCCGACCGTCGCGACCGAGACGTTCCGCACCGCCGCCGCTGACGCGATCGCTTCCCGCACCCTGCCGGTGATCGGGGACCGCCTCATTGTCCGCCCGAGCACGCTGGGGTTCGACGACGTTCTCGTCGGCGCCGCCGCCCGCGTGCTCGATCAAGAGCTCGGCTTGCGATGAGCCGATCAGACCCAACAGAAAAGGGGAGGATCACAGTGAACAGAACCCGACCCGTGCGGTTCCTGGCCTTACTGGCGACCGCCGGACTGCTCGTCGCCGCGTGTGGCGACGACGACGACGACACGGCGGGGACCGACGCGCCGAGCGGGACCGAGGCACCCGCCGGCACTGAGGCACCCGCCGGGACCGACGCGCCCGCGGGGACCGAGGCGCCCGCTGGCACGGAGGCGCCGGCCGCGGAGACCACGGCACCGCCGCCACCGACCAACCCACCGCCACAGGAGCTCGGCACCGGGACGGGTGAAGGCGGAACCATCCGTCTGTGGCTGAACGGTGAAGCCGACACGCCCGACGCGATGGTCGAGTACGCGGTCGCCGAG
>Ga0111538_10008274_pt1 | contig 13965 bp, 14 predicted proteins | sample SoiMethybrSBSTD1_FD_79669 | JGI IMG/M metagenome (GOLD analysis project Ga0111538, IMG submission 79669) | Bulk soil microbial communities from a Populus tree surrounding site in Tennessee, USA - Soil MetaG P. TD hybrid SBSTD1 (version 2)... | ecosystem: Environmental > Terrestrial > Soil >...
TCATGGCCTTCTGCATCGTGGTGTCGGCGACCATCTACGTGACCATCGACCTGGAGCTTCCCCGCCTGGGACTCATTCGCGTGGACAAGGCCGACGCGCTGCTCCGGGACGTCCGCCGGTCGATGAACTAGCCGTGCCACCCCTCCCCCCCGCTCGTCGTAGATAGTCCCGACTGGAGGTTGTCATGTCTCAACGGACGCATCGCCGGCGCGCGACGCCCCAGGACTGGGACGACGAGGTTGAAGAGGAGCCGAGCATCCTGGAGTTCGTCCTCAGCTCCGTGACGGACACCCTCACCCACTCAGTGCTGGGCCGGATCAAGGACGGCGCCGAGCGGATCGTCCACGGGGCGGTCCGGCGCGCCGCCTCGGCGTGGGTCGGCGCCACCGTGCTCGTCGCAGGCATCCTCCTTTGCCTCTTCGCGGGCGTGAAGGGGCTGGAAGCGCTGAAGTGCCCGATGTGGCTGTCCTATCTCGCCATCGGCGTCGTCGCCCTCGCCGCCGGGCTCGTGATCCTCAAGCCCCTGCTGTCGCCCCGCCCAGGCGACCGCGGGGAGTGATCCTGCGAGAAAACGAACTGTTCGTTTTCTCGTGCGAAGAGCGGCAGGTTCTCGTCTCCCCCGCACGCAGAACTCTAAACCCCTGGGGCCACGTTACTTCCATTGGACAGCCCTTCGCGCGAGAAAACGAACTGTCCTCTTTCTCGCCTTTCTGCGAGAAAACGAACAGTTCGTTTTCTCGCGCGTGATAAGCTGGGCCCGTGTCGCTGAGAACGTGGTCCCGGCGCTTCCTGCGCCAGCTCGGGGGAGCGAACCCCTTCGCGGGGAATGTCGCGACGACGCGCGTCCCGCTCCTCGGCTTCGGCCGGCCCTCCCTGCCCTTCCCCCACCCGGGAAACTACCGCGAGCCGATCCGCATCCTCGACACCTTCTTCTGGGACGTGGACCGGAAGCAGGGGTCGGGGAAACACAACCGCTATCTCGACGTGCCCGGACTGCCGCACGTCCTGGTCACGCGCGAGCCGGCCGTCATCCGCGCGGTGCTCTCCGAGACCGGTGACCAGCCCGGGCAGTTCGACCGCGACACGGCCCCGTCCAAGGGCATCGCCCGCGCGACCGGCGAGGACACGCTCCTCTACGCGAACGGCGCCCTGTGGCGCCGGCAGAAGAAGCTGGCGGCCCCGTCGTTCAGCCGCACGACCCTGTTCCAGCCGGAGAAGTTCCACGGCTTCGAGCAGACCTTCCGCAAGACCGTCGCCGAACGGCTCGACCGGCTCCGCGCGCGCCAGGCGGCCCGGTCCGAACGGGTCTCCCGGATCGCCCTCGACGCGGAGATCGGCGTCGTGATGCTCGAGATGCTGGTGAACAACTTCTTCGGAGGCAGCATCCCCTACGAGGAGTTGCGAGACCGCTACATCCCGTCGATGGTGGGCCTGATCGATTACATGGTCACCGACACCGTGAGCTCGTTCCTGTCGCGGCGCCCCGCGTGGCTGGCCCGCGCGAGGGCCGACTTCGAAACCCTGACCGACATCGCGATGGCGGGGCGCGCGGACGGCCGGGCCCTCTGGGCGCAGTTCAAGTCCGAGGCCCCCGACGAGGCCCTCCGCAGCAACATCCGGGTGTTCCTGGCCGGCGCGCTCGAGGCCACGAGTTCGTTCGCAAGCTGGGCGCTGTCCCACCTGTCGCGCGCCCCCGAAATCCAGGAGCGGCTTTACCAGGAAGTGAAGGACATCAACGTCTACGATCCCCAGAACCTGGCCCAGTCGTCGACGCTTCACCGCGTCCTCGAGGAAACCCTCCGGCTGACGCCCTCCCTCTACTTCCTCCCCCGCCTGGCGACGGTCGACACGTGGGTGGAGACGGCCGACGGCCGGAAGCTGTTCATCCCGGAGGGGACCCACGTCGTCCTGGACGTCTGGCACGCGAACCGCTGCGAGGACTTCTGGGGCGTGGCGGCGACCGGGTATCCGGCGGAAAGCTTTGCGCCCGATCGGTGGGAGGCGCTGGCCCGCCAGGGCCGGTCCGCCAAGGAGATCCTGCACTTCGGGTTCGGCCACGGCCCGCGCATCTGTCCCGGCAAGTTCCTGGGACTTCTGGAGGTCGGCCTCGTCGTGGGCGCCTTCGTGAAGCTCTTCCGGTTCCAGGCGGTCACGAAGCGGACGCTTGCGAAGGCCGGGGTCTCGACGAAGCCGGCCGACCGGGTTCTCATCAACCTGGAGCTGAGATAGAGGGGCTTAAGGTTTGGTGAGGTGACGACACCAGCGTTCGGCCTCGGGTCCGCTCCACGGCCATCGCGTTGAACCGTCGATCGGCTTCTCGCCGGGCTTCGTCCACCGCTCGTAGTAGGTGCGGGAAAAGCGGTTGCCGTCGACCGTCTTGGCCCCGGCCGCATGCTCCTCGACGTCGAAGACAACGTAGCGGTCCCAAAGACCGATTTCCCGGGGAAAGAGAACCTCTTCCAGCTTGAGACTCGCATATCGCTCTCGTTCCGGCGAGGTGAGGGCGGACGCGAGGAGAGTCGTCCATTCCCGGCGCAACTCGGAGCCCTCGTGCGCAAACGGAGGAATATGGATCTCGACCTTCCCGTCCTCCCGCGAGACCGTGGCAAGGCGCCGCTCCGCGTCCAGGAGCCTGGCGCGAACCCGCTCGTAGGATTCTTCGAAATACTTCTGACGGGCCGGCTCCAGACCGAGCACCCTTGCGACGTCGGCGCCGGTCCTGACCGTTGCCATCGACGCCGGATCAAGGTCGGCCGCATCAGCCTTTGGCGGGGAATCGGGGGGCTCGTTTCGCGCCGTTCGGGAGACCGCCCGGTTGGATTCCTGGAGGAGATTCTCCAGTTCCTCCAACCGGATCTTCAGGAGCCTGTTTTCGACGTCCCGCTTCTCATCTGGAGCTGCCTGGACCGGCCGTTCCACGACGGAAGGATTCATCCCCCATCGAGCGGTCGTCACTCCGAGCAGGAAACAGCCGAGGCCGATCGCGGCGTTGTGCTTCGCGCTCATCTGAGGGATCCAAACGCAGGGGGCCCCGAAAAGGTTCATCCGGTCCCGGGGGGCCGACCTTCCACGACGCGAATGCAAGCCACAGCAGCAGGGACAGGACGATCGTGTCCTGAATCCAGCCGAAGGTGGCCTGCAGATCCTCGATTCCCCAATCCACGAGGATGCGGACCCTCAGGACGGCCACGAAGAGCGCAATCCCCGATCCCGCCATCAGGAAGCCGCCTCGAGGCCGACGCCAGACCAGGGCCATTCCATAGAGGGGCAGCGCCGCCAGCACCAAAAAGAATGCGTACTCCAGGGGAGGCGGCTCCTGGAGCTCGACGCTGCACCCATGGATCTCCGCCGCTTCTTCCTCGGGTCCATCAGCGAAGACTTGGCATGAAGGAGGCTGTGGAGGGGGCTTCGGCCATACTGAGGCGAGCCAGACGCAGGACGAGACCGAAATCACGACCAGGAAGAGTCCGCCCAGGCAAGTGACGAACACTCGAGTGAAAAGGAACCGAATGTCGAGCCACTCGTCCAGAGTGCGGTGCCGGCTCGTCCACATCGTCCATTGGACGCCGGTGGAGCGAATCTGAGCCGGGCCGGCCGTCTAATAGCGGTAGTGATCGGGCTTGTAGGGCCCTTCGACCGGCACGCCGATGTAATCCGCCTGATCCTTCGAGAGCGTCGTCAGCCGGACCCCCAGCTTGGCGAGGTGCAGCCTCGCGACTTCCTCGTCGAGGACCTTCGGGAGCACGTAAACCTGGCCGTTCCGGTACTGGGTGCCGCTCAGGGTCGGCTTGCCCACGGCGCTCAGCCACAGGTCGAGCTGGGCGATCGTCTGGTTCGTGAACGAGGCCGACATCACGAAGCTCGGGTGGCCGGTCGCGCAGCCCAGGTTCAGCAGGCGGCCCTCCGCCAGGATGAGGATGCTGTGGCCGTCCGGGAACACCCACTCGTCGTACTGGGGCTTGATCGGCACCTTCTTGATGCCGGGCACCTTCGCCAGCTTCGCCATCTGGATCTCGTTGTCGAAGTGCCCGATGTTTCCGACGACCGCCTTGTCCTTCATTTTCGCCATGTGACCCGCGGTGATGATGTCGCGATTGCCGGTCGTCGTGATGAAGAAGTCGCCGATCGCGACCACGTCGTCGACCGTGCGGACCTCGTAGCCTTCCATGGCGGCCTGCAGGGCGCAGATGGGATCGATCTCGGTGATGACGACTCGGGCGCCCTGGCCCCGGAGGGACTGGGCGCAGCCCTTGCCGACGTCGCCGTAGCCGCAGATCACGGCGACCTTGCCGGCCATCATGACGTCGGTCGCGCGGTTCAGGCCGTCGATCAGCGAGTGCCGGCAGCCGTAGAGGTTGTCGAACTTGGACTTGGTGACGGAGTCGTTGACGTTGATGGCGGGGAAAAGAAGGCGGTTCTCCTTGGCGAACTGGTAGAGGCGGTGGACGCCGGTGGTGGTTTCCTCGCTGACCCCCTTGATGTCGGCGGCCATCTTCGCCCAGTCGATCCTGTCGCCGATCTCGCGGAGGAGGTCGTGGAAGACGCACTCCTCCTCGCTCATCTTGTCGGCGTCGGAGGCGGGGATCTTGCCGGCCTTCTGGTACTCGACTCCCTTGTGGACGAGCAGAGTGGCGTCGCCGCCGTCGTCGACGATCAGATTCGGGCCCTTGCCGTCGGGCCACACCAGCGCCTCCGCGGTGCACCACCAGTACTCGGGGAGGGTCTCGCCCTTCCAGGCGAAGACGGCGACGCCCTTAGGGGAGTCGACGGTTCCCTTGGGGCCGACGGCGACGGCGGCGGCGGCGCCGTCCTGGGTGCTGAAGATGTTGCAGGAGACCCAGCGGACGTCGGCGCCGAGCGTGGTGAGCGTCTCGATAAGGACCGCGGTCTGGACGGTCATGTGGAGGGAGCCCATGATCCGGGCGCCGGCGAGGGGCTTCTCCTTGCCGTACTTGGCGCGGAGAGCCATGAGGCCGGGCATCTCGTCCTCGGCGAGGCGGATCTCCTTGCGGCCGCCTTCGGCCAGGGCAAGGTCGCGGACCTTGAACGGCAGCCGCTTCTGGTCGGCGGGGGCCGCCGACTTCTTCGCCTTGGACGCTTTCGCGGTCGTGCTCATCGTGAATCCTTATAAGTTGTCAGGATTGGCTTGGAAGCGCGGGACATCCTAGCATTTGGAGGGTGCGGACTCCAGTGCCAGAGGGCCTCGAAAGGGCTCGTGCGGACGAGCAGGCCCGACCTTCCATCAGGCCGGAATGACAGTATTACAATCCTCCGGTCATTCGGCGATCCCGGCGACGGCGACGCCGGCGGCGGGTACTTAGAGGTGTGAGGATCTGAAGGAGGGACCATGCGACTGCTCGCCGCGATCCTGCTCGTCCTGCCCGTCTCCGGGCTCACCGACGAGGAATACCGCAAGCTCCAGCCCGAGCTCCGGCTCAAGAACAAGGGGTGGGCGTCCCTTCCCTGGCGGGCGACCGTCACCGGCGCCCGCGAGGCCGCGCTGAAGGAGAAGAAGCCGATCTTCATGATGGTCGACACCGGCAATCCGATCGGCTTTGCCTGAGGGAACGGGATCATCGCCCGTGAGGCGGCGGTCAACGATCCCGAGGTCCTCGAGCTCCTCAAGACGCGCTTCATCCCCTTCGCGTTCGACAACGTCCAGAATCCCAACCTGACGCCCGCGGAGAAGGAGTTCCTGTCGGCCTTCGACAGCGGCGCCAAGGCGTGCACGATCGGGATGTCGGCCTTCACGGCGGACGGGCGGAAGCTGGCGACCGGCGGCGGCTTCGAGTCCGGCTCCGTGAAGAGCCTGCTCCACAAGGCGCTCGGGGAGTTCAAGCCCGAGACGGTCTCGGCCGTCGTGCCGCCGCGCGACGAGGCGGCCCTGGTCGGACTCAGCCGGCCCCCGGAAGGCGGCCTCGTGCTGTACGTCACCTGGAAGCTGATCGGCGACATCGACGCGCAGGGCAACGCGACCACCGGAAACGGCCGGTACGACAAGGTCTTCCAGCAGTCCATCGGCTCCGATCGGCTGTGGGTCCGCAAGGACGAGGCCGACGCGCTGGCCGCCGGCACGCTCCTGGAAAGCCTGAAGAAGCGGATGCTCCGCCACCACGTGCAGTACGTGATGGGCAAGGAAGCCCAGAGCCTGGATCTCGCGATCCGGGCCGGCCGCATCGAGGGCTCGGTCCCGCTGGGCCTCCGCAACGCCGACGCGCTCGGCTTCGTCGAGGCCAAAAACGGCCGGGTCACGCGGTTCGAGCTGCTCCTGAAGGGATGGGGCCGGCGGGTCGAGGACCACGGCTTCTCGGCGTGCCTCTCGGTGGTGCCGAAGGACGCGCCCGCGCCGGCGGCGCTCTTCTTCGAGCTGGCCGACCCGGGCGAAGGCCTCGCGGCCGTCCTTCCCCACCGCGCGAGGGATGCTCAGTACCTGAAGTAGAAACAAAACAACCCGGTTGAATTTCCCACGGCGTGGAAAAAACAACCGGGTTGAATTTTCAACGGACGACTACGGCGCGGGCCGGCGCGCCGTTTCGCGCGGCGACTCGATCGCCAACACGGGCTTGGGACTCACGATGCCCTCGGTCTTGCCGGCCGCGGCCTCGACCACGTAGACGTTGCCCCGCTCATCCGCGTACCAGACCAGGAAGGAAGACCCGCCGGGCTTCGGGAACGCGGCGAACGGCTTCCCGTAGTTGCCTTCCAGCTTGTAGTGCGCTTCGAAGAACATGCACCCTCCCTATCAAATCGCTCCCGCTCACCTTCGAACAATACCCCGCCCCCCCGCTCCTCTGTCCACAAATTTCTCCATAAAAATTGGATCGCCGTTATTTCTCCGCCGTTCACTCTCCACGAATGCAGCGATTGGCAAGGAGAACGACATGGTCATGACGAGAATCGCCGCCGCGGCGCTCGTGCTCTCGCTGGCCGGCCAGGCGGACCCGCTTCCGCCCCCGATCCCGGCCGAGAAGTTCGAGCGCTTGCACAAGATGCTCCTCCCCTCGGGCGACGAACTCGCCGGCTTCTGGGAGTTGCCGTGGGAGATCACCATCCAGGAGGCGCGGATCAAGGCCGCGGCGCAGGACAAGCCGATCCTGGCGTACTTCGGTGCCAACGGGAGCGTCCTCGGCGCCACCTGAGGGGGCAGCATGAGCGCCAGGTTGGCGTTCTACCTGATCCCGGTGGACGAGCGGCGCAAGCTCGTGGAGTTCATCAAGGAGAACTACATCCTGCTCGACGTCGACGGCTACGCCCCCGGCGGGAGCAAGGAGGAGTATGACTGGTGGCTGAAGGTCCAGGGCCGGAAGGTGAACGACGGCTGCGGCAACAACGCCTGGTACATCGCCACGGCGGGAGGAACGCGGCTGGGCGATCCGGTCGCCCGCGGGATGCCGGAGCTGCGCAAGGCGCGGATCGCGTGGAAGATGCTGGCGGAGGCGGATCGGAAGCCGGCGCTCGCGAAGGCGGCCCAGGATAATCCCAAGCACGCCCGGCTGACGCCGCCGGAGGGGGCGCTCATCCTGCGCGTCTACTTCAGCTACCTGGACGGCCGCGGCGCGGACGATCCGACGCCGGTCAAGCAGACCCGCTGGTACACGAACCTCATCGACTCGAGGTTTCCGGGGACGGACGTCCTGTGGGTGACGGAAAAGGAGTGGCGGTCGATGATCCCGGCGAGCCCCCGCAAGGGAGACAAAGTCGACTTCCCCCCGACCCTCCAGCACCGGATCTTGAAGTTCTACACGGCGCCGGAGCTCATCGGGTGGAACAACACGGCCTACGGCGACGTTCGCGCGTCCGAGTTTTCGCTGAGCGTCGACGACGCGTCCGACGCCGGCTTCCGCCTGCGACTGGAGGGTTTCGCCCGCAAGGGCAAGGTCTTCAAGGAGAACGAGATCGCGCCGATGGGCGGCGATTTCCGGTTCCTGGGATACCTGAGCTTCAACGCGGCGAAGAAGGCGTTCGACCGCGTCGACATCGTCGCCCTCGGCAAGGGCTGGGGCGGCGGAGGCGAGCCGATCAACGGAACGGGCAAGGGGCCGTTCGTGGAGTACGTGCCGGTCTACGAGCAGACGATCCGGCCCTACGGCGTCGGCATCGCCTGCAAGCTGGTCTCGGGCGAACGGCAGGTCGACCGTGTCCCTCCGGGGCCCGGCCACAACGGGTATCCGGGGTGGGCCCCGAAGGAGTACTTCGGTCAGCAGTAGCGCCGACTAAAGAACCTTGTCCAGGGCGTCGGCCTCCGGCTCGGCCACCTTGGGAGCGGGCGCGGCGCTATCCGGCGCCGTCATCGATTCGGAGTTGATGTCCAGCCGCCCCAGGATCTTGCAGCCGTCGCCGACGATGAGGCGGGCGGCCTTCAGGTCGCCGACCACCTGTGCGGAACCGCCGATCTCCAGCCGGTCGAGGGACGTGACGTTCCCCTGGACCATGCCGTGAATGATCACCTCCGCCGACATGATGTCGCCGATCACTCTCCCGGTAGGGCTGACCGTCAACCGTCCCTGGCCGGTGATCCGGCCGTGGATCTCGCCCTCGACCCGGATTGCCCCTTCGAAATTGATGTCCCCCTTGATCGACAAGGCGGCGGCGAAGACGGACTCGACGGGCCCGCTCTCGACCGCCGGAAGAGGAGGCGGGGTCGAGCCGTTTCTCGCCGGGGGCGCCATGACTGCGACGTCGGTTCGCGACTTGTCTTTTCCGAACATCTTCCAACCCTCCGTCAACGACGAGCCGGAGACGGGTCGGAAGGACAAGATCCCCTAATCACTCCCCAACCCCAGCGTCGTTCTGAAGAATCGTAACCCATTTATGATGTATGTCAAGGACAGGGAGGAATTTTGGTTCCAGGGAAAACCGACCGGGTTGATTCCTCTACGGCGCCTTCACGTCGTAGGCGGCGAGGCGCTGCTGGTTGCGGAGGTAGAGCCGGCCGCCGGCCACGACCGGATGGGCCCAGCTGGGCTTGCCCAGATTGTCGATCTTGAAGCGGCCGCGCTCGACGTACTCCTTCGGATTCGCCTCGGCCAGCGCCATCAGGTGGCCCTCGCCGAGGCAGTAGAGCATGCCGTCGGCGTAGACCAGCGAGCCTTTGCTGACGCTGCGCGCGACCCAGGCGATCTTCCCCGTCAGGAACTCCATGCAGATCAACCCGCCGTCGCCGAAGCCGTACAGATGGTCGCCCACCCGGACGATGCCGCCGTGATGGTTGGCCATCTTCTTCACGAAGTAGACCTCTTCGGCGCCCGAGCCGTCCGTTCCGATCCGCACCAGCCCGCCCCCGACGCCGTAGTTGCTGGATGCGAAGACGTGGTCCTTCCAGGGCACCGGCGTGCAGATGTTGGCCGTGCCGTTGTTCGCGTTGGTGTAGCTCCAGAGATGGCGGCCGCTGTCGGCTCGGACGCCGAACGTGCTCTTCGACCCCATCTGGACGATCTGCTTCACGCCTCCGAGCTCGGCCACCACCGGGGACGAGTAATGGGCGCTCTCGGTGTCGCCTTCGGACCGCCAGACCACCTTGCCGCTCTTCTTGTCCAGCGCGGCGAGCGTCCCCTTCTTGCCGCCGGGCGTGACGATCACCCAGTCGCCCAGGAGGAGCGGCGACTCGCTGTACCCCCATCCGGGCACGCCGCCGCCCAGGTCGCTCACCAGGTTGACGTGCCAGACCGTCTTGCCGGTCGCGATCTCGAGACAGCACACGTCGCCCGACCCGCCCTCGGCGTAGAGGTAGTCCCCGTCCAGCGTGGGCGTCCCGCGCGGCCCGTCGCCGTAGCCGTTGCGGTATCCGCCGAAGGCGCCCCGGACCTCGTCCGCCGTCAGGATGCCGTCCCGCCCGCGGAAGGTCGCCTCGAAGTACCGCGCGAGTTCCTCCTCGGTCAGCACGCCGTCGCGGCCCGGCTCGGACTTGACCAGGTACGCCTGGATCTCCTCCCGGGTCAGGATCTGGTCCTTCTTTTTCGTCTCGGGGTCGTTCTGGTCGATCCGGTCGGAGAGCGACGACAGCGGCGTGTTCGACGTTTCGCTGCGGCTGATCTTGCCGTCCTTGTCCTTGTCGAGCGCGGCGAAGAGGCCGTCGCAGCGCTGCCGGGCGAGCGCCTGGACGTCCGCCTGCTTGTCCTGGTCGTCCACTTCGTGCGCCTTCTCGCGCAGGCCCGGACCGAACTCCAGGAAATCGAGCTTCCCGTCGCCGTTCTTGTCGAGCTTCGCGATCAGCCGCTTGGCGCGGTCCACGGAGATCTGCTTCGAATCCCCGTCGGCCGCCCGGTCGAACTTGTTGAAGTCCCAGCCCAGCCGCCCCAGCGCCTCCGCTTCGACGATCGTGCCGTCGCCGTCGCGGTCCATGGTCTTCACCTCCGACGCGACGCGCTGAGCGAGCCGCCCCGCCACGGGCTCGGGCTGCACGGCCCAGACGATGCGGCCGTCCTCGGCGTTCAGGCAGATCACGTGCTCGACGCCCTGGAGGTCTCCCTGGGTGTAGAGCCGCCCGCCTTTGACCGAGAGACTGGAGTAGCCGACGCCGACCTGATCGTGCTGCCACAGAAGCTTCGGCGTTCCCCCCGGCCACTCCTTGAGGAGGCCCGTCTCCGCGCTCACCCCGTCGCGGTTGGGACCGCGCCACTGCGGCCATTCCTGGGCCGCGGCCGCCGCAGGCACCATCAGCAGGAGCGCGAACGGAAGCGATCGAGCGATCATATCGGCCCTCCCGCCTTCATATCCTGGGAGCGGGATTCCGTCGCAGGAATCGAGCGCCCGGTGGTACCCTGTCGGCCATGGGAACCGAGATTGAACGCAAGTTCCTGGTGACGGGCGACGCCTGGAAAGCCGCCGCCTCGCCGGGCGTCCGGATCCGGCAGGGATACCTCTGCTCCGACAAGGAACGGACGGTCCGCGTCCGCATCGCCGGCGATCAGGCCTGGCTGACCGTGAAGGGGCTGACCCGCGGCAGCAGCCGGCCCGAGTTCGAGTACCCGGTCCCCCTCCCCGACGGCGAGGCGATGCTGGCGATGTGCGAGCGGCCCCTCCTGGAAAAGATCCGCCGGCGCGTCGCTCATGGGGGCCTGGAGTGGGAGGTCGACGTCTTTGAGGGCGACAACGCGGGGCTTGTCCTGGCCGAAGTGGAGCTGGAACGGGCCGATCAACCCGTCCCCCTCCCTGCCTGGGCGGGCCTCGAGGTGACGGACGATCCCCGCTACTACAACGTCACCCTAGCGAAACACCCGATGCCGCGGCCCTAGTCCCAATCCTTGCCCTTGAAGAGGCCGCTGCTGTGGCTCTTGGACTTGACCTTGCCCGATCCGCTGCACTTGGAGCAGGTAATTTCCAGCACGCCGTGGCACACGGTGCACTTGAGGCTGCCCTTCCCGGCGCACGGGACGCACGCCACGGACGCGGCCCGGATCTCCGCCGTGACGGGCGTCCCGCAGCAGATGCAGGTCCCCGTCTTGCCTTCCTTGCAGTACCGGCAGGCGAGGGTCCCCTTGCCTTTGCAGAGCGGGCACGGCTTCCCGTCCGTCCGAACGCCGTTGACGCAGATCCCGCAATCCTCGGCCCCCGTGCCCTTGCACTTCACGCACTTGGGCATCCGGTCCTTGCACCGCTCGCAAGGGTCGCGCTGGGGACGCTGCAGGCAGGGCTTGCAGCACTGGACGCCCCAGCCTTTGCAGAGGTCGCAGACCGCCATGCCCGCCGGGGTGCAGTGCGTGCACTTCACCTTTCCGGCGCCCTTGCAGGTGGAGCATTGGACGGTCACATTTCCCGTGGCGCAGCCGCCGAGGGCCAGAAGGAGGGCTAGGGCGAACGCGCGGATCATTACTTCGCCTTCCCCAGGCAATAGAGGTGGTGGTCGGAACGGACGAACATCTGTCCTCCCGCCACGGCGGGACTGGCGTTGAACGTCGACCGGTCGCCGAAATCGTTCAGCGCGAGCCGCTCGAACTGCGGCTTCGCCGGCACCACGGCGGTCTTGCCGTTGCGGGCCATGTAGTAGATCTTCCCGTCGGCCAGCACCGGCGAGGCGTAGATCTGCCCCGCCCCGTCGACGCGCTGCTCGTACACGATCTTCCCCGTCTTCGCTTCCGCGCAGAAGGCGACGCCCGTGCTCTCGTTCATCCAGTAGAGATGGCCTTCGTGGAGGATGGGGGAGGTCACGTTGGACCCCTTCGGGACCATCCAGAGCCGGTGAGTGGCGGTCACGTCGCCGCTCCCTCCGAGCCGCACCGCGAGGGCGCCGCCGCCGTTCCGGCCGCCCACGGCATAGACGACCCCCTCGGCGGACACCAGGCTCGGCACCATGTACCAGGGGATGTCCGTCGCGCAGGACCAGATCTGCCGGCCCGTTGCGGGGTCGAATCCGAGAACCTTTCCCATGATCGCCAGCACGACCTCGGTCTTCCCTCCGGCCGCGTCCGCCAGGATCGGGGTGTTCCAGGAGTCCTTGATGCCGCCGGCGCGCCAGAGCTCCTTCCCGGTCTTCACGTCCAGGGCGACCAGCGACTCGCTCTCCACCGAGGCATTGACGAACACGCGGTCTTTATAGAGAACCGGCGAGTTGCCCGATCCCCAGCCGTGGAGCTTCGACCCGACATCCGCGCGCCAGAGCTGCTTGCCGTCGTGGTCGAACGCGAAGACGCCGGTCTTGCCGAAGAACGCGTAGATCCGATCCTTGTCCGCCGCCAGGGTGCTCGAGGCGTACCCGTGGTCGTCGCGAATCTTGGGCTGTTCCGGCAACTGGGGCGCGATCTCCTTGGTCCAGAGGAGCTTGCCGTCGGCCCGATGGAGGCACACCAGCTTGAGCTTGAGGTCGTCCATCTGGCCGGGATTGCCGGGCGCGTTGAAGCCGCTGTAGCAGGTCAGGTAGATCTTCGAGCCGATGACGATGGGGCTCGACGTCCCTGCGCCCGGCAGTTCGGTCTTCCAGGCCACGTTCTCGGTCCGGCTCCAGGTGACGGGGACCGACTCGGCGCTTGCGGCCCGGCCACCGGGCCCCCGGAACTGGGCCCAGGCCGACTCGTCCTGCTTGGCCTGAGCGAGGGCGCTGAGGAGAATCGCGGCAAGGATGTTCATGGAACCAATCATATCTCGACACCGCAGGAATTCGCGATTTCGGCTGAACCTTTCGCGGGGCGGTCCGTTCATGGTCCCTGTCGCTTCGAGGCCGGAGCGGGGTTTGGTTACTACCCTTTCTGGGGGACAGGCCATGAACGAACCAATGGAAGAAGAAGGCATGGAGGAGCGCGAGGAAGTCATCGTGCAGCAGCCGGGCGGGTGGTTCAGCAACGCCCCCTGGTGGCTGGTTTCGGCCGGCCTCCACGCCGTTCTCATTCTGGGGGCGACGCTGGTCGCCATCGAAAGCCTCAAGGCCATCGAAGAAGGCGTGGTCGATGTCGTCGTCTCCAGCGCCCGCCAGCCGCTGATCCAGGAACTCGAACGGCCGCGCGACCTGTTCGAGCGGAAAGGCATTCCCAAGGACGACCAGGTCAGCCAGCCGACCGAAGAGCCGGCGATCTTCTTCCCCGAGGCGAAGGAGTCGGACCACAATGAGTCGGCGGACAACGAAGACTACAAGCAGATGAAGGGAGACTCGAAGGACTTCCTCTCCTACATCAAAGGCGACGCGGGCGGGTTCCGCGGCCGCCAGGCCGGCAAGGCCCCCGGCGTCTACGACACGATGGGCGTGGGCATCGGCGGCGGCGGCGGCGGCCGGTACGGCGGCCGGTTCGGCGGTCGCGAGAATCTCGTGGCCAGGGGCGGCGGCACCCGCGCGACGGAAAGCGCGGTGCTGGCGGCCCTCAAGTGGCTGGCCCGCCACCAGGGCCCCGACGGCGGCTGGGGCGTCGAGTCCTACAAGTCCCAGTGCGTCGGCACGGCCTGCACCAGCGTGGGAGAGCGCGACTACGACACGGGCGTCACGTCCCTCTCGCTGCTGGCCTTCCTCGGCGCCGGCTACTCGCAGCTGTCCAAGGACGA
>Ga0111538_10008275_pt1 | contig 13964 bp, 11 predicted proteins | sample SoiMethybrSBSTD1_FD_79669 | JGI IMG/M metagenome (GOLD analysis project Ga0111538, IMG submission 79669) | Bulk soil microbial communities from a Populus tree surrounding site in Tennessee, USA - Soil MetaG P. TD hybrid SBSTD1 (version 2)... | ecosystem: Environmental > Terrestrial > Soil >...
GCCGGATTTCGGAAGAACGAAGAGGGATCCCCCATCGTTGATGAAAGCGTGAGTTCCATCGATGGCAAATGGGGCCTGGGAGTTGTAGATGCTAGGGACCCTGAGCAACTGCGACAGGACCGTGATGGCCCCTCCCCGTTTCGAGACCCGGTTGAAAGTAACGACCGGTTCACCTTCGGCGCCAGTGGGCTCGGTCGAGCTCACCCAATAAATAAAGTCTTCGTCTAGGGCTAGCCCAAACCAACCCCCCAGACCCGGGGGCAATGACGCCACTTCGACCGGCTGACACTCTCCAGGGGCGCATGTGGGCGCCGTCCCACCGGTGCCGCCGCTCACCGCTCCACCGGTTCCAGCGTCGGAGCCCGAATCGGTTGCTCCTCCATCCCCGCTGGTCCCGCTCGGGGAGCCCGCATCGCCACTGCTTCCCGCGTCGCCCCCGTTGCCGGCTGTTCCGCCCGTCTCCGCTGCCGCGGCACCGCCCGCGGAACGTCCACCGGCGCTGCTTGCGCCCACACCCGCGCCGCTGTCGCTCGCGCTGCGACCAGAATCTGATTCGCCCAGATTGAGTGTGGGCCCGGTGCACGCGAATGACGAAACCATGACAGCGACCATCCAATGGGAGCGTTTGCCTCCCCAGATTGGCCAGCCCGCGTGTCTTCTTTGATCGAAAATGTCGATCATCGTCTCGCACCGCACACGGCGGCCACGCGAGCCGCATGGGTCGAGCCCGGATGCGTCGTCGCGAAAGCCGAGCCGAGCTCGAGCGCCCGCGCAGGGTCGGCGCTGCGGCAGCTCAGCATCACTTTGACCGCTTCGCGTTCCTCGGTGAGCGTGCCGCGCGGGAACTCCTGCTCGTGGGTTCGGATGGCGGTTCGCACTCCTGCCCAATCGCCTCGCTGCCACGCTTGGTGAATCCTCGAAACGAGGCTGAGCTCCCTGCCGAGATCGGAAGTCGCCGGCTGCGTTTTCGGTTGAGGGAAGGTGGCGATAGCGGAACCCACGGAAGCGGCGGAACTCAACGCAGCACGGGGCGCGTCGGCGACCGCCCGTGGGCTCGGCCGCGGGCTCGGAACCGGCGCAGTCACAGCTGGCAGCGTTTCGTGTGGGCTAACGTTCGCGAGCGGGCGCAACGGCTCCGAGGGGCGCCGTGATTCCGTTGGAGTGACAGTCGCTTCTGCGGGAGGGCGCCCGGTATCGATGGTTGCCGAGACCGCGAGGCTTGCGGCGCCGCCGAGCAGCGTCCCGGCGAGCAACCCCGGGCCGACCAGTTTGAGCAACGCAAGCTTCAAACCTTTTCCAAGGAAGCCGCCTACGGACGCGCCTCCAGCTCCAGCCGCAGCCTTTGCCGAGGTCGCACTCAGAACCACTCCTGAACCCAGCTTGGCAGCCACTGCGGCGCGGATCCGACGGCGATCCTCGAACGTCGGTTCCGTCACGTCACGCGCGGCATCGAACAGGTGGCCAAGCTCGCGATCGATGTCGTCCATCATCGCGTCCCTGCGCGTGCTCGCGCGGTCTCGCGCCGGTAGGCGTGTGCCAAGGCTTTTTTCGCGGCCTTGAGCCGTGAGTACAAGGTGTTGACGTTCAACCCGAGGGCTTCACTAATCTCGGGAATTTTCATCTGTTCGAGCTCGGCGAGTACCAAAAGCTCACGCTTTTCGTCGTCGAGCGTATTCAGTAGGCGGAACAGAAAGCGCGCGGCTTCCAGCCGTTCGACGATCTCGATTGGTCCGGGCGGCGACGGCGTGGTGATGGAGCCCGCGATTTCGGGGTCGAACGAACTGAGCGGGGAATCCTTGCGACGGCGGGAACGGCGATACTCGCGGACGACATTGCAAAGAATTCCATAGATCCAACCGCGTATCGGGGTGCGGCCGTCGTAATCGGGTAGCCTTCGATGCAGCACCACGAACACTTCTTGAACGACGTCGTCGACGTTCTCTTCGGCTACCCCCAACCGCTTTGCATTGCGGAACACGAAGGCAAAATGCTTCTCGTAGACGCTGTCGAACGTGACGCACGCTCGCGTCTCAGGGGCGCCGAGACTGGCTACCCGGGGGTGGGCTAGGTGGGAAACCAGGCGATTCACGAGGCACTCAGGTTTGGCCGGGCGTGAGCGATTCTGTGATCAAAAACGCAGCTCGGGGCCGACGAAAGCGGACAGGCCGACCCCCAGAGGGCTATGCACGAATCGGCTTTCGAGCACGAAGCGCGGGCGCGCCAGAGAAACGAAGGATTCAGCATAGATGCGGAGGTTCAGCCAGCGCGTCACGCGCCACCGGACCGCCGAGCCGAGCGCAGGTCCATAGTAGAGTCCGATGCGTTCGAAGTTGGTTTGCGCGCCGAAGCCTTCGCCTGATAGGCGGAGTGCCGTCGCACCGAGGCAGGGACTGACCGTTACAGTCTGTTGGCCCAGCAAGGCGTAACAGGCGTGCGCCCCCAGGGTAGCGAGCAAAAACCGGGCGCCGCGCTGGTCAGAAAGATTGACCGTTTGAGCGAGAAATTGTGCAGCGGTGACCTCGATCAGTACCCGATCGATTTCCAAACCTGCTGCGATTCCGAATCCGACGCCAGGGGCAGGCATGGACGTCGTGTCGAGCCCGACACCAAGCGCCACGGAACCGTGCACGTCGTGCTTTGGTCTTGAAGAGGGCCTGACCGTGCGCCGCGCGACAATGGGAGGTGGAGAGGGAGCGGCTGATTCCGTGCGCGCGGTAGTCGCTCGCCCTCCCGGTTTCGACGAAGCTTCGCTTCCTGCGGTTTCGGTGCCGAAATCCTGGGCCTTCTGCTCGAGATCCTGGGCCCGTTCGGGGAACAGGCTGATCGCTATGATGAGCGCCGCGGTCTCGGCGCCCAGCTTGCAAGTGGTTGCAGAGAATCGACGCTCGCCGGTTTCGCCGGCATTCTCGATGCGAATCACGAAGTCGTAGCGGTCGTCTCCGGCTTTCGCCAGCGTGACCACTGCTCGGCCAGGGGTGGTTACTCCCTCGCCCACGAGGCGCCAGAAGCGGTCGTTGACGAATCCGGGTTCGGGGCACCCCGATGCCGACGCGGCGAACTCGACGACTTGGGTGACCTCGGCGCGGAGTGGTGGGGTTGCGAAAGCAACCGCCAACGAGCCTACCCATGCCAGGCGAGTGGGAACCCGGGTCACGTACCGGAGCAGATGCTGCTCGGGCTAACCACGTGGTTCAAGTGCAGCGGAATCAAGCCGTGTGGGCGCCCGCCGGTAGGCGAAGGTTACCGACGGAAACCTTGTGGGCCGCTGTCTAAAGCGACCTGACGAACGCGATCAGATCGCTCTGCTGAGCGCTGCTCAGATTGTTGAAAGCGTTGCGAGCCGCGGCGCCCTGGCCGTCGTGCGCGCGGATCGCGGTCGCGACGTCGTTGGTGCGACCGTCGTGGAGCAGGAAGTGGCGGAAGCGAAGGCCCCAGAGCGGTGCCGTTCGCATCCGGCGCGTGACGGCGAGCGAGTCGCCCGCGTTGCCGATCTGATCGCCGAGTGCGCCCATGTCGTGAACGAGAAAGTCCGAGAACGGGCGGAACGTGAAGTTGGCGGGGACGCCGTTCGGCGGCGTTCCCGGCGTCCTGAAGGTCGCCGTCACGTGGCAGCCGCCGCAGCCCGCCTGATCGAAGAGCGGAGTGCCGCGATTGACGGCTTCGGTGATGTTGCCGCGCGGCGGGGGACGCAGAAATGTCATGAAGTCGGCGAACTCTTCGACGTCTTCCTGGATCTCGGTCAGGCCGCCCGCGCAGCTTCCGACCGCGTCGTCGGTTCCCGCGGGGACACCCGCCGGCGGGGGGGGAGCGAGATCGTCGCAGCCGGCCGGTACCGGAACGCCGTTCGGCGCCGACTCGGTGGCGAACGCCAGGATCGACGTCCCGCGGAAACAACTTTGGGTCGTGATGCCCATTTCGTTCACGTAGGCGTCTGCGGCAAACTGCACGAGATTCGGCACGCCGGCTTTCCAGCCGAAACGGCCGACGCGGGTCGAATTGATGCTCTGTGACGGGTCGTCGGGGTTCGGGAGCAGGACTCGGACGCGATTGACGACGCCGCGGATCGCCGCGGGCTGCGCCGCCGCCAGGCTGTCGAAGAACGAATCGGGCAGGGCGTCCACGAGGCCCAGGCCGAACAGCGGCGTGGTCAGGCGGCCCACGTTGTGAACCGTGGCGGACGAGGGCTCGACCTCGACCGGGGGATTGCACGCGCGCCCGTTCAGCGCCGTGAACGGACCCACGGAAAACAGCTGTCGCAGCGAGCCGCCGAGGTTCGCGAGCGGATCGAAGACGCCGTTCACAAAGCGGCCGAAGCGGCGTTCGATCTGATCGCCGGCGCCGCCGACCGCGCCGTTGTTGTGGCACGCGCCGCAGCCGCGCTCGTTGAAAATCGGGCCGAGACCTTCGTCGAGCTCTTCCAGTGCGTTGAAGGTGGCCTTGGCGGCGGCGAAATCCGGCGCGCTGATGCCGGGGATCTGCTCGCCGAGCGCGCCTTCCTCGGCGCTGGCGAACGGGTCGTCCGCCGGGTTTTCGGCGCCGCAACCCGAGAGCAGGGGCAGCGCCAGGGGCATCGAAGAGAGCAGTGTGCGGAGCTTTGAAAGATGCATTGAAACCTCGTTGTCTTGTGCGTTCGAATTCCGGGTTCGCGCGCGGTCCTTCGCGCTCGCGAACGGCAGCCGCGTGATGCCGCTCGCGTGCGTCGTTCGAAGGACCGGCTCGTGAGCGCCCATCGGGCGAGGCGCTCACCGGTCTTCGGGAAAGTCGTTCGATGCCTTGCCCGCCAGGCGATGTATTCGATCGCACCACGCGCAAGTTCGCGATGAGCTTGAGAAATAATCGGTCGAGCTTCGACTGCCGCTGACAGCAGGCAGCGTTCACGCTCGCGCAGGGCGGATCGGTGCGGTCGCCGTGACGAGCGCGGCGACGATCGAAAACACGGCGCCAGCGACGAAGGTCGCGGTCGGCCCGTGCATCTGCCAGAGCCAGCCGGCCAGCACGCTGGCGACGAGCAGCACCACGCCGGTGACGAGGTGGAAGAGACCGAAACCGGTACCCATCAGATCCGCCGGAGCGGTGTCTGCGACCAGCGCCGACAGCAGGCCTTGCACGAGGCCCATGTGCAGGCCCCACAGCCCGACGCCGACGAACAGCCCCCAGAGTCCCGGCGCAAAAGCCAGCGCGAGGTCGGCGGCGATCAGCGCGATCAGGCCGAGCAGGATCACTTTCGTGCGGCCGATCCGATCGGACAGCGTGCCCGCCGGCGTGGCTACCAGCGCGTAGACGAGATTCATCCACACCATCACGATCGGAATCAGCGCAAGCTCGAGGCCCGCGGTCTGCGCCTTCAGCACCAAAAAAGCCTCGCTGAAGCGGGCGAGCGTGAGGGCGACGCCCAGGCCCACCACGCTCCAGTAGCTCGCCGGGAGCCGCGCGAGCTCCGCTCTCCGGATCGGCCAGCCGCGCTTTCTACTGCGCTTCACGCCCTCGGGCTCGCGCACGCCGACGGCGATGAGCAGCACGGCGCAGAGCGCCGGCACGGTCGCCCACCAGAAGACTTTTCTGAAGTCGTTCGCGTACAGCGTCATCAACGCCACCGCGAGCAGCGGCCCCGCGAAGGCGCCTACCGTGTCCAGAGCTTGCCGCAGGCCGAACGCCGCGCCTCTTTGCTGCGCCGGCGTCACGTCGGCGATCAGGGCGTCGCGCGGCGCGCCGCGGATCCCTTTGCCGACGCGATCCACGAAACGCGCCGCCAGCACCTGACCCGCGCTGGTCGCGAGCGGAAAAACCGGCTTGGTGATCGCGGCGAGGCCGTAGCCAGCGATCACCAGCAGCTTGCGCTTGCCCAGCCGATCGGAGAGGGCTCCCGAAAAGATCTTGGTCACCGCCGCGGTGGCCTCGGCGATCCCCTCGATCAGCCCGACGCTGATCACGCTCGCGCTCACGGTGGAGACCAGGAACACCGGGAGCAAGCCATGGACGAGCTCCGACGACATGTCCATCAGCATCGAGACGAAGCCGAGCGTCCACACGCTCGCAGGAAGGGCAGTTCGGGCCGATGGGCTCACGGCGGCACGGCAACATACGCCGCCCTTCTGCGCTCACGCACGCCGTAATGAGACACAGCGTGTCATCCTTGTAGCTCGCGAATCGATGTGAACGTCGTCCTCTGCGGATGAATCTGAGAGGCGGGCGGGAGGTTGGCGCATGGTACGGCGCTTGCGGGCTGATCGATGCCATGGCAAATCCCTTCAAACCCGCGCAGAAGCTGGAACGGCAGAAGCGTCTCGCCGCGCTCTTGATCGGAGCGCTTGCGGGCGCGGCGCTTCCCAGCGCGCTCGGCGCCGTGTTCGGGCTCACTGGGGGCAAGATGCTGGTGGGAAGCCTCGGTTTGTTCGGCGCCGTCGTCGGCGCGGCGCTGGGGGAAGCGCTGGCCCCGCGCGTCGATATGGGTCCCTGGGAGCCGATTTCCACGGGGAGAAGCTACGTCGGCGTTCACGCCCCGGACGACGTCGGCGCCGTCTGATTCGTTCGCTCGACACTTTCACGTTTACGAGAGGCAGGTGACGGCAATGGATTCGAACCTCCACGACACCACGGTCACGAAAGTAAGCTCGGAGTTTTCGCCCCGCGGGCGAATGGGACAGGCCTACCTCGCCTCGGGCAAGCGAGTCTCGATGCGCCTCTGGATCGAGGACCCATATCCGGGCGAAGAGCTGCACGCACGCGACTACGAAACCGTCGGCTACGTGCTCGGAGGGCGCGCCGAGCTGCACATCGAAGGGCAGGTGGTGGTGCTCGAGGAAGGAGACTCGTGGGTGGTACCGGAAGGCGCGCGACATCGCTACGCCATCCAGGAAACCTTCATCGCCGTCGAGGCCACGGCGCCTCCGGCGCAGGCGCACGCGCGGGACGAGCGTTAGAGCATCGGAAAAATGCTCTTCATGTCCCGGGGCAGCTGAGCGCGCACGTGGGCGATCTCGCCCGGGCTGACCAGCGTTTCGAGCGCCAGGCCCAAGCGGTCCAGGAGCTGGGGCGCCTGCTCCGGTTCGATGTGCAGCCGGTGCACCAGATGAAGCTCGATGCGCTCGCGCGTCAGGTCCTCGTCCGGACCTCGTGGCACGTGCACTAGACGCCGCTCCAGCTCCTTGGGCAACTGGGCGAGCAGATCGTGCGCCTCGGAAGGCGTCAAACGCCGCACCAGGTCCTCCACCACGATCGTCAGTGCGTCCAGGGCGGTTTCCATGCCTTTCAGGCCCGTCAGGTATTCCACCGTGCGAGCGGCGTGCTGAGCCGTCTGGAGCATCCGGGCCTCGCGGCGGCGTGCGCGGTCCGAGTCGGAGCCGTCGTCCCCGCGCGCCACCGCTGGCTTCGTGGGATGAACGAAGCCAGCGGGTTTGAGTCCCGCGGGATGGGCGAGCTGCTCGAGGATGACCTCCGAGATCGCGAGCGCGTCCGCCATTCCGGCGAGCACGAGGTCATCGATCGAAATCACGCCGACGACGTGATGGCCCTCGACCAAGGGGATGCGGCGGACGCGGTGGGCCCGCATCATTTCGAGCGCCTGCTCGATCGTGGCGTCGATGGAGAGCGTGTGCGGATCGCGCGACATGACGTCTTTGAGCACGAGGGACGCCGGATCGAGACCCGCGGCGACCACCCGCAGCGCCAGGTCGCGGTCGGTCACGATGCCGACCAGGCGGCCGCGCTCCTGTACCATCACCATGCCGATGCGGTTGCATTCCATTGCGCGCGCCGCCTCGTGGACCGGCGTGTCCGGGTGCTGAACGACCATCCGCGGCCGTCGGTAGAATTCGAGGTCCATGCCCTCGAGCAAGCATACGCGGTGCCACTATTCCCAGCGCTCGAAGTCGGGCAAGAGCTGCTTGAGCTTCCTCTCGTAAAGCGTCGCCGCGAACAGCACCAACAGACCGAAGCCGACCGCGAGCAATCCCCAGTGCAGGGCGGCGGCGAGCTTTGCGAAATACTGGATGCACAGCACGAGCAGCGTCAGGGCTGCGCCAGCCACTGCGAGTATCAGGCGAAAGCGCAAGAGCGCCACGGCCAGCGCGGCGCCGCCAAACGCCAGCGCCATGCTCGAATAGAACAGGTCGTCACGAGCGACCGGCAACGAAAGCAAGAAAGCAACACCGGCCCCGGTCGCAACGGCGCCGAGCTCGACAAAGCGCCGGTGTTCGCGGCGCAGGCTGCTCGAACCGAGTGCAAGGCCGAACAGCAGCGCCGAAACGAGGGCACAGCCGGCGAGGTAAACCCAGCGCCCGGCGCCACGGAAATGCGCTGGTCCGTCCAGATCCGCGGCAGCGTGCCCCATGCACGCGAGCAGCGCCAGAATCGAGGGGCTCAGCGTCGCAGCGGCGAGGCCGATCGCGATCGCAGCGCGTTCGCGCTCTCGGGAGAGTCCGCTCTGGCGTGCGGCGTATCCGACCAGCAAAAGGCCCCCCAGCGAAACACCCGCGACCACCGCGATCCGATCGCGGAACACCAGGGCCTGCACGCTGGGAGCCAGGGCGAGCAGGCCGAGCGCCGTCGAAGCGAGCAGGCGCGCCGCGCTCCGAGCTCCGCGACTTGCCGCGAAGCGCGCAACCAGACCCAGCAGGGCCAGGAGCACGTAGACCCAGATCGACGAAAGCAAATCGGCATGCCCGATCGCGGTGGCCACGCTCGCGGTGGCCCAGAGGGCGGCTGGAATCGACAAGGCCAGCGCCAGGCCGCGGGCGCCCGTCCCCGACGCGAATCGAGCGCCGGCGGCAGCGAGCCCGAGCGAGACCAGCGCAGCGATCGCCACCGTGCCATCGCGTTGGATGAGTATCAGCGCTTGCACGCTGGGAGCGCCCACGAGCAACGAGGCTGCGAACAGGCGCAGCTGTTTCGCGCGCGCCGGGACCCGCACCGCGAGCACGAGCGCGGCGACATCCCGCCCGACAAAAGCAAGCGCCATGCCGCTAATTGTGGTCAGCGATTTCTGGTCGCGAGAACACGCTTTGTAATCCTCGGGCCACACTGCCCGCGACTCCGACATCAGTGCGAACAAAGCTACGCTACTCCTCCAGCGGCCCGCCGCATTCGCACTGGCCGTCGTTGCACCATCCGTAGCTATAGCCGAAGTCGATGCACTCCCAGTCGCATTCCCATTCGATACAGCCGCCGCCACTGCCACCGACTCCACCGCTGCCGCTGCCGCCGGCGCCGTTGTCGCAGTCGTACGGGCAGGAGTACGGGTCTTCGCCCCAGTCGCAGACGCCGTTGCCGCAGTAAGCGCAATCCTGCGGGCAGGATGAGCTGTCCTCCCCGTAGTCGCAGTAGCCGTCGCCGCAGTAGACGCAATCCTGCGGGCAAGAGTAGCCGTCCTCGCCCCAGTCGCAGCTGCCGTCACCGCAGTAGGAACAGTCCTGCGGGCAAGAGTAGCCGTCCTCGCCGTTGTTGCAGCTGCCGTCGCCACAGTAGGCGCAATCCTGCGGGCAAGAGTTGCCGTCTTCTCCACCACTGCAGTAGCCGTCGCCGCAATACGCGCAGTCCTGCGGGCAGCTGTTCGAGTCTTCGCCGCGGCTCGGATCGCAGTACGCGTCCCCGCAGAAGCCGCAATCCGACGGGCAGTTGCTGGCGTGCTCGTTGGCGCCCGCGTCGCAGACCCCGTCGCCGCAGTAGCCGCAGTCGTCGATGCAGTTCTGGATGGTCTCGCCGGGCCCGCAGACTTCGTCGCCGCAATAGCCGCAGTCCTGCGGGCAGTTGCTGGTTTTTTCGTTGGCGCTCGCGTCGCAGATGCCGTAGCCGCAGTAACCGCAGTCCTCGATGCAGTTCAGGATGGTCTCACCGGGCCCGCACTCTTCGTCGCCGCAGTAGCCGCAATCCTCGGGGCAGTTGCTCGAGTTTTCATTGGCTCCCGCATCGCAGATTTCGTCGCCGCAGTAGCCGCAGTCTTCGATGCAGTTCTGAACCGTCTCGCCGAGTCCGCAGATTTCGTCGCCGCAGTAGCCGCAATCCTCCTGGCAGTTGTCGCTGTTTTCGTCCGGATCGCAGTTTCCGTCACCGCAATAGCCGCAATCCACCAGACAGTCGTCCGGGGCAACGCACACGTGGTCGTCGTTGCAGACCTTTCCATCGGTGCAGTGCTCACGCTTGAAGCATTCCGCGCAGAAATGCGTGCTCGGAAAAGGGTCGGGGCTCGAACAATGGGGTTTTCCGTCCTTGCGGTCCGCGCAGGCCTTGTCGCTGTTGAAGCACTCCACGCACTGCTCGTGATCCGTGTCGCAGACGGTCAGTCGCTTCGTCTCCGGGTCGTCCGAGTCTTTGTTAGCAGCGCAGTGCTCGTCCTTCTGGCACCAATTTGCTGGCACGCAGACGCGTTTCTGCTGCGCGTTCGTCTTGCAGCGCAAATCGTCGCCGCAGTGTTTGTCGTCGAAGCACCCCTCCGTGCAGAACCCGTCCTGACACGACCACTCGAAGGGCCGTTTGGATTGCTGGCAATCCTCCGCCTTCTTGCACGCCTTATCGCATTTTTTCAGGTCCGGCTGATTGCAGTTCGGCTTCTGGGGGTTCGTGGTGCAATCTTCGTGGCTTTTGCAGTCGTCTTCGGTCGCGCAAAACGGTGTGGTCTCGCCGCTCCCCGGTTTGCAGATCGGCTTCGCCTCAGGGCATCCGTTTTGGCCCTCGGCAGCCTCGAGCTTGCACTCGCCGCAGACATTTTCGTTGCTCCGGAAGGTGCAGACCGGGGTGGGTGCCTCACAGCCCTCGTTGCTTTCCGGGCAGCACTTCTGGCAGCCTTCATTCGAAAAATAGGGAAGGTTTTGGGGACAGAAGGCGGGCTTCAAGCACTTGCCTTGCTCGGGCTTCTCGACGCAAATGTATGCCGTCGGGTTGGCGCGGGCGTCGAAGATGCAGACAGGTTTGTCGGGCGTGCAGCCGTTCGATCCTTCGGGGGCCGTGGGGCTGCACTTGCCGCAGTCACGGCCCTGGGCGTTGCAGAACGGAGTCGGCGGGCTGCAGCCTTCGTTGTTGGCCGGGCAACAAAACTTGCATTCGGAGCCGACCAAGTAGGGGTTCGCCGGAGGGCAGGAGTCCTTGGGGCAGCCGTCCGGCGGCGTTTCCCCCGTGACGCAAACGATCGGTCCCGTCCCTCCGCCCGGTGCCGCGCAGATTGGCTTCGTGGCTGGGCAATGGTTTTCGCCCGGAGGTAACCCCAGCACGCATTCTCCGCACGTGTAGTGCGGGACGAACGAGTTGCAGTAGGGGAACCGGTTGTCGGAGCAGCCTTGATTCGTTTCCGGGTTGCACGGCTCGCACGTGAAGTCCTCGCCCGGACCCGGCCGAACGCAATAAGGAAATAGCTGGCACGAGTTCGCGATCTGCGGGTCGCACGGCTGACAGCGGAAGGTGCGGTTGCCGACGTCGACGCAGTACGGCCGGGCGTCGCTGAAACAAGGGTTCCTGTCGAGCGGGTTGCAAGTCTCCCCGGCGAACAGCCCCTGGTTCGCGGCGTTCACCTCCGGCCCATCGCCGGGATCGGCGGGCGAGCACGACGCCGCCTGTATAAAAACAACGAAAGCGAGAGCGGTGATCGTCAGCGCGAGCTGAACGCGCGGTTGATGGGCGGACATCGCGATGTGGTCCTCCTGCGAGCCCCGTTGGGGACACGCGTCACCTGAACACCGGATCTCAGCGATCTACGATCGAGACACGGCTTCGGATCGAGCAACGCGACGTGGTATTGGTTTGCCGAATGCGTGGCTCGCCGCTTGCCGTACTGATCCTCAGCGTCGGTTGCGAATCGCTGGCTGGTGTCGGAACGAAGAGTCTCGAGGATCCCTCCGTGGATGGCGGCGGGGAGGCTGGCGTAGGGGGAAGCCTGGGTGTCGGGGGGAAGGGTGGAACTGCTCCCGCGTCGGGTGGTCGTGGTAGCTCCGGCACTGCGGGTGCGGGAGGCTCCGGCGGCACTGCGGGCGGAGGCTCCGGCGGTACTGCGGGCGGAGGCTCCGGCGGCACTGCGGGCGCGGGCGGCTCCGGTGGTGCTGCGGGCGCCGGCGGTTCAGGCGGAACTGCGGGTGCGGGAGGCGACGCCAGCAGCACGGTCCCAGATTCCGGAGCCGACACTGGCGACGCACCGGCGAGCGATGCTCCCGCGCCATCGACGACTCGCACCTACTCGGCAGAACAGGACACCCAAATCCAGGAGGTTTACCCGACGGAGAACTTCGGCGACACGATCACTTGCAACGCGCATGGCGACCCTCAAGAGCGGGCATGTCTGTTCATGTGGAACATCTCAGATATCCCGCCGACCAGTCTGGTCAAAAGGGCGACCGTGACGCTTCGGATTACGTCCCCGTCGACCAATGTCTACGACATCTTCGCGGTTCGCGCGCCTTGGACGGAGTCCGAGGCGACTTGGGAAGAACGGCAGACTGGCCACGCCTGGTCCGCTCCAGGAGCCAAACCTCCGGACCGCGGCGCCCAGATGGCGAACCTCACGGGCCCAAATGGGAGCTACACCGCCCCAATCGCCGTGGAAGAAGTGCAAGCATGGGTGAACGACCCTTCTCACAATTTCGGGATCATCATCGCGAATCCGAGTGCTCCCAGCTCGATGTCCCTTGCGACGTCGGAACACGAAATCGTCGCGTATCGACCGATGCTGACGGTCACGTTCACTGCCGCGACGCCGTAGTTCGATCACGAACGAGCTCGCACGTCCCAGTCTGAGACGAGCGCCCTCGCCGCGAACGCTCTTAAGCAGACGCTTACCGGCGCGTTTGTGGCGAGCGTGTGCGCGCAGGCTTTGCGAGGTGGTTCATGAAGAGGGTTTTAGGTGCGCTGGCTCTGGGTATCACGACGCTTGCGTCGACCGCGCGCGCCGATACGTTCGCGACCGGGTCGCTGATCATCCCGATGGATACGACGTACCAGGACCTCGGCATGCTCCGGGCCTACGGTCTCGTCTACGAGCTCTTGCGCAATGACGTGCCCGTCGCCTGGATGATCCGCGACGGAAAGGGCCATCTCGGCGTCGACTTCGTGGCTTCTGCCACCGACGTCCAGTCGAACGCGGCGATCGCGAACCACGGGTATCGCGGCGGCCCCTGGGTCGTCGACTCGCTGTACGCGGCGCAGGCGATGCCGATCATCGCCGCCTGGCAGGCCAGTAACCCGAGCGTGAAAGTGCACCGTGCGACAGCGTCGTTCAGCGGCGACGTCTCGCGGCGCCTGGTGATCGCGCCGACCATCGGCATGCACGCGGACGGCAACGAAAAGATCGCGCGCAAGTATCTACAAGCCGCGGGGATTCCGGACTCGACGCTCAGCATCGCCTGGGCGGCGACGAGCCCCGACATGCTCACGCCGGCGGAGGTGGCCGGTCCGACGACCTCCAATCACAGCGACGGCAAGCTCTTCGATGAGGACGGCGACCCGGTCTACTGCCAGTTCATGAGCATGCACTGGGGGGTGAACGAGGCTCGGGCCATCCCCGAGACCGTGGCCGAAGTGCGCCAGTTTCTCAATTTCGAGACTCACTTTTTCGCGGAATGTCAGGCGGTGAGCGCGTTCGAGAACGACCTCACCAACGGCTTGTTCGTCAGCACGAAGGGCTTCACCTTCGGGATCAAGCCCGCCCAGAACGTCGACTTCTTCAATGACGATTCGCCGTTTGCGCAGCTCGACGGCGTATTCGAGTCGGTGGGGGGCAGCGAGCCGAGCTTCACGCTCGCCACCGGGAGCGCCTACAAGGCCGGCGGGATCGTGATGATCACCGAGCGCGGCGGCGTGGCCGAGGGCTTGAACGACGTCTGGATGACGGGCTACCTCGACGGTGTCTGCCCTCCGAACTCCGAAGGCTGCGGCTCGCTCGGCAAGGTCAGCTACCTGGGCGGACACGAATACGACGTCGATCTGCCGATCTCGACGCACCCGAAAACCCAGGGCACACGTCTGTTCCTCAACGCGCTGTTCGAGGC
>Ga0111538_10008276_pt1 | contig 13963 bp, 15 predicted proteins | sample SoiMethybrSBSTD1_FD_79669 | JGI IMG/M metagenome (GOLD analysis project Ga0111538, IMG submission 79669) | Bulk soil microbial communities from a Populus tree surrounding site in Tennessee, USA - Soil MetaG P. TD hybrid SBSTD1 (version 2)... | ecosystem: Environmental > Terrestrial > Soil >...
AGGAGGAGATCCTTGTCGTTCAACGGCTCTTCCGGGAAATACATCTGTGTGATCACGCGGTTGATCTTCCCGGTCACTTCGAAGTGAAGGTGAGGGGGCCGCATCCAGTCGGCATTCGCCGGATACGCCCCGGGCTTGATCGTCTTGAAGCGATAACGGCCTTCGGCATCGGTGTCCTGAATGGCGAAGCCTTCGAAGTTGGGATCGAGCGGCGCTGGGTTTGTATCACTCGGGTGGACGTAGCGTCCGTACGTGTTTGCTTGCCACAGCTCGACCCGCGCCCCTTTCACTGGCTGCCCCTGGACGTTCAGGACACGTCCCATGACGTAGATGACCTGGCCCGCGGCGCGTCCTGGCTTACCAGGCAGCGTCGTCAGATCCGCGGTCTTCTCCACCGATCTCAAGACGGGGTAAAAGGGACCGAGAATTTCGCCTGGAGTTCGTTTGAGCGCTTGGGCGAACACTGAGCTGGCCGCACCGGACAGGGCGAAGCCGCCTGCCGCGATCGCCATTCCCAACACGTGCCGTCGCGAAAGTCCTTGATGGTCGTTCATTTGTGCCTCCTGAATTGGCTTGCCGAGTGCGTGCAAACGGTCCGGACCGATACACGATCACCTCCCCTGATTGCTAGGTGGTGCGCCGAACGCTCGGTACAGCCGCGGCCGAAGGCCGTCGGCTGCATGCCGTGGTTCGGCGCCCATCGAAGCGGCCACGCTGCTCGCTAGATGCCAAGACCAAAGCCAGTCTGACCCCGGACCGTGATGGCTTCGCCAAGGTGTACCGCGTTGTGCCCGATGGCAGAATTGGCGAGCTGAGCCGCCCTGGAATGCCCCTGCCACGCCCGGTATCCAAGGCCGTCGACCCAACCGCGCGCGAACGCCCCCGCCGCGTTTGCGGGAACAGTATCAGCAATCCCTAAGATTTCGTCCCACGCTTCCGGTCGGAGCGTGGTGACCACCTCCCGCGTCCGGAGGCCAACGGCCGAGCGATAGGCCCGTATCGCTGCGACGTCAGCCTGCGCGCTAAGCTCCGAGACCTCGTCGTCGGTCATGCCTGTACCGATCGTTCGCCACGGCACGTTGAGCCGATGGAGCCAGTGGTCGTCCAATACCTGAGGACGGCCTGCAACGACAACGTTCACCGCAACATCTTCGGTCCGCGCCATATGCCACAGGAGCCACACCAATGAGTTGAGGCCCTTGCCCGGACGCGCCCGCATCTCGTCGTCGGTCAAACCGGCGAAGACACGGTCGGCGTACGAAGTCTCGCCCGCGACCTCCGCGAAGTGCAGACGACCGTGCCCAATGAGGAAGAAGCTCACGGTATCCATTGATCTGCCCTCAACCGTGCCCGATTGGCGCTGCACATTCGGAGTGCGCCGAACTAATAGTCTGTGGAACCGTCTAATCCGTTGAACATAGCGACTCTTGCAGGCTAGCACCGGCAGCGGCTTCCGGGGTAGCAGGGAAAGCCCTGACGCCACCATTAGTTGGCCGGGGGCGGGACGCTCGGTGGCCCGGGATAGGCAGGTCTGGGCTATCCAGCGCACACTGCGAAGCTCGCTGCCTAGCACGGGCGGGTCAGAGGTCCATGTTGTCGACGGGGCTGCGGACGCCGGCTGGGCCGCGGTTGAGGACGTGAGTGTAGATCATGGTTGTGCTCACGTCGCGGTGGCCCAGGAGTTCCTGGACGGTCCGGATGTCGCGGTCGTCCTCCAGCAGGTGCGTGGCAAAAGAATGACGCAGGGTGTGACACGTGGCTCGTTTCGGGATCCCGGCCCGGCGTACGGCGTCCTTGACGGCGCGTTGCACGACTGACTCATGGAGATGATGTCGTCGGCGCTGTCCAGTATCTCTGTCGACGTAGAAGCGGGTGGCCGGGAAGACTCACTGCCAGGCCCACTCACGCCCGGCGTTGGGGTACTTGCGGGCCAGCGCCCAGGGCAGCTCTACCCAGCCGGCGCCATTGGCGAGATCGTGCTCGTGCTGCCGCTTGACGGTCTCGAGATGGCGGGTCAGATCGTCGGTGACGATCGCGGGTAGGGTGGTCGCCCGGTCCTTGTCGCCCTTGCCGGCTCGCACGATCAGCTGGCGCCGAGTGAAGTCGACGTCCTTCACTCTCAGACAGGCGCATTCCAGCAGGCGCAGTCCGGAGCCGTACATCAGAATGGCCATCAGTCGAGGGATGCCATGCAGCTGACGGATCACCGCCCGGACCTCGTCGCGCGTGAGCACCACCGGCAGGCGGACGGGGCGCCGGGCGCGGACGATCTCGTCGAGCCACGGCAGGTCAACCCCGAGAACGTCGCGGTACAGGAACAGGAGGGCGCTCAGCGCCTGGTTCTGCGTCGAGGCGGCCACCTGACCTGTCGTGGCCAGGGCACTGAGATAGCGTGTGACCTCAGGGGCGCCCATCTCGCGCGGGTGGCGCTTGCCGTAAAACAGGATGTAGCGGCGGATCCAGCCGACATAGGTCTTCTCGGTCTTGCGGCTGTAGTGGCGCATCCGCACGGCGGCGCGCACGCGGTCCAGCAGCCGCGGGCCGCCGGAAGCGGACATCTCCGGGGCGCCGGCGGAGACGGCTGTCGGATCGTTCGCCATCATCGAGTGCAGCGTAGTGCCCGCGCGTGGCGCTCACAAGACATCCGAATGGATACACTCGCGCAATCAGCGGATACCGCCGAGCTCACGGAGCTTGGCCTCGTAGCAGCGCGGCTCTCGGCTGGTGGTGAGGCTCTTCAGGACGTCGGCGACGAACTGGTCGGTGTTCACCTCGGGCGGTACACCGATCGTGAACTGGGCGATCCAGGCGCCTCCCGCCGGCAGATACCACCGTGGGACGATCGAGGCGCCGGCGGCAGGTACCGTCCAGGACCAGGCGCCCGGAACGCCACGATACGGCATGAGACTCCACGGGGCGCCTGCGCGCTGCTTGGCGTAGAGCTCGCCGCTTCGCTCGGCGGCCTTTTGGATCGCGCTCTCCACCGAGCCACCACCCACCTCGGCAATGCCGAAGAGGAGAACGCCGACCATTCCGTTGTCGTCGAGCCGCCGAAGGACGCCTGGCTCACGCCCGAGTCGCCAGATGCCGGGAACCTGAAAGCCGTAGCAGAGATGCTTCGAATTGATCTGGAAGTAGTGCGTCACGCCGGCCGTTCCCACCTGCGAGCGTGACACCGGTTCGCGGATCGTCGGAACGAAGTACTCCGTCCCATCCGAGTATGCCGGCAACTGCCCGCTTGCCGATGGCGCGGCGGCTGGCGCACAGCCGGCAAGCAGGAGACCCACGCATGCAAGAAGACGCCGCCTCGTCACTCACACTCCTCGTGCCAGAAGACTCATCACCTTCGCCAGGAGCCGCAGCCCCACGTCCCCTCCCAGCGTCATGATCGACTCCGGATGGAACTGCACGGCCGCCAGCGGCAGCGTGGCGTGTTCGACCGCCATCACGACGCCGTCCTCCGTCTCGGCCGTCACCCTCAGAACCGCCGGGAGCTGACCGCGGATCGCGTAGAGCGAGTGATAGCGACCCGCGGTGAACTCGGTGGGCAGTCCCTCGAAAAGCCTCCCGCCCAACACGCGAATGCGCGAGGCCTTGCCGTGCACCGGCGGGTCGAGCACCCCGAGCGTGCCGCCGCAGTACTCGACCATGCCCTGCAGTCCGAGGCAGACACCGAACGCGGGGACGCCGCGACGGACGAGCGCCTCCATGGTGCCGGCGACGTCGAAGTCGCTCGGCGTGCCGGGACCCGGTGAGAGCACCGCCAGGTGCGGCTTGACGTCGTCGTACGCCTCGGCCGGAAAGCCACTGCGCAGCGTGACGACCTCGGCGCCGGTCTGGCGCAGATAGTTCGCCAGCGTGTGCACGAACGAATCCTGGTGGTCGACGAGCAGGATGCGCCGCCCGGCGCCGGTGCGCGCCACCGGCGTGGCCGTGCGCCGCGCGGCGCCGGGGCCGCGGCGGATGACATCGAGGAACGCCGACGCCTTCAGCTCCGTCTCGGCCTCCTCGGCCTCGGGGTCCGAATCATAGAGCAGGGTGGCGCCGGCCCGCACGGAGGCCAGGCCGTCCTTGACGTGGATGGTGCGCAGCGTGAGGCCGGTGTTCATGTTGCCGTCGAAACCGAGCAGGCCCACGGCGCCGCCGTACCAGGCGCGCGCCGAGCGCTCGTGGTCCTCGATGAACTGCATCGCCCACGCCTTGGGCGCGCCGGTGACCGTCACCGCCCACGCGTGAGCCAGGAACGCGTCGAGCGCGTCCATCTCGGGCCGCAGCCGCCCCTCCACGTGGTCGACCGTGTGAATCAGGCGCGCGTACATCTCGATCTGGCGGCGGCCGATCACGCGCACACTGCCCGGCACGCAGATGCGCGACTTGTCGTTGCGGTCGACGTCGGTGCACATCGTCAGCTCGGACTCGTCCTTGCTCGAGGCCAGCAGCGTGAGGATCTGCGCGGCGTCACCGATGGCGTCGGTGCCGCGCGCGATCGTTCCCGAGATCGGGCACGTCTCCACGCGATCGCCGTCGACGCGCACGTACATCTCAGGCGACGCGCCGACCAGGTATTCGGACTCGCCCAGGCTGAGCAGGAAGCCGTACGGCGAGGGGTTGCGCTCGCGCAGCCGAAGAAACAGATCGGCCGGCGAGGCGCTGGACGTCTCGAAGAACGTCTGGCCCGGCACCACCTCGAACAGGTCGCCGCGCTTGAACGAGGCCTGGGCGACGCGGACCATCGCCGCGTACTCGCCGGGGGCGTGATCGCACGGTCGCGGCGCCGACGGCGCTGGCACGTACGGCCGGCTCCCGCCGTCACGCGACAGCCCCTCGGTCGAGTGGCCGTCGGTCTCGAACTCGTAGCGCCGGCGCATGGCCACCTCGCGCCGGTGATCCACGATCACGAGCTCGTCGGGCAGGTAGAGCACCAGGTCACGCTGGTCTGGACGCCGCGGCAGCCGCAGGCGGATCGGCTCGAACTGGAAGGCCAGGTCATAGCCGAAGGCGCCGTAGAGGCCCAGGTGCGGCTCGTGCGGATGGCGGAAGAGGTCGATGAGCGCACGCAGCACGGAGAAGATCGACGGCTGGCGGCTGCGATCCTCCTCGGCGAAGCGACCCGCCGGTGCACGCACGGCGCCGTCGATGGCGTCGCCGGTCGCCGCGAGCCGCTCCATCGCGGTCAGCGCGCCCAGCACGCGCGCGACGGGCGGCAGCAGGACACGGCCGCGCGCGTTCAGCGCCTCGACGCGGAAGTCGCGGCCGCGGGCCACCAGCACGAGCGGTGGATCGACGAAGCCCATGTCCCAGCGCGTGTAGCGGCCGGGGACCTCGTAATTGGAAGCCAGCAACGCGCCGCGACGCGTGTCGAGCGCGGTGATGATGGGCTCGATGGCGTTGGCGACGGGGATGTCGTCGACGGTCCGGCGGATCCGGATGCCTCCGCCGGTCTCGTACTGGTCGGTGCTCATGTCCTGGCCTCCTCGGAGCGAGAGGCCGACCCCGGGGAGGCTAGAGACACGAAAGCCGCCCCCGTCGGGGCGGCTCCGTGATCTCTCTCGGTTCTACGCTTGCGCGCGCAGGTCGGGGAGGGCCGCCCTAGTGGGACGGCCACCACATCCAGACTGCGATCGAGCGCATCGGATTCACGGCGGCGATCCTGCCAGAATGGCGGCACCGCTGTCAAGCGATCGCGCAGTCACTCTCGGAGCGACCAGCCCGCGCGGCGAGCCAGCGCGGTTACACTACGACGCATGGCCATCGACTATCCCTGGACTGAAGCGCCCGCCTTCGGCACCGCGATCGAGGTCGCGCCCGGTGTGGCGTGGCTCCGCATGCCGCTGCCCTTCCAGCTCAATCACATCAACCTGTGGCTGCTGGAGGACGGCCCCGGCTGGGCGATCGTCGATACCGGCGTCGGCCTGCCCGACGTCCGGACCCTGTGGGACCAGGTCTTCGCCGGCTACCTGGGCGGCCGGCCCGTGACGCAGGTGATCGTCACGCACTTTCATCCCGACCACATGGGCAACACCGGATGGCTGACCCAGCGCTTCGGTGTCGATCTGTGGTGCGCGCAGGCCGAATTTCTCATCAGCCAGGTGGCGCACCGCACGGGCGAGCTCGGCGCGCACCATCCTCGCATGGAGCACTACCGGCGTAACGGCTGCACCGAGGAACAGCTGATCGCGCTGGCCGGGCGCGGCGATCACTACATCCGGCTGGTGCCGACGCTTCCGCCGACGTTCAGGCTGGTGGCCGACGGCGACGTCTTGACCATCGGCGGCCGGCGCTGGACGATGATCGTCGGCCACGGCCACTCGCCCGAGCACGCGGCCTTCTGGTGCAAGGAGGCGGGTGTGCTGATCTCGGGCGATCAGGTGCTGCCGAAGATCACGAGCAACGTGAGCGTGTGGCCCGATCAGCCTCACGGCAATCCGCTACGCCGCTACCTCGCCTCGCTCGAGCACTTCCGCGACATCGCCGCCGACGCGCTGATCCTGCCCGCGCACGGCCTGCCCTTCCGCGGTTTGCCGGAGCGCCTGGGCGAGGTGCGCACGCACCACGCCGCGCGCCTGGCCAACACGCTGGACGCCATCACCGAGGCGCGGAGCGCGGCGGAGGTCGTTCCCGTGCTCTTCCGCCGCAAGCTCGACAGCCACCAGCTCAGCTTCGCGCTCGGCGAGGCGCTGGCGCACCTGCACTACCTGGAGGCAGAGGGCCGCGCCGTCCGTGTCATGGACGCTGCCGGCGTCTACCGCTTCAAGAAGGTCTGAGGGTCATCGTGCGATTCGACAAGCTCGTGGGCGCGGTCCTCGCTGCCGTGCTGCTCGCCGGATGCGCGTCGCAGGGGGTCGAGAACTACGACGCGGCCCAATGCGGAGCGCTGGGTGGCGCGGTCGTCCGCCAGTCCTCCGAGGGGTCGCAGCCGCGGTCCGGCTTCCGTGTCGACACCCAGCGCTGCGTGTTCACCTCCAGCCCGAGCCTCCGCGAGAGCCCGTAGGGTCACGCGCGGGGCCGGCACTCGCCCCGGCCATTGACAACCGCGAACGCCGCATAGTACCTAGGGGCGCGATTGCTCTGTGCCATGTCCCCACCCCTAACGTGGAGGTTCGCCATGCGTCGCACCGTCGTGACGCTCCTGACCGTGCTGCTGCTCGGCGCTCTCGCCGTCTCGCTGCTCCCGGCCCAGGCTCAGCAGCCGCCGCCGGCCTGGAAGCAGGGCCAGCCCTCGAACATGGCCGATTCGACGCTGGCGCCGATCGCCCAGCCGCCCGCGCCCAAGGCCCCCGGCGAGATCCCCGTCGACAAGATCAAGCTGCCGCCCGGCTTCAAGGCCGAGCTGTGGGCCAGCGGGATCAACAACGCGCGCGTCATGACGTGGGGCTCCAAGGGAACGCTCTTCGTCTCCAGCCGCGTGGCCGGCAACGTCTACGCGGTCGTCGACAAGGGCAGCAGCCGCGAGGTGAAGACGATCGCCAAGGGCCTCAACCTGCCCAACGGCGTGGCCTTCCGGGACGGCACGCTGTACATCGCCGAGATCCATCGCATCACCAAGATGGTGGGGATCGAGGACAAGCTCGACAGCCCGCCGGCGATGGAGGTGGTCTACGAGACGCTGCCCAAGGACGCGCCGCACGGCTGGAAGCACATCGCCTTCGGTCCGGACGGCAAGCTCTACTTCAACATCGGCGCCCCCTGCAACATCTGCATTCCGCCCGACACGCACGCCAACATCTCGCGGATCAATGCCGACGGCACCGGCTTCGAGTACTGGGCGCACGGCGTGCGCAACAGCGTCGGCTTCGACTGGCACCCGGACACCAAGGAGCTCTACTTCGCCACCCACGCCCGCGACTGGCTGGGCGAAGACGTACCGAGCGATCGGCTCGACGTGGCGCCGAAGAAGGGGCTGCACTTCGGCTTCCCGTTCTGCCACCAGGGCGACATCCCCGATCCGGAGTTCGGCAAGGGGCGCTCGTGCGGCGAGTTTGCCGCGCCGCTGCTGAAGACCGGCCCCCACGTGGCCGGCAACGGCGTGATGTTCTACACCGGCTCGATGTTCCCGCCCGAGTACAAGAACCGGATGCTCCTCGCCCAGCGCGGCTCGTGGAACCGCGGCCAGAAGATCGGCTTCCGGGTGATGATGGTGACGCTCCGCCCGGGTGACGTGCCCAAGTACGAGCCGTTTGCCGAAGGCTGGCTGCAAGGCCAGGACATCTGGGGGCGGCCCGTGTACACGACCCAGATGAAGGACGGCTCGCTGCTGATCAGCGACGACTACGCGGGTGCCATCTTCCGCGTGAGCTACACCAAGTAGCTTGCCGCTGCTGTTCGCGCTGCTCGCCGTCCTGATGGCGGCGAGCAGCGCCTCGGCTGCGGACGCCGAGGCCGGGCGCCGCAAGGCTCAACCCTGCGCGGCCTGTCATGGTCCCGAGGGGCACGCGACGATCCCCGGCACGCCCTCCCTGGCCGGCCAGCCCGCGTTCTTCACGCACTGGCAGCTCATCAAGTATCGCGACGGCCGGCGCAAGGACGAGCAGATGTCGCCGCTCGCGCAGAACCTGAGCGATGAGGACATGGGCGATCTCGCGGCGTTCTACGCCGCGCAGCCGCCGCGGGCGCGCGGCTCGGCCGTCGATGCCGCACGGGTGGCTGCCGGCCGGACGCTGGTCGACACGTTCCACTGCTCGTCGTGTCACACGCCGAAGCTGATCGGGCAGCAGCAGGTGCCGCTGCTGGCGGGCCAGGACCTGGCCTATCTGCTCAAGCTGCTCCGCGGCTTCAAGGCCCGCACCGCCTCGGATCTGGACGGGACGATGACGATGGCCGCCCAGCCGCTGTCGGCCGAGGACGTCGAGAACCTCGCGCACTATCTCGCCAGCGTGACGCCCGCCGCGCGCTGACCGCGGTTCGCGGTACACTCGCCCCGCGCCACACGCATCGTGACCCCAGGAGGAATGCGCATGACCGCCGTCGATCTCATGAAGCTCGAGCTCGCGCGCTTGCACAAGTCGTTCGACACGTTCCTCGACGAGCTGACGCCCGAGCAGCTCCACCGCGTGCCGGGGGGACATCCCAAGACCAACACCATCGCGTGGGGCATCTGGCACTACGTGCGCACCGAGGACAACGTGGTGCGCTACATCCTCCAGAACCGCCGGCCGATCGTGTGGGCGGAGGGCGGCTACGCCGAGAAGCTCGGACTCCCGCCGGTCGCCCAGGGCACCGGCATGACGACGCAGGAGGCCCAGGCCTTCCGCATCAAGGACCTCGGCCTCTTTCGCGAGTACGTCAAGAAGGTGTGGGCGAGCACCGACGAGTACCTGGCCAAGGTCGATCCCGCGACGCTGAACGCCACGGTGACGATCAAGCCGCTAGGCGACATGCCGGCCATCCGCGCGCTGGCCCAGGTCTGCGTGGGCCACGGCTTCACGCACGTCGGCGAGATCGAACTGGCTAAGACGCTGGTGGGGTAATTCTCAGCCCGGATCTTAGCAGCGAAAGTCGGGACGCTCGCGGCCGGAGCGTTCCTCCTGGATCGCTTCTAGCTCGGCGAGAGCTTCAAGATCCTTGGGTCGTCCGGCCGCACGCTTGACCTCAATAAGACGGTCGAGGTTCAGGCATCGGCATTGCACGTCGAACGCATTGATGACCGAGGTGGAGGGCAGGAGGGCGTCGTAGCCGCCACCTCCGACAATCTCGCCGAGCACGTCGAGGTCACCAAGCTGGGTGACGAGCGTGAAGTTGAGCCCCCGTTCGACGGTCGGGACGTCCCATCGGAAGGGTAAGCCGGGCGGCGCGCCGCGGAGATAGGGTTGATAGGGTGTCAGCGCCGCCACCAGGCGGGCCATGTTCTCTCGGGTGCGGCGATACACGACGTCAACGTCTCGGGTCAGCCGACTGGAGCCGTGGACGGTCGCTGCCGCGCCGCCGATCAGGATGAACTCGACTCCACCCTCACTCAGCGCGCGCAGCAGCGCCTTGAAATCAGTCATCGGCCTCGAATGTCACGCGTCCTGCTCGATGAAGCTCCTCGGCGAAGCGCTGGAGCTCCATCAGGTCCTCGAGTCGCTCCTGGATCGACCGCGTCAGGCGCTGACGGATCAGCGTCCGGTCGACGTCGCGCTTGTAGACGTCGATGATGTCGTCGATCGACGAGCGCTCGCTGTCGCTCACTGCACCAGGCTGCGCAGCTCCGGCACGACCCACATCGGCTTGCGGCCGGCGTGCACGCGCAGGATGTTGTCGAAGGCGTTGCGGAAGGCCTTGGCCCAGTTCTCCCAGGTCGGCCCCGCGGTGTGCGGCGTGATCGTGATGTTCTCCACGTTCAGCAGCGGGTTGTCCTTGGACGGCGGCTCGTCCGCCATCACGTCCAGGCCGGCGCCGGCGATCTTCTTGGTGATGAGCGCCTTGTGCAGCGCCATCTCGTCGACGACCGGGCCGCGGCAGGTGTTCACCAGGATCGCCGTGGGCTTCATGAGCGCGAGCTGGCGCTCGGAGATCATGTCCTTGGTCTGGGGCGACAGCGGCACATGCAGCGTCACCACGTCCGAGCGCTTGAGCAGCTCGTCCAGCAGGACGAAGCGGACGCCGAGGGCGTCCTCCTCGTGCTCGGGCAGGCGGATGATGTCGTAGTAGAGGATGTCGACGTCGAAGCCGTGCAGCCGGCGGACGACCTTCTTGCCGATGTTGCCCAGGCCGACGACACCGACCGTCTTGCCCTCGAGCTCGTAGAAGCGCTGCTCGGCGAAGTCGCCGACCCGCCACTTGCCGTCCACGCAGTTCTTGTGCTGCCAGGCCAGTTTCTTGAGCGTGGCGAGGATGAGCATGACCGCGTGCTCGGCCACCGCCACCGAGTTGGCGCCGCCGTTGTTGGAGATCGGCACCTTGGCCTTCTTGGCGGCCTCGAGGTCGAGCGTGTTGTAGCCGGCGCTGATCAGCTGCACCAGCTTGATGTTCTTGCCGGCCGCGTAGAAGTCGTGGCTCAGCGGGTTGCGGCCGAAGCCCATGAAGTACTCGGCATCCTTGGCCGCTTCCAGGAACTGCGGGGTCATCGAGTCGACCGGGACCAGCTCGAAGCCGGGCGGCGTCATCTCGACCGCGATGTCGTAGATGGGCTTCGGGAACTTGGGCGAGAACAGGATCTTGGTAGCCATCAGGCACTGGGCTCCGAGCCGACGACGCCGACGAACGAGACGCACTCGCCCGGCGCGCCACCGAGGTTATGGGTGAGAGCCAGCTTGCGGCCGCGACCCACGCTGGCGATCTGGCGCTTGCCCGCCTCGCCGCGCAGCTGCAGCCAGCACTCGAACAGCATGCGAAGACCGGAGGCGCCGATCGGGTGACCGAACGACTTGAGGCCGCCGTCGGGATTCACCGCCAGCTCGCCGTCCAGATCGAACGTGCCGGCCAGCACGTCCTTCCACGCCGTGCCGCGGCTGGAGAACCCGAGATCCTCCATCAGCACCAGCTCGGTCGGGGTGAAGCAGTCGTGCACCTCGGCCATGGCCAGCTCCTGCCGTGGGTCCTTGATGCCGGCCTGGGCGAAGGCATCGGCCGCCGAGGCGACCACCTCGGGGAACGTCGTGTAGTCGTAGTCGGGATCGATCGGCCCCGCCGCCGGCCCGGCCACGAACGACAGCGCCTTCACATACAGCGGGTTCTTGGTGTAGCGATGCGCGTCCTCGGCGCGGACGATGATGGCTGCCGCCGAGCCATCGCTGACACCCGAGCAGTCGAAGATCCCGAGCGCGCCCGCCACGATCGGCGAGCAGGCGATCGTCTCCTTCGACACTTCCTTGCGGAACTGGGCGCGGGGGTTGAGCGCACCGTTCTTGTGGTTCTTCCACGCGATGCGGGTGATGACTTCCTTGAACTGGGCCTCGTCGACGCCGAACTTCTTGGCGTAGGCCGGCGCCAGCAGGCTGAAGGTGGCGGGGGCGGAGAGCGCCGCCCGCGTGCCGTCGCCGATCCCCCCGCTGCCTGGCAGGCCGGAGAAGCCGGAGTCCTTCAGCTTCTCGACCCCGATGGCCATGGCGACGTCATACGCCCCGGAGGCCACGGCGTAGCAGGCGTTGCGGAACGCCTCCGATCCGGTGGCGCAGTAGTTCTCCAGGCGGCTCACCGGCTTGTAGTCGATCTTGAGCGGCCGCGAGAGCGTGAGCCCGCTCTGGCCCGAGAAGAGCGTGCCGAGCCAGAAGGCGTCGACCTGGGGCAGCTCGATGCCGGCCGAGGTCAGGGCCTCGCCGGTGGCGTCGACCAGCAGATCGCTGGCGCTCTTGTCCCAGTGCTCGCCGAACGGCGTGCAGCCCATGCCGACGATCGCGACGCGGTCACGAATGCCGTTACTGGCCATCAGTCTGTTCCTCCCCGGAGCGGCTTGGCCTTCCAGAAGTAGTTGTGTACGCCGCCGGCCGTGATCAGCCGTCGAAACGTCATGGTCACGCGATCCCCGATCTTCACCGCCTTGGGATCGACATCCGTCATCTCGGACTGGAACCGCCCGCCACCCTCGAAATCCAGCACGGCCACCACCATCGGCGGCGAGGGCGAGAACGCCAGCCGGTCCACCGTGAACGTGGCGATGACGGCCGGCGTGTCGGCGAGGCGATCGGGCGTCATCTTGTCGACCGCGTGGCACTTCACGCACACGCGCTGGGGTGGCAGGTGACGCGTGCCGCACGCCTGGCAGCGACTGCCGGTGAACGCGAACTTCCACGCCTCGGCCCTGCGCGCGGGCGGCGCCTCCGGCGCCTGTGGATCCGGCCGCCGCGGCGGCTCGCGCTTGACGAAGCCGCGCCACGTGAGGAACGTGGGGTAGCTCACGCGCCCGCCGCCGCCGACCTGCGCGGCGATGCCGGACGGATGATGACTCACGCCGGTCGCCCGCCACACGCTGGCATCGGCGCCGTCCGCCAGCGAGACCACCACGATGACGTCATCGCTCTTCGCGCGATCGAGCGTGTCGGCGAACAGAAGCCCGGCGTGGGCCGTGCCCGCATTGCCGATGCTGGCGGTGAAATCGTCGCCCAGCGCTTCCTTCTTCACCCCCGCCGCCGCGGCCAGGCGCTTGACCGCGCGGCCGTGCGGGCCGGCGACGATCAGGCGGGTGATGGCGGGTGCCGTCACCCCCGCGCTCTTGAGCGCCTCGGTCAGCGCGGCCTCGCCGAGCGGGACGTAGGCGTGCTCGCCGAAGCGCTCCTCCCACACGCGCGAGGCGGATTCGCCGGGCAGCCGCCAGCGGTCGAGAAACTCCGCCGTCGCGGAGGCGCCGCCCAGCGGCTCGGCCAGCACGCGCGCGTCGGGCGCGTCGTCGGCGAAGAGGAACGCCGCGGCGCCGTCGCCGCCATCGCGCTCGTCGCCGCCGCCCGGGAGCCCGGTGCGAATGTCGCTGAGCACGGCCAGCGCGGGACCCCGCGCGTCGCGCGCCGCGCGCATGGCGCCGACCGCCGAGCGCACGGAGCCGACGATGTCCACGGCGAAGGCCGAGGTCGGCAGATCGAGCGCGGCGTGAATGGCGGTCGCGTTGGTCTTGTCGAGATAGGCCGGGTCGGAGGTCGCGAAGTAGAGCGCCTGGGGCACGACGGTGGAGCCGCGCAGCGCCGCCCTCCCGGCCTCCACGCCGAGCGAGGTCGTGTCCTCGTCGTAGGAAGCCACCGCTCGGGTGCCGCTGCCGGCGGCCACTCCCAGCGCCTCGGCGATCGCCTTGCGGTCCAGGCGCCAGTAGGGCAGGTAGGCTCCGTAGCTGACGATCCCTCTCATAGCGCGCCCATCTTACCGCGAACCGGAGGCGCCGTTTTGTCCGGTCCCGGGGGGTGGCTTGACGTGCGCATGGCCGCGCCCTAGAGTCCGCGGAACGTACCAGACGGCCCGACCGACCCGACCGGCGAGGGAGAGCGGCCCATGGCGAAGGCGACAGCGAGAAGGCGGATCAGCCTCAGGGATCTCAAGGTCAAGAAGGGTGGCGCGACCA
>Ga0111538_10008280_pt1 | contig 13962 bp, 13 predicted proteins | sample SoiMethybrSBSTD1_FD_79669 | JGI IMG/M metagenome (GOLD analysis project Ga0111538, IMG submission 79669) | Bulk soil microbial communities from a Populus tree surrounding site in Tennessee, USA - Soil MetaG P. TD hybrid SBSTD1 (version 2)... | ecosystem: Environmental > Terrestrial > Soil >...
CACGTTCTGCTCCGAGCGCTGTCGCCAGCATGCTCATCGTCGGCAGACACCTTTGTGACATGTAGCCCGCAGCCCCCGCAAACGGTGGCTCCATCGGGCCCGACCCGGCACTAAACGAGGGTTGGAAAACTAGAAGGCGACTCAACGAGCCTCCGCGTTTCGTTTACTGCGGCTCTAGCGTCCCTGCGTGATCGACGCGAGGCCCAGCGTCTCCTGCGGGCCCTGAGGAACTGACTCCTTGATCTGGCCGAATCCCCGCGCGTGGAACTTGAGCCCGAGGACGCCCGGCTCAAGCCGCGACTGCTCGCTCATCACGAGCACGTTCCTGAACGAGCCGTAGGGCACGGTGACCCTGGCCGAGAGGTCGAGGATCCGGTACACGTCCTCAGCGTTCCCCCGGTCGTACTCGGGGCGGAAGGTATCGCCGACCTTGGGCTCGCCGGGCATCACGATTCCCGGCCTGGCGCCGCCAACGCCCGCCTGCCAGGCGCCCTTGGCCTTGATGCTGTGGCCCTGGGGGTCGAACTCCTTGATCGTCTCGCCGAAGTACCAAACGTTGCCCTGGCGATCCTGGGCGTACCAGTCGCGTGAGATCTCCTCGAGCCGGCCGTCGAGGTATGCCCTGTCGTCGACCACGGTGGTCGGGACCCCGAGGACGTCCTTGGTGCGATGGGTCACCGCGAAGACGTCGACGGCGCGCTTTCCCTCCTTTATGCCCCGATGCCGATAGGTGGTCCCAGGCCGCAGAGGAAAGTAGGGATTGTCGACCCGGCGCACGAAGTTGCTCGGGTCGACATTTGAAGCGGGCGGCGAGGGGGTTGGCGCTTGGGTGATCGGCGTGCCTTGCTCGCCGGACGCAGAGCCGCAGGCGCCGAGCGCGGCCGTCGTGGGCAATAGCACGAGGGCTGCGATCACGATGTTCCTGCGGATCGATAGCGCCGTGGGGCCGATCATCCGCGGCGACCATGAAGCGGGCGTGAAAGCAGTTGCTCACTGCGCGAGATGGGACACACGGAAGTACATGCAGGACCGCAGCGATGTGCGGGGGAGCGTGCGCCGCCGCTGCAGGGCGGTGTGGCACCGCTGCAAGCCGAAGTGGCGGTTCTCTCGCATGCCGCCTAGCCCCAGGAGCGAGCGCGCCCTTGTAGGCGACGGCGCGTGAAGGCGACGCGGCGAGCAATCCGCTCGCGCATGCTCGGCGGCCCGGCCGCGCGGTGTGGATCGAGCTCGGCGCCGCAGTAGGCGCACCCCGCGGCGAAAGCGGACACACGCTCTCCACAGCGCGGACAGATATGGGGCCCCAGTGGCTTCACGACGGAGATGAAAACGCCCTCGGGTTAAGACTTCCTGAGGGCCGGGACAGGAACAGCCGAGTCTGGGACGCACAGATGGCACGAGGATGCAAGCGGTCGCTATCCGAGCGGGATTCGGACCCGAAACCTGGCGCCTGAATCGCTGTCGAGGCTGTCCACGCTTCCCCCGATCGCGAGCGCAAGCCGGCGCGCGAGTGTCAGGCCCAGTCCGGCGCCGTTAGTCGCCGTCGCCGCGCTGCCCCGTTCGCCGGGCTCGAACACGCGTTCACGCTCGTCGGAATCGATGCCCGGTCCGTCGTCGGTGACGGTGAAGTCGACGGCGCCGTTCGCGGCGCTGACCTTGATCGTCGCACGGGTTCGCGCGTAGTGGCATGCGTTCTCGAGCACCGGCGCCAGCACCCGTTCGGCCGCGCCGCGCTCAGCGCCGACACGCACCGGCGCACGCGGCTTGACCAACTCGATCTCGACCCGATTCGCTGCGGCGACCGCCATGCATGACTCGATCGCGTGCTCGGCGACGCTCGCGGCATCCGCGCTCCCGCGCTCACGCCCGAATTCGGCACGTGAGACGGCGAGAAGGGTCTCCAGGGTTCGCTTGAGCTGGTGCGCGCGCTCTGCGATCTCCTTGAGCGCGTCGCGATACTCCGCGGAGGTGCGCCCGCGGCGCAGCGCGAGCTCGGCCTCGGCGACGATCGCGGAGAGCGGGGTGCGAAGCTCGTGCGAGACCTCCGCCGAGAAGCGCTGTTCCCGTCTGAGGCTCCCCGCCAGGCGAGCGAGCATCCGATCGAAGGTCGCGCGAACCTCGATGTGCCCGCCGTTCGAGCTCATCGGCGCGACGACGTCGCCCGCGACGGCCCGGGCCAGGCGCCGCGGGCAACCGGCGCCGTGTGACGGCTCGAGTTCGCGGATCGGGAGCAGTCGCCAGCTACGAGATCGGATCGGCTTCAAGTACGGCTGCACATGGCGCTGAAAGTGGGCCAGTACCTAGCTAGATCCGCACCGCGCGCTCGGCCACACTCCCCTCCCGGTAAGCCGCTGCATCCTGTCCGTCGTTGTCCGCGAATGTCGCGCTTTGTTTCGTGCTCGTGAGCAAACACGTGAGCCTGTATGCCCATTGCTAAGCCATAAGCCAAGGTGCGACGATGCCTCTTCTTCGTGTCGCACCGGCCTGGTTCTTTTAGCCTGGGCTCAACCTCTGTGCGCTGCAACGGCCAAGCGGAGGGCAGTCGAACCGGGACGGCGTTTCGTCGTCTCCCGGGCCTTCCGTCGGGCCACCTCCCTAGTCAGCCTCCGCGCCCTGCCCGGCTCCTCGTGGGTCGGGGGGCGGCGGCGGACGTTCACGAGGCCGTGAGCGTCGCGCGCGCAATCGGCCCCGCGAGTCGATTTCGACGCACCAGAACCGACTGAGCTGGCCTTGGGGCCTGGCCGAGCGCGGGAAACCGCCGGGCTGCCCGCACCGCCTCGGTGGCGGTGCGGGCATCTCGCCCTCAGCCGCGATGGAAGGAGACGAGGCGGAGGATCTCCTTCGGACCCTTGACCGTCTTCTCCTTGACGTCGCCGACCCCGTGCACGTACCACTTGTTGTCGAGCACCTTGGGCTCGAGCGGGGTCGTCTCCTTCGTGCGAAGGGCGTGCTTGGAGGACACGAAGGGGGTCGAGACGTGTGCATTGAGGTCGAGGACCTTGAAGTGGTCCTCGGCGTGGCCCTTGTAGAACTCCTGCCGAGCCGCCTGTCCCACCTTCGGGTTGCCCGGGATCAGGACGCCCGGTCGGGCGCCGTTCCGGCCGGTCAGGAAGGAGCCCGCGCGACTGGTCACGTGGCCGTGACTGTTGAGCTCCCTGGTGTTCTCGCCGAAGTACCAGATGTTTCCGTGGTCATCCTGCGCGTAGAAGTCGTCGGTGACCTCCCGCAGCTTCCCGTGCTTTCGGACTACATCGTGGACCACGGTGGCCTTCACGCCCTCGATCGTCTTGGTCCGGTCCGTTACCCGCATGTTGTCCCGAAAGCGACCGCCCGTATCGACGCCGCGGTAGTGCCATTTGCTGCCGGGCTTGAGTGGAAACCACGGGTTGTCGATCCGGCGCACGAAGTCGCTCGGCTGAAGGGTCTTCGGCCAGCCGGGGCCGGCACCTGACTTGATTGTCTGCGATCCGTGCGAGCTGGAGGCTGCCCCAGCGATAGCAGCGCCACCGAGTCCGCCAACAAACACCGTCACACCCGCCACCGTCAGCGCGGCCCTGATTCGGGTCGGCATCCTGCACGTGCTCGTCCTCACGATCTGCCTCCTTCCCAAAATCAATGAAACCGTGACTCACGCTAGGCACGACCGATAAAACGGGGATAAACCGGTTCATCGTCCTTTCATCGCCGCGACCGAGACCACCCCACCCCCGCCGCAATCACGGCCGACAACCCTCCACTCACTCCTTCAGACCCCTCTACATGCCGCCGAGATTTCCCGCCATTTTTTTTTGCGAGCCCGGCAGTGCCAACGGCGGCCCACGACCGACCCCGCCGGTAAGTTGAGTGCGCCGCGCATGTAGTCGAGAAGTGCTCCCCAGCCGCAGCCGAGGTCGAGCACTTCTCCTCGAACGACATCACCACCCCGATCGTGGTGCTCGCCGTCTATGCGCTCATCGCGGCAGCCGTGCTCGGCTATCTCGGCTGGCTGCGTGGTCGCCGCACGCCCGCTCCGTCGGCCCGGGCCGAGGGCACTACTCCAGGCCGCTCGCGCGGCCGGCTCGCCGTCCGGATCGTCGTTGGCGCCTTCCTGGTCGTCGCCGTGGAGCAGTGCCTATTCGCAAGTAACTACATCAGCTCGGCCCACAACCCAGTCGCCCGCAACCTGCAGTTCGCGGTGACCGGCAACTCCTCGCTGACCGGCGCGGTGAAGAAGAATCCTCTCACTCAAGGTCACCAGGTACGCCGATGAGGGCGCGGCCAAGAACGCCCTCGACCACGCGAAGGCATCGGGGCCTGATCTCCAATGGGGGCACGCAAGGAATGGGTCGATGAATTCGCGGCGGACCTCGGTTTCCTTATACGAACCGGACCGGTAGGCGGGCTCGAATCGGCGGAAGGTGTCGACGAGCGCCGTAATCGCTCCCGGGGCGTCCACCCAGCAAAGCTATCGCCCGCGTCCGGCGCGGCGCGCGTCCGGGCGTGAACAAAGGAACCGTCGTCGACAGATTTTTGGGCAGAAACGGGCAGAAAGGCGACTTTCTGCCTGTCTTCGGCTCTTGTGGCGAGGGCCTGCGCATCTCAGAAAAGGTGCTGATAGCAGGCCTTTTTGCGTATGGGCGCGGCTGGTTTCGAACCAGCGACCTCTCGCGTGTGAAGCGAGCGCTCTCCCACTGAGCTACGCGCCCGGCCGGCTGATGATAGGTGCCGCGCGCCGGCGCCCGGGCGCGAGCTCGCCCGTGCGAGGATTTGGGGCGTGAAGGTCACGATGATGCTCGCGGACGCGGCCCAGGCGGTGGAGGGGAAGCTCTACATCCTGGGTGGCGGGTGGTCGCTCACCGGTCCGGAGCCCACGCCGTCGGCCATCGCCGCGTACATCCAGGTTCCGTGGGATCGGACCAACGTCCAGCACGAATTCCGATTCGAGCTGATCGACGCCGATGGCAATCCGGTCGAACTCGAGGCGCCTGAGGGCGAGACGGAGCCGGTGACGATTGAGGGCGCGTTCGAGGTCGGTAGGCCGGTCGGGGTCCGGCCAGGGACACCGATCGACGTGCCGCTGGCGCTCAATATCGGGCCGCTCGCGCTGCCGCCCGGCGGGCGGTACGAGTGGCGGCTCGAGATCGACGGCCAGACGGACGACGACTGGCGGCTCGCGTTCTCGACCCGCCCGGAGGGTTGATCCGGTTCAACGCTTACAGAGGTGGTTTCGCGACTGAGCCAGCGGGCAACCCTTTTCTAGGTGATCGGGCGCGGCTTTTCACACGAAGCCCTGCTCTATGCGGGGGACGACGGCTTTCTGGCGGGGACACTGCCCTTCATCCGGGAGGCCGTCGCCGCCGACGAGGCCGTCCTGGTGGCGGTGGACCGTTCGAAGATCGAGCTCGTGAAGAGCAATCTGAACGGCGAGGCCGATCGGGTCCTATTCGCGGACATGCACGAGCTCGGCCGCAACCCGGCGCTGATCATCTCCGCCTGGCAGGACTTCGCCGCCGAGAGCACGGCGCAGGGGAGAAGCTTCCGCGGCATCGGCGAGCCGATCTGGCCCGAGCGAAGCGAGGCCGAGCTGGCCGAGTGCCAGCACCACGAGTCGCTGCTGAACCTCGCGTTCCAGGATGGACCGTCCTGGCGCCTGATGTGCCCGTACGACGCGGCGGCACTTCGGCGAGACGTGCTCGTATGCGCCGAGCACAATCACCCCGTGATCGATGAGGACGGGGGGCAGCGGGCCTCGAGGTCATACCGCGACCCGGTCGAAGGCGGGGCGCCGTTCGTGGGGCCGCTTCCCGAGCCTTCCCTGGAGCCCGCGCGCATGACATTCGCGTCGGCCGCCGATCTCGCGGCGACGCGCCAGTTCGTCGCCGAGCACGCTGAGACCCACGGAATTGATTCCGAACGAGTGGAGGGATTCATCCTGGCGGTGGACGAGGTGGCCACCAACGTGTTGCGCTACGACGCCGCCGGTGGGCAGGTCCGCGCCTGGGCCGAGGAGAGCCGCGTGATCTGTGAGGTCGCGGGCGGCGGCTCGATCACGGATCCTCTCGTCGGGAGGCTCCGGCCCCAACCCGATCAGCCTGCCGGGCGTGGGCTGTGGATCGCCAACCACTTCTGCGACCTGGTCCAGATCCGGACCGGCGCGGACCGCACGGTGGTCCGCTGTCACCTCGGACCGGTGGGAGACGCCGCGACGGCTTAGCGGTCTGCCGCGGGCTCGCCGATCGCCGCCCAGTAGACGGCCGCCATGTCCTGGTCGCCGTGGCCGAGCTCGTTCGCGTGCGCCAAGCGGCGCTCGATCGCGAGCGCGAGCGCCGGCTCGTCCCCCTCAGCGCTCGCCGCCTCGACCACGAGCCTCGCGTCCTTCGTCGCGAGCCGCAGCGGAAACGACGGATCGAGGGAGCGCTCGATCATCATCCTGCCCTTCATCTGCGCGTACGCCGAGTCCAGGTTGCCGCCCTCGATCGCTTCGAGAAACATCCGCGGGTCCACACTCAAGCGCTCCGCGAGCGCGATCGTCTCCGCGGTCGCGACCGTCACCGACAACACCCAGTTGTTCAGGACGAGCTTGAGTCGCGTTGCCGCACCGGGTGCCTCCAGCGTGATCGTCTTGGTGCCGATCGCTTCGAAGATCCGCGTGCAATCCTCGAGCGCGTCCGCCGGGCCCGCCGCTACCACCACGAGCTTGCCCTCCTCCGCGGGCTGCTTCGTCCCGAGGACGGGCGCATCGACGAAGACGACTCCGGCGTCGCGCGCCATCGCTGCGAGCTCGTTGGTCGCGCCGATGCCGACGGTGCTCATCTGGAGCCAGCTCGAACCACTCGCCATGGCGGCGAGCGCGCCGCCGTCGCCGGTCATGACCTCGCGGACAACCTCTTCCGTCGCCAGCATCGTGATGACCGCGTCGACGCCGTCCGCGGCCTCGGCGGGGGTGTCCGAGATCGTGACCCCTTCACGCTCGAGCGGCTGCGCCGTCTCGCGCGTGCGGTTCCAGGCCCGCGTCTCGAGGCCCGCAGCGGAGAGGTTTCGGGCGATCGGAGCGCCCATGATGCCGGTCCCGAGGACCGCCACGCTCTGCGCCTCGGACACGTTGTCACTCATACCCGCCGCGAGAGCCACCGAACCCGCGCTAGCATCTGCGGTGGACCGTGCTAGGCGGGGAGGTAGCGGTGCCCTGTCACCCGCAATCCGCTCTAGCGGGGCTGAATGCCCGTCCGAGGGCCGTGGCCTTCGGGGTCAGTACGCCGCGGACGGCGCTGACGGCCAGGTCCCGCGCAATGCGCGCCCGCGAACCAGGTCAGGTCCGGAAGGAAGCAGCCTTAAGCGGTAACGGGCATGTGCCGCGGAGAAGCCTGGCTCGAGCCAACGGCGGCGCAAGCGCCCGGGGACCGCTCTCGAGGGCGGGCCGCACGGTCCTGCCTTAACCCGCGGAGCCCCTCGCGAGACCGCCGGAGACGTCGAGCGGTGCAAATCCGCGCCGGCCGCGGAAACGCACCGCTCGACGGGTTGGGGGGAAGATGGGCCGCAGAGGCCGCACCGCGACGGTTGGATGGACGGGCTGCAGAGCGGTCGCACCGCTCGACGGTTGGGGCTAGACGTCCTCCGGAACGACCGGGGCGAGCTTGCCGATCCGCGGCGCGCTCGTGCCGCCGCCCGTGCCGGTGCCTCCGGTTGAGCCGCCGCCGCCGTCACCACGGCCATCGCCGCCGCCGCCACGGCCGCCGCGGTCTACGATGCCGCCCCCGCCGGTGCCGCCCGTCTCGCGGTGCCGGTGGCTATGTCGGTGACGGTGTCGGCGGTCGCCATCGCCCTGCTGGTCGTCACCCGAGCCGGGGCAGCGCCGCGTGTAGACGACCCGAGCGGGATGCCGGGGCTCGGTTTCGGAGTGAGACCACGACAGGTGCAGGTGGTTGCCCCGCCCGTGCCCGGCATCGCCGTTCCAGCCGACCCACCGCCAGGGCATGATCGGGTGGTCCTGCCTCGGCTCCGCCAGGTGGGCGAGCTTGCCGATCTCCTTCCAGGTCCCGCCCTTCGCGCGGTTGGGGACGATGTCGGTGGCGAGGCCGATGGGATGCTCGCCGTTCTCCGCGTGGACCGAGTTCCGCGAGTACCCGTCGGTGATGAAGATGTCGAAGCGGCGCTTCATCCACCGGATGTCAGGCAGGAGCCGCCGGTCGATCCTCTCGCCGGGAAATCCCGGGATCGACACGAAGTGCCCGCCCCGCACCGTCTTGCACAGGTGCGGCGCGACCTTGTGGCTGCGCGCGGCGGCCGCAGGGGAGGCGATGAGCGCCCCGGCTCCGACGGTTGCGGCCAGCGCCGCGACGACGTACCGCGCCCGAAATGCTCTCTCCCGGCCGGGCATTGACGCATTGAACCGCCAGCGCCACCGAATCCTGAAATAGTGCACCCAGGTGCCCGACGCGACTCCCGATCTCGAGACCGTCACCCAGGTTCAGCAGCAGATCTGGTCAAAGGGCGACTTCGCGAGGATCGGCGTCGCGATGCAGAAGGTCGGCGAGGATCTGTGCGGCGCAGTCGACGTGCTGCCGGGTCAACGGGTGCTGGACGTCGCCTGTGGCGCCGGCAATTGCGCAATCGCGGCCGCGCGGGGTTTTTGCGACGCCGTCGGCCTCGACTACGTTCCCGAGCTGCTGGACCGGGCACGCGAGCGGGCGGCGGCCGAGCGGTACGACATCGATTTCGTCGAGGGAGACGCGCAGGCGCTGCCATTTGATGACGGCACCTTCGACGTCGTGCTGTCGACCTTCGGCGCCATGTTCGCCCCGGACCAGGAGCGGACCGCGCAGGAGCTCTTGCGGGTCTGTCGATCCGGCGGCAAGATCGGCATGGCGAACTGGCCGCCGAGCGGGCTGATCGGAGGCGGCATGTTCAGGATCGTCACCGAGCACGCACCGCCGCCGCCAGGGGTTCAGCCGTCCACGCTGTGGGGGACCGAGGACCGGCTCCGCGAGCTCTTTGGGGATGGCATCTCCGAGCTCGAGTTGACTCATCGCGAGTTCTGGTTCCGCTACTACTCACCGGAGCAATGGCTCGAGTACTTCCGGACCTACTTCGGGCCGATGGTCACCGCGTTCGAGCGGGTGGGGGAGGATGGCGCCCAGGCCCTCGCCGACGACCTGCTGGAGCTCATGCGCACGGGCAACACCGCCGGCGACGCGGCGCTCGTCTTTCCGGCGGAGTACGTTCAGGTCGTCGCGGTCCGGAGCTGACGGGCCTTCCCGGCGGCAGTGGAATCGGGCTCGGGGGCGGCCCGGAGCCACGGCTAGACTGGCCGGACCTTGGCTGAAACGTCTCTGTACCGCCGCCACCGCCCGCAGACCTTCGACGAGGTGGTGGGCCAGGAGCACGTCGTCCGCACGCTGCGCAACGCGGTCGAGCACGATCGTGTCCACCACGCCTACCTGTTCGTGGGGTCCAGGGGGACGGGGAAGACGTCGCTGGCGAAGATTCTCGCCCGCTCGCTGAACTGCGTCAACGGGCCGACCGTCACCCCGTGCGGTCAGTGCGAGTCGTGCCGCACGATCGCAGCGGGCACATCCCTCGACGTGATCGAGATGGACGCCGCGTCGAACCGCTCGGTCGATGACATCCGCGACCTGCGCGAGCGAGTGGGCTACGCGCCAGCCGCCGGGCGGTGGAAGGTCTACATCCTCGATGAGGCCCACATGCTCACTCGGGAGGCGTGGAACGCCTTCTTGAAGACGCTCGAGGAACCCCCGCCGCACACCGCCTTCGTCCTCTGCACCACGGAGCCGCACAAGGTCATGCCCACGATTGTCGACCGCTGCCAGCGCTTCGATTTCCAGCGCCCGTCGCTCGAGCAGATCGCCGACGTGGTGCGGCGCGTCTCGGCGGCGGAATCGATCGAGATCGACGACGGCGCCGTCGCAGGAATCGCGCGGGCGGCGCGGGGCAGCTTCCGGGACGCGCTTGGGACGCTCGACCAGCTCGTCGCGTTCAGCGGAATGCGAATCGCGACCGACGATGTGCTCGCGGTGCTCGGGGTCGCCGAGGCGGAGCTCATCCTGGCCGCTGCGGACGCGATCGCCGCCGAGGACGGGCGCGCGGCGCTCGAGGTGAGCGAGCGGCTCTCGCGCTCCGGGCGCGACATCACGCAGTTCGGCCGCGACGTCCTCGCGCACCTTCGGCAGCTGCTGGTGATCCGAACGATCGGCGAGGTCCCCGATGCCTTCAGCGTCACCGCCGCCGATCCGGAGCGGCTGCGGGCGCAGGCTGCCGAGCTGTCGGACCTCGCGCTCGTGAGAGCCATCGACGTGATCGCCGCGGCCCTCGCGGCGGTCAAGGAGGGGGATGAGCCGCGGATGACGCTCGAGCTCGCCCTGCTTCGGGCTGCGCGGCCCCAGCTGGACCCGACGAAGCAGGCGCTGCTCCAGCGGGTCGAGAGGCTGGAGGGGTCCCTCGCCGGGACCCCGGCGCCTGACGCGCGCCGTGAGGAGCAAGTCGATGTGTCGCCGGATGCGTCGCCGAAGCCGCCTCGAGCTCGCCGGGCCGAGCCTGAGCGGAAAGACCCGCCGGATTCCTCGCCCTCGCCGTCCGACTCCGCCTCGGCCGCTGAGCCGGACGTGGCGCCCGCCGCCGCGGCCGACGCAGGATCGGCTCGAGCGGCGTCCGCGGTGGCGGAGGAGCCGCCGGTGGACCTCGAGCGGGTCGTAGAGCTCTGGCCGTCCGTCGTCGATCGCGTTCGCGAGGCCGGGTCCGAGCTTCAGTCGACCTTCTTCTCCGCCGCGAGGCCGCTCGCGATCGGGAGCGACGGCTCGCTCACGATCGGCTTCCCCCCGAGCGCTGCGTTCAACAAGCGCAAGGCCGAGAGCCAGGACGCCCGGGAGAGCCTGACGGAGGCGGTCCGGACGATCCTCGGTGAGCGGCTTCGCCCCATCTACGTTCTGCTCGATGCCGAGGAAATGGACGCTGAGGACGCAGAGGGGGGGCTCAGCGAGGAGGAGTTGATCGCGAGGCTCAAGGTCGAGTTCGACGCCGAGGAGTTCGAGGAAGCCGAAGATCTCGATGCCGAGGAGGAGGCAGCCAGATGACGAGACCAGGACCTGGAGGAATGGACCTGAACGCGATGATGAAGCAGGTCCAGGAGATGCAGTCCCAGATGGTGGAGGCGCAGGAGAAGCTCAAGGACGAGGTGGTCGAGGCGAGCTCCGGCGGCGGGATGGTCAAGGTCAAGATGAGCGGCGATCTGCGTCTGCTCGAGATCTCGATCGACCCGGAGGCGATCGATCCCGAGGAGGCAGAGCTCCTCCAGGACATGGTCACGGCCGCCGTGAACGAGGCCATCCGTTCCGCTCAGGAGCTCGCGACGTCGAAGCTCGGCGGGATCACCGGCGGCGGCGGCGGCCTCGGCGGCCTGGGCCTGTAGTCGGCGCCGCCGGCCACACTAACTTCAAGGGATGCATCCGGGACCGATCCAGCGACTCATCACGGAGCTCTCCCGCTTGCCGGGGATCGGGCAGCGGTCGGCGCAGCGCCTGGCGTTTCACATCCTGCGCTCGGACGACTCCGAGGCCCTCGGTCTCGCCGACGCGATCCGCGAGGTCAAGGAGAAGGTCGGGCTGTGCGAGGTCTGCTTCAACCTCGCCGAGGGCGAGCGGTGCCGAATCTGCGAGGACGAGAGCCGGAACCGGTCGCTCATCTGCGTCGTCGAGGAGCCGTCGGACGTCATCCCGATTGAGCGGACCGGCGAGTACCGCGGCCTCTACCACGTGCTGGGCGGTGCGCTCTCGCCGATCGACGGGATCGATCCCGAGGACCTCAAGCTCGCCGAGCTCGTGCGGCGTGTCGACGCGGGCGGGGTGGAGGAGCTCGTGGTCGCTACCAATCCGACCACCACGGGCGAGGCGACCGCTCACCACATCGCCGAGCTCCTACGCGACCGCGTGACGATCACACGCCTGGCGAGCGGCCTGCCCGTAGGCGCTGACCTGGAGCACGCGGACGAGGTGACCCTCGGCCGCGCGTTCGCGGGCCGGATGGCGCTCGACCGCTAGCGAGCTCCGCTTAGGCCTATTCGTAGTAGCGGCGGGTGGGCGCGTTCGGATCGGCAGGCGGGGGAGCCCCCCGGTCGCCGCCCCAGGACTTGTACCAGCGTGACCGCTCTCGGGCGCCCACCATCTCGTAGACCACCGAGATCACGAAGCCGACGATGCCCACGATCATCAGGATCAGGCCGACCGTGTCGATCTCGATGCCCTTGACATTGATGTTGGTCGCGTAGCGCAGGATCGCGCCGACGGCAATCAGAAGTAGGGATCCACCAATGGTCATGCCGGGCAACTACCCGAATCCGCCGTCCGGATGCGCCTCGGATCGTGTCGTTCCGCGCTAACGCGCGCCGGAGGCGAGGTGGGGGGCGGTGCCCTCGTGCTCGCTGATGCCGATCCGCTCGTGCAGACGGCGGAGGGGGCGGGGCGCCCACCAGTTCCATTTCCCGAGGAGCTCCATCAGCGACGGCACGAGCAGGGCGCGGATGATGCTCGCGTCGATCAGGACCGCGAGCGCGGTTCCGATCCCGTTCTCCTTGATGAAGATGATCTGCGAGGTTGCAAAGGCGCCGATCGCGATCGAGAACAGCAGGGCGGCCGCGGTGACGATGCGGCCCGTCCGTTCGAGCCCGAGCGCGACGGACTCCGAGTCGGACGCGCCGCTGTCGCGCGCCTCCTTGATCCGTGACAGGAGGAACACCGCGTAGTCGGTCGAGAGGCCGAACGCCACCGCGAACATCAGGATCGGCATCGTCTGCTCGAGCGCCCCCTGGCTGGTGTAGCCGAGGAGTCCCTCCAGATTGCCGTCCTGGAAGATCAGGACGAGGATCCCGAACACCGCGCTCAGGTTCAGCACGTTCATGATCAGCGACTTGACCGGCAGGATGACCGAGCCGGTCATGAGGAACAGGACGATCAGCGTCGAGCCCACGACGATCGCGAGCGCGAGCGGCCCATGGGTCCACAGGCTCGACTGGAAGTCGACGAAGTGCGCGGTGTCGCCCGTCACGAGGACCGACGCGCCCGGTGGGTCCGGGAGGTCGCGGATTCGATCGACCGTCGACTTGCTCTGATCCGTGACGAACGAGCTGTTCGAGATCGCATTCACCTCGGTCACGCCGCCCGCCAGGCGATTGGGCGGCTCCACCACGGCGATCCCGGGATCGCGTTTGACCTCTGCGACGAGCTGATTGGTGGCGTTCGACCCGCCCGCGCGGATCGCCAGCTGGATCGGGCTGTCGCGAAACGGCGGGAAGTCGGAGCGCATGACGTCGTCGACCTGCCGGGCGCTGGCGCTCTCGGGCAGCACCTGCGCGTCGACCGAGGTGAACTTGATCGAGTAGAAGGGGATTCCGAGCGCGATCAGAAGAGCGGCGCTGAGCGTCGCGATCGGGATGGGGCGGCGCATGACGAAACGCGAGAGCCGGTACCAGAACCCCTGCTGGGTCACGGTCGCGTCGCGCTCCGCCCGCCGCTGCAGGAAGCGCGGCGCGAGTGAGTTGACGCGTGGTCCGAGGAGGCTCAGGACCGCCGGCAGGATCACGAGCGCCACCGCGGCAGCGAACAGCGCCACGAGCGACCCGCCGATCCCCATCGAGTACAGAAAGCGCTGCGGAAACACGATCAGCGAAGCAAGCGCCGCGGCGACCGTGAGCGATGAGAAGAGCACCGTGCGGCCGGCGGTCCGCATCGTCGCGCGCAGGGCCTCCCAGCGTTCCGTGCGCCCGCCGGAACCGACGGAGCCGACGCCCCGCCGCGCGAGCTCCTCGCGGTAGCGCGAGACGATGAACAGGCTGTAGTCGATGGCCAGTCCGAGCCCGAGTCCCGTGGCCACGTTGAGTGCGAAGACGGAGACCGACGTGAGCTCGCTCGCCACGCGCAGCACGAGGAACGTGCCGACGATCGCGAGTCCGCCGACGAGCAGCGGCAGGAGCGAGGCGAC
>Ga0111538_10008281_pt1 | contig 13959 bp, 8 predicted proteins | sample SoiMethybrSBSTD1_FD_79669 | JGI IMG/M metagenome (GOLD analysis project Ga0111538, IMG submission 79669) | Bulk soil microbial communities from a Populus tree surrounding site in Tennessee, USA - Soil MetaG P. TD hybrid SBSTD1 (version 2)... | ecosystem: Environmental > Terrestrial > Soil > Tree...
GTGTAGCCTGTGCACCTCTCCTTTTTTGCTTCAACAGGTTTGGTAACATTTATGAACGATGTATAACCTACTAAGATTAACATCCACCCGCCAAAAACTATAAACTTTTTCATAATTGTTAGTTTTAGTGTTAGTTAACGATTATCGACTTCAGAATTCTAATTTTTCCTCAGATTTCTTACATCTAATTTGCAAACTAACCCCAACTTGAATAATGACATAAGTCTTTCAGAATGAAGATTTTTATTATTGAAGTTATTCTTGATGCCTAAAAACCCTCAAAACGACGTTGAATTCCCTGACTTCAGGGATGCCCCTTACACGTGTTATAAATAAATATTTTCAAAAAAATTTTCGGGCTGTGTGATGTGTCTCCCGACTTGAGAAACAGTTCTAGTTTTGTTCTATTTCCAACACAACTCGGTCTGGCCGAAGGGTGACCAGCGGGTTCACTAAAGGTGTAATGTGTCCCGGTTTAACATTAAGCCGCTGAATAAATGCTTGCAAAAAAATGACCATTTCGGCCATAGCAAAATTATTTCCGATGCACAATCGCGGACCTGCCCCGAATGGATAATACGCTTTCAGTTTTTCTTTATCGAAATTCTTTTTTTCAAATCTCTCCGGAATAAACGACGTAGCATTTTTCCAATATCTTTCATCGCGATGCAAACCATAATAAAACACGATGATGATACTTCCCTTTGGAAAGGCAAAATCTTTATACACATCGTCGCCCAACGCTACCCTGTCGCTGATCCACGCAGGAGGATATAACCTCATGCTTTCTTTGATCACAGCATTTAGCTGATCATTGACAACGCATTCATCGGTCGTCAGTCCTTGTGTGGCCTGCTTTAATTTTTTTAATTCCTCCGGATGGTTTGCTAACAAGTAGAGGGTCCAGGCGAGCGCATTGGCCGTCGTTTCATGTCCCGCAATTAATACGATAAGGATTTCGTCAATTACCTGATCCTCGTGCATGGCCTCACCGTTGTCTTCATAGCGGGCATCCAATAACATATCCAGGAGATCGTTGTATTTTTGATTGCTTTTTTTTCGTTCCTGGATGATGTTGCGGATTATCTCACGGGCTTCCTTTGCTTTTTTCAAGTTGCGCCTGACCTCGCCGGAAAGCGTAAACCACCAACTTTTGTGTGGCTGTCGTAATTCCTTAATTACAAACTCCTGGGTCTCCCCGACAAACCGACTGAGCTGTTGCCGCGCTTCAAGTGGGACGTTGACATTGAACAGCGAACGAATGACAATGTCAAAGGCTAGATTATACATCAGCGGGTAAACATCGATCTGTGGCCCGGTTGGAAATCTGTCGAGGAAACTATCAACGGTTTTTTTGATGATGTCATAAAGCGCATGTATTTTATCTACGTGAAAACCGGGTTGTATCAGGCGTCTTTGTTTCAGCCAATAATCCCCATTGGAAGTCAGCAATCCCTTTCCCAAAAACTTTCCCAATTTTTCGGTCTGAAGGATCGATTTATGATAATTCTTGTGATTTGCTCTAAGTACATGATCGATTAATCCAGGATCCTGGGTTGCAATCATCCGCATCATTCCAAGATTAACGCCATACGTACCGTTAAATCTTTGCATACTTTCTTCCATGGTCCCAATAGGATTCTTCACTTGCTTATACGTTCGAACAAGCGATTGAAAAAAATTATACCCGGGCGGCGTGGAATATTTTTTCATTACGAATCAAAGGAAGGCATTTTTTCGAAATTCGCTAAAGAAATTTAAAATCGCGCGAAACGAGGTAATGGATAACGAATAACTGATAACGGCTTTACAACACGAATCGAATAGTCATTCTCCTGCGAAAATATCAATCAACATCTGCGCAATAATTTGATAACCTTTATCCGATGGATGAAGGCCATCGTAGGTTATGTCGATTGCCTCCAGGGGATAGGGGTATTCATCGGTTTCCGGATTAAACGGGACGTCTACATAATCGGGATATGAATAATTTTTATAAGTACCGCTCACAGGATCTTTCAGACGTTTAAATTTTACCATTTTATCAACAGCCAGATCAGGTGAGTGGAACAGGTCAACCACATCGAACTTTTCATGTTTGCTTATGGTAACGACAGCATCTGCGAATTGCGCCAGCGATTGTCCAGCCTTTTCTTTGTAGGAACCATACGCATTATTTTTCATGCTGGCGATGTAAACGAAATCGCCGCGTTGCATTGGTGTGATTAAAATAATTTGAGCTTCCGGGTTAAGCGCTTTCAGTGTTTTCGTAATCGTTCTGTAGGCACCAAAAAAAGTTTGATTACCCGTATCATTTTGATAGTCATCAAAAGTTCCCAGGGGGCTGCCATGCCACCAATCATTTGTGCCTAGAAAAACCGAGTATGCGTCTGCTTTTGTGAGTCCCAGCGATTCAATTTCTTCTGCAATTCGTAGTGCTGTCCAACCGTTATATCCCTTATTGATGTATTTTATTTGTGGTAGCTTTTCTGTGACCTGTGTGAGATATCCCTTTGTAATCCTGTTGCCAGTTTCGTCCTGATGCTCGTTCAAGTAAGTTATTGAATCTCCGATAGCGACCCAAGCTGTTTGTTTTGTCGAACAGGAAACAAGTACAAGTAAAAGAATGGTTGTCCGAATCAAAACGGCAGATAGTTTGTGGTGCATCATTACAACCGATTTTTTTAATTCCTGAAGGTATAGGTTACAGTATTATCTTCCCCTTGTGTGGGCTCCAACCTTTCCACAAAGGTTTCTTTTACGCGTTCCGAAACATTAAAATATGGAATCCAAATCGCTGCCGCAATGAAACTCCTGAATAAGTCTTTATAAAACTCACTTTGCTCCTTGCTTGTGTACATGTCATTTATATTCATTGCAACAAGCGTATCCAATAACGTAAAAATAAAAGTAGCACCATAGAATATTGAAACGAGCAACGGAATCGAAGAGCGCTTGTTAAAGAATAACGCAATAAGCAATACACTAAAAAAGAAATAGAAAATATTGTAGACGTATTCGACAAAGAAAACTGAAAATAAAAACCAGTTCCCTGCACGCCACAAGCCTGACCAGGATTCAGGATCGAAGAATTCAGGCATGTTGAATAAATCGTAGGCAAGACGCAATGGTGTTAATGATAATCCGATGGCCACAAGAATAAGCCACCCCCCAATAGGTTGGCCACGGGTCACTCCGTTTGCGGGCATGGGATCGTATTTAAAGTATAAAAACCGCACGAGTAACAACGCCAAACCAATAGAAACAAACCCAACGATGATGGGAGTCCAGTTAAATCCCGCAGAATTTGTTGCACTAGTATCGAATGCGATCATGTAGGAAAGATTTTTCATGATCGCCTGGTGATCGTCCACAAACTTCGTGACATTGGACACGGGCACATGATCCGACAAGGTTGAATAATGATGATAAATCGAAAGGTTATGGTTTACAAATGATACTTCGTACCGATACTTGTAAGCATCCGAACTAATATCTTTTTCCTCAGCGTCAATATTCCATTCAGACGATAACCTAACGTGCATGGTATGCTGAAATGAACTTGGATACGAAATTCTATAAGGCGCAGTTCGCTGAGATGATTTTGAAATACTTGCGAGATTTTCAATTAAAAGGGAATAAAACTCTGCATATGACTGTCCTTCGACGTCTGTACTTTTCTTCCAAAACGAGGGCACATGGTATTTTTCTTCAACAATGAAAATATTTTTCTCCCGATCATCATTGATTCTCAACAATTCTGCCTCTTTTATTTCCGGATACAGATTGCCATAATAATTCACATAACCTTTTTGTATCGATTCGAAACTATTACTGGCGAAATAACCTCGTTGATTATCTGCATCACTGCCTTTATAAGAAGTTCGAATAACCATAGCTGCAGTACCTTCTAAAAAATTTACGTCAAACGTGTCAACTTCATGGATTCCACCAACAGGCGATGTAGGAAGCGTCGTCAAGGTAGTTTCACCTTCTTTGATGACTAGCCCAGCAGCGTAGTTGGGAAAATATATTTCGTTCAGGGAACCTCCTTGATTGTTGATAGTGGGGTCGACATAAATCTTTTTTCCTTTCAGTTCGATCTCTACAACGCAATGGTCAAACGCGTTTATAGCGGGAAGCACATCAGATAAATATCGACGGGTATTGGTGTTGACAAGCATTGGGGATGCCGAAATTCCTTTATGGCGCAAAATTGTTGAAAGCAAAAGTGATTTATCCTTGCAATCCCCGAATCGTTGGTCAAAAACCTTTACCGGCCCGTGCGGCTTGTGCGAGTTCAATCCGGATTCAAATCCCAAATACCGAATTTCGTCCTGAACAAATCGAATGATGTCCCGGATAGTTTTGTCGTCATTGTTCTCCCATTTCTCGTCGACACGTTTTTTTAATGCATCGAGTTCTGCTTGCTTTAGGCCGAAATGTTCTAACGACCACGTAACAACTTCACCCCAGTCAGCACAATCTGTCACTTGAATGCTTTGGTACGAATCATACCAGGTTGGAATGTTGCTGTCCTCGATATGCGCTGGCACCTGATCTGAGATCCAGGTATAAGTGGTGTTTCCATTCGCGGTTTCTTCGATAGCCTTGGGGGCATCGTTTTTATATTTCAAATAAAGTTTTGTTTCAGCTGGAGCGATGAGACGCTTTACGCCCTTTTCATAGGGCATTGAATAATTTAAATAGATATTACGGGAGGTATGCCCATCGTATATGGGATTATATCCTTTAAGTGTGTATGCATACTCTACGACATCTCCTACCCTTATGTCTTTTAAATTGATAATGGCCGTCAATGATCCATCATAAACGAATCGATCCATATCCTGCTCTCGTTGTATAGTGCGAATGGCATTCTTATTCAAGTGATTAATCTCCTTTCCGTCGCGATGAATAACCAGTTTGTGGAAGAGTATCTTTTGATAGACTGGATCAAAATTGATGTTAATGTCGGCCATTTCCTGAATGCCTTCGCTGGTGATGAATTTGTAGGCATTATGTATAAATGACTCCTGCTTCCTTACATGTTCTTGCTGTTCAATAAGCAAATAATAATATCCACCAACGCTTGTCTTAGGTTGAGCTGAGATTGCAGGTTCGTGCAGGGTGATCCAAGTTGGTAACGGGGCTAGTATTACCTGTTGCGAATATGCGTTAAAACCAATAAAAATAAGGCATAGTGCGACTGCTTGTAAACAACGTTTGGGCATAGGTTAGAAATTAAAACGTATAAGTTAACGTTCATCCAGTTAACTTAAAAAGCGCTATTCGCCCTAAATCTTACATCGGTTCTTTGTCTGCGAAAAAATGTTCGACCCCGGTTCTTTTTTGGAACGTCAAAATGTTCCCGTCAAAATTTTCTTCATCTCTGGATGATACTGCGAGGTGAGAAATTCTGTTATGCTAAACGTTGCAAGATTGTGAATATGGAAGGGGTCTTCCTGGATTATTTGTTCTATTTCTTCTTTCGATTTTCCCAACGCCAGTATTATCCCACCCGTGCGTGGCACCTTTCGGCCGGAGGCAATAAACACATTTTGTTTATAATATTTCCGAAGAAATTTCACATGATCAGTCATATGAGCATCGAGCTGCTCCAGGGGAACGATATAGTTTAAATTGATTATGAACATTGATGCATTTTTTTAAATGAATTTTAAGAAAAATCTAAAATCGCAAGAATGGCGCTAAGGTACAAAGGCGCGAAGTTTCACAAAGGGTGTCCACGTGCCCCGGCGATTCTGATCAACAGCTTTGCGGCCCTGCCGACCGTCAGGCAGGCTTGGCGAATTTACACCTTTGCGCACTTTGCGTGAAATGATTTTAAGGTGCACGTGTTTGTGCTACCAAATCTACAATCGTCAATCTAAAATCTAAAATGCCAATCGTGTCCATTATCTTTGTATATGCCAACTTCTTCTCCCCTTATCAATCCCAGGGACGTGACCTTGGGAAATGCTATAGTCATTATCGATGCCCGTAGCGGTCCCGACGCTTTCGAGCGGTATCAGGCAAACCATCTGGCGGGTGCGTTGCATGCTGACCTAGACAAGGACCTGTCTGTAAAACCAAAAGATCCTGCTTATGGCGGAAGGCATCCTCTTCCTGATGCGAAGGATTTTGCAGTATACATAGGGAAACTTGGAATAACACCAACAACTTCTGTAGTTGTTTACGATGATAAAAACGGAGCGAATGCTGCAGCCAGGTTTTGGTGGATGCTCCGCGCGCTCGGGCATGAGAAAGTTCAGGTAGTCGACGGCGGTATAGAAGCCATTGTCCGGCAGGGATTATCGATGACATCCGGCCATCAACAACCGTTGCCTAAATCGCCTTATCCGGCAGAAGGCTGGAAACTCCCAACAGTTAAAATCGAAGATGTGCAGGCTGCAGCAAAAGATCCTGATTCTTTGATCATAGATGTGCGTGAAGCTTACCGCTACCGTGGTGAAAAAGAACCTATCGATCTTGTAGCCGGACATATTCCAGGTGCCATCAATGTTCCCTTTGTTAATAATCTCTCCGAAAATGGCAGCTTTCGCACTGCGAGTGACCTCGCTTCTCAATATCAGGATGTGCTAGGACCACGGGATCCTTCTAATGTAATCGTTCATTGTGGATCGGGAGTAACTGCCTGTCATACTTTATTGGCCTTGGAACAAGCAGGAATCAAAGGAGCCAATCTTTACGTAGGTTCATGGAGTGAATGGTCGCGGAGAGAATTGCCCGTGGGCACGGGAGAATCTTAGATTTTAGATTGTAGATTTTAGATTTTAGATTTGTCCGATAGCCAAGTGTTGCAAGTCTTCATGAATTGAAACGATGAGCTATGCGCATAAAATCAAAACCTTGAACACCCTAAAATCTAAAATCGTAAATCTAAAATCATATGAAAGCAACCCTACTCTTCCTGTTAACTTTTGTCACGTTTTGTGTAGCTGCACAAAACCAACCGTCTGCCGCCCCCGCAATTCCGATGTACGGAGAATCCATTACGCTGGAGAAAGCTAAAAAATTAGTGGCTGCCGCCGAAGCTTTCGCTGTTGGTAAGCAATGGCCCATCGCTGTGGCTATTGTTGACACAGGTGGAAATCTGGTTATGTTGGTGACGATGGACAATACCCAAAGAGCATCCATTGACATTGCTATTGGCAAGGCTAAGACTGCTAATAATTTTAAGCGCCCAACTAAAGCGCTAGAGGATGTAATCGCGGGCGGAGGCGCAGGACTTCGGATACTTGCGGTTCCAGGCCTTTTTCCAATTGAGGGAGGCGAACCGATCTATGCAAATGGAAAAATCGTGGGCGCTATTGGCGTCTCCGGAATGTCTGCCGTTCAGGATGAAGAAGTAGTTAAGGCAGCATTGGCTGCCACAAAATAATATTCACTTTCCCTACAACTTCCGATTGGAAGAGACTTTCGACTAATTTCCGAGCCGAGAGCCTCTTCCATTTAGGGCTAATGCCCAGTTCCGTCACGTCGCAGGCTCATTGAATCGAGCTTTACCTGAACGAAAGTTTCACCATTTGCCGGTATTGATTCTTGTTCAAAAGAATTCTAATTTCGTTAGGTACTTCTTCGCAGCAAGCCCATCTAGAAGCACAAACACAGTTTGATTGTCCACGGTAATTTTTGAATAACAGTTAGGTTGGACGTCAAATTACTATAGAAGATTATTTCCGCTATTTCAAAGGCCTTGAAGAAAGGCCGCGCAGGTGTGTTAAAAGTTCTGGTTGTAACGTCGATGTCATTATGGTTATACCATCTGGAAAATTAAGACAATCCATCATTTTGGTCGTAGTCATTACCGTTGTAGGCGCGCTTCTCAGCATTTACTTTTTCGTTTACATCGATACCAAAGAAGAGGACATTAATAAACGGAATTTCAATGCCCTGATGAAGAATGCGCAAAATATCCGGCAAAAGATATCAGAGTACGCCTCCAATAAAGTAACGCAAAACTACCTAACCTATAATCTTGATTATGTATTAAGAACCCACAAGGATTTACGCGAAAAATCAGATAGCCTGAAACGATACATGAAATATGAAATGGAGGTAAAGGACAAACATGAGCTCATGTTAGACTCGTTCGAAAAAATACCTACCGAAATTAAGGTTACAGCCAAACAAAAAATATCTTCAACCAATGGAACCATTGAATTAGTGGACCAGACTTTAAAGTTCGTCTTTCGGGATACCCTGACGCTATGCGTAGGTGACGCCATTGACTGCTCGGATTGCAAGTGTGAGAACAAAGAAGTACTGAAATATTTTGCAAGATCTACGATTCCTGTAAGCCAGTTCATAGAACCGTTGTTATCTCACGATATTTTTACCGAATACGTTCTTCTTAGTCCATCCAAATCAAAAAATGAGTCTGTTATATACGAGAGCCGTTCGTTGAGCTCTGTGGATTCTTTAAAAGCTGTCTCGAAATCGGCGAATCGTGACGTAACGCTGAATGGAATAACCTATAAGATATTTCGCTTTCCATTTACTGTCGATAAATACGATTGGATTTTGATAGGCCTGCAAGACAGTGAGTCCTATTTAAAAGAGGCCAGGAGTTTCGATCTTTTTCTACTTTACACCATACTTTTAGTTGTACTTACATTATTGTTGTCCCTTCCGCTCATCAAGGTGGTCCTTATCAGCAGAAATGAAAAGCTTAACAGATCGGACGTGATCTTATGCGGGGTTTCAATTTTGGCAGGATGTTTTTTTTGGACAATCATCCTAAGCCAATGGGATTATGACCACCTATATAAAGAAGACGTGCATCAAGGAAATATATTGCGAGGATTGTCCAACACGATCGAAAAAACATTTATCGCTGAAATTGATTCAGCTTATAAGGAGATGGTGCAGGCAGAGAAGACGCCTATCACCCGTGACATAGTTAACTTGCGGTCGTCGAAAAAACAGGGCAACACATATGAACCAGCCTACAAAACCTTCGAGATCATTAGTTGGGTCGACAGCAGTGGTATGCAACTCCGCAAATGGGCAACAAACTATAAGGCAACGAAAAAAATAAATATTTCCAAGCGGGCGTATTTTAAGCAGATTCGCAATAATCGAGAGTGGAACTGGGGAGTCGGTCAAAGAATCGTTATCGAATCTATTATCTCCTGGAATAACGCGGAACATCTTGCTGTCATTTCCAAAGCCTCGACACCTAAATTCCCAATGGTCGCTTTGACAACTCCGCTGCCCTCTGTCATTAATTGTACGCTGCCTCAAGGTTATAAGTTCTGCATTGCTGACCAGCAAGGAAATGTTTGGTTTCATTCTGACGCAAATAAAAATCTTAATGAGAATATTTTCGAGGAATGTAACATCACGCCAACAATTAATAATTTCCTCTATAGTACGGGTGAAACTTCATTGGTTGTGTATGAAAACAGAAAACATCGTATCGATATAAAACCGATGACGGATCTGCCTTTGTATTTGATTACCCTGAACGATCTTTCCGTAGAACGTCAGTCGAAGGTGTATGTACTCCAGCTCACTTTCGTTTTTCTGGTGATTTATATATTGATTATTATGCTTGCAGTATTCACGATAGGGCTAACATGGAAACGGTCTCTAAAAAGACACCTTACAATTCGGAGCCTGGATTGGATAAAGCCTGATGAAGACCGGATAAAACTATACCTCTGCATTGCGTTTTTAAATTTGGGAATTGCAGCTTTGCTTCTGCTGTTTGCTGGATTGCTTTCTCCAGCGAATGAAATTATGATATTGTTACTAACGCCACTATATGTACTACCAGTGTACTTCCTTTCGCTAAACAATCAAGAAATTCAAGAATTCTTTAAGCCGCTCAACAGGACGTTGCTGAGTAGCATCTCATTTGCAATAATCATTTTAAATACAAGTTTTTTCCTCAAGTTTGAGGCATCGTTATTCATTTTGATATATCAGTTACTTGTTATTTCCCTGGTGATCGGATGGCTATTCTTTGCTCGCCACCTGAAAGAAAAGTACTACTTCTTCAGAATACTAAAGCGGCTGCACGTCACAAGAAGATTTCTTAAAACAGTTTCATTACGAACAGCCTATAGCCTGGCATTTACTTCTTTGTGTTTCATACTTGGTATAATTCCCGTCTTTCAGTTCCACCGACATGCATTCAATTTGGAACGCATTAAGAATGCGATGGCAATCCAATATAATATGCTGAAAGAAACGTCTGAAAAACCAAAAAACAGTCGCCGTGTGTATTTGATACCGGGAATGGAAGCAAATGCTTGCGAGAAACAGGATCACAGTTCGCCGCAAAATTTTAGAGACTTTGAAAACCTTACCAAGTTTGTTAGCCCTGTGATAAATAACGCAGCCATCGGGTTTATAAAAAGGGACGATCTTTTTTATACCTATGTTCATGACCGGCGTTGGTCCTGGTCCACCGATCGCCTGGGGCACCTCTGTTTCGCGCCGGACTCCACAACGGATGTAAAAAAATCTTCCATCCGGTCGGAGCTGCAAAATTATCGGTCGCCGCAGACCCTCGGATGGACTGCGGGCATTCTCGGCATTACAGCACTCTTTGTTATCTCACGCTATCTCACAGGGCGGATTTTTATTTTTGATGTTAACCGGAATTTGGTTGAGGCCGATCTGTTTATCGTGCGTACGGAAAGTAAAAAAAATGCGATTAGTGACAGAGAGTTGTTGCAGGAACCCTTGCTGAATAATCACCTCTTCATCATTGGCTTGCCATTCTCCGGAGAACGCGACTACGTGGATAAGCTCCATCCTCCGGAAAAGCATAAACGTTTGATCGTCGATATTATAGAAGTGAGCAACAGTGATCAATGGAATTCCGTGGTCTCCGAAAAAGCGTCAAATGAAAAATATGAAATAATCATCGTAGATCATTTTGAATATGACTTCCAGAATCAGGTCTGCAACAATTCAAAATTGGTATTAATGGAAAAACTTTTCCTGATGTGGAAGAAGAAAATTGTTATTCTATGTACGATACACCCTTCACAATTTCTGGAATGTTATGGCACGGATACAAAATCTAAAGAACGATGGAATACAATTTTCAGTCATTTTTATAACATTTACTATCCACTTCAAAAAGAAAGGCTTTCGAAAGCAGATATCATGAAGGAGTATAAAATTGATGAAAAGAAGTGGCAGAGAAATGAGCACTATTACGAATTTATTGAACGTGAATGCAGTCACGGCTTATTCCTTCAGAATTTAAAACCAGCCTTGTACAGCCTGGTCGACATAGCCAATAAAAATAATCTCGCCATCGAAGAACTATCCGACAAGGTCAAAAGCCTGTCCTATACTTATTATGCATCTATATGGGCATCGTGCTCAAAAGACGAACGCTTTCTCATCTATGATTTAGCGGAAGACGGATTGGTCAACGTCAAGAATGATGAAAGCATCATTCAATTGATTTATAAAGGGATTTTTGTTCAGAAGCGTACGTTAAGTATTATGAATAGGAGCTTCAGAAATTTCGTTCTTTCCTATATAAATCCTGCGGAAGTGCTTGAGATGAGAAAAGAATCCTCAAGCTATGGAACATGGAGCCGTTTAAAAGGTCCAATTTTATTTATTTTGATCATCGCCATCCTGTTCTTACTGTATACGCAAAAAGGTTTTTCCGATCAGATCATGGCTTTCTTAACTTCAATAGCAGCAGGCATACCGTTAATCTTAAAGTTGCTGGCATTGATTGAATCGCCGGCCAAATCAAAAGAAAAGAATTCCGGTTAGGGAAATGGCCACTTTATAAATGATAATTTCGCGAACTCGCGGGTAGGCAAAAGTTGTATTCTGAGCGTGTTTGCCCTATGTATTTTTTTTGCTGCAGTCCCAAAATGATTCAATTTATCTTTTTTAGAAATCAAGACTGTAGATGTGATGAACCCCTGTGGGGAGTTTTATTCACATTTTAAATTTCCTGTTTGATGGATTCTCTGTGCGTCACGTATTCATTTTCAATAACATACCCATTGAATTGCCATGCATTCGATAGCCAGACCCAGCAAGCACGCATTTTGCAATCGCCATTTTTAAACGAATTGAATTTAATATGGACAATGAAAAAAAGATAATTCTGGCGATAGCGGTTTACGCTGCGATCATGGTTATGGTTTTTCATAGCGTCGCGGTCGATGCACAATCTCTTGATCCGGTTAATGTTAACGCTATTGCAATTAACGAAAAGGGATCTGACATCTCTCTGGTCGCGGAAGAGGTAGCCGATTTTCTGCTTAAATCTGCCGACGCTAGAATGATGAACGCGCAGGTAGGACTACTCGCTATTGAAAAAGGTACTAACTCAGCGATACGGGACTTTGGACAGCGAATAATGAAGGACCATTCCCTGCTATTGGAAAAAATTAAGAAACTCGCCAGCGAACGCGACATTTATTTACCGGACCAGTTGAGCACAAAAAAAGTTGGCGACCATCGAAATTTATCCGAAGAAAATGGACGGGACTTTGACAAGACGTTTATTAAGATGATCATCGCAGACCATGAACGTGATCTCAAACTTTTTAAAAAAGCGGCACAATGTAACGATTCGGAAGTCAGCGCATTTGCAAAGCGCTATCTGCCGTTGATTCAATCCGACCTGGAGAAAATCAAAAAGATAAAACTGACGTTGGACGAATAATTCCATCGAAGATAGCGGCGCGTCACTTTGCTGGTCCCATCTGCAATATTTAGTATAACACTACACTTACCGCACGGAACGTCAAGCGTCCACCAACAATCCCTTGTAACTCTCCGATAACTATTTGAGGAAGTTTGTTAACTTGATTGGAAATAATAAAACCAAATGGAAAAGGTATGCATGGCAGTTCTAGGCTGCTTGCTGTTTTCAATTCAATTTAACGGGCTTGCACAGGTGGCTGAAAAACCTGATGACTTACTTAAGCCGGAATTTCATCAGGCTAAGCGTGACCAACTCAGGCGAATTATGCCGCCAAATTCCGTTGCTGTTTTTTTTTCCAATGCCGTGCGAAGCCGGTCGAATGACGGGTTTTATAAATATCATCCTGATCCAAATTTTTATTACCTCACGGGATACCAGGAACCAGATGCTGTACTCCTGATCTTCAAAGAAAATCAGACGATCAATAAAAAAGAATCTAACGAAATTATTTTTGTTCGTCAGCATGATGCCTTGAAAGAGCTCTATGACGGTGCAAGGCTTGGCAAGGAAGGTGCACGGGAAAAATTGAAGCTCCAGGTAGCATATGAAGGACCGGAATTTGAGAATTTTCCCCTCGATTTTTCCAAATATGACAAGGTCTTTTTTTATGATTTCTTTAACGATGTTAGGGATACTGATGAAAAAGGTGATCTCTTCGATTTAATTGAACAGTTCAAACAAAAAGTTGGCTACACCAAAAAGGATTTGAATGTAACAATCGAACCCAAAAAAAATAACATCGATTTAGTCTCGCTTGATGGATTGATGAAAAAATTGCGCGGCATTAAGTCGCCTGAAGAAATTGTATTGCTGAGAAAGGCTATCAATATCTCAGCCGTTGGGCAAGTTGAGGCAATGAAATCCATCCGTCCGGGAATGTCAGAAATGCAGGTTCAGGGATTACATGAGTTCATTCATAAAAGTTATACCGCCGAAGAGCAAGGGTACCAAAGTATAGTTGGCGCGGGGCACAATGGCTGTGTGCTGCATTACAGAGAAAACCAAAAACCTGCTGTGCAAGATGGTGAACTTATCCTGATGGATGTCGGCGCACAGTATCGCGGATATACTGCGGACGTCACCAGAACCATTCCCGTCAATGGAAAATTTACGAAAGAGCAAAAGCAGATTTACGACCTGGTGTACAAAGCACAAACAGCGGCATGGGAAATCTGTAAGGAAGGGACAACCTTTGATGCTTTAAAACAGATTACTGAAAAAGTAATCAATGA
>Ga0111538_10008284_pt1 | contig 13958 bp, 11 predicted proteins | sample SoiMethybrSBSTD1_FD_79669 | JGI IMG/M metagenome (GOLD analysis project Ga0111538, IMG submission 79669) | Bulk soil microbial communities from a Populus tree surrounding site in Tennessee, USA - Soil MetaG P. TD hybrid SBSTD1 (version 2)... | ecosystem: Environmental > Terrestrial > Soil >...
GCCGGAACCAGCTCGTCAGGTCGAGCGGACCGCAAGGGTGGTGCCGCTCGCGCCGGAGAGGTTCGCGCTCCAGCTCACGATCGGTGAAGCGACGCGGGGCAAGCTCCTGCGGGCGCAGGCGCTCCTCCGCCATCAGGTGCCGTCGGGAGATCTGGCCGAGGTGCTGCATCGCGCGCTCGACGCGCTGCTCGAGACGATCGAAGCGCGGAAGTTCGGCCAGGTGAAGGCGCTGCGGGCGAGCGAGGCGGAGGCGCGGCGGGCGAGCGCGGCGGGGGCGCGTAGGGCGGGCGCGGCGGGAGCACCGAGGGCAGGCACGGCGGAGGTGCGGGGCGCAGGCACGGCGGAAGTGCGGGGCGCAGGCACGGCGGAGGTGCGGGGCGCAGGCACGGCGAAGGTGCCGGGCGCAGGCATGGCGGAGGTGCCGGGCGCAGGCATGGCGGAGGTGCCGGGCGCAGGCATGGCGGAGGTGCCGGGCGCAGGCGCGGCGAAGGCGCCGGGCGCAGGCACGGCGGAAGTGCGGGGCGCAGGCACGGCGGAGGCCCTGCGCGCAGGCACGGCGGAGGCGCGGCGCGCGAAGTCGGCGCAGGAGGCGCGGGCGGGCAGGGCGTGGCGGGCGGGCAGGGCGAGGCGGTCGAGGCGGTACGTGCCGCGCGCGGTGCGGCGGCAGGTGGTGGCGCGGGATGGAGCGCGATGCTCGTTCGTCGCGGAGGACGGCCGGCGGTGCGAGGAGATCGGCTTCCTCGAGCTCGACCATGTGCGGCCGGTGGCACGGGGCGGCGAGGCGAGCGTGGAGGGCGTCAGGGTTCTTTGCCGGGCGCACAACCAGTACGAGGCCGGGCGGATCCTCGGGCGCGAGGTGGTCGAGGCCGGACGGGCCGCCAAGGCGATGGACGAGCACCTCGTCGCTGGCCGTTGGCGGCTCGGGGTGATGGCTCCGCCATTGCTCGCTGGCGAACCCGAGGGGGCTGGACAGGCAAGAGGTCGCGCGCCCGGCTCAGCGCCGGGCGGCAGCCGGCGGGTGACGGCGGCGCGGGTAGCGCGGGTCGACCAGGAAGCGGCGAAGGACGCCGGCGAAGCGGGCCGCATCGCCGGCGGCACGGGCGAGGAAGTAGTGCTCGAGGATCGAGGCCTGCTGCTCGATTCCGTAGTTGAGCAGGTCGCGGCCGGGCAGGAGGACGTAGCGGTAGGCGCGGGTGTAGCGGCCGCCCGAGACGACGAACGCGCGCACGGCGCCGGCGATGACGGCGATGCCGCTCTCGTACTGCCAGACGTGGGCGACCTCGTGGACCAGGATGGCGCGCCGCTCGCGCGGGGCGCGGGCGAAGTCGTCGGTGTACACCGCGGCCGGGGCGTAGACCGCGTGGCCGATGGTCACGATGGTTCGGTCGCCCTGGAGCGGGAAGGCGCGGCCGCGCACGACGCGCACGGCGCGGTAGTCGACGGCGTCGCGGAAGATCGGGGCGAGGAACGCCCGCTCGCCGTCGGTCAGGCTGCGCCCGTGCGCCGGCGAGGGAGCGACCAGCGCAGCCAGGAGCGGCAAGATCCCCACCTCTCCGGGATAGCACGGGCGGTCGCACTCGGCCCGTTCTGGGTGGAGAGTGCCGCGCCTCCCGCCTCCCTCCCTCCATCGGCCTGGTAGGATAGGGCGAGATGCGCATGTTCGAGCTGCCGGCCGGCACTCCGCGCGAGCAGGGGCGAGCACACGGCGAGATGTTCCGCGGCGAGGTCGGCTCTCTCGCCGAGATCCGGATGTATCTGTGTGCGCAGATGTCGGGGGGGACGCGCGAGGCGGTGCTCCAGGCGGCCAGGCAGCACCTGCCGGTCCTCGAGCGGTACGACCCGGCGCTGGCCGAGGAACTGGTCGGGATTGCCGAGGGGGCCGCGCTCGATCCCGCGCTGGTCCTGGTGCTCAACCACTACACCGACCTGCGCGACCTCGATCTCGGCGGCGAGCTTCGCGGGGCGCCGCCCACCACCGACGGATGCAGCGCCGTCTATGCCCGCACCGCGTCCGGCGCCATCACCGGTCAGACCTGGGACATGCACGCCACCTCGGTGCCCTACGTGCTGCTCCTGCGCGTGCCGGCGCGTGAGGCGCGCCCGGCCGCCACCATGCTCTCGCTCACCGGCTGCCTCGGCATCGCCGGTCTCAACACCAGCGGCGTCGCCCTGTGCGTCAACAACCTGTCGTCGAGCGACGCCCGGGTCGGCGTGGTCTGGTCGGCGCTGGTCCGGCGCGCTCTCGGCCAGCCGACCGCGGCTGCCGCCCGCGACCTCATGCTCGACGCCCCGTTCGGCTCCGGGCGCCACTTCCTCCTGGTCGACCGCGAGGAGGCATACGGCATCGAGGCGTCCGGCACTCGCCGCGCGGTCGTCTTCAGCGGCGAGGTGCGCGACTACGTCCACACCAACCACTGCATCGACCCGGTGATTGCCTCGTGCACCGTGATCGCCCCGGGAGCCACCACCTTCGATCGCTACGAGTTCCTGCGCGACAGCCTCGACCGCACGCCCATCGAGAGCGCGGCGCAGCTCTGGAGCTTGCTCGGCTCGACCGAGGGCTACCCGAGAAGCGTCTGTTCCAACCAGTCGACCCCCGAGAACCCGCACGGCGCCGCCACCTGCGCCGGGCTGGTCATGACTCCGGCCACCGGCGAGATCCTCGCCTGCGCCGGCTTCACCCACGCGGCGACGCCGCTCACCTTCTCCGTCGCATGACCACCACCGACCCGTACTTCCACACCTGGAGCGATCAGAAGAGCGCGCGCGGCCGCGAGGTCATCGGCGGCTCGGGCGCCTGGTTCGAGACCGCCGAGGGGCGCTGGCTCGATCTCGGCAGCGGCAGCTTTCACGCCGCGCTCGGCTACGCCCACCCGCGCATGATCGCCGCCATCGAGCGCCAGGCGCGCGCCCTGTGCGTCTCCTCGGCGTGGACCAGCTTCCCGGCCAAGCGCGAGCTGGCCGCCCGCCTCCTCGAGCTGGCGCCGCCGTCCTTCCGCCGCGGCAAGGTGTTCTTCACGCTCGGCGGCGCCGAGGCGGTCGAGAACGCCATGAAGATGGCGCGCCTGGTCACCGGCAAGCTCAAGTTCGTCGCCCGCTACCGCTCCTATCACGGCGCCTCGCTCGGCGCGCTCAGCCTGACCGGCGACTACCGCCGTCCACCGCTCGAGCCGCTCCTGCCCGGCGTCCTCCGCCTGACCGACGACTCGGCAGACGAGCTGGGCGAAACGCTGGCCGGCGAGGGCGGCAGGGTGGCCGGCGTCTTCCTCGAGCCCATCCCGGGGGCCAACGGCGTCCACATCCCGCCGGCCGGCTTCTTCACCGGCGTGCGCGCCGCCTGCGATCGCCACGGCGCCCTCCTGGTCGCCGACGAGGTCTTGACCGGCCTCGGGCGCACCGGCCGCGCCTTCGCCATCGAGCACGAAGGCATCGAGCCCGACCTCATCACGGTCGCCAAGGCCATCACCGCCGGTTACGCCCCGCTCGGCGCCGTCCTCGTCTCGGAGACGATCGCCCGCCACTTCGACGACAACGTCCTCTGGGCCGGTCTCACCAACTACGCCCACCCGCTCGGTTGCGCCGCCGGCGTCGAGGCCCTGGCGATCTACGCCGAGGAGCGCCTGTTCGAGCGCGCCCAGCGCCTCCAGGAGTCGCTGCTCGGCCCGCTGCGCGCCCTGGCCGCCCGGGCGCCCGGCGCCGTCTCGAACCCGCGCGGCCGCGGGCTGCTCGCCGCCATCGACCTCGCGCTGCCGCCCGACGCCTGGAAGCAGCTCGGTGCCGACCTCGAGGCGCGCCGCATCCACTGCTTCGCCGCCGCCAAGCGCGGCACCGTGGTGCTGGCCCCTCCCTACGTCATCGGCGAGGAGGAGCTGGCCGCCGGGCTCGCCGGCCTCGCCGAAGCCATCGAGACCGCCGCCCGCAGGAGAGACTGATGCCGGGACGGCACCGGGACAAGGTGGTGGACAGCGCGATGGACGCCATCGCCGATCTGAAGCCCGGCGCGCGCGTGATGGTCGGCGGCTTCGGCCTGTGCGGCAACCCGGAGGCGCTCATCGCCGCCGTGGTCACCCGCGGCATCAACGACCTCACCCTCATCAGCAACAACGCCGGCAACCTCGGCATGGGGCTGGCCGCCTGGCTCAAGGCCGGCCTCATCCGCAAGGTCATCTGCAGCTACATCGGCAACAACGAGGACCTTCACCGCGCGATGGCGGCCGGCACCGTCGAGGTGGAGATGACCCCGCAGGGGACGCTGGCCGAGAGGATGCGGGCGGCCGGCGCCGGCATCCCCGCCTTCTACACCCCCACCGGGGTCGGCACGGTGGTCGCCGAGGGCAAGGAGATGCGCACCATCGACGGCCGCGTCTACCTGCTCGAGCGCGCCCTGTCCGCCGACTTCGCCCTGATCCGCGCCCGCCGCGGCGACCGCTTCGGCAACCTCCGCTTCTGGCGCACCGCGCGCAACTTTCAGCCGCTCATGGCCAGCGCCGCCGCCACCACGGTCGCCGAGGTCGACGAGCTCTGCGCCATCGGCGACATCGATCCGGACGACGTCCACCTGCCCGGCATCTTCGTCCACCGGGTGGTGGAGGTGCGCGAGCACGCGGACCCCTTCGAATACAAGACCACCCGCCCGCGCCCCGGCCGCCGGGTCACCGCCGATGGTGGCTGACGATCCGGCACTCGCCCGCACCGAGGCGGAGGCTGCCGCGGTCCCGATGGTCCCGGCGCCCGGCGACACCATCGGCCGCTTCCAGGTCCGCGAGCTGCTCGGCCGCGGCGGCATGTCGCTCGTGGTCTCGGCCCGCGACCCGCGCCTCGATCGCCAGGTGGCCATCAAGCTGGTCGGCCCGTCCGGTCACGCGACCGATCAGAACGAGTTCCGCGCCCGCCTGATCCGCGAGGCGCGCGCCATGGCCCAGCTGCGCCACCCGAACGTGGTCGCGGTCTACGAGGTCGGCGAGCACCGCGGCCACGTCTTCCTCGCCATGGAGCACCTGCCCGGCGGCACCCTGGCCGCCGAGATCCGCCGCCTGCGCGCCATCGGTCAGGCCGACTGGCGCCGCCTGGTCGCGCTCTTCGCCGGCGCCGCGCGCGGGCTCATCGCGGCGCACCAGGCCGGCATGGTGCACCGCGACTTCAAGCCGGAGAACGTCCTCATCGATGGCGACGGCCGCGTGGTGGTCGGCGACTTCGGTCTGGTCGGCGACTTCGGCGACGCCACCGCCGGCGACCATCGCGGCGACGACGACGTGCCGATCGGCGAGCCGCTCACCCGCGCCAGCATCGTGGTGGGCACGCCGGCCTACATGGCGCCCGAGCAGCAGAGCGCGCAGCCGATCGACGCCCGCGCCGATCAGTTCGCCTTCTGCGCCAGCATGTACGAGGCGCTGCACGGCCAGCTGCCGTTCCCCGGCCAGACCCGGAGCGAGTACCTCGACGCCGTCCAGGCCGGCGCCCTGCGCTCGACGCCGCCCGACTCGCGGGTGCCCGCCTGGCTCGACGAGGTGCTGGCGCGCGGCCTGGCCCACCGCCCCGCGGATCGCTGGCCGTCGATGGACGCGCTGCTCGCCGCGCTCGGCGCCGATCCGGCCAGCGAGCGCTCGACCGGCCACATCGAGCGCACCATCGGCATCGCCACCGTCGGCGGCTTCCTGTGCCTGGTCCTCCTGGCCGCGCTCCTGTTCGACATCGAGCTCAGCTACCCGCTGCACTACGCGACCGACACCGGCTTTCTCATCCTGGCCGTCCTCTTCGGCTGGATCTCGCGCAGCGCGCTGGCCCGCTCCGCCTTCAACTTCCGCCTCTTCCAGCTGGCCGCGTCGGGCGGGCTCGGGGTCTTCGGCATGACGGTCGGCGGCCAGCTCCTCGGCCTGCCGCCCGACACGGTCGCCGTCCTGCACCTCTTCGTCATCGGCAGCTTCTCGCTGGCCGGCGCCGCCTTCGAGCGCCCGCTGGTCCTCCTGGCCGCCAACTACTACATCGCCTTCTTCCTGGTCGCCCTCTGGCCGGCGCTGTTCGTCCCGGTCAGCCTGACCGCCCACGCCCTCCTGGCGATCATCGCCACCTTCATCTTCTGGCCGAAAACCCGCCGCGCCGCGCGCTAGAGTGTAGGCACCATGGCCTGGCGACGCGAAGAGATGGCGCAGCGAGCGGCGCGCGAGATCGAGGCGGGCTCGATCGTCAACCTCGGCATCGGCCTGCCGACCCTGGTGGCCGACTACCTGCCCGAGTCGCTCGGCGTCATGCTGCACAGCGAGAACGGCCTGCTCGGCATGGGGCCGTTCCCCTACGAAGGGGACGAGGACCCGCAGCTCATCAACGCCGGCAAGCAGACCGTCACCGTGCTGGCCGGCGGTTCCTTCTTCGACTCGGCGCAGTCCTTCGCCATGATCCGCGGCGGCCACATCGATCTCGCGATCCTCGGCGCCATGCAGGTGGCGCAGACCGGCGACCTGGCCAACTGGTCGGTCCCCGGCGGCAAGATGCTCGGCATCGGCGGCGCGATGGATCTGTCGAGCGGGGCCCGCCGCATCGTCGTCCTGATGAACCACGTCACCAAGGAAGGCGAGCCGAAGCTGGTCCCGGCCTGCAGCTATCCGCTCACCGCGCGCGCGGTGGTCGATCGGGTCATCACCGACCTGGCGGTCATCGACGTCCGGCCGTCCGGCTTCGCGCTGGTCGAGTGTGCCCCGGGCGTCAGCCCGACCGAGGTGCGCGAGAAGACCGGCGCCCCGCTGGCCTGACGTACACCAGCAGAGGGACGTATCTCGACTGGAACGTTGCGCCACGGTTGCGCCACCGGTGCGCGCGCGCCGGGTGACGGCCCGCTTCGCCTGTCTCCGCACAGTTCGCCACTGCGTGGCCCGCGGCACGGATCGTGCGACGCCCGCTCGCCGTGAAGTTCCGGGTCGTGGAGGGACGAGTGATGAGACGGTTATTCGGCTGGACAGCGCCGTGCGCGCTCGCGGCGCTGCTCGCGTCGTCGTCGTGTGACACCAGCGTCGGCGGCGAAGCAGACTCCGGCGATCCGGGCACGCCGGTGTCGGCCTGCGGCGAGGAGGAGTACGAGTGCGACTCCGGCTGCGTGCCTCTGGCGGTGGTGTGCGACGGCAACGACGACTGCGGCGACGGCGCCGACGAGTCGGCCTGCGGCGACCAGGAGTACCATCCGCCGACCTGTCCCGACGGGCAGACGCCGTGCCGCGACGAGGTGTGCATCGCCGAGAGCGGACTGTGCGACGGCACCGATGATTGCGGCGACGGCGCCGACGAGCTCGGCTGCGAGGACGGCTGCTCTGCGCTCGGCTTCGTGTGCGGCGACGGCAGCTGCATCTCGTGGGCGCGCCGCTGCGACGGCACCGCCGATTGCCCGGGCACCCCGGACGACGAGCACCTGTGTGGCACCCTGTGCGGCGCCGACCAGGCCGAGTGCCTGGACGGCAGCTGCGTCCCGGTCGACCTCTCGTGCGACGGTAACGTCGACTGCCCGTCCGATCGCGGCGACGAGATCGGCTGCGACACCCTGTGCGGCGACGACCTCGAGTGCACCGACGGTACCTGCGTGACGCCGTCCGAGATGTGCGACGACACCGCCGACTGTCCGGGCGGCGAGGACGAGGACCCGGGCACCTGCGCCGGCTACAGCTGTCCCGACGGCGAATTCGCCTGCGACGACGGCGTCTGCATGCCGGACGAGTGGCGCTGCGACGACTTCCCGGACTGCGCCGGGGGAGAGGACGAGAGCGGATGCTGATCCCGACCCGGACCCGTCTCGCGGCCTCGCTCGTCGCCCTGCTGGCCGCCTCGTGCGGCACCGGCGAGGAGCCGGATGCCTCGGGCTCGGCGGTGCCCGACGAGGTCGCCCTCGACGTCAGGATCGACGACGCCACCGGACTCACCATCCTGGCGATCTACCCGCTCGAGGAGTGGCGCCCGCTGGCCGCCGGCAGCGCGCCCGCGCTGGTCTACCGGCTCGAGGACGGCGGCGAGGTGGTGGCCAGCGGCCAGGTCCCCGATCCGCGCATCATCGACCCGGAGGGCGGGCCCCAGGTGCACCTGTCGTTCGGCACCGCCTCGCTCCGGCTGCCGGCTCGCGCCGGCGAGCTGGTCTTCCTCGAGGGGGCGCGCGAGCTCGGCCGGGTCGCCTTCGATCCCTCCCGGGTGGCTCGGCAACAGGACGACGACGACGGCGACGGGGAGGAGCTGCCGGCCGCGGACGGGATCGGCAGGAGCCGCTCGCCGCTCCTGCGCAAGGGCGATGTGCGCGGCAAGCCGATCCGCGCCTTCGGCACCCTGTCGAAGAAGGCCGGCGTCGACCTCCTCTTCCTGGCCGAGGGCTACACCGAGAACCAGCAGGACCGGTTCCGCCGCGACGCCCGGGCCATCGCGCGCTCGTTCCGCTCGATCTACTCGCGCCAGCGCCGCTACGGCGGCCGCTTCAACATCTGGCTGCAGAACGTGAGGTCGCGATCCTCCGGCATCGACGACCCGCGCGCGCACCGCCGGGCCGACACCGCCTTCGACATCACCTTCGGATCAGGCGACACGCCGCGCCGCTGCGTCTGGTTCGGCACCGCCGCCGGCGAGGAGGCGGCCCGCACGCTCGGCCGCCGGACCGGCGCCGACGTGGTCGTCATCCTGTCCAACACCAGCGAGTACGGCGGCTGCGCCAACAACGGCGTCTTCGTGGTCACCCACGACGGCGAGGCGCCGTGGACGGTCGCGCACGAGCTCGGCCACGCACTGCTCGGGCTGGCCGACGAGTACGAGGACGGCGAGTGCCGGCACGACGCGGCGCCCAACGTCGCCTTCTCGAGCCGGCGCGGCAACATCCCCTGGGGCGGCCAGATCGGGGTGGGGGTCCCGCTGCCGACTCCCGAGAGCGACCTCTACTGGACCACCGTCGGCGCCTTCGAGGGGGCGATCTACTGCGAGAGCGGCGCCTTCCGGCCGCAGCTCAACTGCCTCATGCGCGAGCTCCATCGCGGCTTCGATCGCGTCTGCCTGGGCCGGCTGGACCGCTACATGGCCACCCTGCGGAAGAACGCCGGTGGCGGCGGCTCGCCGTGCACCGACGACATGCGCGGCGACGGGGTCTGCGACACCTGCCTGGGGGACGATCCCGACTGCGCCGACGGCGGCGGGGCCGACGGCGGTGGCGGTGGCGACGGAGAGTGCGGCGACGGCACCTGCGCCGAGGACGAGACCGACGCCAGCTGTCCGGCCGACTGCGGCTGCGCGGCCTCGAGCTGCGGCATCTCGCCGTTCGGCTGCTACTGCGATCCCGACTGCACCGCCAGCGGCGACTGCTGCGCCGATGCCTGCGACGCCTGCGGCTCCTGCTAGCCGCGCGGCGCGTAGAGCTGGGCGTAGCCGCATCCGCCACAGACCCAGGGGACGAGATCGCCGGCGACCGCCGGGCGCTCGGCGATCTCGCGGCCACCGCAGATCGGGCAGGTCCCGTCGCGCAGGTCGAGGAGCGCGCCGGCTGCGGCCGGCGCCGGCCGAGCAGGCGCGTCAGGCGGCGCAGTCGGCGGCGGCGCCGCCGCTCGAGTCGCGACCGGCACGCCGGCGCCGCTCGAGACCTGGACGATCACCTGGCCGATCTGGATCTCGTCGCCGTCGGCGATCACCGCCTTGTTGATCCGCTCGCCGTTGACCCGGGTCCCCTCGGCGGAGCCGAGATCGATGAGGGTGCTGCCCGCCGCGCTGGTCTCGATGACCGCGTGCATGCGGCTCACCGATGGATGATCGAGGTGGAGGTGCGCGGAGGACAGCCGGCCGACCTTGACCACCTCGCGGTCGAGGGAGGCGCGAGCGATCTCGGCGCCATCGACCGAGGCGGTGAGGACCAGGACGCGGCCCGTCGCCGCAGGAGCCGGCGCGCCGTCGGTGACGCGCGCCAGGGCGGCCGGGGGCGGTCCGGCCGAGCTCGCGGTGACGGCGTCGAGCACACCCGGCACGGCGGCGAGCGAGGCCGTGCGCATGCGCCGGACCGCGCGCCGGTTGCGCAGTGCGATCAGCGCCGCCGCCGCGCCCAGGACGATGGCCGGGATGGGCGGGTTCGGGCTGGTCGCCGCGATGAAGGCCGCCGCCACCCCGGCGCCGAGGGCCGCGAGATCCATCCAGCGGCCGCCCTCGAGCGGCGCCATCGCGAGGGCGAAGGCGTCGTCGAAGCGCGCCCGCCTGATCTCGCGCGACTCGCCATCCCCGCTGAGCGCCTCGCCGAGCGCGATGAAGTAGGGCGAGCGCGGTGCCGCCCGGCAGAGCTTGCGGGCGCGATCGAGGTTACCGGCGCCCGCCAGCTTGACCAGAATCGTCGTCGCTGCCGCCACGTTGATCGCCGCCCCGGCCAGCACGGCGAAGCGCCAGGCGGCGAACACGACGGCGAGCGCGACCGCCGACCACATGGCGAGAGCGTCCGACACGCGTCCAGCCTACACCGCGGGAGTGCTCGGGCGCGGCGAGGCCGCAACGATTGCGCGCGATTCCGAAGGTCGATCGGGAGTATGCTGAGTCGGTCGAGGGCGCTCTGGATCGCTTCGAGATAGTCCGCACGCTGTCACAGGGGGGAATGGCCGACCTCTTCCTCGCGCGCGAGCGCACCTGCGTCGGGGTCGATCGGCTCGTGGTGCTCAAGCGGCTGCGCCTGAAGTACCTGCACGACCCGGACTGCGAGGCCATCTTCCTCGACGAGTGCCGCCTGGCGCTCCGCCTCGAGCATCCCCGCATCGTGCGGGCCTATGGCGCCGTCGAATGGGAGGGCGGCGCCTGCCTCGCGCTCGAGTACCTGCAGGGGATCGACGCCGGCACGCTCCTGGCCGGCGGCGTCAGTGGCGCCTCGCTCGGTCTCGAAGCCGCCACCACCATCGTCCACGCGATCGCCGACGCCCTCGCGTACGCCCACCGGCTCGCCGATCAGAGCGGGGAGCCGCTCCGCGTGGTCCACCGCGACGTCTCGCCCGCCAACGTGTTCGTCTGCCGCGACGGCTCGGTCAAGCTGATCGATTTCGGCGTCGCCTCGACCAGCCGCTCGCAGCGGCCCGCCCCGAAGGGAGTCCTCAAGGGCAAGTTCCAGTACATGTCGCCGGAGCAGTGCCGCGACCAGCTGCTCGACGGGCGCAGCGACCTGTTCTCGCTCGGCATCGTCCTCTACGAGCTGGTCACCGGCCGGCGCCCCTTCCGCGCCCCTCGCTCGGTCGAGGTCGTCCGCCAGATCCTCGAGCAGCCGGTCGAACCGCCCAGCCGGCGCGATGCTTCCTTTCCGGCCGACCTCGAGCGGCTGCTCTTGCGGATGCTCGACAAGGATCGCGACCGGCGTCCGGCCACTGCCGGCGACGTGCGCGACGAGCTGGTCGCCATCGGCCGGCGGCTCGGCTTCGCGATGTCGAGGTTCGAGCTGACCGGTCTGATCGACCTCCTGTCGGCCAGCGAGCCGGTGCCCCGCCGCGAGCCGAGCGACACGACGCCGAATCCAACCAGGCTCGAGGAGCCGGTCGTCCTGGTGGTCGACGACGAAGAGTCGTTTCACGCGATCACCACCAAGCGACTGCAGAGCTACCGCCGCATCTCCGCCTACACCGCCCTGCAGGCGCTGGACGCGCTGGCGGCGCACACGGTCGATGTCGTGCTGCTCGACCTCAACTTGCCCGACCGGAACGGCCTCGAGATCCTCGAGCAGCTCCGGTCGCTGCGGGGCGACGCGGCGGTCATCGTCTGCAGCGCAGAGGCCGACGTCGACCTGGCGGTCGAGTGCATGAAGCGCGGCGCCTTCGACTACCTGGTCAAGTGCCACGAGTCGTTCGCCGTGCTGGGCAGCCGGGTCAAGAGCGCACTGCGCCGCCGGGGCACCCCCCCGCGTGGGGTCGCGCTCTGAGCGCGTCACCAGGCCGGGCGCTGCCGCCGCCGGTGTCGTAACGTCACTCCATGGACCGGTTCCAGCGTGCCGTCGACCGCGCGCTCGACGAGCTGGCCGTGGACCGGGCTGCCCCGGTCCTGGTCGCCTGCTCGGGCGGTCCCGACTCGGCGGCCCTGGCGCACGCCGCGATGGCGCTGGCCGCCGCCGGCCGGCTGGGACCGGTCACGCTCTGCCACGTCGATCACCAGCTCAGGCCGGACTCGGCGGCCGACGGCCGGCTGGTCGCGGGGCTGGCGGCCTCGGGCGGCGCCGAGGCGGTGGTGGTGAAGGTCGACGTCGCGCGCGACCAGGGCTCGCTCGAGGCGGCCGCGCGCGCGGCGCGGTATCGCGCGCTGGCCGAGGTGGCGGCGGCGCGCGGCGCGGGTGCCATCCTGGTCGGCCACACCTCCCGCGATCAGGTCGAGACGGTGGTGATGCGCCTGCTGCGCGGCACCGGGGTGGCCGGGCTGGCCGGCATCCCGGCGCGCCGCGGGCTGGTCGCGCGGCCGCTGCTGGCGCGCCGACGCGAGGAGATCGAGGACTACTGCCGGTCGCACGCCATCCCGGTCGCCGACGATCCGAGCAACCGGGACCTCCGACATTTCCGGAACCGGGTCAGGCTCGAGATCCTGCCGGCCCTGCGGCGGGCAAACCCGTCGATCGACGCCGCGCTCCTCCGGGCTGCGGCGGCCGCCGGCGAGGCGCGCGCGGTGCTCGACTTCGCGGCCGGTCTCCTGGCCGAAAAGGCCCGGGTCGACGCAGGTTGCTGGCGGGCCGACCTGCTCGCCCGCGCGCCGCGAGCGGTCCTGGCCCACTTGCTGGCCGCCGAGGTCGGGGCGGTTGGCGGCGGGCCCCTCGGCGCGCGCCATCACGAGGCGCTCGCCCGGCTGGTCGGGAGCGCCGGCCGCGGCGGCAGTGCCCGGGTGGACCTGCCGGGCATCACCGCCTGGCGCGAGTACGACCTCCTGCGCCTCGAGCCGACCGGCCGGGAGCCGGAGCCGGGTTCGCCGCCGCCCCTGGAGGTGAGCGGGCCGGACGCGCCGTATCTGGTCCGCCCGTGGCAGCCCGGCGACCGGATGCAGCCGGCGCGCCTGCGCGGCAGGTCGCGAAAGCTGAGCGATCTCTTCATCGACGCGCGTGTGCCGCGCCGGATCCGGGCCGCCGCACGGGTCGTGACCCGCGCTTCGGACGGCCGGATCGAGTGGGCCGAGCACCTCGGACCGGCATTCGGTTCGTCGATTGCAGTCGTTACCTTGACGCCTCGGGAGTCGGTAGCTACTAATAAGAATCGGTAACGAAAGCGGTATCGCCTGTTCCGGGGCGCTTTGAGCGCAGAGGCGAGCCGGCCCAGGCCAGCGGGCACCAGGGGCGGTACAATCCGCTGTCTATCCTTCGAGGCCTTCGACCTTTGAAGCAGTCGCAGAAAACGATCCTTCTCTGGCTCTTCCTGATCCTGATGTTCGTCGGGATCTACAAGCTGTTCACCGGAGACGGCAGCAAGCCGGATACGCAGAACGTCGCGTGGCTGAAGACCGAGCTCACGAGCGAGGACAAGGCCAAGAACATCGAGAAGGTCGAGATCGAGCCGAAGGGCAGGGACGACGCCCGCTACGTCGTCACCTACAAGTCCGGCGGCACCAAGACCGAGGTGTTCGGTCCCTACTCGGGGGCCGGCAACGACATCACGGTCGCGCTCGACAAGCAGAAGATCGAGTGGAGCGTCAGGTCCAAGGAGGAGAGCGCCTTCTGGCAGACGCTCATCGTCTCCTGGCTGCCGATGCTGTTCCTCTTCGTCATCTTCTTCTTCTTCATGCGCCAGCTGCAGGCGGGCGGCGGCAAGGCGATGAGCTTCGGCAAGTCGAAGGCCAAGCTGCTCACCGATCACCAGAACAAGATCACCTTCAAGGACGTGGCCGGGGTCGAGGAGGCCAAGGACGAGGTCGAGGAGATCATCGCCTTCCTCAAGGACCCGAAGAAGTTCACCCGGCTCGGTGGCCGCATCCCCAAGGGCGTCCTCATGATGGGGCCCCCGGGGACCGGCAAGACCCTGCTCGCCCGC
>Ga0111538_10008285_pt1 | contig 13957 bp, 10 predicted proteins | sample SoiMethybrSBSTD1_FD_79669 | JGI IMG/M metagenome (GOLD analysis project Ga0111538, IMG submission 79669) | Bulk soil microbial communities from a Populus tree surrounding site in Tennessee, USA - Soil MetaG P. TD hybrid SBSTD1 (version 2)... | ecosystem: Environmental > Terrestrial > Soil >...
CGCCGACCAACTACGCGGGACAGACCGGGTCGATCAACGCCGCGCCGCCCCCGACGCCGCCGGCGGTTCCGGACGGCAAGGCCGGCTCGGTGCCGATGACCGTGTCGGCCAGCGACGTCACCGGGACCTCGCTCACCCTCAACTGGGGGACGACCTGCGCCGGCGCCGCGAAGTACCACATCGTCTATGGGTCGCGCGCCGATCTGCCGGCCGCTCCCGGCGGCGCGTTCAGCCTCGACGGCGGCGCCTGCGGCCTCGGGACCACGATGCCGTTCGTCTGGAGCCCCGTCCCGGCCGACACCGACGGCTCCGGCCTCCTCTGGTGGCTGATCCTGTCGGACGACGGCGGGACCGTGGAAGGCTCGTGGGGGAAGGGGACCAACGGGCTCGAGCGGGCGGGACCTGGCGCCGGGGGATCCTCCGGCGTCTGCAGCATGGCGACGAAGAACGTCACCAACGTCTGCGGACAGTGAACCCGGCCGCGGCCGCCTAGGAGCCTAGCGGACCGGCGCGCCGCCGCGCCAGCGGGTGCGGTCCACCGGGCACTGCGTGTCGGTGACCATCGCGACGGCGCACCATTCGCACTTCGGCAGCATCGCGACCGCCGCGCGGAGGAGCTGCACCGCGGCGTCCGCGCGCTCCCACGCGGCGCGGTCGCGGATCGCGACGTTGCCGATCATCCCGGTGGCGTCCTTGACGCACCATCCGGTGGTCGCCGCGTTGCGCCGGCAGTCGGCGCAGCGCAGCGCCACCGGGTCGATCCGCTTGCCGCGCGCCATCTCGTAGGTCAGGCGCGAGAAATACGCCTGCTTCCGCACGAAGCCAGTGCGGTGCTCCTCGCAGAAGCCCTCCGTCTCGATCGCCTTGCGGCAGGAGGGACAGGTGAAGGTGGAGAGATCGAGGACGTGCCCGTGCGCGTCGAGCGCGTCGTACAGCAGGCGCGAGCGGATCTCCACGTTCGCCACGTAGCCGGCGCCGCGGCGGTCGCACCAGCCGTCAGTGCGCCGCGCCTCGGCGCACTCGGCGTCGTCCACGGTCGTTGGGGCCGCGGCGGCGAGGGCCGCGCCCGCAAGGAGCAGAACCGCGAAGAGGACCGGGGCGGGGTCGCGGCGGGCGGCGCGCATCATCGCGACGATTGTCTCAGCGCAGGCGCTTCGTCTTCCAGTCGGCGAGGATCTGCCGGGCGGCGTTCCAGCCGGGGGCGCCGGTCACCCCGCCCCCCGGGTGCGTTCCGGCGCCGCACAGGTACAGGCCCCGCACGGGGGTGCGATAGCGCGACCAGCCCGGGAGCGGCCGGCCGAGGAACAGCTGGCCGAGGTTGAGGTCGCCGTGGAAGATGTTCCCCTCGGTCAGGCCGAAGCGCTCCTCCAGATCGACCGGCGACAGGATGTCGCGCGCCACGACCGAGCGCCGGAAGTTCGGCGCGAACTCGGTGATGGCGTCGGTGACCCGCTCGGCGAGGCGCTCGCGCTCCTGCCGCCAGTCCCCCTCCGCCAGCCGGTAGGGGGCGTACTGCACGAAGGCGGTCAGGACGTGGCGCCCCGCGGGGGCCAGGCCGGGGTCGAGATGCGTCGGCACGACGCAGTCGACGTACGGCTCGCTCGAGGCGCGGCCGTGCTTCGCCTCGTCCCAGGCGCGCTCGTGCTGCTCCATGCCGGCGCAGATCGTGAAGTCGCTCTGCTCCGCGGGCGATCCGCCCGCCGGCATCTGCGGCAGCACCGGCGCCTCGGTGAGGGCGAAATTGATCTTCGCGCACGGCCCCGCCATCTTGATCGACGCCACCTCGCGCCGGAACTCCGCGTCGAGGTGCGCGGGCTCCAGAAGCCCGAGGAAGGTCCGTTTCGGGTCGGCGTTGCTGACCACGACACGGGCGCGCAGCTCCTCGCCCGACGCCAGGGCCACCCCGGCCGCCCGGCCGCGCTCCACGAGGATGCGCGCCACCGGAGCGCCGGTGCGCACCTCGGCGCCGAAGGCGCGCGCCGCCGCCGCGAGGGCTTTCGTGATCGCCCCCATCCCCCCTTCGACGTGACCCATGAACCCCTGCGCCAGCTCATCGCCGCCCGACAGGGAATGGAACAGGAGCCCCGAGGCGGAGCACGGCGTCATCGGGCCGCCGTGCGCGCCGAGCACATTCGAGCAGCCGATGAGGTTCTTCACCTCAGGGCTCTCGAAGCGCCCGTCCACGAGGTCCGCGACGCTCGCCGTCAGGAACCGGGCGAGCCGTCCCGCGTCCCCTTCACCGATCGTCCGGAAGCGCTTCCCGAGCCGCCACAGCGAGGGCAGCGAGAGCACCCCCTCGTCGAGCGGCGGCGTCGGCTCGAGGAAGAACGGCTCGAGCCACCGGGCGAGCCCCTTGATCTCCTCGTCGAAGGCGAGGAAGGCGTCGGCGTCTTGGCGCGAGTGCGCGGCGATCCCCGCGGCGGTGCGCCGCGGGTCCTGGTACAGGAAGAGCGGCCGCCCGGATCGCGACGGGACGAAGAGGATCGGATCGCACGGCGTCATCCGCAGGCCGTGCTGCGCCAGGCCGAGGGCGCGGATCACCTCCGGCCGCATCATGCTGGCGATGTAGGCGCCGGTGGAGGCGCGGTAGCCCGGGGCGATCTCCTCGGTGACGCAGGCGCCGCCCACGACGTCGCGGCGCTCGAGCGCGATGGTGCGCAGTCCGGCGCGCGCCAGGAGCCCGGCGGTCACCAGGCCGTTGTGGCCGGCCCCGAGGACGATCGCGTCGTACGTGGTCACGCCATGATCGGGTCGTCGCGGTAGCGGGAGCGCAGAAGCGCCCCGCGCCGGAACCGATCGTGCGCCAGCGGCGCGATGTCGAGGCTCGGGCGGCCGTCGGCGATGAGCTCGGCGATGAGCCGGCCGGTGACCGGCGCCTCCTTGAAGCCGTGCCCGGAGAAGCCGCAGCACAGCAGGAACCCCTCCACCCCCTCGACCGCGCCGAGGATCGGATGGAAGTCGGGGGAGCCCTCGAGCAGTCCGGCCCACCCGCCGCGCACCGTCCCCCCGCCGAGCCGCGGCATGGAGCGCTGCAGCCGCAGCGCCACGTCCTCGATGTAGGCGTCCGACGGCTGCGTCGGGTAGCCGTCCGGGTCGAGCGTACCTTTGTAGTACGAGTTTCCCTCCGCCATCACCTGTCCGGCCCCCTCCGGCCGGTAGGAGAGCCCGTTGACGAAGTCGTAGACGCTCGGTGTGGTGATGGGGTACGGCTCCCCTTCGGGGGCCCGGATGACCGCCTCCTCGATGAGCTCGAGCTTCAGGGCCACTTCGACCCCGGCCATCCGCGCCACCCGGTCGGCCCAGGGGCCGGCGGCGTTGACGACGACGCGGCAGGCGATCGATCCCTGCGTCGTCTCGACCCCGAGGACACGCCCGCGCTCCAGCGTCAGCCCGGTCGCGGCGGTCTTCTGCAGCACGGTCACGCCGAGATCCTTCGCGCGCGCCGCGAACGCCACCGTGGTGCCGTAGCCGTCGCCGTAGCCGGCGTCGGGCTCGTACGCGAACGCCACCGCCCCCTCCGTGTCGAGGCCGGGGACCCGCTCGCGCGCGAAGGCGGCGTCGCACATCCGCACCGGCACACCGTGCGCCTGCCCCAGCGCCACGTTGGCGCGCAGCGCCTCCTCGTCCTTGGTCCCCACCATCAGGATGAGCCCGTTCTCGACGAAGCCGGAGTGCCCGCCGACCTCCCGGTCGAAGGTGGCGAAGAAGGCGCGCGCCTGCCGCGCGATCTCGGTGACGATCGGCGTGGAGTAGTGCTGGCGGATGACGCCGCCGGTCCGGCCGCTGCAGCCCGAGGCGAGCGTGTCCTTCTCGAGCAGCACCACATCGGTCAGGCCGCGGCGCGCCAGGTGGTAGGCGACGCTCGCCCCCTGGATCCCGCCGCCGATGATGACGACCTCCGCCGTGCGCTTCATGCGGCGCGCGCCTCCGCACGGGCCACGCAGGCCGCCACCGTGATGTCTCCCGTGACGTTGACGACCGTGCGGCACATGTCGAGCAGGCGATCGACCCCGTAGATCACCAGGATCCCCTCGGCCGGCACCCCCACCGTCACCAGCACGGCCATCACCAGCGGCAGCGAGCCTCCCGGCACGCCCGCGGTGCCGACGCCGGCGAGGATCGACAGGAGGACGACGGTCACCTGGCCCCCGAGCGTCAGCGGGACGCCGTAGAACTGCGCCAGGAACAGCACGGTGATCCCTTCGTACAGGGCGGTCCCGTTCTGGTTGAGCGTCGAGCCCAGGGTCAGGACGAACGCGGCGATGGGACGCGGGATGCCGAGCTCCTCCTCGGCGACCCGCAGCGTCGTCGGCAGCGTCGCGTTGCTCGACGACGTGGAGAAGGCGGTGAGCATCACCTCGCGCACGCGCATGAAGAAGACCGCCGGGGACATCCCGGCCCCGAGACGCAGCACGATCGCATAGGTCCCGAACTGGTGGATCGCCAGACCGAGCAGCACCGTGGCCACGTAGAGGCCGAGGTTCAGGAGGACCTCTCCGCCGACGCGGGCCGTCATCGTGAAGAGCAGCGCGGCGACCCCGAAGGGGGCGAGCCACATGGCGAAGGCGATGACCTTCATGGTCGCCGCGAAGAGCGCCTCGAGCCAGCGCAGGAGCGGATCGGCCGTCCCCCGCTCGACGAGGGTCAGGGAGACCCCGAGGATGAGCGCGAACACCATGACCGCGAGCATCTCCCCCTGGAAGGCGCGCGCCATGGCGTCGACCGGGTTCTCGGGGATCAGGTCGACGAGGATCTGCAGCCCCTGCTTCGGCTCGGGGGGCGCCTTCACCGGCGTCGAGGCGTTCCTGGTCGCGTCGATCAGCGCCTGCCGGGTCTCCGGGGACATCCGCTCCCCCGGACGCACGAGATTGGCGAGGCCGACGCCGATGAGGACCGACACCGCGCTGAGGAGCACGGTGTAGAGCAGCGTCCGGCCCCCGACGCGCCCGAGCCGGCGCACGTCCCCGAGCTCCGCGACCCCGAGCATGATGGCGGCCACCACCAGCGGGATCACCACCATCATGATGAGCCGCAGGAAGATGCGCCCGAACGGCTCGATGACGTAGGCGATGACGCGGGCGAGCGCCGGAGAGCCGCCGAACAGGGCGTTGGCCGCAATCCCGAGGACGGCCCCGGCGAGCATGCCGATCAGGATGCGGGTGTGGGGCGGGAGGGCGGCGCGCACGGCGGGGGATCCTAGCAGAGGTGCTACAATTCACTTCTTCATGCAGGCTGACCTCGCGAATCTTATCCGCCTCCAGGACCTGATGCTCCGGATCGAGGCGATCAACGAGCAGATCGCCGCGATCCCCGCCGAGGTCGCGCGCCTCGAGAAGGCCCTTCTCGAGTCCCAGAAAGAGGTGGAGCAGGAGAAGGCCGCCCTGGCCGACCTCCAGAAGGAGCGCCGCCGCCTCGAGGGGGAGCTGATGGGGGTGGAGTCGCGCATCCAGAAATACCAGGCGCAGCTCATGGACGTGAAGACCAACAAGGAATACCAGGCGATGCAGCACGAGATCGACAACTGCAAGGCGGAGCGCGCCGGCCTGGACGAGAAGATCCTCCTCGAGATGGAGGAGCAGGAGAAGGGCAGCGACGAAGCCCGCGCCCTCGAGGAACGCCTGAAGGAGCTGCGCGTCAGGACCGACGAGGGGAAGAAAGCCCTGACCGCGCGCGTCGCGGACCTCCGCCGCGACAAGGACGTGCTCGACGCCGACCGTCAGGCGCTGCAGAAGCAGATCTCCCCCGTCTTCCTCGACCCGTTCCTCAAGACCGCGCGCCAGCGGCGCGGCATCGGCCTCGTCGGCGTGCGCGACGGGCTGTGCGGCGGCTGCCACGTCCGGGTGATGCCGAAGCTGATCCAGGAGGTGCGGCGGTCCACGCAGCTGATCGCCTGCGAGACCTGCAAGCGCTTCATGTACGTCGTGGACGACGTGGTGGCCGCGGCCCCCGCCCCCGGCCCGCAGGGCACGCCGGAAGGCGACGCGGGCGAGGCCGCCGACCCCCGCGCCTCGTGAGCCGCACCGCCTCGTGAACCCCGCGCACCTGCGCGCCCACATCGACGGCGGGGCGCGCGGCAACCCCGGCCCGGCCGGGTTCGGAGTGCACATCGTCGCGGCCGGGGAGGGGACGCCGGTCGCCACCCTCTACGGCTTCCTCGGCGTGGCGACGAACAACATCGCCGAATACGCCGCGCTCCTGGCGCTCCTGGAGCACGCGATCGCGATCGCCCCGGCCCTCCTCGAGATCCGCTCCGATTCGCTGCTGCTCATCCGCCAGATGCGCGGCGAGTTCAAGGTGCGGGATGCGAAGCTGCAGATCCTGCACGCCGCCGCGCGCCGTCTCGCCGCGCGGCTCCCGCGCGTGACCTACGCCCACGTCCCCCGCGAAGAGAACAAGGACGCCGACGCGCTCGCCAACCAGGCGATGGACGAGCGTGCCTCCAACACGCCGATCCCGGCGGTCCTCAAGGCCCTCCCCCCGGTCCTCGCGCAACCCAGGCTGCTCTGACGCGAGGAGCCCAGGCGCCAAGGGTTTGACACTGCCGCGGCCCAACCTATATTGATCGCCCATGGAGGAGCCGTTCGCCGCCCGCCTCAAGGCGGTGCGTGATCGCATCGCGGCGGCGACATCGAGGGCCGGCCGCGCTCCGGGTTCGGTGACCCTGGTCGGGGTCAGCAAGACGATACCGGCCGAACGGGTCCGGGAAGCGGTGGCGGCCGGACTTCACGATCTCGGGGAGAATCGGGTGCAGGAGGCGCGTGACAAGATTCCGGCCGTCGGTCCCGGCCCCCGCTGGCACCTGGTCGGGAGTCTGCAGGGGAACAAGGCGGGGCAGGCGGCGCGGCTGTTCGACGCGGTCCACTCGATCGACTCGGTCGATCTCCTGGGCCGCCTGGATCGTGCCGCGGCGGCCGCGGGGCGCCGCCTCGCCGGGTTCGTGCAGGTCGCCCTCGCGGGCGAGGTGCAGAAATCCGGCGTGGGGCTCGACGGGCTGGACGCGGTGCTCCTGGCGGCGGAGCGCTGCGAGGCGGTGCAGGTGCGCGGGCTGATGCTGCTGCCGCCGCTGCACGAGGACCCGGAGCGGTCGCGGCCGTGGTTCCGGCGCCTGCGCGAGACGGCGGAGGCGGCGCGAACGCGGCACCCGCGGCTCGGGCTCGGGGACCTGTCGATGGGGATGAGCGAGGATTTCGAGGTGGCGATCGAAGAGGGGGCGACCCACGTCCGCGTGGGCCGGGCCCTCTTCGGCGATCGCCGGGAGGACGCATGAAGATCACGCCGATCGACATCAGCGGACACGCCTTCGGCCAGAGGATGCGGGGCTTCGACCCGGAAGAGGTGCGCTCCTTCCTGAATCTGGTCTCGAGCGAGTTCGAAGCGCTCATCATCGAGCACAACGCGCTCAAGGAGCGCTTCGCGCAGGTGGAGGCGAGCGTCTCCGACCTCAAGGAGCGGGAGCGCATCCTCAAGGAGACGCTCCTCACCGCCCAGAAGCTGGCCGACGAGATCCGCGAAGAGGCCCGCAAGGAGGCCGGCCTCATCGTCCGCGAGGCGGAGGTGAAGGCGTCGCAGCTGCTCGACCAGGCGGCGCGCAAATCCGGCGAGCTGGAAGGGGTCATCCTGGCGTTGCGCGTCGAGCGGGACGCCTTCGCGGCGCGCATCCGGGCCGCCGTCGAGCAGCACTTGCGGTTGCTCGACATGCACCGCAACGAGGAACAGGTCGAGGACCGCCTGCGCTTCATGAAGAAGCCGGCCGAGCCGTCCTCGTCCTAGGCGCCGTGATCGACGCCGACCTCGTCGTCACCAACGCCGCCGAGGTGCTCACGCTGGCGGGCCACGGGCCGCGCTGCGGCGCGGCGCTCGCCGATCCCGGGGTCATCCCGGACGGCGCCGTCGCCTGCCGCGGGAACCGCGTCGTCTTCGTCGGCCCCGCGCGCGACCTCGATCGCGCCGTGCACCTGCGCCCGGGCGGGACGCGCCTCGACGCGCGCGGCGGCACCGTGCTCCCGGGGTTCGTCGATCCGCACACCCACCTGCCGTTCGCCGGCTGGCGCGAGGGGGAGTTCGTGGCGCGCCTCCGGGGGGAGACCTACGAGTCGATCGCGGCGCAGGGGGGCGGGATCCGCGCCACCGTCGCCGCCGTGCGCCGCGCCGCGCGCGCCGAGATCGCCGCGCTCGTCGCGGCGCGCCTCGACCGGATGCTCCTGCACGGCACGACGACGGTCGAGGCCAAGAGCGGCTACGGCCTGACCCTCGCCGACGAGATCAAGCAGCTCGAGGCGCTCGCCCTTGCGGCCGCGGCCCACCCGGTGACCGTCGTCCCCACGTTTCTCGGCGCGCACGTGGTGCCGGCGGAACGCCGCGACGACCGGGCCGGCTACGTCCGCGAGGTGGCCGCGGAGATGATCCCGGAGGTCGCGCGGCGCGGTCTGGCGCGGGCCTGCGACGTGTTCCTGGACGACGGTGCCTTCCGCCTGGACGAGGCCGAGACCATCCTGCGTGCCGCGGCCGCCGCCGGCCTGGCGATCCGCGTGCACGCCGACCAGCGGACGGCCGGGAAGGGGGCGCAGCTCGCCGCCCGGCTGGGCGCCGCCTCCGCCGATCACCTGGAGCACGTGGACGCGGAGGGGATCGAGGCGCTGGCGCGGGCGGGGACCGTGGCGGTGCTGCTGCCGGGCGCGGCCCACTTCCTGCGCGACCGGCACGATCCGCCGGCGCGCCTTATGATCGAGGCCGGGGTGCCGGTCGCACTCGCGACCGACTTCAACCCGGGGACCTGTCCGACCGAGGCGATGCCCCCCATCCTGTCGCTCGCCTGCCTGCGGTACGGCCTGCACCCCGCGGAGGCGATCGCGGCCGCCACCGTCAACGCCGCGCACGCGCTCGGCCTCGGGGCGGAGTGCGGCAGCCTCGAGACCGGCAAGCGCGCCGACTTCCAGGTGACCGACGTGCCGAACCATCTGCACCTCGCCTATCGCACCGGCGTGAACCACTGCATCGCCGTGGTCAAGGAGGGGCGGCTCGTCGTGGCGGACGGCCGGTTGACGCCCGCGGCGAGCGGGGGATAGAGTCCGCGCCGCCCGCGGCCGCCACCGCGGCGCCGCTGCGACCTGGAGATCCAGGCGACCATGCCGCTGCTCCGCGAACTGACCCTCGCCGGCTTCCTCGAGCGCCTCGCCGCCGGCACCCCGACGCCGGGCGGCGGCAGCGCCGCCGCCCTCGGCGGGGCCCTCGGCGGGGCCCTCCTCCAGATGGTCTGTCGGCTGACGATCGGCCGCGACGAGGCCCGCCCGCACGAGGCGGCGCTCGGGGCCCTCCTCGGCCAGGCGGCCGATCTCCAGGCCCGCCTGCTGGACCTCGTGGACGAGGACGCCGCGGCCTACGACGAGGTGATGCAGGCGCTGCGGCTGCCGAAGGGGACCGAGGATGAGAAGGCGGCGCGCCGGATGGCGCTGCAGCGCGCCAATCTCGCCGCCACCGACTCCCCCCTCCGGGCGGCCGAGGCCTGCCACGCTCTCCTGGGCCTGGCCGCCGAGCTGGCGGCGACCGGCAACCGCAATGCGCTGAGCGACATCGGCAGCGCGGCGCAGCTCGCCCAGGCGGGTCTCCGGGGCGCCGTCATGAACGTCCGGATCAACCTGCCGGGGCTCGGGGACCCGGCGCAGGCGCAGCAGTTCGAGACCCGGGTGGGAACGCTCGAAGAGGAGGGGGCGAGGCGCCTCGTGCTCTGCCTCGAGCGGCTGGCGTCCCGGGCCCGCTGAGGGCCGCCGCAGACCGCCCGCGGCAATTTCGGACCCGCATCGCGAAACACGTCCGCCCGCGCGGTTCCTCCATGAGCCGGGCATCGGGTCTCACATCGCGGGACGTCGCCGGTTTTCGTTGCGTCACAGGATGGAACAATCTACGTTGGCCTGGTTCCCGTGGACGGTTTCGGGAAATGAATGGTTGACAGTTCCGAGGTCGTACCGTACTCAATGCTCCAACATTCGTTACAACCCCGGGGGGGGCTGGCGAGGGCTGTCTTCGCCGCCTGAGGTCCCCGGGGCGGTCGAGGATGACAGATAAACCTGCACCCCACATCCCGTGCTCCGAACGGCCCACCCGTTCGATGCGCGGCCGGCGCCGGGGAAATCAACCCGGCGCCTCGTCCCCACGCGGGAGGTTCTGATGAGTCGTTCTGCTTCCGTTCGTTCCACGCTGGGAGTGCTTCTGGCTTCCGTGGTGACCGTCGGCCTCCTGGTGAGTCCGTACGCGCTCACCTGGGGCTCACGAGAGAAGATCGGGTCCAGCCCCGGTGACCTCGCCGAGCAGAACGAGTGGCGCAAGTTCAAGCAGCTGCCCCGCTTCACGGCGGTGGAGCGCGTCGCGGACCTGTCCCCGTTCGGCCCCGGATTCCAGCCCGAGGCGCAGAATCCCGACCCGAAGGCGCGCCAGAACAAGATCGAGACCGCCATCGGCTACATCGACCTGAAGCACACCGACCAGGGCGTGACGAAGCGGCTGCCGACGGCGCTGCGGCACGAGGCCGCGTCGATCAAGGCGGCCGGGTCGAAGGGACGCGGACACGCGCAGGACGTCAACATCGTGCAGGTGAGCGCCGACGCGCTCCAGACGCGCGGCGCCGACGACATCGAGAGCGCGCTGCGTACGCACGGCCGCGTCCTCGAGCAGGTGCCGGAGCGCGGCTACCTGATCCGCACGCACAACGACCGCGAGCTCGCCGATCTGGCCGCCGAGTCGTTCGTCGAGGCGATCGCCCCATTTGAACCGGGCTACAAGATCGCCCCGGGCACCGGCCGCATGCCGCTCATGGAGCGCAAGCGCGCCAAGTCGACCGACCTCGACCTGATCGTCTCCCTCTGGGCCGACGCTGATTCCGAGGCCGCCCGCGGCGCCCTCGAGGCGATCGCTGGCAAGGGGAAGGTGAGCACCTGGAGCCTCGACGGCAGCGTCCTCAACGTCAAGGGCTCGGTGCAGATGGCGCAGCGGCTGGCGAAGGACGCGAACGTCCGCAGCCTGTCGGAGCGCCACGAGTTCGTCCTGACCAACTCCGAGGTCCCGACGCAGATCATGCTCGGACAGACCGAGTTCTCCGACGGCATGGCCCGTCCGTACCACGAGGTGGGCGTGGACGGCGGCGGCATCGACACCAACGCCGACGGTCGCCGGCTCAACAACGACACCGACACGGTGCCGCCGCAGATCGTCGTGGTCACCGACAACGGCATCTCGTACGACGCGGTCCACTTCTCCCAGACCGCGACGCAGCCCACGACCATCACGAACCCGATCGGCGCGGCGCACCGCAAGGTGCACGCGATCCAGAACGTCACCGACTCCGGCAACAGCTGCGACGCGGTCCTGTCCGGGAGCAACACGCACGGCAACGTCGTGGCCGGGATCATCGCCGGCGCCCCCGGCGACTTCGGCCTGACCTTCAGCAAGGCGATCGACCCGGCGGACGGACCGGGGGTCTCCGGCGTCAGCATGGACGCTCTGGCGCGCGGCTCCCGCATCATCATGCAGGACGCCGGGCAGACGACGCAGTGCCTGCTCTCCGACCTGGTCGAGGCGGGCGGCAACATCACCCCCGGGAACATCGGCGACCGGCTCGCCCTCGGCGCCTGCGCGAAGAGCGGCGGCGGCCCCGGGATCTGCGCCGGCATCAACGGCGGCGGCACCGAGTCGCACCTGCACATCCTGCCGTTCGGCGTGCCGAACTTCGACAACGTCCTGAACAACCTCGAGAACGGGACCTACACCCTCGAGTCCCGCCAGGTCGACCTGTTCCTCGTGAACAACCGCGACTACATGGTGTTCTCGCCGGTCGGCAGCCAGGGGAACAACATCGGCACCACCAACGCGGTCGAGGAGGTCTGGCCCGACCTGTTCGACGGGACCGCCCTCGACAACGACCCGAACGACGCGCATGCGCTGCAGATCCCGCCCCCGGCCACGGCGAAGAACCCGGTGACGGTCGGCGGCTCCAGCACCGACCTGTGGACGGTGTTCGGCGACTACAACGACGAGGAGAACCCGCTCGGCTTCAGCAGCAAGGGGCCGGCCACGTCCGCGTCGCTGCGCACCGTGCCGCTGGTCACCGCGCCGGGCACCGACGGCTCCGGCCTGTTCGCCTATCCGCTGTTCAACGCCGCCGCGACCAACCGCAGCCGCGACAACGACAACGCCGCGCCGGTCGAGCAGGAGATCGACGAGGCGAACACCGGCACCTCCTTCTCCGCCGGCTTCGCCACCGCCGCCGGGGCGCTCGTCCGCGACTACTTCGCCCAGGGCTTCTACCCGACCGGGACGCGCCAGTCCGCCGACCGCAATCCCCAGGTTTCCGGGAGCCTGGTGCGCGCCTCGCTGGTGGCGAGCGCCAACTTCCTCGAGTACCTGGTGAACGACGTGGCGCAGCGTCCCTCGACCGCCGACATGGCCGTGTTCCAGTCGCGCGGCGCCAACGTCGGGACCGTGTCCGGCGTCAACGTCGGCCTGCTGGGGAACTTCGTGCAGGGGTACGGGCGCATCGTGCTCGACAGCGTCCTGCCGATCTCGAACATCCCGCCGACCATCGGCTTCGGCGGCCCCGACACGATCGAGTACCCGGCCGCCGGTCTCATCGTCTACGACATGCTGGCCACCGGCGAGCCGCCGATCAACAACACCACGAACATCCTGACCGAGAAGACCTTCACGGTGGACGGCGTCAACGCGACCGGCGCGCTCGGCAGCAACCGGACGATCCAGAACGGCCAGCTGCGCATCGCCCTGTCGTGGCCGGATCCGCCGAGCGCCGAGAACAGCGGTGGCACGCTGATCAACGACCTCGACCTCGAGGTCGAGTCGCCGGGCCCGGACAACAACATCGCCACCACCGCGGACAACGTGGTGTACGACGGCAACAACTACATCTCCGGCCTGCCGATGCCGGTCGGGCAGTGGGGGCAGGGCCGCGCCTTCGCCGGCACGCCGGTCCACGACACCCGCAACAACATCGAGGCGATGCACCTGTCGTCGCTGGTCCGCGACATCGGCAACCAGCTGCGCACCGGGACCTGGAAGGTGCGCGTGAAGCGCGGCCTCGGCGGCGCGACGCCGGGGCAGATCACCGGCATCAGCGGCGCCAACGAGGACACGAACGGCAACGGCCGCTTCGACGCCGGCGAGCCGGACACCGACGGTGACGGCCTGCTCGACGCGGGCGGACAGCCGTTCGCGCTGGTCATCTCCGGGCCGGTGTTCGGCGCCGGCACGCAGACCTGGAACGCCGCCGCGCACGCCCTGCCGGCGAGCGTGGCGCGTCTCGACAAGCTGACCTACTCCTGCTCGGACGACGTCCGGCCGTACATCTTCGATGCGAACGGCACCGCGGGCGGCATCCAGACCGGCGTCACCTTCCAGGTGTTCAATGCCGCGGGCGTCCTCCAGGACACGGAGACCGGCTTCGCCTGGATGGAGGTCACGCTCGGCAGCCACATCTTCCGGCCGCTGCCGATCCCGGTGCGGCCCGCCATCCCGGGCATCCCGAACAACGGCGTCATCGAAGGGGACAACGGCATGCAGCTGGTCATGACCTATGCCGACGCCCCGCGCGCGGCCGAGGCCCGTGGCCGGTTCATGTGCAACCCGAACATCGTCCAGTCGGCGATCAGCATCGCCGACCGCCCCGACCCGCAGGCGCTCCTGGTGGGCGGCTGCGACCGCGACCAGTTCCTGGACTCCGGCGAGCGCATGACCTACGCGATCGCGCTGCGCAACTTCGAGCGGGACGACGATCTCACGGACGTCGAGGCGACGCTGACCCCGGTCGGCGCGTCGGCCTCCTTCATCCGGATCCTCGACTCGCCGAAGAACATCGGGCGGGTCCCGGGCGGCCAGACGACCGGCATCACCTTCACCATCCTGGTCGATCCGGCGCTGCCGCAGGCGACGCAGGCACAGCCGCTGAGCCTGGTCC
>Ga0111538_10008286_pt1 | contig 13955 bp, 13 predicted proteins | sample SoiMethybrSBSTD1_FD_79669 | JGI IMG/M metagenome (GOLD analysis project Ga0111538, IMG submission 79669) | Bulk soil microbial communities from a Populus tree surrounding site in Tennessee, USA - Soil MetaG P. TD hybrid SBSTD1 (version 2)... | ecosystem: Environmental > Terrestrial > Soil >...
CGCAACCTGTCAGGGGATGCCCGATGACGGTCGATGCAACTAACCGTCCACACCGAGGAGGATCCGATGGGTGGCAGGGGCAAGAGCGGTAAGAGCGGCAAGCGCGGCAAGGTGGCCGGGCCGGGACTCGATTGGTCGATCAGGATCGTCGCGGTCTCGCCAGGCCTCGCCGGGTTCAAGCCCGACGTCCTCGGCGCGCAGGTTGGCGACTCGCTCCAGGCGCAACAGTTCGACATCGTGACGTGGGGCAACACCACATCCGACCCCCATCAACCGATCCGCACCGATAACGGGCAGCCCCTGTGCGATCCGATTGCCGGAGGCGCATCGTCGAGGCCGCAGTTCGTCGTGCAGGGCGCCATCGGCCAGACCATCACCTACACGTGCGCCCTCCACCAGGGGGAAGAAGGGAGCATTACGATCGTCCCCAACTTCATGTAGCCGAAGATCACGCGGAGAACGACGATGACTTCTACTGGGACTGTTGGGACTGTTGCCGCGACCCTCCTGGCCGCCTGCGTTGCCATCCTTCTGCCGCTGGGCATGGCGACCCTGGACACCGGCGCGCCCGTGCACGCCCAGCAGCTGGCGCCGTCGCCGGTAGCCGACTGTCCTCCCACGCCCGACCTCTCGGCGCCATTGACGGAGATCGTGTCCGACGGGAAGGGGCGTGTGAGGGGCACGATCGTGCTTGGCGACGGGCGCCAGGCCTTTCCGCTGCGCAACAACCGGTGCGTGCAGCAGCTCCTGCGCTTCTATCAGACGACGGAGATGCCATTCAATCCGACGCCCGCCGTGCCGCTGCCAGCGCCCGGGCCGACCCTTCGCGCGCGCGTGGGGGACGTCGTCCAGCTGCTGTTCCTCAATCAGATCAACGTCCTCGACTACGGCGAGTCCATCGATGTGTGGGAGAGCGGCCGGGGCGACTGTGACAGCACCAGTGCCGGCTACCCCGGCGCTGCGAACGATACATACCCGAATTGTTTTCACGGCTCGACCTCGGGCAACATCCACTATCACGGCACGCACACCAACCCGAACGGAGTCGGCGACAACGTCTTCCTGCAGATTCGCCCCTCGCCGTGGAGCAACGGGAAGCCCGTCATCACCGAGGCCGTGGCGCGCCAGTACCTGGGCACGTTCTTCGACGATTGCGAGAAGCGGCTCAGGGCCGACAATCTGTCGACGTGGCCGACCGTGTGGAGCGATCTGCCGTCGACCTACACCACCTGGCAGGAGCAGTTGCTGATCGCGGATGGACAGGGCAAGCCGGAGCCGCAGCAGCTGTGGCGCGGCAATCAGGACCCGATCAAAAACGGCAAGTTCCCGGAGTACTTCATCGGTGCATTCCCGTTCTGCTTCGTGGTGCCGAAGTTTCCCGGCACCCTGCCGACTCCAGGCGCCCGGTTGGGCATGGGGCAGGCACCAGGGACCCATTGGTATCACGCGCACAAGCATGGCTCGACGGCGATCAACGTGAGCAACGGCATGTCCGGCGCGTTCATCATCGAAGGCGACGGGTACGACGGCTTCTTCGACAAGACCTACGCCCGGTTCCGGCAGAACACGAAGACCACCTGGACACGGCAGCAGCCGACGCTGGTCGTGAACCAGTACACCGCCACGCCGAATCTGGAGCGATTCCCAGGCGTGAAAGGTGGCCCTCCGCCCCCCGGCGGCGGCCCGCCGCCACTCGCGGTCAACGGATCACTGCAGCCGACATTGACGATGTATCCGGGCCAGGTGAAGCTCTTGCGGATCGTCAATTCCTCGACGGTGAGCGGTTTCTACATCTCGCAACTGCCCGCCGGCTTCGTCTGGAAGCAGACCGCTCAGGACGGCGTCCAGTTCGACAACAACAACTACGTCGCCAGAGCGCAGCGCCCGGTGTTCGTCGGGCCGGCCAACCGCGTCGACATTCTCGTCAAGGCGCCCCTGCAAACCAACGTGTACCCATTCACCGTCTCGCAGGGCACGTCGGTGAGCGGGGCGCAGAGCGCACCACCCTCGGTGGTCCTGTTCAACATCTCGGTGATGGGGACAGGGCAAGCCATGACCCTCGTCCCGGCCATGCCGCCGCGGCCGGCGTTCCTGAACGACATCACCCCGAAAGAGGTCTCGCCCGAGAACGCCAGGACGCTGACGTTCAAAACGGCCGGCCAAGGCAGCGGGCAGAGCCACCACACGATCAACGGGGTGCAATGGGACGACCCGAAGGGCGGCTACATTATCGACATACCCCAGCTCAACTCCGTCGGCGAATGGACGGTGTTCAACGAGACGGCAGGCAACAACCCGATCGATCATCCGTTCCATATTCACATCAACCCGTTCCAGATAACCGAAGTCTTCGACCCTCGCGCGCCGCTGCTCGGGAAGACCGGCGTGGCGGTGAGGGACGCCAAGGGCCAGGTCGTGCCCGTCTACATGGTGGCCACGACGCAGCCGACGCTCCAGCCCGGGCAGTGCTGGTTGAACCCCAACGACAAGAACACCTGGAAGCCGTGTGCGGCGGCGGCGCCCTCAGCGAAGACCAACATCTGGTGGGATGTCTTCCCGATCCCGGCTGGCATCGTGTATCCGGTCAACCCCAACCAGGGCCCGCAGGTCACGATCCCCGGTTACTTCAAGTTCCGTACTCGCTTCGTCGACTACGGGGGATCGTACGTCTTCCATTGCCACATCCTGGCGCACGAGGATCGCGGGATGATGTTCCAGGTGAACGTCGGTCCCGGGGCGATCGGGAGTCGCATGCAACATCGCTGATTCCCGGTTCGGAGAGTGCGCCGGCAAAGCAGTACGCGGAATTTCGAGGCGAGTATTACCTGCTCGCGCGGATCCAGCTCCGGATCATGAGCCGACCGGAATCGGCGCGATGGAGGCCCGGCTCGCCGAGCGGACTGCGCCCGTGCAGGCATCGGCGGTTGGCCATGATCAGGAGATCGCCCGCACCGAGCAGGAAGTCGAACGTTGCGGGCGTTCCGTCGATCAGGCGCTCGAGCGGATCGAGGAGCTCGGTGATCGCATCGGGGATCCTGGCCCCGCTGCGCAGCGCAAACTCCATCGTGTAGCGCCGCCAGCGCACGCTGTCGCGCGTCAGGATCGGCCGGTGCACGACGCCGGCTCCGAGGTAATCGGCGAGCTGCCAGGGCACGGCTTCGCGCTCGAGCACTCCCACGGCGTCTACGCCCAGCTCCGCCTCGATCTCGCGTCTGAGCGAGCGCACGTCGAGAAGACGCGACCGACCCATTCCCCCCGGGTCAGGGCGGACGCAAATCATGGCGATGACGTCGGCCGGCTCCGGCCAATCTGCGGCGTCGGTGTGAAGCTTCTCCGTCAGGGCCTGACCAGAGGCCGACTTGAGATCTTCCGTCGGCCGAATGAAGTGCAGCAGCTGCGCGCGAGTCGGGTGGTGATCACGCGGAGGCGAGATCAACTCGCCGAGCGAGCGGCACACCGCGACGAAGACGCGGTGGCTGTCGTCATACGCGAGGCCGCGCACCAGCGCCGAAAATGGCGGTGTCGCCAGGCGCACGTCGATCTCCGCGACGAGCCGGTCGAAGCCGTCACGACAGCCGGCGCGGATCTCGTCTCGCGCGCGAGACTGCCGCAGAACGTCGTAGTAATCGGCGGGCGCCGCTGGAGGGTATTTCCCGGCCGCGCCAATCAGATCGGCGGCAAGCGTCGATGGGACCGTGACAATCGCGGCCTCGGGGAAGACCTGCATGGGACTCCTGTTCGATCACCCGTCTCGCCAGCGCGCGACATCGCTTCCCTCAGCCTGCGCTCGATCAGCTCTCGACAGCTGGACCGAGGCGGGAAGCGTGTTCCCACGCGCGGATACCGTCTTCGAGGTCGTCCGGCGGGAGGTCTGACGTCAGCGGAAGATGGGAGCACTCTCCGCGGCCGCGCACGCGAACGACGAGGTTCTTGGCCTCCTCGATCTCAGGGGTGGCAAAGCGCACGACGAAGCCGGTACGCGCGAATTCCGATGTATTGGGGCCCGATCCATGGATGAGCGCCGGATGATGCAGAGAGTACTCGCCCGCCTGCAACCTGACAGAGACGGCTGCGCGCTCGTCCACGGTGGCGGCGAGCTCGGGGCCACGTTTCAGCATGTTGTGCGCATCGGTCGAGACGACGTGCGGCAGGCGGCCGTGAGTATGCGTGCCGGGGACGACACGCATGCAGCCGTTGTGATCGCCGCTGTCGGTGAGCGCGATCCATGCCGACAGGGAAAACATCGCGTACGTGTTGTCCTGATGCCAGCTCGCAAACGCGGGATCGCGTGGTGGCTTGTTCAGGAGCACCGAGCCGGCAATGAGCACATCCGGACCGAGGAGCGTCTCCGCCATGTCGAGCAGTGCCGGGCGTGTGGCGAGTGCGAGCATCCAGGGGAAATACAGGTGCATGTTGCCCAGACGATATGGCTGACCTACCCTCCTCATCACATCCTCGACCTGGGCCCGTGCGAGCGCCGCTTCGTCACGTGAGATCAGCGGCAGTGGGAAGATCACGCCGTTACGCTCGAACGCCTCGGCGGGGTTGACACGGGGCGAGACGTGGTCAGCCATGTGCGTGCGGTAAATAGATAGCCGACTCGTAGCGAAGATACAAGGCACGCATCGGTTGAGGTTTGCTCCCGCCCTGCAGATCGTGCAGACTGCCGGTTCATGAGCGAGAAGCGTGGCGTCACCACACAAGACGCCCCGGCCTCACAGGGCGTCAGTCAAGCCCTGCAGGTCGGACGCCTCGTGTTCGTCAGCGGGCAGACGGGGCACGATCCCTCCAGCGGTGCGCTGGCCGAGGGACTGGCCCCACAGACCCATCGCCTGCTGGCAAACGTCGATGCAATCCTCGCCGGCGCCGGCTGCACCAACGCCGACCTCGTGTCGGTGACGCTCAAGTTCGTCGATCTCAAGTTCTTTCGCGAGGTCGACGCGATCTATATCAAGTGGTTGCCACCAGCCGCGGAAGTCGCGCTGCCGACGACCACCGCCTTTGTCGTGGCCGCATTGCCGGGAGGCGCACTGGTCGAGCTCGACGCCATCGCCGCGCGCCCGGACTAGCGTTTCATCGCAAGAATCGCGTCCTCGCGCAGCCTCGGCATCTCGGGCGATCCGGGGAGCAGATCGCGCCAGGTCCCGCGCACCGTCGGCTCCAGCTCAAAGCCGTACCGCGCGAGAACGGCACGCACATGCGCCTCGTCATAGGCGACCAACCCCGCGCCATTGGGTGCCGTGGAGACGAGTGGACCGGCGGAAAATCGGAATGCAAGCGGCGGCGCCAGACGCGGCAGGAGCGGCCGTGAGTCTTCATCGAGCAGATAGAACGTCGCCAGGAAACGGCCCCCAGGTTTCAGGATGCGGGCCGCTTCGCGCGCGTAAGCCTCGAGCTCCTCCGCGCTCAAGTAGGCGAACAGCGCGCTCGCCACCACGAGATCACGGCTCGCGCTGGCAAACGGGACGAGGAACGTCGTAGTGCGCAGCACGCCGCCCGGGTTGTAGATGCGATTGGCCAGGTTGGTGATGTGAAAGTTGAAGGCCTGATGCCGGGGCATCAGGTTCACCTTCGCCCAGCGCACGTGCTCGCGCTTGGGGTCGAAGCCGTGATAGTCCGCGGCTGGATCGAGGTGCTCCGCGAGCGCCGCCGCCAACCGTCCCCAGCCGCAGCCGAGATCCACGATGCGGGCGCTTCGCTTCAGATCGAGCCGCTCTCGACACAGCGAGGCGAGCGCGCGCCCCTCGTCATCGGGCGTGATCGACGGCGTGTCGTTCGGGATCAGCTCCTCGCCCGCGGCCGACGCCGCCAGCGGGATCTCATAGCGGACGTCGACCGGCCGATCGCCAAAGGGCGCGAGATCGAGCAGCTGCATCTGGCCCGGATACACGACCGAGACGATCACCGCGTTGTCCGGATGATCGAGCCGCATCTCGCTGTAGGTGAACTCGACGATGTTCGACGCATACATCCACAGGTTCCGTGCCTGACGTACGAAATCGCAGAAGCCCGGGCTTTGAATCCCTTCGAGGCGCACGTGGAGCGGCACCTCCGTCAGCAGCCGCCGGGTCTCGTCGAAGTGGTCGAGGGCATACCGCCAGCTGGTGGCCAGCGAACGCTTGTACGACGAACCGCGCGAGGCGTCCAGCCGACCCCGTTGTTTGAGCGCGAGGTTCTCCCGGATGAGCCTCTCGGCGGGAGAGGCGACCTCATAGTTCTCGGAGCTGAGTCGCTCGAGGAGGTCCTCCCGGCTCGAGCTGAGCTGGAAGACGCGTCGAATCAGGTTGAAGTACGCAATCGCGTGCGGGTTGATGTCGAAGAACGTGATCTCGCGCGGCCGCCAGCAGGTCATGACATTGAGGCCGTACAGTCCGCCGACTGCGCTCACGAAATGAATGTTCTCGCGGCGCGCCGGTTCTACCCCCTCGTAGAAGCGGCGCAGTTCCTCGAGCTCGGTGAGCGAGCCGTCCTGGTACCCGTCGTCGGTGCCGTAGAAGACCGAGGCCGGCGAGAAGAAGATGTGCTGGTTGAAGCTGCTTGGTGCGGCCGCCGTCCTGTCGGACATGGTGAGCGTTGTTATATCCGAACCGGCCGCGCACCTCCAGAGGCGAGCACGGGGAAACACTGATGCGCGCGGGATTGCGGCTGCGTCGACAAAGAGAGTATCGTGTGGGCCCACTGCGGATGGCCCGCGTCTCCACCCCGAGGTCACGGCTATGGATTTTGTCCGTCTGGAGCCGGAGCAGCGGCGATCGTTCAACGAGGACGGGTTTCTGGTGGTCAAGCAGGTGCTCGATCGCCGGCAGGTCGATCGGCTGACTGAAGCGGGCGATCGTCTCGCCGACGCATTTTTGAAAAAGCCCGTCGTGCTCGATCGTCCCGAATTCAATCACATCGACCTGCGTCCCGGTGTGCTCGAAGAGCCGGCGATGCTCGAGCTCGTCAGTTGCCCCACAACCATCTCGCTCCTCGTCCAGCTGATGTCAGCGAATATCCACCTGCACTCGACCGCGCTCATCTACAAGCGGTGCGAGAACCCCGACGCCCAGACGTTTCGGCGCGGCTGGCATCGCGACATCCGAATCCCCGAGGACCTTGGCAACGCCGGCCTGCCGCGCGTGGGCATCAAGGTCTGTTATTGCCTGACGGATTTCCATCGTTCCGATGCCGGGATGACGTTGATGGCGCGGGGGACCCATCTACGGCAGGAGCCGCTGGTCATTCCTCGCGGCCAGGCCGATCCTGAGGGGGTCGAGATTTGCGACCTCCGCCTCGATGCCGGCGATGCGGTGTTCTTCGAGAACCGCATCTTCCACACGGCCGCGCCGAACCGGAGCGACCGGCTGTCGCGTCAGATCATCTACGGCTACGCGTACCGCTGGATGAAGCCCGAGGTCTACCTCGATCCGCCGGAACCACACTACGTCAAGGGCCCTGACTTGATCGCGCGACAACTCCTCGGCGGTTATCGCGACATCGACACGCAACCCTGGGCGCTGCAGGAATGGGCGCGCGCGCATGGCGTGCTTCGCGAGCGGGTAGCCTGGGCGGTCGAAGCACCCGGCGGGAGCGGCGTGGCGTACTAGTGTCCCGGCGGCGTCGGGACACGATGTGATCGTACGGGCAGAGATGAACATGAAGGCCAGTCAGAAGATCCGGATTCAGACCAATGCCGCGCCTCCGGCGCTCGGCTCCTACTCACAGGCCATTCGAAGTGGTGACCTCGTCTTCGTCACCGGGCAGACCGGTCGCCACCCGAACACCCGCAAGCTGCTCGACGGCATCGAAGCGCAGGCCCGTCAGATGATGGCCAACGTCGGCGCCGTGCTGAACGCGGCGGGATGCTCGCCGGCCGGCATCGTTCGCGCCAACCTGGTACTGGCCGACATGAAGGACTTCGCGCTGGTGGACGAGCTGTACGTGAGGTGGCTGCCCGACGATCGGATCACGTGCCATCCGGCTCGTACCGTGTTCCAGGCGGCGGCGCTGCCGGCCGGCGCGCTGGTGATGCTCGATGTGATTGCCACGTATCCCTCCTAGGACTGTTCTGATCACTGCTGGACTGCCAGTGTCAAATCCCACGCTCCACGATCCAAATCCCAAGGCACTCCCAAGGTCCGCAAACTCCAATTGACGGTGTGAGTTTTGGAATTTGAGTGTTGGGAGTGCCGTCCACCGTCCCTGAGCAGTTCGATCGGATCTGTATCGATCTCAACTCATCGGTCGGCGTGGACGATCGTGCCGACATGTTCGCCGTCCAGCGCTGCGCTGATCTGATCCGGCCGGTGCCCGTTGACGATCTGGAATGAGCGCACGAGTCGCGCGTCCTCGAGCAGATCCAGCAGGACGCGCTCGAACGGCAGCGTCTCCAGACGGCGTTTCTTCACTTCAGCGACGCCGATGTCAGGTATGAACATCGCGTCGGTGTGGCGCTTCGGGTCGCGGTCGTACAAACCATTCACATCCTTGACGAGCGTCAGCGATGTGCACCCGAAGCATTCGGCGAGCAGGAACGAGCCGGCGTCAGCGCGATGCGGCGGGATCCGCCCGATCGCCGGTGGATGTTCCCACAGGGAGTAGGGTGGCACCCCGTTGAAGATCACACCAGGAGCGCTTTCGATGAACAGCGGCAGCAGATGGCCGAGAATCTCCGGCGGAATGGCGACCACACCGGCGGGCGCGAGCAGCGTGCCGACGATGTGTGCGCTGGCGAGCGCGTCGGCCATCGCCAATTGCGCCAGCACACCGGTTGGCAGCCCCAGGTCGATCCCGATTGAGAAGACGTGACGGCTCCGCACTCCGCCACCGGTGCTGATGACCAGCTTGTGCCGCTTCAGGCAACCGGTCAGGGTCTCGATCACCGGATACACCACCGCCCGACCAGCATCGACGATCGAACGGCCTCCCAGCTTGATGACTCGCACGTGCGGCAACATGCGAAACACCGGCGTCTCGCTGGCGCGCTCCACGTCCTTGTCGAGCAGGCTCTCCCGCATCAGCAGTGACTCGAGGTGATGGCGTCCGTCCGGTCCTGCGGTCATCGATTCCTCGTCTCAGTCGGCGGTGATGATGGTGCCCACGTGTTCGCCGTTCAGCGCGCGTGTCAAATTACCTCGTTCCAGACCGTTGATGATCTGGATCGAGCGCCGCTGCCTGGCGTGACGGAGCAGTTCGAGCACGCTCCGCTCGACGACGACGTCCTGGAGATCGAGTTGTTCCAGTTCGGTGACGCTGATTTTCGGGATGAACCTGGCCGCTCGGTCCTTCTTGGGGTCGGCGGTGTACAACCCGCGCTCGTCTTTCACGAAAATCATCGAACGCGCGCCGAAGACCTCGCTCACGAGGAAGCCGCCGGCGTCGGTTCGATGCGGCGGAATGCGCCCGATCGCCGGAGTTCTTTGCCAGTACACGTAAGGTGGCATCCCGAAAAAGATGACGGCGCCGCGGTCGGCCAGATAGTGCGGCAACTGGGCGAACTGGGCCGGTTCGATGAACGGGATGCCGTGCTTGGCCAGCAGGTAGTTCAGCATGCGTGCGTTTTGCATGCTGACGAACGTGCCGAGCACACTCAAGACACCCGTTGGCAGGCCGAGATCGAGACCGACGCTGTAGGCATGCCGTGCGCGGGTGCCCGCGCCGGTGCCAATCACCATTTGATGGCGGCCCAGGTTGTCCACGATCTCGTCGATCAACGGAAATACGGCGATCCGGCCGCGATCGATGCAGCTCTGCCCCCCGATCTTGATGACATTGGCTTCGGGCAGGATCCGGACTGCGTCGGTCGCGCCGGTATGAGCCATCAGTTGCTCGTCGTCGAGCGAGCCGACGCGCAAGGCGTGACCCAGTTCCGAAAGGCGGTCGTTGTGCATGGTCTGAACCGGTGGCGTGGTGATGGTTATTGCAGGGGAAACAGGCGAACAGCCCTGAGGACGTAGGCTTCTTCCGACTCAACTGTCCGTTCCAACTCACCAAAGACGCCGGTTGCCCACTCTGTCATATCCCCGAGCACGATGTCACGAACACTGGCTGGCACTTCGATGCCGCCCAGGCCCGGAAGCGATCGCCACGCGTCGAGCGATTGCTGCACGCTGCTGGCGGCGGCCCAGGTGACAACGGTAGCCGGCTCCAATGCTTCGGCACCACGCCGCACGCACGCTTCAATCAGGCGGCGGTCGTAGCGCTCGCTGCGAGGGGCGAATCCCAGGCGACGTAACCGGTCGCGCATTTCCCTCGCCAGCCGCGCCCGAACCGAGTCGGGTGAGCGCTCCACGCGACCGATGATCAACGTGGCACCGCTGAGCCGACCCACGCGGAAGGCTTCGTCTGCGACGTGCTCGTGCTCCAGCAGGTGGAGCGCGCGCGAGCTGAAAATCGCGCGCGCCGAACCGGAGATCATCGGCCACGTGCGGCCGGCGTCTGCGCGCACGAGCCCGCATCGCGCCGTCGCCCCGCGCGACCGTGTGCGGAAACGGTCCAACATCCCGGCCGAGAGATCGCAGCCAACATAACGCCGGGCCGCAGCGAGCTCGATGCCGATCTGCCCGGTGCCGGCGCCGATCTCCACGATCAAGTCATTCGCACCGACGTGCCCAACGGCGAGCACAGCCGCGGCAATCTGCCGGCACTGGGTCGGCTCGAGGCCAGCGCGGCCGTCGAAGCGTTGCGCCTGGTCATCGAACAATTCGGGAGCAGATCTCACGACGTCTCCGGGACCAGCGGGAACCTACCATGCCGAAAACGGGAGCGCAATGCGGCCGGGGAATTCGCCACGCACGATCGCCGCGGCCGCGGCTCGATTCCGGAGTCCACCGCGATGAAATCCGAGGTGAACGGCTTCTGTCTATGGTAGAAGGGTGCCCTCGCGCATTCCGAGACACGTGAGGCCGATGGATATCGAATCGGCTCCAGGGATGTGCGGATCGCGCTCGACCGCGCGGTTGCGGAAGAGCTCGCGCTCGCACGTTATTGCACTAGCCTTGCAGCCGTGACATCGCGACCCTCCGGCGCCGCCGTGACCTGTGATCCCATTGTTCCGGGTGCGAGGCTGTTCTCGGCGTTCACCCTTGAAAGCGTGACGCTTCGGAACCGTGCAGTCGTGTCGCCGATGACTCGTCTGAGCGCGTCCGAGGATGGCAGGGCGACAGCGCAGATGGCCTCGTACTACGGAACCTTTGCCAGAGGTGGCTGGGGGTTGGTCGAGACCGAGGCCACTTACATCGACGAAGCGCACAGCCAGTGCCGCGATCGGCAACCCGGTCTGGCCACCGAGGCGCAGCAGGAAGCGTGGCGTGCGGTCGTCGAAACCGTGCACGCAGCCGGTGCGGCGATCTTCGTTCAACTGCAGCACGCGGGCGCGCTGGCCGAATCGCGGAGGTACCGCCCTTACACGATGGCCCCAACGTCGGTCGTGCCTCGATCGAGCAAGCCGCTGGCTGTGCCACGCGAGGCGACGGAAGAGGACATCGCAGAAATCCAGGAGAGCTTCGCCCGCGCCGCGGCTCGCGCGGTCGCAGCCGGGTTCGACGGCGTCGAGTTGCACGGCGCCAATGGGTATCTGATCGATCAGTTCCTCACCGACTATTCGAACGGCCGCACCGATCGGTACGGCGGATCTGTGGCGAACCGCGCGCGGTTCGCCGCCGAAGCGGTCCACGCGGTCCGTACCGCTGTGCCGGATGGGTTCCCCGTCGGGATTCGGCTGACGCAGCCCAAGTCCAGCGATCCGGACTACGCGTGGCCCGGCGGCGAGGGCGATGCGATCACTATCTTCCAGGCGGTCGCCACCGCCGGCGCTTCATTTCTGCATCTCGGCAGCCTCCATGCTGTATCGGATGGGCGTGTCGGCGGTCCGCGCCTCGTCGCGCTCGCGGCCGAGACCACCGGCGCGGCGGTGATCGCCAACGGCGCGCTCGAGGATCCGCGGCGTGCCGAGCAGATGCTGCACGATGGCGCCGACCTGGTCGCGCTCGCGCGCGGTGCACTCGCCAACCCGGACTGGCCACAGCGGGTCGCCGGAGGTCGTCCGCTGACTGGCTACGATCGATCGATGAGCGGGCCGCTCTAGGCTGAAAGATTGCTGAACTCGTGGACAGTATCGGTGGTTTCTAGAGTGTCAAATCCCAAGCTCCACATCCCAAGCTCCAACGCACTCCCAAGTCCCAATTGCCCAATCGCTCGTGCGTTGGAATTTGGTCCCTGGAACTTGGGATGTGGCGCTCTGCAAATGACCGGAACAGTCCACTAGTACTTGTGGCTTCCGGCTTCAGCCGGAAGGCTGCGGGCGGCGTGCAAAAATCCGAGGAGGTTCTTCATGCCCGACGTTCCCATGCCCGAAGAGATGATCGCGTGGATGCGGCAGAGAAACTGGAGTGCCCACCACCAGCAGTGGCATTTCGTGCGCCGCTGGGATTTCTGGCATGCGATGGCGCAGCGAGCCGACTTGCCGGAGGCGGACCGGCAGGACATTCAGGCAATGGTGGCGGAGGCGGTCGCAAACGGCTGGACACGGGCCGCGATTCCGGAAGGCACCACCGGCGGTGGCGAGCAGTTTCTCTTCATGCACCGCGCCATGTTTCACCTGCTTGCGCAGACGTTTCCGCAGCACTATCACACGCTGCGCGGCTGGAACTCGCCGCCCCAGGATCCATCGACCGCCGAGGATCCCGTGCCGGACGACTCCGCGCCGCCGTTTGCGCCAGGCATGACTCAAGCGATCAACGAGATCGAAGCGGCGATGCCCGGTTTCGACTCCGACGACACATTCGGGCTCTTCCTGGAGACGAACCTGCGGCCCATGCCCGGCAACCCGCTCAAGCGAAGCGACGACGCGCGGACCGGGTTGCACAACTACCTGCACAACCGGTGGTCCGAGGACGGTAGTGTCATCAATCTTGGTGATCCGCGGGTCAACATCTTCAACCGCCGGTTCTGGAAGCTGCACGGCTGGATCGATTATTTCTGGTGGCGGTTCCGCGCCGCGAAGGGAGCCGACGACGCTGACGCCAGCTACCAGGACAAGTTGAACCGGTCCATGGCGATGATGAACATGGGCGGCCATCACCACGGCGTCGATTTCGAGATCGCAGAAGCGCCCCCGCCGAGGACGCGAAACGTGTTCGCGTTCGACTGACCGGCGAGGCCCCTGGCATTGGTCCATGCCCGCCGCATGTACCGGTGACGCCAGCAAGCCAGCGGTGATCTCGCAAAGATTGCCCGCCGAAGTGCTTTCAAGCGTTGACGTCAATCACGACTCGCCCGCGAATCCTGCCGTCGAGGATCTGCGCGCAGAGGTCTTTGATTCGTGACAACGGCTCGAGAGTGGCGATGGCGTCGAGCCTTCTGACGAAGGCCTCGTGCCCGAGCCTCTCCCACGCACGCGCGCGGAGGGGTTCCGGCGGAGTGACCGAGTTGATGCCCAGCAGCGCGACGTTCCGCAGGATGAACGGAAACACCGTCGTCGACAAGTCGGCGCCGCCTGCGAGACCACAGGCCGCCACGGCGCCGTAGGCGGCAGTCGACGCGATGACGGACGCCAGCGTCTGTCCGCCGACCGTGTCGATCGCGGCCGCCCATCGCTCCGACGCCAGCGGCGGGCTCTTTTTCGCGAGATCCGCACGGTCGATGATCGTGCCCGCGCCGAGTTCGCGCAGGTAGGCGTGGGTCCCGACTCGTCCGGTTGACGCCGCCACCTTGTAGCCGTGAACGGCGAGCAGGGCGACCGCGATCGATCCAACGCCGCCTGACGCTCCGGTCACGACGACTTCGCGATCTGCCGCGGTGATGCCGTGATCCTCGAGGGCAATCAGGCTCAACATCGCGGTGAATCCCGCCGTCCCGACCGCCATGGCTTGTCTGAGATTCAGCCCGGCCGGCAGCTTGACGGCTGCACTGGCAGGCACACGCGCACGCTGGCTGTAGCCACCCCAGTGCGTCTCGCCCAAACCCTGACCGGCGAC